>Ga0206894_1024_pt1 | contig 39626 bp, 29 predicted proteins | sample Alteio_BWOrgHeat_54_FD_152953 | JGI IMG/M metagenome (GOLD analysis project Ga0206894, IMG submission 152953) | Enriched cells from forest soil in Barre Woods Harvard Forest LTER site, Petersham, Massachusetts, United States -... | ecosystem: Environmental > Terrestrial > Soil > Temperate forest >...
GATCCACCGTCACCGGAAGCTGCCATGATAGTCCAGCCCTGGCCGATCATCTGGTTGAAGATAGAGTGCCAGGAGTTTAGCAAGGAGGGTGCGTCAGCAAGGAAGACAGCTTCGGATAAACCGTAGCTGATGTTGACGACGCGAACTTTATTGTCGTTGACCATCTGCTGAAAGAGGGTACCGAAGTCGCCAAAACCCTGCGCAGCCTCATAAACCCAGATTAATGAAGTATCGATGTAGGAGCCGCGGCTGTTGGAGGTGGCGGTCGTCCATTCCAGATCGAGAGTCGTCTCGTCGTCGCCGCCGGTGGGTGTACCGTTCACGAAGACCCGGCCGTAGTGATAGGCGAGGTAGGGATACTGGGCCTGGAAGCCTACCATGTCGGAGTCGGCGAAGTCGCCATCAGTGGCCAAGCCGATGGTGGTCTCCGGAGGAGTCTGACCGGCGTTGTTGAGCGGGTTGCAGCAGTGACCCTGGGCTTGAAGGGCATTGTAGTCGTAGCCCTGCTTGCTCCAGAAATCGGTGGGATCGTAGAAGCCGTTGGTAATCTGCGATCCAATCTGGCTGTCGGGGGCATTGACCAGCTGGGCAGCCGCACTGTCCGCGTTCCTATAGACGATTTCAGCTACCTGGTGCATTGGGCCGGGAGCGTAGTCTGGTCCACGCACGCCTTTCATTTGCGAGTTGGCGGGACGCAAGCGCACAATGCTGTTCAGGCCGTCCACGAACTGGACGATGCCCTGGAGATTTGTAGGAATCTCGGGATCGCGGTCGTTGGAGAACTCGATCTGGCCATTCACCGAGTAACGATTGATCTTGATGTTGAATGCCTTCTGGATCTGGTCGACCGTGCCCTCGACGTTCACCATAAGGCGGTTAGGATAGCGAGCGGTGATGGTCAGTCCTTGACTGGTGGCCCAGTCGACGACGGCCTGCTCATCCTCAGCCGCAGGAGCGAAGCGCGCGTTCCACTGCTCGGGCGAGAGATATTTGTGAAAGTTTGGCGAAGTCTTGTCCTGTAGCTGTTTGAGGAATGCTTCTTCCTCAGCCATCTTGGGAGCTTTGATCGAGATGGCGAGGCGCAGCTTGGATGCAATGGGGTAAGCTTCGACGAGAGTTGCAGAGCCTTCTCTCACTTGGTGTGGCGTGTTGGTAAAGGCAGGCGGATTCTTTAAGCCAGAGACCTGCGGTTGCTGGCTCCAGGCCGCAACAGATGTACAGACCAGAGTGAGTGCCGCGATACAGCCATAAATACTCAATACTTTCGTTGAGCATCGGCCGGTGTAGTGTGCGTGAGAGCTCATATGTTTTCTCCGAGGATGTGATTGAGTTGCTTTGCCGTCCGGGGTACGGCAGACCCTCGCCACTCCAACGCCCTGCGAGGCGGCGCGCCTTTTTTCAGATGGCCTGTGTAGCCATTCGAGCGGATAGTGTTAATTCGCCGCGCAGAGTATCACATCCGGGATGAAATATTTTTGAGCCGCCCTGACGTGGCATGCTCCGGAAAAAAGGGAGCCTGAGCGTGGGTTATGGCCGATCCTGATGACCGTGCCATCGAGCACATGCGAGGGATTTTGTGTTCGAGGCTTGGTGGAAACGCCTGGGGCTGAGATCGTTCTTCCACCGGCGTCATCGTCCTCGTGCTTTGCATGGTCGCACCCGGCCGGGCCGCGACAAATCGCTGATCGACAGCCCCTACGGTTGAGTTGAGCCTCCTACCACATCGTTGCGGCTTCCCAATCCGGCCCAGAGGGATTCGCATTTCTGTGCTCCGAGCCTCGGTCGTCTCCAGTGGTCCTTGTTGACGCTACAATTGTCCAATCTCACTCAGGAGCCCGCTCGGTGCCCGTCAAACTTCGCTCCATCGCTCTCTTTTTTTTTCTGCCGATCTCCGCCGTGCTCGTTGCCCAATCCATTCCGCAGGCCACCTCAGCCTCCACAGCGGCCACGCGGGACACGAGTTATATTGACGCCCAGGGTACCGCCTACGTCACGCGCGTCGTACCAACTCCACCCGACCTTAGCCCCGAAGCGCGCAAATCTCTCGTCCGAACCACTCCCGATCAAGGACCTCCGGAGTCGCTCGAACACCGCCGGGCACAGATGGAGCTGTCGGGCGCGCGCCAGAACGCCGCGTGGAGCAAGCTCTGCCCCAACACGATTGCCGAGTCAACCATCGCAGGCGTTCCGGTGCGGATCGTCACTCCGTCGAGCTTGTCGGAGAGTAATCGCCACAAGGTTCTTATGAACCTGCATGGCGGCAGCTTTAACGCCGACTCGGGATCGTTTGGCGAGAGCATTCCCATTGCCGGATACACGGGAATCACAGTCGTCGCAGTTCTGTATCGCCTGGCTCCGGAGCATCCGTTTCCTGCTGCAGTCGACGACGCCGTTGCCGTCTACCGGGAGCTTCTCAAAACTTATAAACCCAACCGCATCGTTATTTATGGAACTTCGGCGGGAGCCGTGCTCACCGCGGAAGTCGCTGTCAAGCTCAAAGAGCTAGGCCTGCCGATGCCGGCGGCGCTTGGTATCTTCAGCACTCTCGACCGCTTCGACGCAGTGGACGACTCGCAGGCGATATACACATTGCAAGGATTCGCAGGCCATCTCGAGCCACCCGATGGCGGCATTCACGATCCCTATTACGTCGGGTCCACCGATCCGAAAGATCCGGTGCTCTCGCCCATCTACGCAGACCTGCACGGTCTGCCGCCCACGCTCTTCGTTACCAGCGGCCGAGATGCATTGCTCAGCGGAACGGCAAATCTACATCGCGCCTATCTGCGCGCCAGCGTTGATGCACGCCTCGTGGTCTTCGACGCGCTTCCTCATGCGTTCTGGTATGATGCCTCCCTGCCTGAATCCATCGAGGCCAGCCATATCATGGCGGATTTCATGCTGAGGCAACTCGCAAAATAAACGTGCGCTTCGGAGGCGGATTCGTCTATCTTCGGAGGGAGGACGCCGCGCCGGATCGGGCAGGGATGGACGGCAAGGGGAAAGCCAGTGAATCGTCATCAGTTATCGTCTTGCCCAGACACTCCGGGCGCGGAGGCACCGAGATTGTTGGGCGCATCTACAAAACCTTTTACAACTGGTCGCTTTCCGAGAAGAATTTTTGTTCTTGTCTTCTTTTTTTCGTCTTTATTCGCAATGATGTCGTTGCTAACAACCGGCTTGGCCGCTGCACAAAGCCAGAAACAGATTTTTCCCGTTATCTCAGAGATCAGTACTCCCGCCACAGGGGGAAGCGGCGTTCTGGGAGATTTTAATGGAGATGGCAAAGCTGATTTTGCTTACCTAAGCGGAACTCCTGTGAATGGTCAGGGGCTGCAATATTCCATCAACATTCTTCTTTACGCGGGTAACGCTGCTTCTGCAGCCGTAACAACGCCAGTTTGCCTTACATACGGATCCGTTAGCGTCGTAACCGGGGATGTAAACAACGACAAGAACCTCGATATAGTCATCAACTGCAACGACGATGTCACTGTCTTTTTCGGGAATGGTGATGGAACTTTCCGGAAGTCTAATTCCTACGCAGCAAACATTCCCACAAATCTGGTGCTCGTCGATCTGAATGGAGACGGCTATCTCGACATCGCGACCAGTAATTATTCGGGAACGCCAGATGCCAGCCCTTTACAGGTAAATATTCTTCTCAATAACGGCAGCAGTGCGCCCGGTTCCTATGCTGCTGCGAAAACGTATGTAACCGGTAGCAATGTTGCCAACGCGGGAGCTTTAACAAGCGGCGACTTCAATGGCGACGGCAAGCAGGATCTGATTGCGTCGACGAGTACCGGGTTTCTTCTGTTCTTTGGCAACGGAGATGGGACGCTTCAGGCAGCACAAGCAAAAAATGCTCCGACCGGTTTTGGAACTAGATACACAACCGGCGATTTTAACCGCGATGGAATCACCGATGTGGCCTATGCTCCCAGCGGCTCATCCTCATCCCCGCTGTACTCAGCGGTGCAGATATTACTGGGAAGCTCGAGCGGATCTTTCAGTCAGGGAGCAACACTTCCGCTCGCACCCGATGCCGTCTTTTCAGGAATTGCCGCAGGGGCGCTAACGAGCGATGGCAATTTAGATCTCGTCACCAGCGGTGTAGTGACACAGACGTTCCGTGGCGACGGCAAAGGTGGATTTAGTCAAAGTGGCAGTTATGCCGCAACCGGATATCCACTCCTTGGTGACGTCAACGGAGACGGAAAGCTGGACTTACTCTTGGGCGGTAGCACCAACAGTTTCTTCCTGCCCGGTAACGGAGACGGGACTCTTCAGGGAATTCCGACTACGGCCCTCCCCGGTGCGCTAGGATTTGCTTCTGCTGACCTCAATGGCGACGGTGTTGCTGACGCTGTTTTTGTGGCGCAACAGGGCAATTCTCCGACGCAAGACTACCTCGGTACTGCGCTGGGACGAGGAGATGGCACGTTTATCACCTTGAAGCAAAGCATCGCTCTTCCAGCTAGCAGCGCCAATTTCTTTACTCTCGTTCCTGGAAACTTCCACGGAACGGGGAAAGTTGATGCCGTCGTTGTGGTATCCGGCTATGACGGGAGTTGTACAAGTCCGTCGTCAACGACGCAAAATGCCGAATTGATCTCCTATTCAGGCAACGGAGACGGCACCTTCCAGGCCGCTGGTTCTCCCGTGGATTTAGGAGTTGTAGGAGCAGGAATCGGTGCCAGCGGAGACTTCAACGGCGATGGGAAACTTGACCTGATTATTCCTTATTACAACGCATGTACTGCCGACGCGCCTGGTTCCGGTCTCGTATTTGTGCCCGGGAAGGGAGACGGCACCTTTGGAACGCCAGTCGCTTTCGCTCATTCATATACCGGCGGCATTGGCCTGAGCGTGCTTGCCGGAGATCTGAATAACGATAAGAAGCTGGATCTTGTCTGGTTCGATGGAGTTTCCTGGTCCATCTATCTGGGCAATGGAGACGGTACCTTTAACCAGATGCCACTCACTCTTTCCGACATGTCGGGAGCGCCTCTTGCATTCGGCGACGTGAATGGTGATGGCAACCTCGATCTTCTGGTAAGTATTCTTGACAACTCGGCGGCGGGGAATACCGCCCAAATTTACGCAGGAAAAGGGGACGGGACCTTTCAAGGTACGCCTCTCTATGCTGTGCCGTTGCCAAATTCAACTGAAGTATTTTCCGCTGCGATTGGAGACGTAAACGCGGATGGCAATTCGGACCTGGTATTGCTCTATTGGAGCAATGTGCTCTCTGGCGCTCAGGTTTCAGTCTCACTCGGTGACGGAAAGGGCAATTTCACCGCAGACGTGAATGCTCATTTTGCGGGAAATAACTTCGGCCCTATTCTGCTTACGCGGTTGAACGATGAAGCTCCCGCGATGCAAAAGGACAACGCTCTCGACATTCTGGCCGATACGAGTGGTGGTTTGACGTCTCTCCTCAACCAGACCAATCCTGCTCCAAGTGAGCCGGCTTTGATCGCAAGCAGTGTCAATCTTCAGGCATCCGCGACCAGTGGAAGCTTGAACACAGATATAACCTTAACGGCTACAGTTTCAGGTGCTGATCCAACCGGGTCAGTATCATTCGTCGCTAACGGGAGCACCCTCGGGATGGCAACTCTTACGAATGGGACGGCGACACTGCAGACTTCGTTTGCTAATGCAGGCAGTTATTCAGTTACAGCAAACTATTCCGGGGATAGCAATAATGCCGCCAGTAGTTCGAATGCGGTAGCAATCACAATCCTTATTCCGATCACGCCCAGCATTACAATCACGCTGTCTTCTTCGAGCATCACTACAGCGCAGGGGCTCACGGTAACTGTCGCCGTTAGCGGGGGAAGCGGCAAAGCAATCCCGACCGGGACCCTAACGCTTGAGAGCGGCAGCTACAGCGCGCAACAGACACTTGCAGCCGGTTCAGCGACCTTCAACATGGCAGCAGGAGCGCTTCCGGTAGGCATCGATACGCTTACTTCAACTTATTCTCCCGATGTGTCCGGAGCTATTACGTACACAACCGCAACTCAAACGACTTCGGTGACAATTATCTCAGCCGGATCAGGATCGACAGCCCTGCAGTTCATCCCGGTGAAGCTGTGCCGGGTGGCAGATACGCGCACTGCGACCGGGCCGTTTGGCGGCCCGGAGATGAGCGCGGGAAGTACGCGGACATTCGATATTCCACAAAGCGCCTGCAGCATTCCCTCGACCGCTGTGGCCTATTCGCTGAATGTCACCGTGGTCCCGAGCGGGGCCCTCGATTACCTGACTTTGTGGCCCGCCGGAGAGACCCAACCTCTGGTCTCCACGCTGAACTCCGATGGACGTATCAAAGCCAATGCCGCGATCGTCCCCGCCGGGACCAGCGGCGGAGTCAGCGTGTACGTCACCAACACGAGCCAAGTGATCCTCGACATCGACGGCTACTTCGCTCCTGCCGGGACCACCCCGGCGCTGGCGTTCTATCCGGTGACCCCCTGCCGTGTCGCCGACACCCGCAACCCCACTGGGCCCCTGGGTGGTCCAACGATGAGCGGCGGGACCAGCCGAGCCTTCCCGGTGCAATCAAGCAGCTGCGGGATTCCCGCGACGGCGCAGGCCTACTCGCTGAACGTGACCGCGGTGCCCCACAGCGACCTTGGTTACCTGACCACCTGGCCTACTGGAGAGACTCAGCCACTTGTCTCGACGCTGAACTCGCCCAAGGGCGAGGTGGTGGCCAACGCGGCCATCGCGCCCGCAGGCAGTAGCGGAGAGATTTCGGTGTACGTGTCCAACAACTCGGATGTGGTGCTGGACATCGATGGCTATTTCGCGCCACCGGGAACAGGGGGACTGTCGCTCTACACGGTCACTCCATGTCGGGTGATTGATACGCGCACAGCCGGCGGAGCCTTCAGCGGAGTCAAGACGGTCAATGTTGAGGGCAGCACCTGTGCTCCACCGTCGAACGCGCAGGGATACGTCTTTAACGCGACGGTCGTGCCTTCGGGTGTCCTGAACTACCTGACACTGTGGCCCAACGGAGAAACGCAACCGGTGGTGTCGACGCTGAACGCGCCCGACGGAGCGATCACATCGAACATGGCTATCGTGCCGACGACCAAGGGTAGCGTCAATGGATATGCCACCAACTCCACCAACCTGATCCTCGACCTTTCCAGCTACTTCGCCCCATAAAAAGGGCGGAGTAGATTTATCTCGGTTCGACTATTTGTTCGCTTCCGGAGGCTTAGGATGCTCTGGCTGAGGAGACGAATATGACATCTAGGTCTTCCTCGCAGAGCTTGTCCACCACTGCTGCGATCTCTTTCCTTGTGACACTTGGAAGAAGAACCAGGTTGGGAGTGCTCCAAAAGCCCTGTTGATCAAATTCGAATTCCGCATCCTGTTTCAGGCGAGCCAAATCGTAAAATGTCAACAGGTAGATCTTACCCGAGCGGCGCAATACTACACCGCTAAGATAGCCTTTGTGCGTATGCTCAAACTCCGCCAGGTCATCGTACCAGACGGGAAATTCAAGATTGTCAGTAGTTTTCATGGACACTTTGTAGTCTTGATTTGCCTGAGTGCATTTTTGAATTCGTCCTCTGGCATCGGCTCTTTTGGCATGATCTCATAGTGTTTCGGGTCGTTGCCTCGTTGCTGAATTTTTAGGCTGTCCGATACCGTCCCGGTATCTACTTGGTGTGCTTCAAAGCCCTTGGATGTAACGCTCTGCGGATTGTCAAACACTGAGACGCCATGAGTTGGCTGCACGTTGCCGCCTCGAACTCTGTACTCATTGGGCCTCGGCTCAAAAGACGGGTCCTCGCCTGGCTTAGCACCTCGGTAAAAACCGCCGTCAGTCAATCCCAGGGGATCCACCGAACCCAGTGGATTGTGTACATACCCATAGGTTCGTGTTCCGCCTTCAAGACCGATCGGATCTGGACTGAGGTACTGTCCTATTTGCGGATCATAGTAACGGTGGAAGTTATAATGCAGGCCGCTCTCTGCGTCATACCACTGCCCCTGGAAACGGATAGGAAATGCAACTTCATTTGCTCGTTCCGATTCTACTTCGCCCCAAGTGCTGAGCTGCGCTGACCATACGAGCGTGCCATCCGTGGAAACAAGCTCTCTAGGCGTTCCTATCTGGTCCAGAACACAGGCGTAAGCGTTGCCATTTTCCAGCTTGGCGACAGGGCGAAACGAATCCGGCTCGAAAATCCAGGAGTTAGAGCTCGAAGAGGCGCGAGTTGTACGGATCTCTTCGGCGATGATATCGCCATCCCAGACATATGTCGTAGATGTGTCCGGTCCAATTTTCCGGGTGCGGCGGCCAAAGGCATCATACTCGTATTTCCATACCTCTCCCTTGTCATTAATGACACTACGAAACTGGTCTTCTGCGGTCCATTCGTATTTCCAGACTCGCTCGTCTTGTCCGGGTTGCCGCATTGATTTCTGGATGACACGGCCGTCTTCGTCATAGAAATAGCTCGTATTTCCAATCTGTTCCACCCGCCCGCCAAGGCCCAGTCTGCATCCTGTAAGCGTTGGCAACCCTGTCGCAACCTTCTGTGGTCCCATCCAAGCTGAATCGCTCAAGACCGCGGAAATATTTCCTGAAACGTCATATTGGAAATCTTCGCTTGGGCCCTCTTCCCTTTGCGCGGACGTTATGCGGTCATCGCAGTCATACCGATAGCGGCTTGTGCCCGAGTAGTTGTCATAAATTTCTGTTGGGTTGCTGTTTACGTCGTATCGGTATTGGCGTTCGGCAATAGCAGTTACTGCTCTGGATGCTCCTGCTTCAAGGCCTGCCCATTGGGAAACTAGGCGATGGAGAGGATCGTAGTTCTGTCGCAGCACAAAACCGCCAGGCTTAATATGGTTCGTATCCTGCTGCCCTTGTCGAAAATGACGTTCCAGGTCGCGCCCGATTGCATCGCGGGCAAAATCCAGCCATTCGTCTTCCAAAAGACTTATTTGCTGAACACGCCCATTCTCGTCATAGCTCCATCGGGTTACCTGTCCTTCACTGGTACGCCTCTTTGTCCGCAGTCCACGCTCGTCATAGAATGACTCGATGACTCGATCGCCTTGAATCTCGCGGACTATGCGGCCGTATTCGTCGCGCTCAAACCTGACAGCAGTCCATTGGTTAGTAGCTGCCGAAACAAAGCCATTTGTATCGTATTCAAAGGTGATTACAGCGCCATCAGATGCTTTCGTGCGAATAATCTGGCCAGCTTTGTTTCGTGTGATCTCCGTGATTTCTCCCTTGCCGTTGATCCGTTTCACACGAAGCCCGGAACCGTCATATGCAAAGGCCTGCTTTCTCCCCGCGAAATCCTGCTCTCCTATCACTCGTCCCGCAGCGTCGTAGAGATATTTCCACTGTTGGCCTTTTTCGTTTTCAACGGCTATGAGGCGCCCTCCCAAATCGTTGTGAAAGCGCAAGATTGCTCCAGAAGGTCGGATAATAGATTGGAGTGTGTCGAATGGACCATAAGAATAGGAGTAAGTGGAACCATCCGGTCCTATTCTGGATATCAGATTACCTTCGCAGTCATATTCCCATTGGATCTGGGCACCGTCAGGCAGGATTGCACAGGCTAATTTGTTGATCCGGTTATATGCAAACGTGGTTTCGCTATCAAGAGGGTCTTTTTCATGGATGATACGGCCAAAGCTATCGCGTATATAGCGCGTCTTGTTGCCTTGCCAGTCGGAAACCCATACGGGAAGCCCGGCAGCATTGTAGCCAAACTCTCGCGATCTTCCGGCCGAATCGACCACTCGAATCAAATTGCCACGCGCATCCCTCTCATAGCGCCAACTAGATTCGCCTTCCAGGCCAGCCTCAATTAAGTTGCCGCGTGCGTCGTATTCTCGCGCCCAACGCCTTCCGGATGCATCGATAAAAAGGATCGCCGATCCGAGTTGATTGTGTTCGATCTTGAATGTTCGACCAAGTGTGTCCTTAAATGCCACCAGGTTTCCGTCGGAATCATACTCATATCCAACGCGTCTCCCCTCAGGGTCCGTAACCGAAAGCTTATTCCCACGTTCATCCCACTCGGTGTAGGTAGTACCACCCATGGGATCCTGCGCTGCAACCACCTTTTTGTGCTCGTTGTATCGAAAAGTGTTGGTAGCTCCATAGGAATCGACGGCAATCGTTGATCGGCTGGCTGAGTCATAAGCGTAGCGGTAGTGATACATGCCATTCGGCCCAACAGACTCTACGCATCTGCCGTACTCATCATATTGATATCGATACCACGTATTTTGCCGGTCTTGCCATCCGGTCAAACGGGCCGCATCGTCATATTCGTAGAGCAACATTCGACCGCTTCCGTTATCTACCCCCTGCAGACGGCCTTTAGTGTCGTATTTATAGCGAACCAGAGAAGCCAGCGTTCCGTCAGATTGCTCTAGTGCAATGCCAGAAATATGGCTCGCAGTTGCGTTTACATGCAGACGATAACCGCCCGTATGAACCACTGTGCGCAAAATGCCGCTGTAATAGTTGAAGTGAATGGCATTTCCATTCAAGTCTGCAATAGAACTCAAAAGCAAAGCGTTTTCGCGCTGTTGAGCGAAGGTTATTGTGTGATTTTGTTGATTACGAACTTCAAACCCACGCGAAGTCTGACGCAAACGTATCTTGTCTACTTTGGGGTTACGTATCCAACCTTCAGAATCGGCATCACCAAGTTCGAAACGAATTGTCCGGCCATCACCAGGGAAATAAAGAAATGCGTTACCCAAGGACTGTACACTCTGTCCCCAGGAGCAGCACCAGTTCGGGCCCAGCCAGCTCTGCTGATGCAAAGAGGAGGCATAGCCGCGCTGAAAGCGAATCGGTAAAGCTCCAGGCAACTCAAAATCAATCTTCGAAGTGAATACTTCACCGGTGACCGCATCCACCGGCTCTCCACAACCAAAGCGTTCGTCGATTGCTTCAGCACCTCCGCCGACAATCGCTGCCAGTCCAAAGCCTCCTTGCAGAATGTTTCCCCAGCCAGGACCTATCTTGTCGCCTATCGCTCCCAAAGCCTCATTGGCAACATAAAACCCACCAAACACAACGGCAAATGTGAGGATGGCTTCTCCACCCATGAAGAATGTAAGGACTCCCGCAGCGATAAGAGAGGTTTTGAGCATAGTGCCAAAGAACTGCAGCGCTTCAGCTTCGAGATCATGCACAGGAAGCACACGTATCGTCTCGCCGCCAATAATCACAGTTGGACAGCCGTCTTTAATCTCTCCACCGCAGATCAGCTTACTGGTCACTCTGGCCGCCGGCAGATTGTTGATCAATACCGTTGAAGAACCCTCGGCTATGGTGGCGGGCGGTCCGAAAGCCGGGATCGGCAAATGGTTCAGAGAAAACAGGCCATTACAGACTGCGGCAGCATCGGCCATGGCGCGGGCAGCAGGCAGTTCGCCAATAAATACATTGAATGATCCGACAATACCAATCATTCCGGTAGTTGGATCTGGCAGGGCAAAAGCTGTTTGCAAGCCATGCATCAGCTGATCGCCTGCCAGCGCACCCCCGGCGACCGCTCCGACGGCGGCCACTCCTACCAATGCACCGACAAGTAGCGGCGCGCAGACCGGCAACGCCACGATCATTACAGCGCCGACCACAGCGCCGATCAAAGCGCCGCCAATGAGGCCGAGCATTCCCAACCCGTGGCCTACGGGATCGGTGAGCCGAGCAGCTCTCTCCGCTGCATCTCCCATGTGCAGGAACTCCTCAATTCAGCTGTATCGACTGAAGAATCTGCTGCCAATACGGGTCTACACGTTGGAAATCCTGGTACATTGAAGTGAAGGTGATGATCAGAAAGGTCGAGCCAACTTTGACCACCGCTTGTCGCTGATAGACATTCGCCCCCTCGGGCGTCCGCCAAGTATAGTCAACTTGAATGGCGGGCTGTCCAGCTAGCCAAATCCCTACACGTGAGTTGTATTTATAGAACGCCAGTTTCTTAGCCGCTAAAATCAGTTGTTGATCTGTATAGCTGGTTAAGTCAAGCGTCGGAAAGCCATATTCTCGTGTAACAGTGAGACTCAACGCGGCGCCTTCTGAGCTCGCTGGCAATAAGAAGGTATTTATGCTGTGATCTTGCCACCCATCAGGCACCACGATTTCAGCTTCGTTCAGGCGATACCGCATCATTGGCATTTCCTCCTCAACAGAAGGATCCCTTCAGAAAAACGGGCGTTTGCGTATGGCAATTGCCTTTCAGGTCGCCTCCAACAGTTTTCCTGGCTGTGACCTGGTACAGGCTGATGTCGCTAGCGATCCCGGGTGCGAGCTTGTAGTTCGGATCACCCACTTAAGCTGCTGCGCGAACGAGGTTGGTACATTGGTCAGGATCAGCACGCATCCCAGAATCCAAGAAGCTATCACGTCGTTCACCCTTTCCATTGGCCCGCCCGGAGCAGCGCGGGCCGACCCAGTCTGTCCACCTTAAGCCGCTCCGGGGCTTGTGGTTAACTTGAAGCAACGAACCACATCGAATCTCGTCCAACCTCTGAACGATTCGATCGGCACCTCATTCGCAATTTCACCTTTGTCAGGTGCGCTTCTACTGTTTACCTGCGTCCGATGGGAACGATTTTGTCTCACGAGCCTAAGTTTTTTGAACGAATTTGCCTGCCAGGAGAATATGTATTTGCGTTGGTCTCATAGCAAAGGCCGGCCCAAAGCTCTTTGTCTAGAATGCGTGGCAGAGGTTCCCACTCTCTCCGCCATCCTATTATCAATAAACTTACAGAATCTTTCTAAATTTATCGGGTTCGGTGTCAAGCTTCTCAGTCAGTCGTCGGATCAGGCCAGAGATGGCGATCGTGCAACGCGAATCGTGAGCATTGGAGTTCTCGTCCCGCCGCGCCGCATCCATTTTTCGCCCATTGCCGTCATTCCTTCTCCCGCGTCAAATTCGCGACAAAGTTTGACTCCCATATCTTGCCGCCGTCCGCGGAGTAGGATTGCTCGACGTGATATGAGTCGGCAGTGATGTCGGACCAGACGAAGCGAACGAGAATGGTTCTGCCGTTGCATCTCTCCTGACCGTAGAATTCGCCACGACCGTTCTTGAACTCGCCTATGAGCGGTGTGTTCAGGGTGCCATCATTGATATTGACAAACGCCTGGCTCCACTGATGGGCTTCGGGGTTGTAGAGAAGAAGCGTCATTCCTTTGAAGGGCGTGGTGGAGTTGTCGGCTTCGAGCTCCTCCAGGTTGGCGCGCCCATTCCATATCTTTCTGACGGTAACGGTGCCGTCTGATTCAACCCAAGTGTTGGAGCCGGTGAGCGGATGTACGAGGAGGCGGATATGCGTGTGCCATGTGCCAAAGTGGAAGTCGAAGTCGTCCTGCCCGTCGCGAAGCTGCTGCGCGGCTGCCGGAGCCTGGGCGGAGACCGGAAGGGAGTGAGAACCAAAGCCAACGGTGAAAAAAAGAAGATATAGAGCGATGCTGGGGCGCAAGTTCATAATTTTCTCCGATTGATGATGTGATCACACTTGGGGCAGATATCTACGCTCTCCCAATGTTTCTCTCTGACTAGGCCGTTGGTTTGAGAACTCATTGATGAGGGCTCGTGAGTGAGGGCGGAACCATACTTGAGTGCCGCGAAGGATCCTGTCGCTCGTATAAGCTCCTAATCTAAAAACGAAATAGATAGCGGAAACGAATCGGTCCGAACATGTTTTTTCGAAGCCATTTGAAAAGCACTCGCGAACAGTATCTCCCGGGGCGGTAAGCCGAACGAAGAAGATGGCGTCCAAGAGACAATTTTGCTGCAGTTCCCAAAATAGTTTTGCTATTCTGCGATTCGTTCAGGCTCGTCCATTCGTCTTCACAATACGGGGCCCTTTCGGCACCCACCCGAGGACAATACAAATGGACAAAATTGCTTTCGATCCTTCCGCTGCGACTCTAGTCAATGTTTTGACCTGCGACCCCAGTGACCAGACAAAGCTATTGAATCTGCTTCGCGAAAACATCGACACCGTTATTTCGACGCTCGACGGTTGGCGCTCGACCACTCTTGTAGCTGCTCCAGACGGAGTCCGAGTCATTATCATTTCGCAATGGCATGACTCCGCTTCAATCACCTCTATGCAGAATGACGCTCGCATGCAAGCCTACTTTCCCAAAATCGCAGCACTCGCAGCGTTCGATTCGACCCCTGGAGTCGTCTCCTACACCCGCCAAGCCTAAAGAAAGGAACGAATATGATTGACCTGAAAACTGCAAAAGTAATAGTCACAGGTGGGAGCGAGGGCGTCGGACTGGAAATGGCAAGAGCCTTGGTGCAGAGAGGTGCGGAGGTCACGGTAATAGCACGGGACCGTAACAAGTTCGGTGATGCCCTCGACGTTGGAGCCCGCAGTATCGCTGGCGATGCAACGGTGGCAGCAGTGATCGATCGTGCCATCGCGGATGTCGCTCCGGACGTTCTGATTCTTAATGCCGGCGCACGTTTGCATCCGGCCTTGATTGACGAACAGGATTGGGAAAGCTTTTCGCAAATTTGGAACACCGATGTGAAAGCGACGTTCGTCGGAATCCAGGCGGCCCTGAAGAGACCGATGCGTCCCGGAACACGCGTCCTGATCATGTCTAGCGGTGCCGCGATGGTGATGAGCCATCCTGCAATCAATCCTTATGACCTTCGGCATTCGAATGGTTGTGTAGGTGCAAAGCGAATGGTGTGGTTCATGGCGCACCAGGCAAATGCTGCATCGAAGATTCGCGGGCTTGGCATCAAATTTCAGGTGCTCGTGCCGGGGCAGCTCATGGCGGCAACTGGTCACGGTCTGGCCGTTGCAACAGCTTGTGCAAAGGTTGACGGTATCAATGTTGACGAGCATATACTTCACCGATATGGATCGCATCTGCAGCCCGCGCAGGTTGGTCAACAGGTAGCTGAGTTGCTAGCCGAATCACGCTACGAACAAGTATCGCGTATGGCTTTCGACATAACATGGACATAATCCCGTTCGATTAATAGAGAGTGTTTATGCCGAACGATGCTTCAGACCTGGAAACTTTACAAACTACGTTGCGTCCGGCGCTCCACCGCTATTGTGCGCGCATGGTTGGTTCAGTCGTCGACGGAGAAGATGTCGTTCAGGAAGCAATGTTGAAGGCGCACCTCGCGTGGGCGTCTATCGACAAGATCGACAACCCCGAAGGCTGGCTGTTTCGAATCGCTCACAATGCTGCCCTGGACTTTGTTCGCCGCCAACTCCGGATGCCCGAATTGCTAACGGAAGAGGAACTAGCCATGATTGCAGCACCGGTGGCTCCCGATCCAGACATCGCTGAAATGAGCCTTCGCACCTTCCTTCGTCTACCCTCGCTTCAGCGCAGCGCCGTCATCCTTAAAGATGTCCTCGGACACACGATTGAAGAGATATCCTCTGCAATCGGTGTGAGTGAGCCTGCTGCAAAATCGGCTTTGCAGCGAGGCCGGGTCCGGCTTCGAGAACTGGCAGCCGAGTCTGAGAACATCTCAACGCCTGTCTTATCGCATGCAATGCGCCTTCGGCTCTTTGTATATGTCGAGAGTTTCAAGGTAGGCGATTTTGATACCGTCCGCGCGATGCTGGCCGAGGATGTCAAACTCGATCTTGTGGGCAAGTTCCAGAAACAAGGTAAGAGCAAGGTTAACGAGTATTACGGTGCCTATGCCGCTGCTAAACGGTGGGTATTCAGTGCCGGCATCGTCGATGGCCGTCCCGCGATGATTGTTTATGATCGAGAGGTTTCGCTTGACGAACCGGCCTACTTCGTCGTGCTCACTTTTGTGGGCGATAAAGTCAGTAGCATTCATGACTTCCTATACGCACGCTACGAGATGGAAGCGGTCTCCATCCACGAGTTGGGAGATGAATTTGAGCACAATCTAACATAAGGGTTAGTCGCCCATATGGTTCCGGTCGGATAGTCACCACCCACACGAAAGCTACCACTCAATACACGGTCGAAAGGTGAATGGGTGCCGCACGCGCCGGCACGCACACGATTCGCGGCCAGGATCGGACTTCTAGGAGGTTGAGACACTTAATAAACGCCGATCCGCCCCTTCGGGCGTGATATGTCCGCTGTCATAAAAACCGCTGGTTTTCCCTGCCTCGGAGAATTGATTTCGGACATTCTCGATTTCGCGCGGAGATTTGTTTGCAAGCAGCATGGGGAGGCGGGGAGAAGAGCCGCCCCCAATGTTCCCCAAAGACCAGCTACGCGAGTCGGCCAGTGGTTCTGCGAGTCTCACTGTCCCCGAACTAGAACAATCGAAGAACAGCGTGCTCGATATGCTCGCGTCTCCCCATTCCGTTCGGAGCTATAAAACACGCCATCGAAAAGTTCATCGCCTGGTATTGCTCCGAGAAGCTGCAAGACGCCAAGTGGCGAGCCAGCCGCAAGCTATGATAGCTGGCAGCCGGCTCGTCAACTTTACAATTGTGCATCAGCTGCATCACTCAGCGTCTTTTACGCAACGGAAGCCAAGCGCTCCGGATCTGTCGTAGCCTGGAGCCATCAACAATAGTTTTCCGTGCTGATCGTTCCGATAGGCCTGGGGAAAATACCAGACAGAGCCCTGTGGCTGATAATAGCTGCCACCGCGGAGAATTCCACCGCGCGTGTGATCGTCGACATACTCATCAGTCCACTGCCAAACATTGCCCACCATATCCATCACTTCAAATGAACTCGCTCCAGCAGGATGAGCATCCACGTTATCGGGTCCTCGCATTTCTCGACTACGATCAGGAACCGGCACGTTGCTTGTATTCCATTCGTTGCCCCAAGGATAGATGCGCCCGTTCGTACCCTGCGCTGCATATTGCCACTCCCATTCATGCGGAAGCCGCTTGCCTGCCCACTTCGCATAAGCCCGCGCATCCTGCTGCGATACCCATGTCACAGGCTTGTTATCCCATCCCTCCGGGAAGCCTCCGTTTTTCCAGTCCTTCAGAAAATTCTGATCATCTTTGGGATGATAATGAGTTGCATCCAGGAATTTCTTGAACTCCGCATTCGTAACCGGATATTTATCAATATAGAAAGATGCAATGCGTATCCTCTGTTCGTGGTAACGATGCGGAATATCTTCCCACGGATATTGCACGTCGACGCCTGCGTCATTGAAGCCCTCGATCTCTATTCCTTCCACCTTGAAGAGATAGTCAGCAGCCGGAATTTTCACCATACCTTCAGGCGCGGAACTGGCAGGCGCGGTCTTCGCAATTTCTACCAGTTGCTGCGGTAGCGGCTTCCATTCATGCGAATAGCTGGAAAGCTCCTTAGCCGTCAGTTGTTTCATCCTGGCCATCAGCTGCGTGATCTTGGCATCCGGCTCGGCAGCTGTCGCCAGCACGGCACCGTAGCCATGCTCTTCCATATCAAATGACAACACAGCCTGGTCGCCATCGTGCTCGGGCTTGAGCTCGACGCCGTGATAGAGATCGAAGTAGCGCATTCCAGCCGTGTATGGGATGGTGATCTGCCTTCCCGAGACGTCGTATTCATTGCGATTCACGATCGTCCAGACCGTCTGTTCTCCAAGAGGCCACTTGCTGGCAAAGACTCCATAGCGGTGCGTCGGATAAAACGGCTGCCATCCTTCGCTGGCGAAGAAGGGTGCAACAGCGCGCTCGATAGTGGCCACGCGCCTGGTAGCCTCGCCATCTCGGGGCGTTATTCCGTTCCAGATGCCCCAGATGTTCTCCCAACTCTCCCAACCTTCGCCGTTGAAGAATGCGAATTGAAGATCGTCGGTTTTATCGCGGTTCCAGCGATGAGAGATGTTGACCTGATGCTGCGCCTCGAGCCAGCGAAAACGATCGACTGCTGGTACGAAGTCGAACTTGTATTGTCCCCAGGTAAGAACATTCCACGCGAGCGCCTCATCGCTGGGGCCACCCTCCGGCTCAAAGACTAGCGGATGTCCGACCTTATCAGCAGCCAGCGAGAAAGCCAGCGGTACTCCATCCTGTGTATCGCCGTTGATACCGTCCGCGCCGATATCTTTCATCGTTTCAGCAATGGCCTGTGGCCATGGCGCTCCGGGATCGCGTGTTCCCTGGTCCCACATCATCATCGGAAAAAGGACATGTACACCCCGGCGGTGGAAGTCGGCAATCATCTGACGTACTCCTGCCACTCCACCTGGCATTGAGCGGATCATGTCATGCTGATTACGATTGTCGATACCCATATTTGGATAGGTCGGCCAGATGAGAACTGCGTCAATTCCGCCATAACGCTTCTCTAAGTCATCAAGGTAGCGGTCGACAGTGTATTTCCCCGCTACGGGATCATAAAAGTAGCGATCTTGAACCATCATCTGCGGCTGAATGAAGGCCGATTGCGCCCATTTGAAGGCGGGTTGCTGATAGCGGTCGTTGCTATAGCCAATGCGAATTTTGCGCTCTGTCCGCCAGTGAGTAATGTCTTTCAGCCAGTCGTCAAAGTCCTGCGACGTGCATGGCTTCGATCCACCTTGCCATGCGCCTTTCTGCGTAAAACATCCCGGTGAAGGAAACTGCTGTCCAACAGGAGCATAGTGCGTGTCCTGTGCCAAGGCAGGAATCGTAAGAAGTGCGAGAGCCAAAGACCTCCAAAGAATCGTTAACCGCATGTACTTTATGTAGTTCCTTTCTGAATGAATTTCGTACCATCACTGGTGGGCGTTCAGCACTTCGTCTACATCAGCACGAGATGGCATGGAAGGCTGTGCGCCGGGGCGCGTAACAGAAACGGCCGCTGCTGCCACGGCAAAACGCGCAGCCGCAAACTTCTCCATACCCAACATCAGTGCTGTGGCGAATGCTCCATTAAATGCATCACCTGCCGCAGTAGTATCTACTGCTCGTACGGGAAATGCGGGAATGATCTGTGGAGAATCACTTGCGGAAGAAAGATATACGCCGCGAGCACCCATCTTTAGCACCACGCTATCCACTCCTGCACCGATCAGCGTATCTGCCACGTGGGCAGGCTCCAATTCCCCGGTATCTTCGGAAAATTGCGCGGCAAAGAATGCTGCTTCTGTCTCATTCGGAGTAAACCAGCGCAGGCGGTGAAATAGATCTTCTGGTAATCGTTGCGCCGGCGCAGGATCAAGCATTAACGGAATGCTCTCCTGCTTGCACAAGTCAGCAAGATATTCCACCGTTTCAATCGGTATCTCCAACTGCGCCAGCACGATTCCCGCGCCACGGATGGTTTCCCAGTGGATGTCCAGATAATCCGGCGTTACTCGAGCATTAGCTCCAGGTGTGACGACGATACTGTTCTCTCCGCGCGGAGACACAGCAATCATCGCTACACCTGAAGAGCCTTCGTGCTTTCCTACAGCGTTAACATCGACACCCGCCTCCTTCAGATAGGAGAGCAGCTGCTCACCGAATGTATCTGTGCCCACCTTTCCAATAAGCTGCACGGGATACCCAAGGCGAGCCACAGCCACGGCCTGGTTAGCCCCCTTCCCTCCTGGGTGAACCTGAAAATCGCTGCCGCGTATGGTTTCCCCCGCGGCTGGAATTTTCTCCGCGCTCGCCACGAGATCAATATTGATACTGCCCACAACTACAATCGGCTTTTGACTGGACGGCATACGAAATCCCTATCTCAATTCTTCAGTACTCAGAACAGTGGTGCGAGGGCAACCGCCGTCAACCCACAGATGAAAAACACAAACATCCATATAAGCAGGGTTTTGGCGCGCGCTGGAGCCGAGGCAAATTCCTTCCAGACAAACACGCCCCAGCAGGCTGAGATCATCGTCGCTCCTTGCCCAATGGAGTATGACACCGCGGGGCCAACAATGTGGGCGCGCGACGCGACAAAATTCAGAACCGCACCGGTACACCAGATCGCGCCTCCGATTACGCCCCACACATGCCATCGAGCTGGCGCGGATACGTAAGCTGACATCGCCACAGGTGCGTTGCCATCGAGAGGATGCCGCATCAGCAGAGTATTCGCGACCAGCGAACATCCAGCGACACCAAGCGCAAACCAGAATGATGTTGCATAAGGTCCCGGAGCATCCTGCCCGCTCATCGCCTTCGAAACGAATGGATAGAAACACCCCATCAGTAGGCCCGCAAAAAGGCTCAGGGTGACGCCGCGCGTGCTCATCTTCTGCCGCGTTGATTCCCGCATGCGGTAGGCTGCCGCATCAAGTACGATAGCCAAGATGACGAGAACGATTCCACTGAACAACAGCACGGGATTGCCTGCGGGCGAGATCAAATAACTGCTGACCGCACCCACAATTAAAGCAAGCCCTATCCCGATCGGAAATGCGACCGCCAGTCCGGCAATATCAATGGCTGCTACCAGCAACAGATTGGCAATGTTGAAGATGATTCCACCCAAAAAGGCAAACCAGATGTGATGTGCGGTGCTGTGCGTCAGGTCTGTCAGGAACGGACGCCCTGTCTTCCCGGCGCTGCCCATGGTCAACCCCCAGAGCAGCGAACCTAGAACGAGACCGACAACATAGTCCCAGTAGAAGAGCTGAAACCGATAGCCGGGACATAATTTGACCGTGTTAGCCCACGATCCCCAGCACAACATGCTGACAACCATGAACGAAAGAGCGATAGTGTAAGTTTCTGGCTGATACAAAGAATTCTCCCTGTGAATCGATACCTGCCTTCATTGCCCACATTTCAAAAGATGAACTTTAGTGCCAACTGCATGTGACGGCCCGGTCGGGCGCCGGTAACATATCCGAACTGACTGGCAGGATTCACCTCCCGGTCATCATTTGTATTCATGCTCAGCCATTGAGTGTGGTTGAAGGTATTGAATGATTCAGCCCTGAATTGTAGTCTTTGCCCTTCTCCAAAGATGGAGAATTCCTTGTTCAAGGACATATCCCAATTACTGATTCCAGGGTTTACCAGATTGTTGCGGCGCTCGTCTCCGCGGTGAAGTGCAATTCCAGTCGCCGGATCGGGCAGCGGCTCCGTATAGCAGTCCGTTTTGAACTGGCGCGTGAATGTACGTGCCCCTCGCGAAAGATTTCCATCGCACGACTGGTCCGAAACGTCTCCCATGTAATCGAATGAACTCGTATAGTTGTTCCAGACGGTTGTCGGGCTGCCCGATTCAAAGGTGGCGATTGTATTGAACTGCCATCCACCGGCGAATTCCCGAACGAGCCGATTGCGAAGGTTATTCCCCGGCAACTCATACATGAGTGCCGCGACAAAACGCTGTGTGTGATTAGCATCGGACGGCCCGTAAGACCATTGGGGATGCCACTGGCCACCGATTGACTGCACGCCGCTTTCTCCGCTTTCGCCGAAGAATGTATCCATCTGTTTTGACCACGTATATCCAATCATGCTGGTCAGGTTGTGCCAGCTCTGCGTCTTCAGCTGAGCTGTTAGTGCGTGGTAGTTGTTGCTCCGATTGTGGTGAACAGCCCAAATGGAGTCCCACCGCTCCGGAGCAATCGAAGTAAGCGGTCGAGCCGCATAATACTCGTCGCTGTTCAGATATACGCCTTGAGGAGGAAGATTCAGGTCATATTGTGTAGTCAGCTTGGTCCCTTCCGAGCCGACATAACCCAGAGTGGCAACCGCAGACCGGCCTAACTCCTGTTGGATATCGAGGCTCCAGCGCTGCAGGTAAGGAGTAGTCGCACTGTCCCTGTCAATGGTTTGCGGCGACTGCCGCTGAAACAGTTCGCCACCGCCGTCGCCAATCTGGATTGGCCAGGTGCCCTTTGGAATTGAAACGGCAGCAGGAAAAACATCATTCAGCGTGAAGTGGGTCTGATTGGGGTCGGGCGCATACGTTGTCGAATCATACGTCACGCCACCGTATCCCGGTGAGCTCCAGAACATTTGGTCGAGGAATTTGAAACGCCCTGTTTCATAAAAGATGCCATAGCCGCCGCGTATTACCATTTGATTATTCATGCGGTAAGCGAAGCCGATACGCGGTGCGACGTTGTTCTTATCCGCTGGGTACGGAGGATTGTGCGTTCCCGGAGTAAGGCCAGGCATGACCATCCTGTAACCGGGATAGTTCAAATCCAGCACGCCCCAGTAGTTGTCGACACTATAGGCAGGAATTGCAATGTCATAACGAATGCCGAGCGTGAGCGTCAACTTTGGACTCGCATTCCACGAGTCATTCAAATATGCAGAATATTCCGGCATGCGGAACCACAAACTGCCGTCTCCACCTGTGAGCGGGGTACGTTGGTTCATATTTGCCACCGCGCCCGATACAAATTCCGCCATTGAGTTCCAGCCAGATCCATCGTTGCTGAAAGGTCCACGGCCGGTGTAATTGGTGGTTTCTCCGCAGCCGGAACAGCTGCCTCCGATATTCACAGAACGAATCACATCGTTGTCTCGCTCATCCCGGCGCTGCCAATAGAAACCGGCTTTGAAGGTGTGGTGCCCCATGATTTTGGAGACATTGTCAGAGAGTTGGTAGATCGGCACTGCCTGGTACCAGTATTCCGTTGTTCCCAGGCTCAGCGGTGCAAATAGAGAATTGGCGAAATTTACAGAGAATGTTCCGTCGTTTTTGATGCCCAGCTGGGAGAGGTCATAAGAGGTAAAGCCTGCACCTCCCGTGGACGTATTCTGAAAGAGGCTGGGTAGCCATGACGACTGCATGAAGCGGTTGATCTGTGCTGCCTGATTGCTGGCATTCTTGGCATGAGTGATGCTGAAGTTCGCTTCATTATTAAACGTGCTTCCAAAGGTGTGTACCCAATGAACCTGATAGCTGTCTGTGGTATGCACGGGGCCATCGCCTAATGCCAAATCGGGGATCAGGCCACCCTCATTCAGCAAGGTTCCGTAGTCATGCGAGAAGCGGAAGTAGAAGTTGTCGCGGGAAGATAATGTATAGTCTCCGCGTACTGAATAGTTATTGTTATTGATACCCCCTTGAGTGGTACCGGCCCAATTGTTGAAATCGCCATTCACTGGAGAGGTATAGTTCGGCTCAGGAAAGTGCGAAAGATAATCCAACGCGCGTGGATCAGGGTTAGTGACAACGTTGTTTGAGTAGGCTTGCCGAGTCTGTGTGCTCGGGTCATAGGTGTACGGGTTGTAGATCACATAGCGGCAATTTGCAGGAGCGTTTGCCGTACCGTCGCACATTGTCGGGTTTACCGGAAACCGTCCCAGCCAACCGCTGAAATCGCCCGTCTTCTCTGCATCCGTAGGTACATAAGCGTGAAGTGTGTTCTCGCTCCGGTTGCGTAGCTGTTCGAATGACACAAAGAAAAATAACTTGTTTCTGCTGTCAAATACTTTTGGAATGAGCACTGGTCCGCCAACCGTGAATCCATACTGGTTCTGGTGGAACCCATTACGCGGGGAGCCATACGCCTTCGAATACGGATCGTTCGCATTCAGTCCCGCATTTTGAAAGAAGTCGTATACCGTACCGTGCAGGGAATTTGTCCCCGACTTTGTCGTCAAGCTGATCTGACCCACGTCCCGTCCGTACTCGGCCGAATAATTTACGACTTCCGCTTTTACTTCCTGCACCCCGTCCATGTTAACGTTGGTAACTGGACCTTCTACCCAGTTATCATTATTATTCAAGCCGTCAATGTAATAACCAACGCCATACTCGGTTCCTCCCACATTGAGCTGCTTGGCTCCTGTGCTGGTAGCCGACGCAAGCCCGTAAGCGACACGCGTGTTATCCCCGGTTCCACTGTTGAACATAGGCACGATTTCGGCATAGTTAAGAAAGCTGCGCCCTTCCACCGGGAGATTACGAACAAAATCGTTCTGGATTACTTCAGAGACATTTGCGTCTTCTGTCTTGACCAGAGATGCGGCACTGGAAACAGAAACAACTTGTGTCACTTGGCTAACCTTCAGCGTCACATTCACACGTTGCGTCTTGCCATTTTCTAAAGGAATCGAAGTAGACACCGCATGCCCGAAACCTGGGGCGTCTACCAGAACTTGATAATGTCCTGCCTGCAGGTTCGAAAATTGGTAATCGCCAGAACTGTCGGTCTTAGTTCTGGCATCTACGCCAGTGTCGAGGTTTTTTAATACAACCTGAGCTGCCGGGATCACTGCAGCTTGTGGATCCGTCACACTTCCTACGACAGTACTAGTGATCACAACCTGAGCCCAGATTGCGGCAGCAAATAAAAATATGCATAAAACTAGCCAAGCCCGCTTACACCCCATAGAACACCCTCCCCGCCCATTGCTTGTCAGTTACAACAAGAAAGCAACCCTCTCAAAAGTTCGTTATTTTGAAAGCTTTCAAAATACGACGGCAATACTAGCCATATGCAATTATGTCTGTCAACGATTTGTTTATCGACTCATTGTCGCTTGCATTTTTCCATAGAGAAATTAGACCCGAGCGCGTTCTTTGGAATTCTCTCGGCTCTCTAATCCGTACCATGCAACAATAAGCACGATTTGAATGCTTTCACCATTGCTATACTTCTGTTTGGATTACCCCCTACGAATGCCGAACATGAAGCAGATCGCGCAAATGGCCGACGTTTCACTCGGCACCGTGTCCAATGTTCTCAATGGTTCTGCACGCGTGCGTGAACCCCTCAAACGCCGTGTCTTGGACGCAGTCGCGTCGCTTGGATATCAGCCGAGCCAGCTTGCCCGCGGATTGCGCAGGGATAAGACAAACATGATTGGCATGGTCATTCCGGATGTTACTAATCCGTTTTTCCCTGCAGTTGTGCGAGGTGCTGAAGACGTGGCCTTTGCAAATGGTTACAGGCTAGTCCTCTGCAACACCGATAACGATCATGCCAAAGAGCTCGTACATCTCAACGAATTGCGCACCTATCTTCCTGCTGGATTGATTGTCATTCCCTCCAGTTTCAGCGATTTGACCGCGCAAGCTCAGCATTACAACAAGGCCGGAGCGGCGGTCGTTTGTGTCGATCGATTACCGAAGCACTGGAATGGAGACACAGTTACTGCTGACAATGAAGATGGTGCTTACCGCGCCGTCCGCCATCTGATTCAGGCTGGTCACCGGCAACTTGCTACAATCACGGGCCCCCTTCACCTCACGAATGCTCAGGAAAGACTCGCTGGATTCCGGCGTGCCCTTCAGGAAGCAAAGATATCGATTGCGCCCGAGTACATTCAGGAGGCAACATTTGATCAGCGTAGCGGGTATACCAAAACTGCCCTTCTCATGCGTATGCTTCCGCGGCCAACGGCCATCTTTGCCGGCAATGACATGATCGCGTTTGGTGTGCTGCTTGCTCTTCGCGATGCAGGCCTTCGCTGTCCTGAAGATGTCTCACTCATGGGCTTTGACAATCTTGAACTAGCCGAGATGACAAATCCGCCTTTGTCTTCCGTGTCACAGCCCGGATATCAGCTTGGGACAACGGCTGTCCAAATCCTTCTGGACAGGGTTGCAGGGGATATGGGGCCTTCCAGGCATTGCGTGCTTGAGACTGCATTGAAGCTGCGTGAATCGGTGGCGCCCCCTCCAAAAGCTGCCTTGGCGTCGCGAACGAAGAAAAGACGATGAAGGTCGAATACTTGGTCCGGCCATGGGTCGTAAGGCGAATTAGTTAATCTACAGCTAAGATCTGACACATTTCAAAGCGCTCATATCTCTTTGTCGAGGGAAACTGTCAGCGCTTCTATGCTGCGCGATAGTGAAAGGAATGTCTGCATTTGAGGCGCGGACGTTGGTCCGGACTCTTCTAAACGGGAAAGTTGGATTGCTTTTTCTAAACGCTCAACGAAGGATTCCTGGTGCTTGTTGACTGGCGGCGCCTTTCCTTCGATCCGGTCTGCCATGCTGTCCAGCATTTGGGCCAACCACTCATCGAACTCTTTCTGTTCCGCTTGCAGTTTGGGCGGCAATTCGAAACCTGGGAGGTTGAGACGGTACTTGAGCAAGGCAATTCGTGTCACAAAGAGCATGCGCAGTTGCGGTTGCCACTGCACGATGCGGCTGCGCGAGGCTAAATCCCGCTGTCGTGACGATCCGAATTCGAATAGAACGGCGTCGGCGAGCGAGCGAACCTTATCAAAAGCTTTGTTGATCGTCTCGCGCAGCGAAGCGCTGCGTTCGAGTGCAACCTTTGGATCGTTTGAACGGGGTTCTCTCACGAATTCAGCCAGTAATCGCAGGGCTGAGACGAATGTCCGTTTCATCTCCGCCACCGCAGGAGCGCCCCATATCTGATCAAACACGATCCACATGACGATGAGCCCGAGAAAAATGCCGGCGACGCGGTCTCTTGCAACAGCGAGGGAGGTCTGCATTTTGAATTCCTGCAGGTTGAGAAGGCAGAACGCGACCGCTGTCTGAGCCCCGCCATAGGAGAGGCGTGGGCCAGCGGTTGCGATCCACGCAGCCAGGGTAATCACTGCTACGTAGAGAACGGTGAATCCAACGATCGAGTCGAGGGCGGGCAAGATAAATATTTGTGCACCCATGCCCAGTATGACACCGCCCAGGATGGCACCGGCAAAACGCAAAACCTGTTTCTGGCGAGACGAGCCTATTGTTGTCAGCGCAGTTAGCAGGCAAGTAGTAATCGACGTGCTGATGCCCGGCCAATCGGCTACGTTATAGATGATGTAGCAAAGGCTCGCTGCAAAGCAGCCCTTTAATGCGAACTTGATATGTTCGGGGTTTGAGAATGCGTCGGGCACGAACAGAGTCCACGGAGTATCTGTGCTTATTTGAGTGGGTGCGTTCGGGCTCAACGATGGCGAATGGGCGAAGACTTCGGAGATCTGCGATACGGTTCTCTGTATCTCGCGTAACAACGGGACACTAGCCACGGTGTCAACTTCCCTCAACGGGATTGAGGCTGGAATTTTTCCGTTCAGAAGATTGGTACGAATATTTGTAACGCTATTGACGAGAGCGCGGATTCGTTCCCGATCCTCGTTGCTGGAAAGATGAACGTCGATATATGTCAGGTTGGCGGTTAAGTCTACAAGTCTCCCCGTGAGCGCTACGACGGCGGCCATTCTCTCTGCATACTGCGGAGAGTAAGACGCGCGCTGCAGAATGCGCCGCAATCTGGATGTACCTAGCATGCTCTGCCGGATGATTTCTTTTCGTGCATTCTCGTCCATGAGACGATCCGTGCTATAGCCGTCGAGCACCTCTTCTACTCGGACCAGACGCTCTGCGATGGATTGGACGAGATCGTCCCAGGGCTTTAAATGTGCGAAGATAAGCTCGAATGCCACGGTGAGCACGCTCGCGAGCATGACTGAAAAGATTGCCCAGAGCGTATCTTCCACCTGGAGTCTTGCCGGTTCATGGCGGTCCCACAGTGCAATTGTGATAGCGACCAGGTATGCGAAACGGTTAGCCGCAAAGTAATTCGTGGTTGCACTGAGCGCATAGAACAAAAGGAAGAATGTTCCAATGATCCATAGAAGACGAAATGTCGGATCACCTACAAAAAGAATCGCTCCGATGAGGATATAGAGCCCTGAAAAAGCAAATGTGACGATAGCCGTTCTAGCAGCGGTCAGAGTGGCCTGAGTACTCTCGCGCGAAATGGTAAAAGCATAAATTGCGCCATACGCACCGAACGGAATCCGAAAGGTCATTGTAATGATCATCACGACAGTGGACGCGATGACCATGCGTGCGACCAACGTGCCTCTTCCGGGATATGGCGCGAGTTCTTCCTTGAGAAATTCCCGGAACCAGGCTGCTGGCGGGGGGTGTTCCGACAAGGTTTGGGTCACTGTGGCCATGCTCATTGTCGCGACGACTCACAACAGTCGGCTCGTCAATCGTAATATCTGCGACATCCGAATCGGGTCGAATTGAGCAAAAGCTGCGCTAGTTTCCAAACCTTTCCCTTTACTCCATTTTCAGCCTTTTGACCTGGCAGACCACTCTTGTACAACCACTAACGGAAGAATTGGCGACCAACCGCCAAGAGCTCGAATTGTGACCAGAATTGCGTCTCAATGACTGAGTTGTCCTAAAGTCATCACTCGAAGTCTTTCGACTATCGGTAAAATCACGGCCTTGACAGTCGATGGTCGAGTGTCTACTATCGTTTGCAGATTGGCGGTAGAATGTCTTCCATGGAAAAAAGAAACGGACTTCTTCAAGGCACGCTGGACATGCTCATCTTGCGAACCCTTCTTTACGGCCCGGCTCACGGTCACCAGATCGGAAAGCACATTCAGCGGACCACGAACGACTTCCTGCAGATGCAGCATGGTTCGCTCTATCCCGCCTTGCATCGTCTGGAGGAAAGAGGGTGGGTCACCTCGAAATGGGAGACGGCCCCAGACCGAAATCGGGAATTCAAGTATTACCGGCTGACTGAAAAGGGCCGGAAGCAGCTTGTGGTTGAAGAATCGCAATGGAAGCAGATGGCGGAAGCCGTGGCACAAGTCATGTGGCCCGCCGCTGAGGAGAGCTGATATGCGATGGTGGCAGATCAAGAAACGAGATGCGGACCTGGAGCGAGAACTACAGTCTGACCTCGAATTGGAAGAGGAAGAGCAGCGGGAACGTGGGCTATCTGCGGAAGAAGCTCGCCATGCGGCACAACGTGCGTTCGGCAATACGACGCTTATTCACGAGCAGACTCGCGCCACCTGGTCCTGGGCCTGGATCGAATCTTTCATCCAAGATCTGCGCTACGGATTTCGCGGAATGCGGCGCAATGCGGGTTCCACGGTATTTGCGATTCTCATTGTCGGCCTCGGCATTGGCGGCGCTTCGACAGTATTCAGCGTGGTCAATGCGCTGCTGTTACGTCCGCTGCCCTTTCGCGACCCGGGACAGTTGGTCTGGATTTCCAATGCAGAATGCTGTAGCACTCAAGTCGAACACTATTCAGACCTGCGAGACGAGAACCGGTCGTTCTCCGATCTGGCGGGCTGGTCCCAGGACTACAGCGCGGGCAACATGGAATTGACAGGGAGCGGCGAGCCGGAGCGGTTCACGAGCGTTGCGGTGACCGACAACTTGTTCGCCCTGCTAGGTGTAGAACCGGCAGTCGGACGATCGTTTACGAAAGAGGAGTGTCAGGGAAAGTACTATGCTCCGCCCGCCGTGGTATTGAGCAACAGTTTTTGGCGCAGGCGGTCCGCATCGGACCCGAGCGTGGTCGGTCGCTCACGTTGAATAGTCGGCTGGTGACCGTAGTCGGCATCCTGCCCGCATCGTTCGACTTCGCGGGCGTCTTCGCTCCTGGCACTCCGGTCGATATCTTTATTCCGTGGCCGCTAGCGGACAAGGTGAAGCCTCAGGGAAATACGATGGCGGTCATCGGAAGGCTGAAGCCCGGCGTTACGATCGCAGGCGCTCAAGCGGAACTCAGCGCCCTGGCGAAACAACTCGAAAGCCAACATCCCGAGCGAAATGGGATCCAACCAAGGCTGGTTCTCCTGGAACAGCATGTGAGCGGGCAAGTCCGTCCAGCCCTCGTGGTGCTGATGTGCTCCGTGGGTGTCGTGATGTTGATTGTCTGGCGAATCTTTCGCATCTGCAACTGGCGCGGATGGGGGCACGACAAAAGGAAATGGTGATGCGGGCCGCGTTAGGAGCCGGGCGTTTTCGGCTGCTGCGACAGGTGCTGACCGAGAGCGTAACTCTTTCGTGTTGTGGGGCCGCGCTGGGTCTCATTCTCGCCGTGGTGGGCACGCACGAGCTGGCGCATCTCCATGCATTCAACCTTCCTCTTCTGGAAAGCATTCGAGTCGATGGGAGAACGCTTGCGTTCACCTTGCTGACGACGGTTGCTACGGGCGTGCTCTTTGGCCTCGCTCCCGCGCTGCAGGTTCCAGCGCGCAAGCTTCGTGAAGGGTTGCAGGACGCGGGACGCGAATCGCGTGGCAGTAACCGGCATGGATGGTTCCGCGATGGACTGGTGGTCTCTGAGTTTGCCCTCGCCTGCCTGTTGCTCGTCGGCGCTGCGTTGCTCATCCAGAGCTTTCTGCGCGCCCTCGATGTGGACCTTGGGTTTCAGCCCGAGCGCGCCGATGCCTTACGGATCGACCCCAGTTTTCAGATCTCGACCGTAACACAAGCGAACGCATTTATCGATGATGTGCTGCAACGTGCCCGCGCAATCCCCGGCGTCACGGCAGCGGGGATTAGCGATGTCCTGCCGCTTGACGGCGATAGGTCGTGGCAAATCGGGGCTACAGGGCAGATCTATGACAAGAACAATCACCCTGAGGCATACATTCGAGTGGTGACCGATGGATACTTCGAAGCGCTGGGCATCGCGTTGAAGTCGGGGAGAGAGTTCATCCAGAACGATCGAGGGTCAAATGAGCCCGTGGTGATGGTGAATGAGACGTTGGCTCGCACTCTGTGGCCCGGGCAAAACGCGATCGGGAAGATGGTGACCCAGGATGGAGGAAGAAGAGTCGTCGGCGTGGTTGCCGATGTCCATCATGGAGGCCCCGAGAGGCTTGGCGGGTCTGAGATGTATATACCGATGCGTCAAACCGGGGACTTCGGGGCTATGATGCTCATCGTGCGAACTACGCTTCCGCCCGATAGCCTGGCTGCGAGCATCCGGACGACGCTACGACCCATTGATCCCAATCTTCCTGTCACCGAGTTTCAAACGCTGCAAGGGCTGGTCGACAAAGTAATGTCGCCTCGGCGCTTTCTGGTACTGCTACTGTCAGGATTTGCAGGCTTTGCACTGTTGTTGGCGTCGCTCGGAATCTACGCGCTGATTTCTTATTCGGTGAATCAGCGAACCAAAGAGATCGGTATACGTATGGCGATGGGAGCGAGCTCCTGGCTCGTGCAGCGGGACGTTCTTACAAGGACCCTGCGACTCACTCTCGCTGGGGTGGCACTGGGGACGCTCGGCTCTTTCGTGTTAAGCAAGTGGATCGAGTCCCTGCTATTTGGCACAACACCAACGGACCCGACGGTCTTTTCGGGTGTAATTTTTCTCCTCACCGCTGTTGCGTTGGTTGCTGCGTACGGCCCAGCGCGACGAGCCTCACGCATTGATCCGATGCAGGCATTGCGAACGGAATAAATCTGATGTCCGAAATTTGGCAAAAGCCTCAATTGACGCGTAATCGCCAGCTCACTCAGGAGTGTGAGTATTCCTTTGCGAGAAGCTGGCTTTTCGCGTCCGTCTAAGGTAGTTCGCCGTTCCAGGCAGATGACGCCTATTTGGAAGTAATTCACTTGGCCGATAAACTGGCTTAGCGGAAATAAACTCTTCGTTCCCTTATATCGCCTCGGCGTACCGAAAAGGCCTTTCTCCGTGGCTCTTCCAGAAGTACGCTAGGATGATCACGCTTGCCACTGCCGCGTATGCACACCACAGAGAAGTGAAGGCGTACCTCTTCACCGCCATCACCACCAGCAGAATCGTCACATTTGCCAGGCCGAAAATCACCATATCCTTGACCTTTGAGAACAGGAGTGAACCGCACGTTGCGATGACATACAGAACCGCAACAGCACTATTGTTCGTCGCGGGATTGATGTACACGATGCTGTTGGCTCTGATGAAGGTCTGCGTTGGATAAGCAATCAGCGCCCAGAGTATATAGAGAGCCGTGAGGCATCCAACCACGAGGAACGGCAGCATGCGTCTGCGGCTCCTGGCGTCAGGCTCGAATAGCAGCACGCTGAGCGGCAGCAGAAACGGGAGAAGTCCCTGCGCATACAACATAAATGCCGCAGCCATGGCCTGTGTAACCGCGGGCGAGAGTACTCCATCCAACCCCAGCCAGACAAATCCCTCGGTGAACTGGTGAACGGCAAAGAGTGTAGGGAGTGATGCGAAGAGCAATTCGCGTCTGTGTTTCACTCTCGTCAGAGTCAAGACTCCGATCGTGGCCAAAACTCCGCTGCCAGTAAAATTTGCCACCGCAGAAAAACACACGCAGTCTTCCTCCGCTAGGTTGTAGCTTCTCAAATCATAATCGCACTGGCATTCAGTGCCGGTTCAAGCTAATTCATTCTCAGCATTTAAGTCCGAGAAGCGGAACCCTCGGACTCGGCTTCTCGTAAATTCATCTACTCACCATTTCTACTGGACACGCTCGTACGGATCTGTGTGAGGGGCGGTCAGCGATGATCGTCCCGACCGCGATTCAACCCATATGGACGAATGACGGGCATGTCGGACAATTCTGGTCATATGTCCGAGTGGCAGACTACATAGACAAGTGGACTACTTCCGGAGGGCGACGATCCATCCGGAACCCTGTCAATGAACATTAAGGTCTGTAATTGCTGGTCGAGAGGATTACAGTCACGCACTACGCGCCGGGGATCCAGCGGTTCGGAACGGCAGCACGGTATCCTGATCCATATGATCCGCACGGTCGCTGTCCAGGTTATCGATCACTACGTGACCTAATCTTGCCGCTTGGACAGCTAAGCGTAATTACCGGCGCGAATGGAAGTGGCAAGTCCAGCGTGTATCGCTCATTACATCTACTTGCAGATTCCGCGTTGAACTCGGTCGTGGCCTCGCTCGCCCGCGAAGGTGGCTTGCCTTCGACCTTCTGGGCAGGCCCGCAGACTATCGCCCGCAGCGTTCGTCAGGGAACCCATGCGGTAGAGCCGCTGGCGAACCGAAAGGTCGCGAGTCTCAAGCTTGGCTTTGGCGGCGATATGTACGGCTACAGCATTGACCTGGGCTACCCTCCATCGCCTCCACCAGCGACGATGTTTGAGCTCGATCCACACGTGAAGCGCGAATGCATTTGGCACGGGCCGGTTTACCGGAAAGCCTCTGCCCTCGTCGATCGCAGAAACAACTTCGTCTGGCTCGCGACGACACGCGATGAGGAGCCTGTGATGCTGTCGCAGCACCTTTCTGATACCGACAGTATGCTGGCCAGCGTCGCTGACCCCCAACGAGCTCCGGAGATGCTGGCGGTTCGCGAAGCCGTTCGCGGCTGGCGCTTTTACGACCACTTCCGCACCGATTCTGGAGCGCCCGCTCGGACGGCGCAGATTGGCACGTTCACACCGGTACTTCACCATGACGGCAGTAACCTCGCCGCTGCGCTTCAGACGATTCTTGAGATTCGGTCGGACGAAGCGCTCGCTACGACTCTGGAGGACGCCTTTCCAGGCAGCCAGCTTTCCGTCGAGGTGCAGAATGGGCGATTTGAACTCCAGCTGCAACAGCACGGATTACTTAGGCCACTTTCCGCAGCCGAACTGTCGGATGGAACGCTGCGCTACCTCTTATGGGCCGCTGCTCTGCTGACACCGCGCCCACCGGAACTCATGGTGCTGAACGAACCGGAAACCAGCCTGCATCCGGATCTGCTCCCGGCGCTCTCCAGGCTGATCCTCGCCGCGGCGAAGAACGCGCAGATCATCGTGGTTTCGCACTCGTCCCTACTTATAGAGGAACTTGCATCTGCGCCTGTGTGCACCCGCCTTCATCTGCTAAAGGACTTTGGAGAAACGAAGCTGGAGGGTTCGACGCTTTTTAACACCCCGAAATGGAATTGGCCCAAGCGGTAGGCTGGGACTCGAGAGTGCCAATTCCCTCGGCATCGCTGTTATTGATTATAAAATTTCCGGGACTTTGCGGGCGCACTTGTCAATTTATGGCAAATCGTCATACCACTCAGTTGCCGAGCACCATCAAGACCAACGCGCGGCGCCACGTAATTCTCTGAAGGTTTTCAGCGGGTAATACCGGGCAATGTGACGCGGCAATTGTGCCGACTGTAGCCATTACGGCAACCAAGAATCAGCAAAAAATTATAGATCCACAACACCGGTAAGATTCCGAATCCCCTCTCTGCCGTCATTCTTTCTTTAGAATCAATCATATACATTTTAGATTGGGCTGTGAAACATCCTGTTGATGTGTGCAACACATTTCTGGTGAAAGCGTTATGACACGTCTAACATCTAGGGTTGATCTTTAATAGAGCAAGACGGCGATGCGATAAACGGTAAATCCTTGATTGCCGTTCTGCTGACCGCTGCACGCTCCCACGGACGCTGTTTTATACCTTCCGGTACTCAGGCGCTGCTCCAGCGGATCGGGCAGGCGGGTTAGATCGGATGTCTCCCAACGCATGACGAAGAGTGGGCGCGAGCCGCTGGCGTCTCCACTTTCGACCGCACAGTCTTTGCGGGCAGCGTCTGGAGGCTGCGAGGGATCGATGCCGTGCTGGCGAAGCAGGCCGGCAATTTTCTGCTCCACCTGACCCGGCCCTGCGTTTGCGACCTGCTGCTCAAAATTGACTGCAACATACCAGTATCCGGCATGCTCGACGACTCCTATGCCAACGTGGTCGAGCTTGGGATCGAGAATATTGGCGCGATGCGGAGGAGAATTCATCCATTCCTTCTGTACGCCTTCAGCGCCGTTGCCCATTGCTACGTTTTCTGCGATCGCGCGGAAATGTGCTCCAGCCTGGCCGGTGCGAGTCGGCAAGTCAGCCTCGCCAGGAAGCTGGTGCGAGAGAGAATGCTGATCGAACATCTTTTGCGCATGCGCCTGCGCTGCGGCGGCAAGTGATGGGTCCCACTGGAGAGGCTGCAGTCCTTGCTGAGCCCGGGCCTGGTTCGTCAAGTCGAGGAGCTTTTGTTGCTGCGCGGATGGAACTTGTTGCGCATGGGCGAAAATGCTGAAGACCAATGGGAGTAGCAAAAAAAGTCGAAGGCGCATATCCGAATCGATTAGATGCGCATTTTCGGATTGCAGGAGACGTGTTCTTACACAAACTCCTACGTATGATTTGTGGACATATTCACTTAGCAGATGATCTGGTGGCGGCAGTTTTGTCGGCCGGATTGTCGTTCATGGTGTAGATGACCTCGCCGGGCCGGGTATAATGCAGCCGCTCGCGGGCCTCATGCTCAATGGCGTCGGGGTCGTTCTGCAGGTGGTCGACGTGGTCTTTCATACGACCGTTCTCGTCCTGAAGCTGCCGAATCTGTTTCTGAAGTTCTTTGTCCTCGGTCCGCTTCTGCTGGTAGGCAGTGACCCCATTTTGTCCAAAGATAACGTGATAACCGAGAAAGACCGCCAGGGCGACAGCGGCAGCCGTGGCAATGCGCCTCCGCATGCGATAGGCGAAGCCCGCGGCACGCACCACGTTCGGATTGTATACAACTTCCTTCACAGCTTTTGTTGGCCTCAGAGGCTAAAGCCCCTATTGTTCTTAGGTCGCTAAGCGCTAATGTTCGCGTCTTGCTTTATGTATCGGCAACTCAAATCTATTCGAGCACCAGTTTTTGAGATGCGCTTCAGCCTATCGTTCATCTGCGTTTCTTTACGGGCTGCTTAACATCTGCGGGTCAATTCTTACCTTTCAGTAAATTTATCTTTAGCTCCCGGAGTCAAGCGGAAGTTTTTCGTGAATGAATAAGAGGAATCAACCTCGTCAAATCATCCGCCCAACTGCATACGTGTATTCTTGCCGCACGGTAATCATCTCGGCAACGAGCAGCCTGGCAATGCGTTCCGTCGATGGAGATGGCTTATTTGTTCTAAGATGCACCAGTAAACAAAACAGTCACCTTACCGTTGGACGTGCCAGATGGAGCAAGCCCGTATCGCTATTACTACGGTTTCTTCGCGCGAAGAGGCCAAACACATGGCCAGAGCACTGGTTGAGGAGCGGGTGGCGGCGTGCGTTAATATTGTGGGCGGCTGCGATTCGATCTATCGCTGGCAAGGCGCTGTGGAAGAAGCGGCCGAGGTACTGCTGCTGATCAAGACGAATGTGGAAAAGATTGACGCGCTGGAGGCGGCGGTGCGTCGATTGCATTCTTACGATGTGCCGGAGTTCCTGATTCTCCAAATAGATGGAGGGAGTGCGGCTTATCTGGCTTGGTTGCGAGAATCTCTCGAATAGCTGCTGGCAGATTTGTTATCCTCAGGTTATCCATGCGTGTGCTTTATGTAGTTTTCGTCCTGAGCATTGTCGCGCTCATCTGGACAGCGGTTGCCGTTGCACGCCATATACGCAGGCATGAAGCGCACACGGAGCAGCATCCAGAAAGTGTTGAAGAGGCCGTAACGGTTCCGAAGTCAGATTCCGAGTAAGCAGGGAGAATTTCAAAATCATGGCTCAGGTCGAAGCAACGTCCGCAATTGGAAGTACGACACGCGCCTATGCGCCGGTTCGCTGGATTGCTACCGTGATCGCAGGTAGTGCGCTGGTCGCCATCTGCGCGCATATCTCTGTGCCGCTGTTCTTTACCCCGGTGCCGATGACGCTGCAACCGTTCGCAGTGCTCCTGCTGGGGTTGCTGATGGATCCCGCGGCAGCGTTTACTGCCCTGGCGCTATATCTGGTTCAGGGCGCGGCTGGTTTACCTGTATTTACACCGCAGGGGCCGGGTGGCACACTGCAGCTGTTTGGCGTGACCGGCGGCTATCTGATGTCGTATCCGTTTGTTGCGGCCCTGGTCAGCACAGTGTACCGCCGTCTCCCCGTACGCAGTTTTGTGACTGCGCTGATTGCGGCGGCGACCGGCAATCTGCTGATTCTTACCGCTGGTGCAGTCTGGATGACGACGATCATGCACCAGCCTTTTTTCCATGTTCTATCTCTTTCAGTGGTTCCTTTTCTTCCCGGCGATGCGCTGAAGGTTTGCGCCGCTGCGGCTATCGCCACAGGCTGGCTGCGAGTGCGTAAAATAAACGAGAAGGTAGGCTGCTGATTTCCTCCCACCACTGCGAGCGCGACGCATGCAAACCGCGCATTTTTAGATATGTCGTTGAAGTAGAAAGGAATCAAACCTGCAGTGACCGCATCATCTTCTCCAAAGACTGAATCTGCCGAACCACACGCGAACACCGCGCAGGTGCGCGAGATTACCGTTGCGCATAGCCCAGACTCTGACGACGCCTTTATGTTTTACGGGCTGGCAACGAACAAGATCCGCGTAAACGGCTACAAATTTTCCCACACACTCTGCGACATTGAAACACTGAATCAGAAAGCAATGAACGAGGCCTTCTATGATGTGACGGCCATCTCCTTTCACGCTTACCCTTACCTGCAGGACAACTATGCATTGATGGCCTGCGGCGGCTCGGTGGGTGAAGGCTATGGACCGATGATCGTGGCCAGCCAGCGATTTTCGACCGATGAGGTCAAGAAAGTCAAAATTGCAGTGCCAGGAACACTGACAACAGCGTATCTGGCGCTCAAACTGTTTGCGCCCGAGATTGAAACCGCTGTGGTTCCCTTTGACCGCATCATCCCTGAAGTGATTGCGGGAAATTTCCAGGCAGGGCTGATCATTCACGAAGGCCAGCTTACCTACTCGCACAGCGGACTGCACAAGATCATCGATCTTGGCCAGTGGTGGCGCGAGAAAACCAAGCTCCCGCTGCCGCTCGGCGGCAATGCCATTCGCCGCTCACTGGGCAACGACGTGATGATAAAGGTCACACAGGCGCTGCGGGACAGCATCCAGCACGGGCTGGATCATCGCGAAGAGGCGCTCTCATACGCAATGCAGTTTGCACGCGACCTCGACACAAATCTCGTAGACAAGTTTGTGGGCATGTATGTGAATGAGCGCACACTCAGCTACGGAGAAGATGGACGTGAGGCCATCCGCAAGCTGCTGACGCTAGGGCATGAGCGCGGAATTATTCCGCACCCGGTGAAGGTGGATTTCGTCGGCTGAACGAATTCCGTTTAAATCAAGAGTGGTACTCCATCCAACTTTTTACGAATGGGGTACCAAACTTCGCTTGCAGTTTAAAGCATGCGATCAGACCTCCCGCGACAAATACGATAAACCGAATGCATTTCAAGCAACAGAGCCCTGAACAGGAAGCTACACAGGGCCTCTTGCTCTCGTTACCTGATCATAGAACTCGAGGTAGCGGTCGATCATGCTGCCAGTCTCAAAGCGCTTAAGGTTTCTAAATCCCGCTTCTCGCAGCGATGGCAGCCCGGAACTCTGCTCTGCAATACTCCGTGCTGCGCGTTCCGGGTTTTCGACGTCAACAAAAAGCGCGGCATCTCCCGCAATCTCTGTCATTGGCGCGCGATTGTTTGTGATGACGGGACATCCGCACGCCTGAGCTTCAAGAACCGGCCATCCAAAACCTTCTTCGCGCGAAGGAAACAGCAGAGCTACGGCACCGCTGTAAAGAGCCCTCAACTCTTCATTGGAGAGTTCCACTCGCTCTATGATGCGGTCTGCCAGGCCAGCCGCCTCGCAATACTGGCGCATCACAGGCGTCCATCGCTTCCCTGCCATGACTAGCTTCATGTTCTTGAATCGCGCATCTTTTTGCAGGGCGGCGAAAATCTGCATCGCCCCCAGTCGGTTTTTATACCACTGATTCCCGCCCACGTGGAGCAAGTATTGGCCATCGGAAGCCACGCCGCTCATTCTCTTCGCCTCGGCAATCGCATCCAGCGATGCAGGTGCGTAGTTCCAATTCAATCGGTGGTGTATCACCGCTGTTCGAGAGCGGATACCGGGAGCGAGTCTCTCGAGATCCTCCTGAGTTTTTGTAGAGACGCAGATTACGTGCTCAGCGCTGGAGAGATTCGCCGCAATCCAGCGCTGAAGAACCTTACCTGTAAGCCCGATATTGACTCCGGGATACATTCCGCGCGCTGAATTTATCGCCAACAGATCATGGCATGTAATGAATGCCGGTTTCGCTTCCGCGCATTTCAAATACATGGAGTTTGAGTGATCGCATATATGGACGATATCTGACTGACTGGCTTTCTTGCGAAGATAGGAGGGCGCAAGGAGATACTTATCTATATATCCGATCCATTTCTTTAAGGAGCCGCGAAGAAATGGAAGTCTACCAAGCAATACCGGAGGATACACCGTCTCGACAGTATGTCCTCGTGCGCCAATTCCCTCTTTGAGCATATCCGCATAACGAAGCATGCTTTGTTGTTGGTCTGGCGGGTAGTTGGAGATTAGCAGGACTTTCATTCTTGTTGAATTGAACTTAAAACTACACTAACCTGATCGACCGCTCTAAAACACCATGCAAAGAAACATAATGGCCTGAGAAATCTGCATCTCAGGCCATGCATACTCTTACGTTTTCATTTACTTTGCTATGGGAGCAAGCATCTGGCTCTCGATCCATTCATAGGTCTTCGCCATACCGTCTTTCAGGCGAATGGATGGCTCCCATCCGAGATACTCGAGAATTTTTGTATTGTCACTGTTGCGGCCATTCACACCCTTGGGCGCATCGAGCTTGTAATTTCTCTTGAGCTTTACCCCAGCGATTTCTTCTACGATATCGACGAGTTGATTGATCGTTACAAGCTCGCTGCTGCCTAGATTGATAGGTTCGGTAATCTCACTTTCGAGGATTGCCTGCGTGCCTTTCGTGCAATCATCGATATACATAAAGCTGCGTGTCTGATGACCGTCACCCCAGATTTCAATTTCGTGCTTTCCTGAAACTTTGGCCTGGATGACCTTGCGGCAAATTGCAGCCGGCGCTTTTTCACGGCCACCATCGTATGTGCCTAAAGGTCCATAGACATTGTGATAGCGCGCCACGCGGGTCTGAAGCCGAAAATCTTCTTCAAAATGGCGGCACATGCGCTCACTGAAAAGCTTTTCCCATCCATACCCATCTTCCGGTAGCGCGGGATATGCGTCT
>Ga0206894_1028_pt1 | contig 39208 bp, 29 predicted proteins | sample Alteio_BWOrgHeat_54_FD_152953 | JGI IMG/M metagenome (GOLD analysis project Ga0206894, IMG submission 152953) | Enriched cells from forest soil in Barre Woods Harvard Forest LTER site, Petersham, Massachusetts, United States -... | ecosystem: Environmental > Terrestrial > Soil > Temperate forest >...
TTGTGGCTGCAGGGGTAGGAGGAGGTGAAGAATGAAAAAATTGCGCAAAAGAGTCTTTGCTGCAGCCGGCTATAACACCATTTACATGGGATCAGGACGCAAAGAGTTTGATCCATCCAAGCCGATGCGCCCTTTTGAAGAGTATCTGAAAGAAACAGCGCATGGGACTGCCACCCAATTGGGAAATGTTGCTGTGGATGAAGGGATCATCGGCAGCTTTATGTCGGCACGCTTTATCAAACAGGCCAATTTGCCTGGATTTCTACCTTTCATGCTGCCTGCATTGCAGGGTAAGCCTTGTGCCGCTGTTGAAGGGGCCTGCGGGACTGGTGGAAGAGGGATTGCGATGGCTGTGCGCAGTGTGCTTTCAGAGATATCCGATAGTGTCTTTGTGGCAGGCTTTGAAATCCAAAATACTATGAAGGCAGTGTATGGGGCTGACGTCCTTGCAGGAGCTGCTTACCGTGCAAAGGAACGCAAGGCTGGAGATGCGTATTTCTTCCCCGGGATTTTTGCGCAACGTGCTGGAGCTTATTTCAAGGCATATGGAGAGAAAGCTTCGCGTGAAGCTATGGCCAAGTGGTACGAGCTAGCGATTTTAAATGCGCGCAAGAACCCTAAAGCCCAAGAGTATCATAATACGACTCAAGATTTGATGGCTCTGGGGATGACCCCGCCTGATGCGCAGCGTTTCGTGCCTTACTTGAATCTCTATGATTGTTCGAAAGTTAGCGATGGTGCTTCTTCGCTGATCATAGCCTCAGCAGAAGGGTTGAAGGCTTGCGGTATTGCCTTGGAATCTGCTGTAGAAATCATTGGCATCGGAGAGGCAGAAGCTGATATCACGCAAATGCCAGCAGATCCTACGGTTCTGGCTACCACGGCGCAAGCCGCAGCTAAAGCGCTCGCACAAGCAGGCATTAGCAAGGAAGAGATCGCTTTATTGGAGCTGCATGATTGCTTTTCCATCACAGCTTTACTCGCTTTGGAAGCAATTGGCTATGCAGCCAAAGGCAAGGGAGCAGCTTACATTCTGGATGGCAAGACATCAGTATCGGGGGTGTTGCCGACGAATTTGTCTGGGGGGCTGTGTGGTTTTGGACACCCCACAGGGGCTTCTGGTGTGCGTGAGCTGGTAGATTTATTGCACCAGCTCACAGGCAAGGCTGAGAATCAAGTTAAAGTGAAATCACCCTTTGGCATGCTGATCAGCATGGGAGGTAACGACAAGACCGTGACGAGCATCGTGGTTAAGAAAACCGAGTAATCACCGGTTGTCGCTAAGCAGAAAAAAATAACAGGATGTTAGGATGAATAGGATGGTTTATCCCACAAATAAATAGTTGCTCGAGAGGTGCGTGTGTAAGGGATAGTCAGAATCTCCAGCTCGTGTACACATTGTATCGTCGATTGGGATCTGTGCGAAAGTCCGCAGCGATTAGCGTAGGACGCCTGAAAATAGCCCATAGCGACCCTTGGGAGCTATGGGTAACCAAATTCAAAGGTTGAGCTCGGAGCGATAGCGGAGAGCGACTGAACGCACTCATTAGTCAATCGCTCTCCGCTATCGCTCCGAGCTCAATGATTTCTATACATCACCCATAGCTCCCAAGGGTCGCTATGGGCTATCTCTGCAGGCGTCCTATGCTAATCGCTGCGGACTTTCGGCATAAGCAAGCTTGCAGGAACGCAATCCAAACAATTCCTTGAACATGCATCCCTAGGATAAATACTCATTTGTGTGAAGAACCATCCTGTCCATTCTAATATCCTGTTATTTTTGCTTTACGGCTTTGCGTGCAGCGTCGAGGGCGTTTTGGTAGAGTTGCAGATATTGACCAATTTCTTTGAGTTTCTCGTCGTTATTTTTCTTAGTTTCTGGGTCTTTAGTCATGTAATAGTTCGTTTCTTGTGGCAGGATTTGTTTATCTGCTTTATCGCTAATCCCATATTTATCGTTATAGTAATTCACTCTTGTCAATAGACTTTTGTTCTGATTTTCGTAGGGGGCTAGGATACTGATAATGACGTCTGGGGTATACTGAGGTTCTTTTTGCACGAGAGCCGGGTATGCATTCATGACGGCCGTGTATACATAGATCCTTCGAAGATAGGAGGATTCTTCAATCAATCCTTGGCACATTTTGTTGATTTCGGCGGCTTTTGCTTTGCCTACAATTTCAGTATAAGCGCTGTCCATTGCGCTTTTAATGGCACCTTGTTCTAATTTGCCAGGAAAATTAGTTTCTTTTTTTACGGATTCGATCGCTTCATTCCAGCAATTAGGTAGTGTTTTTAATGTTTCTAGCATGGGGTTAAAAGTCTTATAATCGCTTTCAAATTTTTTGGTGAAATTCCGTTTCACGTCTTCGGGTGCATCGTCATTGGGCATGATTTTTTTTAGGTTTTCAGGATTTAAGTATGTGTTGATGAATGTTTTAAAGTCTTGTTTGAAGTTGGGGTTTCTAGTTCTAAAGTTCTGTTCTTGCTTGTCAGTGGCTAGGTTATTTAGTTTTACCGTGAAGGAGGCTCGCATCTTGTCATCGCTGATTGCATTTTTAACATTGATCCATTCTTTTGAGTCTGTCGCCAACTTACTTGGGATAGTGTCTTCGTTCCATTGATTTTCGTTGGCTAAACGATAGGCCGCATGTTTCAACATATTGCGCGCCAATAGATCCATGCCAGAGTCCATCTTTAATTCTTGCACTTTGGCATCGACGAGCTCTTTAATTTGGGCTTTTAACTCAGGTGTTAAATTCTCATAGGTGGCGCGATTCGCTTTGGCGATTTCTAAGCGATCTTTTAGGCTTGTGCTGCGGTTGAGCGTTGGGGGCTTTTCTGCTGTGGCTGTTTCTGGTGGAGCTGTTTCTTTATTCTTTATTTCGCTTAAAGCTGCCTTGGAGAGCTGCAAACCCATTGCCTTAGAGAATTGTGTGGCCATGCGACGCAAAGGAGATGGAGTGCTTCCAAGGCGGAAGGCAAAAAACGATTTCACAGTCGCTTTTAAACTACTTCTGGTAGCTGTCGGTTTTTCGGGGATTTTCGTGGAGGTTTTTTCGAGTTTTTCTTCAAGTTTTTGCATTTCGTTACTACTTTGAATTAAGTCTTCAGCTGGAATTGCCGGAGGCAAACTAGTCCCTGTCAACTGCGAGTTTAATCTGGCGAGTTCAGCGCGCATCAAGACAATCTCTTCCTTAATGATTGCTTTATGTTTTTTTGGATCTAGATGGATTCTTAGAGGAACGTCATTGTCTAAAATGTCGGTCGTGTCAACCTCTGGTTGTTGCTTTATACCTTTTGGTTCTTCTGGAATTTCAGAAGTGTTGGCCCCTGCTTTAATGACATCAATATCCATAACCACCTCGTCTTAATTACTTCTTTAGTGTCTGTTGATTACAATAGGCTTGTAAGGAGTAACAATAATGTACTAAGTCATCATCGTCTTTGTTGCCTTCGCAATACTGCAAGGCAGATAATAAACACGAATTAGCTTCTTCAGGCATGTTTAAGGCTATCCAAGATTTGGCCATATAGGCATAGACATACGGATTGCATTTATCAAACGTTAAAGCCATCTGGAAGGCATATAACGCCGCATCGTCTGTTTGCAATAATTGTAATATCTTGCCGTATGTAAACCAAAAGCTAAATACTCTAGGTTCTATCGTAAGACATACTATCGATACAGCTGCCGCTTGTTCATATTGCTTTTCATCCATGAGCCCAAGGGTGATGCCGTAAATTGTTGTTAAGAGTTCTTCTGGGAAGTTTAACTTTTGGGCTAGACTTTCCGTCTGTTCGAATTTGTTTCCTTCTGCCATGCTACTTTGGATATCGTCGATGTGGGTGGTAAACCATGTGGTCAATTTTTCATATTGCAAAGGGTCTTTTGATAAGCTTTCGACGATGACTTTAAATCCCATCTGCAAATTTGTTTGGACAGCACTAAGATCATTTTGTATAGCTTCGGATGCTTTTTTTTGTAGCACCTGGATAGGTTCAAAATTATTTTCTGGAGGAGGGGGTTGAACATTGCTTTCCACTTCTTTAAGCATAGAATTCACCAGGCTATCAGTTTGTTTTGTCAACCTTTGAATGAGATCGTTTAGCTCCATACTTGACTCCCACTTTTATTCGGGATTAGTTGTGTTTTTTTTAGTTGTTTTTATAAAAGTTAAAATTTCATACATAAATATAATTATATGATTAATTGTTTGTTTTGTATAGTTTTTTGTTTAATCACAGGGGGTGAAAGAAAAACGGGGGTATTTGACGGGGGTATTTGATTGGACATGGACTACCTGGACGAACTGGACTACCTGGACGAACTGGACAACCCTAAATACCGTCCAATTCGTCCAGGTAGTCCAATTTGTCCAGTTCGTCCATGTGCTTGCTTAATGCCGACGAATATAATGTAATTATATCGTGTTGATGGGGAATGGTTTGTGTCCTTGAGCGAGCAGCTTGCCATTTTCTTTTTCCAACAGTTCTTTGCTGGCAAAGACCACGGTTGCCGCCTGTTCGAGCTGGGGAGCAATATGATTTTTGACCGCTTCAATGATCTCCTTCTTTTTTAAGCCTAGCATGCGCTCGCGGAAGGCTTGGCGCATTTGGGTGGTTTTGCCTTCACGTAGCCATCCATAAGCTAGTTCTCCGCGGCTGCCTGGAGCTACAGGGGCATCGAGCGATTGAAGCATCTCGAGTTTGGATTCTTCGAGGTCAGAGGCATCAAAGCGCCCTTTTAGCAATTCGTTGACAGAAAACTTGAAGGCTTCAAGGCTGGTGACGATGTTGGGGTCACGGTAGGAATAAAAGTAGAAGTTGCCGGACATGGCGTTGCTGACAGCCCCACCTCCATAAGCGCCCCCTTGCTCGCGTAAACGCGTATGGAGTGTTATATTTTCCAACAAATAGGAAGCGATATTGAGCGCAGCGGCATCTTTATGGACATATGAGACTGTATTCATGACCTGTCCAATAAAGGCAACAGGAGAGGCAATGACACGTCCTTGCGAGTGACATGGGGTTAAAGGATAGTTTCCCTTCCATTTTGGTGCGGATTTAGATTCCAGTTGATGTAGATTGAAAAAATTATGCCCTCTTAGAGTGTCGTACATGTGGGCATCGGCCGTGATAATCAAATGGGGATGTAGCGTTTTCAAGAGGGTATTTTTCAAGAAGATTAGCTTTTCGACAAGCTTTTCGGAGTGTTTATGGAAATCTTGAGCCAAAGCTTTAATTTTCAAAAAGTAGTCGATACCGTACCAATGATTAGCAATTTTAGAAGGGATATCGAGGCCACTAGCGGATAAGTTGATCGCATATTTCAAGGCATTTTGCGTGAAGTGGCTTTGTAAGGCTGTGTATTGCTTATGAATGACTTCTCGCAGACGTGGGATATCGCTAAAATCTAGGGATGTCGCTAAATCATGCATCATAGCAAAAAGGTTGGGCGCCTTGCGATGGAGAGCTTTACCCCGAATATATAATGAAGGGGTATAGTGGGTGTGGTCGGTGGCTTGGAGATTCAAGGTGAGAGAGGCATGTATCCCCCCTGTGTGTGCTTGGATGAATTCAAGGTTTTGTGCGTAGTCGCGGCCACCACACCCCATCTGGGAAAGAATGGTGGTAAAAAGACGCACATAAGGGAGATCTTCTTCAGCAACAGCTGGCAGGTCGAAGACAAGATCGGCATAGACAATGTCGTTCGTGAAGCAATTGTGATGGAATACCTCTAGGTTGCCAATCTTTTCTTGGTGTAAATCGTAGCTGCGTACATCGTGGGGAATGTCATGTAAAGTGACTTTTGGCAGGACATCCACATTTTCATTAGCTTGCATCTGTTGAAATTTTGCCAGAGCAGCCGCTTTAGCGACGATTTCTTGCTGTTGTTGCTCTGTCAGTTTGGCTTGAATGGCGGCTAAGACCTCTTTCTCTTTGGCTAGCTCTTTGGCAGCGAGCTCTTTATCAGGGAAGAGCACGATGCGCACAAAATGGGGATTTTCTACTAAATGCTTTTTAATTAAACCCACAAGATAGGTGGGGTCTTCTAAATTGCGGCGGCGCACTTCGTCAAATAAAGAGTGAATTTTGAGTCCGTTTTCAGGATCTCCTCCATGTTGTTGGAGCAATGCAGAGCGCATAAATAGCGATAGTCCAAATGGGGCATGATCCCCAGTGATTTCGCTGCGGTGAAATTCCAGTTGATGGATGGCATTTTCAATCAAATCAAGGGAGATCCCTTGTAAGATGATCCCTCGAAGAGTTGACTGGATGAGTTTTTCTAAAGCCTCGGCATTCTCGGCGTTGCACCCTTTGAGTGAAATGATGAAAGGGACTTCCGAGATCTCATCATCCATATAACAAGAGGCTTGTTTGCAAAGGCCGGATTTTAGCAGCGCCAGTTTCAAGGGCGAAGCATCGGTATCCATGAGGATGATTTCTAAAATGTTCAAGGCCAGCAGCTCTTGCTGTTCTAAGATGTGGCAGGTGAGCCAGCCGAAGGCGATGAGCGTTTGATCATTGGTATCTTCATCGGCGGCGATAGGATATCCTTTCTCAAGGCGTTTAGGAGCTTTGAAGCGCGGCTGTAATGGCAGAGGGGGGATCTGTGGCATGGGGGCCACTTCATTTAAGATATTCTGTGCAATGAAATCTAAATGTCCTTCGAGTGGTAAGTTGCCGTAGAAGAAAAAGAGGCAGTGGCTAGGGTGGTAATAGGTTTTATGGAAGTCGCAGAGCTCTTGATAGCTGAGTTTTGGAATGTCATGCGGGTCGCCTCCCGAATTGACTCCATAGGTGAGATTCGGAAAAAGGAGATGGCTGATCTCTTCATTTAAGCGTGCGTTGGGCGAGGTAAGAGCGCCTTTCATCTCATTGAACACAATCCCCTTGCATTCAAGCGGTGAGGTGGGGTCGTTGGGGATGGAAAATTCCAAACGGTGCCCTTCTTGGAGAAAGCTTAATTCATTGAGATGGGGATGAAAGACTGCATCGATATACACGTCGAGTAGGTTGTAAAAGTCTTTGGGCACTTGCGAAGCCGCTGGATAGCAGGTGAAATCGGCCCCTGTCAACGCATTCATGAAGGTATTTAGGCTGCGCCGTTGCATGGCGAAGAAAGGATCTTTAACAGGAAATTTTTTTGAGCCACAAAGGACAGTATGTTCGAGGATGTGCGCCACCCCATTAGATGATTGCGGGATGGTTTGGAACGAAAGGCAGAAGGTGTTTTCGGGGTCATCATTGGCGATATGCATCACCTGGGCACCGGTAGGGAGATGGATAAGCTCAATCAGTTGGCATTGTAATTCTGGAATGTCGGTCACTTTGGTGACTTTGAAATGGTGATACACTTGCCCTGCAGTGAGGAAGTGGTGCGACTTATGAGTCATCGGGGTGCCTTTTTTCGAAATGTGTGAACTAGAGTGTATCGTAGTGTAAATCTTTATTTTTGCCAACCATAGAGGTCATTGAGCAGCAGTTCTCGCTAAAAAAAACCGTGCCCTAAAGGACAAAAAGGACCTAAACGACCTAAAGGACTGTGCAAGCATCTCATTGCGTTTAGCTCGTCCTTTTGGTCCTTTAGGTCGTTTAGGTCCTTTACGCAGTTCCCACAAAAGGCGAAACGATCGTGTCTTAATTATGTAATGTTTGTTAGATTGTAATAATGTATTTAATTGTATCTAACAAATTTATTTAGTTGCGCTAAAATGATCGATGTGGTTATGTTATTGTTTTAATCATTTAAATGTTTTGTATATAGCAATCTTGTTTTAATATATTTTATGTGAGGTTTGTATGACTGCTCCTGTATTTCATGATCGGAGACTAAATGGTATGGCGTTCTTTGCGCAGCTTCCTGCAGCTCGTCCAGCGGCTCTTTCACCTTCTGCAGATTCTAGCAGTAGCTCAGCCCCAAACGCGCAGAGTGTGACTGTAAAACATGGGTTTGGACCACAATCTGTGGAAGAGGTAGAAGCGTTTAGAGCAGCTATACGTGCGAAGGAAAGTGAGCAAGAGCGTCAGATGCGTGCGCAAATAGCTCAAAAATCGAAAGTGAGTGGTGTGTTCGATCAAATAGAGGAGAGTGTTGCGGACGAAAAATTGGCTCAAGTGGTTGGTAGATTGGGCGACTTTAGCTTGCAATCTCCTAATTATAAAGCGCTAGAATTGCCACCTGCTGCGTTAAGTCCAGCGGCTGTTGCTGATCCACACATGACTCCAAACAGACCTACCCGTCCTTATGTGCAACCCACAGTTCCCATGGATATCTAATCGTCAGTGACGCTTTTTGGCGAGCCAGTGATCACTCACTGGCTCGCTAGTGAAGTTTGTGTTTTTCAAATTCCAGTCGAATTTCTTCTCCTAGTTTTTTTTCATACATTCACACGCGATCGAACAACCACCCTTCAAAAGGATGTGGGATGGGAGAGGGTGGTTCAGCATACAAGATGTAATTTTGTTGCAAAAGTGTGTGGAGAGGGCCACCCACGCGCAGAGTTCCAATTGGTTCTACAGCTTCGAGAGAAAAATTAAAGCCGTATAAGTTGCAGGTGGTGCATTGCTGTTGCGCAAATTGTTCCAGGGTGGCGCACATATTTGCGGGTAGAATAAAAGTATTACCGCGATAAGGGACTTGGTTGAAGTCAAATTTGTGGGTGACAGACTCTCCATTGGTATCTAGGGTTTCAAGTCTACATTGGACAAAATCCAAGATGGGATTAGGGGGAGGAGTGGGAGAGGGAATAGGTGTAATCGCGGAATGCTTTGAGCTAATGTGTGCCATTAAAGGTCCTTTCTTCAGTCTAGAGTTGTGTGTTTGAGATATAACATGCGCGGTTGGTCAAGGTTAAAGTCATCGGACACATAGTTGTCGATTCAATTATCTATTTCTTCCGCTAGGGAAATGATCTCGTGTTAAGTTAAAGATTGGCATATCATAGATCTTTTATCTTTAAATGCAAGTTAAAACACATTTTAAAATTTTAGATACAAAAATATGGTAATTTTTGTTTTTATGAACTAATAATTTTAACTTGTGTTGTTTGGTGTTTTTGTTTATTAGCATGATCTAATGTGTTGCTTAAATTGTTTAATATTGGTAATGTTTGCATTATTCAAAAAACGCATCATCATTTTTTAACGAGGTACTATGTCTGTTCGGCCCATTCATTCCCATTCTTCAACTCATTGGACTCCAGCTATTCCACATCTGGGCTTAGAGCCTAATCGTTCACCTGTACAACCTCTCAGACAATTAGATTTTGGAGATGAAGTTGAAGAACAAGAACAAGCAGCTCAAGCTTCACCTTTGCCGATGCTAGACTCTGAGCTAGAGGCAGCCATAGAGCATCGAGCCGCAGCGCGTAGAGCTGTACATTCTCCCTTTGAAATCGGCCACGTTCGGGTCTAATTGAAAAAGCCAGCTGCTGAGCAAAAAAATAACAAGATGGGCAGGATGGGCAGGATATTCCTAGCAGCAAGATCAACGATGAAAACGATATAACGATATAATGATAGAACAAGGCAAGAATTACCCCACTTTGCATTGACAGGTTGTTTTTTGCGCTTGTTTGTGTATAGACATGGCTGAAGAACTAATTTCGTCTTGAATATCAAAAAAATCGTTATATCGTTACATCGTTTTCATCGTTGATCTTGCTACTAGGAATATCCTGCCTATCCTGCCCATCTTGTTATTTTTTTTGTTCAGCAGTTGCTTTTGTTATTGTTACAGTTCGTATAGGCAGTCCAATTCGTTCGTGTGATCTTCTCTGCTAGCAATCCCTGCTAAAAAATCTTCTCCAGGAAAAACAATCCTTTCACAATATTTCTTTCGCGAAATTGCCGTATTTTCGGGCAAGGGCACGGGCACGGGCAAGGGCTATATTAGCGGGAATGCTGGTTCTCTGCGATCTGTGTGGTGATAATTTCATTAAGTTGATACCATTTCGTGGACATGTATTTTTACATCCTCGGAGCGCTATGCGTATTTTTAACATTCATTTATTCTTCTTGTTCATTTATATCACCTTTTTCCAACTCAGCTGTGTTGCGCATGAGGCACAAGGGGTCGTAGAGCTTGAATTGCAAGTGCGCAGTGATCTGCAGCGTCTTAGCTTGCCTCCCGTGTGGAAACGACCGAAATCGAGTGCTTGCAATACCTTGGATGTAGCGATTATCGGCGGTGGCATGGCTGGCATGACAGCTGGCTTTGCCCTCATCAAAGAAGGGATAAAAAATATTGCCATCTTTGACGAAAATTCTACCGGTTTGGCTGGTCCTTGGCGCAAGACCGCGCGGATGCATCATCTGAGATCGAGTAAGACCTTGATGGGTCCAGCTCTTGGCATCCCTTGTTTAACCTTCAGATGTTGGTATGAGGCATACTATGGAAGTGAAGCTTGGGATCAGCTTAAATTTATTCCAACGGAGGATTGGAGCAACTATCTCACATGGTATGGGCGTGTATTGGATCTGCCCATATCGCATCAAATGAGTTTGCAAGCGATCCATCCTGCGGACAAGTGTTTTGAGTTGGTATTTGCACATGGTGATCAAATTAAAGTGGTCTATGCCCGTAAAGTAGTGTTGGCTACTGGCAGAGAGGGATTTGGGGGACTAGAAACTCCTGCTTTTATGCAACATCTGTCGAAAGAGAAATTTGCCCATACAGGTGAGGCGATAGATCCAGCTATTTTTGCGGATAAAAGAGTTGTTGTGATTGGTGCAGGTGCATCGGCCTTTGATGCTGCCGGAGAAGCTCTGGAGTGGGGTGCTGCTGAAGTGATGATTCTAATCCGACGTCCTGCCTTGCCTATGGTCAATAAGTTCTCCAAGTTTTCTTTTCCGGGTATTTTGCATGGTTTTTATCACCTCGATGATGAACTGCGCTGTCGTTTGCTTGCCCAAGCTTTTGCTAGTGGAATTCCTCCAGCTCAGGGAGGTGTGGAAAGGGTTAAAGATGCTAGGCAGCTAGTTATCAGTTATGATACAGAAATCCAAGTGATCAATGAAAATTCCGTTGAAATATGTGTAAAAACCAACCAAGGGGATTTTACCTGCGATTACATCGTTTTGGGTACAGGCTTTAGCGTTGATGGCACCAAACGATCTGAATTGCAACATGTCATGCCCGCCATCCAATTGTGGGAAGAGCATGTGCCCCCAGAGATACTTGCCAAAATGCCGAAACTAGGACGTTTCCCTTATCTTGGAGAGCACTTTCAGTTTTTGGAAAAGGAAAAAGGATTAGCGCCCTATTTGAAAAATCTTTATTGCTTCAATTATGGAGCTATTTTGAGCCATGGCATGGTGAGTGGGGATATTCCAGGGGTAAGTTACGGAGCCACTCGGTTGGCAACAGGCATAGCTGCAGATTTTTTTACGGAAGAAGTGGAACTCTATCAGCAGGCCATCACTGATTATAATATTCCACTATTTAATATCGACGATTATCCCTTTTTAGCGCCCGTGTCGTCTGTCCCATGATTTGTCGTCTTGCCGTTTCTGATCGAGACGTCTTTGATAATTCAAATCGTCGATGCGTTTTTGATCGATGCGTTTTTGATCATTGAGGCTGTCTTGGCGGCGTTGGTCTTGAATGGATTGGTCGACGCGTTTGTCTTCCAAGCGTTTGTCTTCAATCTGCTGCTCTTGTCTTTTGTCGTCTTGTCGTTGATCGTCAAGGCGCGCGTCGTCATCATCCGTGAAGGAACACAAGAGGCTGGCAGCCATAAGTAGCAGCGCTGTGGGGAGTAAAGAAGTTTGGAGCTTAGTAGCTAACTGTCTGATTTGCATAGAGTTTCTCCTGTTATATGGTTAACATGACAAACCGCTCTATTATTTGCAATCATACTGCGTGATTTATGGCTCATCACAGATTAGAGCATCGCACTATTTGAACGCGAAGATCGCGAAGTAAGCGAAGATGACGCGAAGAAAGTTTTTATTTATTGAAGTACATGCTCAAGACAAATCTTCTGATATTATCTTTGACCATTCTCTCCTTGATATTAATCAATAACCCTGCTGGAAATCTTGTTAATTTAAATAAGTAAGAAATTGAGCTTCATGAATTTGTAAGAGCATATCCACAGAAGAAAAATCTTCGCGTTGCCTTCGCTTGCTTCGCGACCTTCGCGTTCAAAAAATGTGGTACTCTAATTTGTGATGACCCTGATTTATTTTAATTGCAGTATGCGTTATGATAAAAATTCACTAACTTAAGAATGTTATTAGTATGAAACGCGTGCCTTTATTGCCTAATGTCATTACAGCTTTTGGTTTATCATGTGGCCTTTTTGCCATCTTCAAAATGAATATGATCGAAGCTGGTGGCGTGACTTATCAAACTCTGTTAACGGTGGCTGGTATCATGCTTTTAGCATGTGTGGCCGACCTGCTGGATGGTGCCGTCGCAAGAGCCATGAAAGCCGAAAGTGACTTTGGAGGACTCTTCGATTCTTTAGCCGATAGCATCACATTCGGCGTGGCTCCCGCCGTGATCGTGCTGAAAAGTCTATCTATCACTCCCAAGACAGAGCTTTCATTTTTTATTACGACAGCCGCCATGGTCTATTCGCTGTGTGGCGTTTTGCGCCTGGTGCGCTTTAGTTTATTAGCTTCACAAGCCAAAAGCGACAGCAGCTTAATGGTGGCGCATAATAAGAACTTTACCGGCTTACCAATACCTGGAGGGGCTGCGGCCATTGTTTCAGCCAACCTATTTTTGTACTCTGATGAATTCCGCACTAATTTCACATTAAGTGAACATGCACATGCATGGGTGATGATTGTTGCTTTAGTGGTGACTGGTTATTTGATGATTAGCCGCTGGAAGTTTCCGAGTCTTAAAACTCTGCATATCAGAGTAAAATCATTCCGGGTGGTTGTTTTGACGGTCATCGGCGCGGCTGTACTTTTCTATGGTTTGCTCAATCATTTCGCTGTTATCTTCGTTGCCGTGGCCTGGGGATACATCTTGGTGGCATTAACCCTTTCGATTGTGCGCCTCGTTTCTGGCAGAAAGTTGAAAACACTTGAAGACTTTGATCCGGAGCCTGATGCTTTAGATGATGAGTCTAGTGAATAAGAATCAACCATAATGTCTTAAGAGCGCAATGACTACACCCTGGATAAGAATGTCTTCTTGTCGTAAGAGGATCGGATGGTGTTGCGCGTGTGAACTTGCCAGGCGGGTGTATTCGCCTTCTGGATAGTATTTTTTGACAATGGTATCGCGTCCGTTGATCAAAGCTATGACGGTTTCCCCTGGATAGGCCTGTTGACGTGCTTCGACCACGATTAGATCCCCATCTGCAATCATCTCCTCATTAAGCGATTCTCCCTGTACTCTTAATACATAGGTCTTTTCGAGCATATGTACAAAAGTCTGAGGAACCACGATGTGTTGTGTTTGAGGAAACATGCGGATAGGTTCTCCCGCAGCGATGTGGCCGATGAAGGGAATCTCTACACAGTTCGACACGGTTTGCTTTGTGATCCCGGTAACAGGAGCGATCGAGCGACTCGATTTATTCTCACCGACCAAGATCCCTTTGCGTTTTAAGGCGTTGATATGTTTGTAAACGGACCCTAGTGAAGTGAAGCTAAAACGGTGGGCGATCTCACGGTAGCTTGGGGAATAGCGGTTGTTGGCAATGAATTCTTCGATGTAATCGATGATTTCACTTTGCCGTTTTGTTAGCCCTTTCATCGCGATTTCTCCTATCGGAATAGATCCATTTATCGCATCCATATGCCGTTAGCCACATGACTAGTGCTGACATCATTGTATCTGAAAAAAAATGACCTCCTTGGGCAATGCGTGTCCAGGACAACACTCCCCCCAACACAAAGGCCAGGATGAGTCCAAGCCAAAATACGGGACGATTGCCAATGCGCTTGCCAACTAAGGCTAAGGCAAAAAAGTAAAAACCCATCGAAGCATGTCCACTGGGGAATGACTTGGATTGTTCCGGCTGGTTGAAAAAATTGGGTTGGTAAAATGCGTGGAAAGGTTGCGTGCCCCCGAATTCAGTGACTTGCCGCGGACGAGGTCGTCCCCAATAGTCTTTTAAGACGATGTTAGTGATTAACCCAGCACCAATGGCTAAGGTGCCGACGAGGACTAAGGTTGGTGGTCGCCACTTTTGCAAACTTGGAAAGAAGTTTGCAAGTAAAAAGCATAACAGGGCTAGTGTAGCTGTCACTAAAGCAGGGACTGAGCCATACTCAAAGATGAAGGTATAGAAAGGGCGTTGGGGAAAGCTATGGGTGTCTTGGTAAAAGTAATTCGAAATAGCCAAATCAAGGGCAGGAGTGAAAGGCGTCAAAAATGCCATCGCTAGGATGGGTAATAACCAGGGGGCATGTTTTTTGAATAATGTTGTCATTGAATCCGTACTAATTAAAACGTATTGGTTATCATAACAAAACCCAGTTAATGTGTCCTGTACTTTTTCGATATCAAATGGTATACTCCGGGCACAAATCTGATGGAAACTTAACTATGTCTATTGTTTTGCTCGTATGTTTATTTGTGCTGACAGTTGCGGTGGGATGGTTGTTTTTTGCGCTGAAAAAGAAGCAGATTGAAGCTGTTTTGTGGCAGGAGAAATACGAAAGTCAGCAAAGACATTGCAGCGCCTTGCAGACTAGCCTGGACGTAGTGCATCAAGAAGCAGCCCAATGGCGGCTAGAACTGAAGCAGGAAGGGGAAAGACGTGCCATTGCCGAGACAAATAGCGGACGGCTGTTAGCTACAGAACAACGCTTGCATGCCAAAGAAGAAGAGCTAGTTCATTGCAACCAAGAGATATCAAAACTGCGCAACAATCTCATAGAAATCGAAACTAAATTTGTTGAACAGACAAAAGCCGCCCAAGAGAAAATTGAGTTGTTATTACACGCTCAAGTTAAACTGACAGACTCTTTTAAGGCACTTTCTGCTGATGCTCTGAAAAGTAATAGCCATTCTTTCTTGGAGCTGGCCACAGCAAAGCTCGAACGTTTTCAAGAGACTGCTAAAGTCGATCTTCATATGCGCCAAAAGGCGATCGATGAAGTTGTCAAACCGGTCAGAGAATCGCTCGATAAATTCGAAAATAAAATCCTAGAGATTGAAAAACAACGCACTTCTACATACGCGGCCTTGAACGAACAGGTGCGCGCAATGACAGGCGCGCAGAGCCAGCTGCAGCAAGAAACTTCCAACTTGGTAAAAGCCTTGCGCATGCCTAATGTGCGCGGACGTTGGGGTGAAATCCAGCTGCGCCGCGTTGTCGAAATGGCAGGCATGATCGAGCATTGCGATTTTGTGCAACAGGAATCCCTCACGGTTGACGATCGCAAGTTACGTCCCGATTTAGTGATCAAGCTGCCCAACCAAAAGCAGATCGTGGTGGATTCAAAGACGCCTCTTTTGGCCTATTTGGAATCGCTAGAGGCTGCTGATGAGCCGACGCGTCAACTCAAATTAAAAGAGCATGCTCGTCAAGTACGCACACATATATCTCAGCTAGCGGCCAAATCCTATTGGGATCAATTTCCTGCAGTGCCCGAATTTGTGGTGTTGTTTTTGCCCGGTGAAACATTTTTTAGCGCGGCCTTGGAGCAAGATCCTTCTCTTATTGAATGTGGAGTGGATCAACGGGTCATCCTCGCGACTCCCACCACATTGATCGCCCTATTGCGTTCTGTTTCCTATGGATGGCGCCAAGAACTGATCGCCAAGAATGCGCAGCAGATTTGCGATTTGGGCAAATCCCTATACGACCGCATTCGCATCCTAGCAGAGCATTTCGATGATATACGCAAAGGCCTCGACCGCACGGTGGATGCCTACAATCGGGCTGTGGGTTCATTGGAAGGGAGGGTGTTGATCACGGCTCGCAAATTTAAAGAGCTTGGCGCCTCTGGCGAACAGGAGATTCCCGAGCTCGATATCATTGACAAGACAACACGTCCTCTACAGGTAGACATGAACCAGCTTCCTCAATTGGCTATAGATTAATTGTAAAGGGGACGAATTAGGTTATTTGGTACTTTAGAGATTCAGCTGTGTGGAAATGTTGTCCGAATGATTATATAGGTTATTTTCCTATACCCCTGAAAGGAGTAACGGCTTATAGCCCAGGGTAAGCGGCAGCGTAACCCTGGGTGGATTTGCATTAAAGGTTGTACCCCTGAAAGGGGTACGGGCCATTGTTATTTGGATATATAATGTCAAAGGCTTGCCGGCACCCCTTTCAGGGGTGCAATCCTTTATACACATAAACCCAGGGTTACGCAGCCGCTCACCCTGGGCTAAAAGCCGTTACCCCTTTCAGGGGTTGAGGATGATAAGGTTTCATTTCAAAAGTTATCCATCTAAAGAAAAGGTAATCATATGAGTTCGGGATTAGCTATTCGAGGAGTGGCATCGCCACAACCGCTAGATCATGATTCGCAGGAACTGACACAGCCGTATTCTCCAACCGGCTTAATTTCGCCAGTTGCGCCGCTCGCCCCATTGACACGATCTGTATCAACTTCAGCCCAAGGAGCGCTTAGCAGGCAAAGCTGCTGTTATACACCTTTGAAAACGATCTCCGAAATTAATCCTAGGCGTGTCAAACTCGACAAAAATGTCCTGATCGCTTTTGACAGTTCTTCTGATAGGCCTCTCTTAACGCGCAGCGCCTCTGAATTAATGCAAACAATAGCTGATTGGATCAAGCGCACCCGCCGGCTGTTTATGCTGCAAGTGGATAACGTTACCTTGACAAGTGCCAAACGCAGAAAGGTGGAAGAAAAGCCCAAACCTTGGGTCATTGAGTTTGAGGATCAGCAAACTTTAGAACTGACCGATTTTCAAAGAAATTTTCTGATGAGACATTCTAGATTCTTTCAAACACTATGGACAGGGTCTTTTAATGAAGCCGAAAAGAAAACCATTCGCATTGAAGAGCGTGGTAGAGAGGATATTCAACGGGCTGTTAATTTGCTGCAAAATAGGGCGGCATTAGAAGCGTATTCTTTTGCAGAGATTGACCAACTGGCTGAACTATTGGTGATCGCTTCCTATTTTCAATTTGGAAGCTTAGAAGAGATATTGCAACAAAAGAGCATGAAATTGATTCAGGCTCATCATGATAAGTTTCCTCTAGAGGCCTTTGAAAAAGCAATCAAGCTGCATCAGTTTGCGAAGATGTCTGGATACAACCACTGGAAAGATGAACTTGAATTCCTTTTAGCTAGATATCTTAAAGATACTCTAAATGATACTGAGGACACTGGAAAGTCTGCATTTATCGCTGGAGTTGATGCCATGAGGCAGCTGAATATCGAAAATATGGATCTCTCTTCCTCGCTGATCCATGACACCCTTTTAAAATATGTATGCGAGTCGTTACCAACCATCCAAAGACTAGATATAAGCAGCTGTCAGCACCTAACACCAAATTGCTTGGATTCCCTGCCACTTTTACCGTCATTACAGCAGCTCAATTTAAGCTTTTGGCGCCAACACAAACTCACTGCGAATGATATCCTCAAACTAGCTGCTTTGCCGCTAACCGAACTAAAGCTCAATCGCTGTTATCTATCTGCAGGAGGTTTCGAAGCACTTCACCAATTGCCCAATCTCTCATCCCTAGCTTTAGGTGGGTGTCCATCCTTTGACCGCGCTGCCTTAACAACTGTGGCAGCGCTTAAGCGTGTAAAGCGCTTAGATCTCAGTTTCACACACCTTTCTGATCAAGATTTGGAACAGCTGAACAGGATGCCGCCCTTAGAGTATTTGTGTTTAAGTCAGTGCAATGGCATTACAGGTGCCGGACTGGCTAAAATAGCTACTTTAGTGCCTCTGCTTTATGAAATGGATCTATCAGACTGCACAGGGATACAAGAAAGTGATTTAACCCCGCTCGCAAACCTTGATCATCTGGGCATCTTGATCCTAGATCAAAATGTGTCTCTCACAGGAGATCACTTGGTATATCTTATTTGTGAAAAAGGAGGCTTTGCTAAGCTCAACACGCTAAAAATGTCTTTTTGCCCGCAACTCAATCATGCCTGCTTGCTGCGTCTTGGTAAAAAACGATTCACACATAGTTCTAATCTGTTTTATGACTATGTTTTTAAGCGCTAGCGGAAAGAGACAGCTTCCATGAGGTGCTCTTTCAGTAGGCTTGGATGACCTGCTAGATCGGCAATAGTTAATGAAACACGCAATAGGCGGTCGCAGGCACGTGCAGACATACCCAAGACATCTATGGCTTGGCGCAACACCTCTTGGCAATCGTGCGTGAGTTTACAATGCTCTCGTAGATCCCGCGATGACATCTGCGAATTTGTTTTGCACTTGCCAAAACGCTGATGCTGCCGCCTTCTCGCCGCTTTGACCCTTTCGCGCACAGTGGCAGATGTCTCAGACGTCTCTGTTTGCGTGAGGTCGCGATAGCGCAAAGCTGGCACGTCGATATGCATGTCTATGCGGTCCCACAGGGGACCTGAGATCTTACCCCGATAGCGGTCGATCTGAAGTTGGGTATCCTTACATGGCTTATCGGGATGTCCTAAGTAGCCGCAAGGGCATGGATTCATGGCGGCCACACAGATGAAATCGCTCGGGAAGGTGAAGTTGCCTTGTGCTCGGCTAATGGTGACCTTGCGATCTTCCAGCGGTTGACGCAACACTTCTAGTACCGTGCGCGAGAACTCAGGGAGTTCGTCAAGGAAGAGAATTCCATGATGCGCCAGTGACACCTCGCCTGGACGCGGCATTGCACCACCACCGATAAGTCCTGCATAGCTGACAGTATGGTGGGGGGAGCGGAAGGGGCGATGGGTGACTAAGCTTTGTCCTTCGGTAAGCAAGCCGCCAATCGAATGAATTTTGGTAATTTCCAGTGCTTCCTCGACAGTCAATTCAGGCATAATGCCGCCCAAGGCTTTGGCCAACATGGTTTTGCCCGAACCTGGGGGGCCCGAAAGGATGATATTGTGATTGCCAGCAGCTGTGATCTCCATGGCCCGTTTGACGTGGGCTTGTCCTTTTATATCTGAAAAGTCGATGATGGGTGGGACCATGCTGAAGATATCATTCGATAGGTGCGTAGCCAGGGGCTGAATGCTTGTCGGATTTTGGAGGAATGCAACCGCTTCTTTGAGGTGCTTGATAGGGATCACTTCGATGCCAGGGAGGGCGGCAGCCTCTTTGGCATTGGCAGCGGGCAGCAAGATCCCCTTTTTACCAAGCCCTTTGGCGAACATCGCACTTGCAAGCGCACCTTGGATGGGGCGTAGTTCACCGCTTAAGCCTAGTTCTCCCACCACGAGATAATCGTCATGCACGCGCGTTTCGATGGTGTGCAATGCTCGAAGTAAGCCAAGTGCTATAGGCAGGTCGTATAGTGCTCCCTCTTTTTTCAAATCTCCAGGGGCTAAGTTTACCGTACAGGCGACCCCAAAGGCCGAGTAGCCAGAATTTTTGATGGCGGTGAGCACGCGATCTTTAGATTCTCTCACGCCAGTATCGGGGAGGCCGACGATGACTAAGTAGGGTTTATCGGCACGGATCGCATCGACTTCGACTTCGACCAGCTGGACATCTAACCCCAAAAAGGCTACAGAATGCATACGAGAAAGAGACATACTCAATCGCCAATATATTGTAATTTATTTGATAATGTATACACTTTGGTCATTTACTAGTTAACAATTTTAAGGAGAAATGATGAGAAAGCAAATTACCCGTGTGTCGATTTATCAATCGAGTAAGATCATGGCGATCTTAGCTTGTATCATATCGGCTTTGTATGCAATTCCATTGGGCATTTATGAACTGGTGAACCATAACAATGACACAGCCATTGCGCTCTTTTTGCAACCATTGATTCACTTTGTGGTGAGCTTTTTAACTTCGATCATTGCATTTTTCATCTACAATCAGGTGACGAAGGTGTTTGGTGGTCTGGAAATTGAAACCAATGAAGGCGCCGAACACCTTAAGTAACAACAGAAGTATTTTGGAATTATTGCTGTAGTTCGAGCTTATTTGCATTGTTCTTGAAGATTATGCGAAAGTCCGCAGCGATAGCGAAGGACGCCTGAACATAGCCCATAGCGACCAACGGGAGCTGTGGGGAACTTGTAAGAAACATAGAGCTCGGAGCGATAGCGGAGAGCGATTGACTTGATCCGGCTCACAAACTTACAGTCGCTCTCCGCTATCGCTCCGAGCTCTATGTTCTTCTTGCTACCCATAGTTCCCTCGCTAATCGCTCAGTCACTATGGGCTATGTTCAAGCGTCCTACGCTATCGCTACGGACTTACGCGCTGACATTTATCCTACACAGTTCTATTCGATGGAAATGACGAAATAGGCTGGGAAGGCGAAGTTGTTGTTTGGACGGGGCACCGCATAGAGCGTGACCTCTTGTCCAATGCGATCTTGCAAATTGATCAGCGTGCTATATAAAAACGCAGTTGGCTGCTGATTCGCTTGGCTCATCAACACATAGTCGCCAGGCTTATTTTTAATGACGCGCGGATACAACTCCACAATGCCTGTGATAGGAATTGCCTTTTGACGTTGATCAGCATAGAAATCATCCATTGTGCCTTGGTTGTTTTCCGCTGCCCATGTTTGGTAGATTTGCTGTTCTGCTGGCAGCCAAGCGCTCATTTTGTTGTTGATGCCCGATTGGTTGGCTGTCGAGATAGCAACACCACCTTTGCCTGAACGTTCACGTTGTAGCTGCTGTTCAAGCTGGGATAGCTTCTGTTGCTGCGCTTTCAATTGTTCGCTGTACTGCTGATGCCCCATTTTGGCTTGTGCTTCTAGATAAGGGATCTTCTTTTGTAAATAATCGTCTTGTAGCTTGGTGGTCAGCTCACGTGCGCGGGCGGCTTGCTCAGGGAAGTCGGAATAATTGTTAATGACTTTGTTGTAGTTGGCATAAATGGTGTCTAGATTGATGTTTGGGAAGTCCTTTTGCATCTCATTTTGACTTTCGATGTATGTCGAATTGAGCAAGAAGTTGACTTCATCGCGTCTTCTTTCAATCTTTGCCAACTCTGAGGCATTGCCAAGCTTTTCTACGAAGTCTTTAGCGATGTAAAAGCGTGAGGAGGCTGGTGGTGCAATTTCTAGCCATTTGTTGTTAAGAGCACTAACAGTACCTGTGACACGCTCTCCTCCATTCAGCTGCGCCAATACAGGGGCATCGACGTCTGGTTCTAAACGCACGTTGACGCGACTGCCTTCCACGACACCATCTAAAATATAGGTGCGGAAAACGTAGCCTTTGGTATCTGCAGGAGGTTTAATCGCATAAAAGTCATCGGCTTCATCGACGACGATGAACATCTCACCTTTATTGAGTTCTTTGACGATTGGGCTATCGAGACGTGGTTGTAAGCGTACACGCACCTTGCTTTTCACGACTCTCCCCGTAAAGGCTTGAAAAGCGTTAGAAGATGCTTTTGCTTTGGTGCTTTGTGGCAGTGGTTTAGCATCTTCCACTAAAAATGGCGGTGAAGGGTCGTCAGAGGCGTCGGCCAAGCATAATGTTGTCTGTAGTAATAGTGTCAAACTCGTTAATAAAAAAACTGTGGGTTTACGCATGGTAAAACTCCTGAAAAATTATGGGGTGTTTTAGATTAGGATTATTAGACCCGTGATTCTACTGCCTTGCTTGGTTTTATGACAAGCAATCAATTGCTTCAACAGTAATTCTCACTAGAAAAACCCGTGCCCTTAAAGGACGAAAAGGACCTAAACGACCTAAAGGACCTAAACGACTTTGCATCATTACGTCTAGTTCGTCCTTTAGGTCCTTTTCGTCCTTTATGAACTTGGTTACGATTTAAGCACGGCTAGGATGTGTTCGCATCCTTGATTGCCGCAGGTGCATCCGACGGGATGTCCTAGATAAACGCTATAGCGTTCTTGGGTATCCAAACGGTTGGTGACGGAGTAGAGTTTGTCACCGGTTTGGTTGATTTCCCACTGCTGAAAGGAAAGGTCTTTGTCGCTCACTTCATCTTCTTCTAGCTGTGGGCTATCTACCTTGGCGGTTACTGGAGTTTCTTCTGGGTGATCGAATGCTTGATGGATGGCTCTTGCAATCTGACAGTGGGGGCAGTTGCAGTGCGGCTCTGGCTTGGGCATATTTTGGATGTCGCCAGGCGCCACAATTTTTGCCACAGAAGCGATTTTGTTTAAGATTTCTTTAGGCATATTTGGGGAGTTGGCTTGCGCCATATTGTGCTGCATGGCAGATGTGAGTGACTCCATCGAATCAAACGCAAAGCGGATAGATGCTGTCCCTTCTGCTTCTCCAAAAGGCGCACCGGCAATATTGTTTGGAAGGGGAGAAGCTTGAAAAAGCTGGAAGGGAATCGGACGTTCCTGCGGTTTAGTAGGGTGTTCTTCTAGGTAAGTAGCATAGGCGGTAAAGATCGCATCGCGATCTGCTGTGGAGAGTCCTGGAATTGAAATGGTGCTACCATCAATTAATGAGACGATGAGGTCTGTTTCTTTGAGGTAGATGGCGCTTACTTGTGTCCAGCTCGTTGACAGATGAGGGGGGATGTGGAGGATTTTCGAAGTTATTTTCATGCACTACTCCTTTTTTGCCATCGATGCATAATGGCATATTGCCTGTACTATCCCTTAATATAACACAGCGAGCTAGAAAAGTCAAGAGATTAGCAGTTGTCTTAATCAAGTGCTAATCTCTTGCTGCTAGTCATTAACAAGGTGCTTAAGTAGCGTCTGTGAATCTTAATGCTAACTCGTTGTTTTCAAAAACTACATGAGCTCTCTGGGAAAACTTTGCGCATGTGCGACCTTGAACGAATTCTGTAGTATATCTCTCGAGAGAATCTGTGGAATAGTCTTGGTTTTTAATTTGCGCAAGGCGGGCAGCAATTGTTTTGTGTCCTAACAGCAGAGCTAAAGCCAGTGGGGTACCAGCGTCATAGCCCCCCCACTCACGACAGTTTCGAGCTGGAGATATATATTGGTCAAGGTCATAGGATTTATTATAATATAAAATTTTATTCAAACTTGCGCCCTGTCGAATACACTGTTCAACCCCGGCTTTATCATTCAAAAGAATGGCGATACCCATTTTGTGGGTCATATTCCAGCGCCAGGTGGATGAAAGGCCTGTGACCATTGATTGGTGATCGATCTTAAGTGGCTTGTCTTTGATTAATTGATTGTAAACGAGAAATTCCGTAGTGGAAGCGACTTTTTTAAGCCCGATTGAGGTTAAGTGTTTGTTAAAGCTATTTCTATTGGCTTTATAAAGAACGCCATCGATTTCAACGTTTATAATTTTATTAAATAGGCACCCGAAGAATTTACTCAGCGAATTTGTATGGAGACGAATACTAGTCCCCATTTTCTGCGCCCCGTCGCCATAACCTAAGTGTAAACGATCATAAATAGTATGATCTCCACTTTCGATAATGGTAGTAATTGTCATGATAAACTCCTTTTAATTAACTAATTAAAATTTATATTATAGTTAAATGTTTATTTAAAATCAAATTTTTATTTAACTTTTCGTTTATGTTGTTTTTTTAAAATGTAACAAAAGAGAATGGCCTGAACGGACTGAATGGACGGCATGGACATAATGGACATGTAAATTGTTGCTTTGCGTCCATGCAGTCCATGTCGTCCATGCAGTCCATCACGTCCATTAGTCCATTTCACTTATGATTTTTTTTCTAACAAACTGCGCATCTAGACTTTTCTTCTTTGCGCTTTTTTTCATGTCGCGTTATAAGATCTAATTTTAAATCAACATTTTGAGGATCGCAACGTGACTAAAAAAACTTTTGTGCTCGATACCAATGTGTTACTCCATGATCCTGAAGCGCTCATCAAATTTCCACGCCATCATGTGGTCATTCCAGTGACCGTCTTGGAAGAGTTGGATAAGATGAAACGCTTGCCTAACGATCTGGGCAAAAATTCGCGGGCTGTTTTCCGCATGTTAGATTCGCTGCACCTGCAGGGGAAAGGCGACTTCAATCATGGTATGCTCCTCGAGAATGGAGCTACAGTGCGCATTCAGCTCGAAATCAAGACTGATTTCCAATACAACTTTGCGCTGGGAATCAATGACAACCGCATCATTATGGCCGCCTTCTTGCTGCAAGAGCGAGGTGATCAGGTCGTCTTTGTGTCCAAAGATTTTGCGGCTAGGATCAAAGCTGAAGCCGTGGGCTTGCGTGTGCAAGACTACCAAAATCTTAAATACTCCTATGATGAGATTTATAAAGGCATTCGCAAAATCGAAACCAGCAAGCACGATATTGATCTGTTTTATAAAGATGGCACACTCACGATTCCTAATCTAGATTGTCATCCCAATGAATATTGCATCGCCACCTCGGCGGAACATTCCTCGGCTGTGGGCAAGTATGATATGGAAAAAAAGAGTGTGGAACCACTCATCAAATTCCCGAATCTATGGGGCATCAAACCACGCAACGTTGAGCAGCGCTGTGCGATCGATCTGCTTTTGCGCGATGATATCAAATTGGTGACGCTCATTGGGCAGGCTGGTACAGGTAAAACCTTGTTAGCGTTAGCTTGTGGCATGCGTAAAGTTTTCGATGAAGGACTCTACTCGCGCATTTTAGTCAGCCGTCCAATTGTGCCCTTGGGAAGAGATATTGGCTTTATCCCCGGCACCAAAGAAGAAAAGCTATTCAACTGGATGCAGCCGATTTACGATAACTTGGAATTCTTATGCGATTCTTCGGGGAATGAACCTAATGAAACACTGCGTTGGGTGATGGAAAGCAAAAAAATTGAAATGGAAGCCGTGACCTATATCCGTGGGCGCTCGTTGCCCAAGATGTTTATCATCGTTGACGAAGCGCAGAACTTGACCCCGCATGAAGTGAAGACCATTATTTCGCGCGCGGGCGAAGGGACGAAAGTCATTTTGACTGGTGATCCAACGCAGATTGATAATCCCTATTTGGATAAGAATTCTAATGGTTTGACGTATGCGGTAGGAAAGTTCTGTGAGCATAAAATCTATGGACATGTGTTGTTAGAAAAAACGGAACGTTCTGAATTGGCTGCTCTGGCAGCTGAGATTTTGTAGGTAATGACCTCGTTAATTTAGCTAAGATGACAAAAAGGGATTAATCTATGATTTTTTTAAAAAAGATTTGTGCAAATGTTTTGCTGACAAGCTTTTATGTTGTGCCAGCGATGGCTTTTGTCCAATCGATGGATCAACCGCAAATTAACGTGGCTTACGATGGGTGGCTCGATCAGTATAGCATGGATAAACGGCATGATTTCATTGGCAATGAAGCGTGCGAGCCGACCTCGAGCACCAATGCTTTGACATATCTGCAAAATGTCGCTCCACAGGTATTTGGTACACAATTGTCTGGATCTACATATGCGAATTGGGAAGATACCGATGATGTCTTAATTAAAGTCATGGGAACGACAAAGAAGAATGGCACCTATGATTATCTTATGGTCTATGGCTTACACACTTATATCACCGAGATGAAAGACTTTCCTGAAGTGCGTTTTTCGGGCATGTATCCCAACGATACTTGGTATCCAGCTGGCGGGTACCCCAAACCTCCCTACATTACCCATGGCAAGCCTACGGTCGAATTCATAACGACAGCCCTTGCCGGAGGGGGTGCTGTCTTGCTGAATATCCAGTATCCAAAGAACGAAGGGGGACATGAGATCCTGGCCAACGGCATCTATTGGGATCCTGACGCCAAGCGCGGCACACTGTATTTTGTTGATCCCCTTGATTCCTCGCAGAATTATTCTCCGGATATACCTTTGGGTCCGGTAAAACAGACGGAAGGATTGCTCACTCTGTCAAAAGAGGGGCATTTGGTTTTGCACTATAATCAATATGAGAAGCGCCTCCCATTTACAGATCAATATCAAAGTGTTAGCGCCTCCGTCTTTGGAGCGTTAGTCGTGGGCGGCGCCCCGCATACGCCTTTTGCGCAGCTATTGCCGACAGGCAACAACCATGCCATTGCTGCAGGGTTCGATCGCCTTGATCCGACGACAGAGCAGATGTTTCCTTTGCTTACCGTGCTCAATACGGTGTCGAATGCCCAGTTGACCGAGACTTTCAATCAATTTGATCCTTCCGTATTTAACGCGTTGCTATTCACAGAGCAGTCGATGGCCGAACAAGTGCAACATGTCATTGCGCAAAATCTCTTACAATATCGGCATGCTTGTGATCACCAAGATCGTTGTTGTGAGAGATGCAGCGTGTGGTTGACACCTTTTACAGAGGCGATCCGGCAAGATGGTAGCAAGTATTCATGGGCCAAAAGCGGCTATAAAAACCAGCTCAATGGCGGCGTAGTGGGGATCGATTGTCTTTTCCTTGAGAATTTCTTAGTGGGCGGTGGCGCATCCTATGCTGAAAGCAATGTGGATTGGCTTTCAGCTAAAGCTAAAGGACATATCCATAGCTATGGGGGATTTATCTATGGAGCTCTGCTGGATGCGCCTTTATGGCTAGATGTCGGCTTTGCTTATGCTTATAATCGCATTAAAGCGCATCGCAATGTGTTTAGCGCAGCGCCTGTCTCTTTCTTTGAGCCTATCGAAGGGAAATTCAAGCATCACAATTGTTCTCAAGTGTATACAGGACACCTGGGCATGAGTTATGACTTGGCAACACACTTTTTTTGCCGCACTGAAGTCCAGTTTTGGCCCTATTTGAACCTTGACTATATCTATGCGCATCAACCTTCGTATAGGGAGACTGGAGGCGATGTGTTGGCGCTACATGTGCATGAAAAGGGGACAAATTTGTTTCGTCCCGAAGTGGGATTAGGGTGCAGTGTGTTCTTCCCCATGGATTGCTACTTTAAGCCTTTTGCGCATGTCACCTTGGGATATGCTAAGGAAGTGCGCTTTCAAGGCAAAAGTACGCGCGCCTATTTTGCCGATAATCCTGAAAGTGAGTTCAAGGTGTCTGGGTTGTTCCCTGAAAATGACTTATTTTGTCCTCAAGTGCAAATTGGTGTGTCTAGTCCCTCTGAGGTGGTCCAGTTGCAGCTGACATATCGTGGAGCTTTTGGTTCGGGCTTGACAGCAAATGAAGGGGCGGCAGAATTAAAATTCGCCTTTTAAGCCCTGTAACCGCAGGTATGCTCTTGCGGCTAAAGCCGCAGGTATGTTGTTGCGGCTAAAGCCGCAGGTTTGTAGCTTAGGCTTCAGCCTGAGCTCGTTTTGGCGGGCTTCAGCCTGCCACGCGCAGCGAGCCGTAGCGATGCATGACGCGCTCGGTGTCGCGGCCTCACGCATGTTGCGCAAAGCCTCAGGCGTTTATGCCTTAATGTTTTTTGCTAAATCCCTTTTAGCTACGAGTGAGCGCGACATGCATCGCTACCGCTCGCTGCGCGTGGCAGGCTCAAGCCTGCAAAAACGAGCTCAGGCTGAAGCCCAATGTCATTAAGTTAAGAGATAAGTGCTTTAATATTAGGGGTTCTAAAGAGCTCCAACGGAGCAAACAGGTGTAAAGCCCACAGTGTAGCGCTGCCGGCGCAAACTGTGGGGATACGAAAACAAATATAGAGCTCCAACGGAGCGGCAAGGTGTTCTTCCATGACATGACTACAGCACACCTGGTCGCTCCATTGGAGCTCAGATCCTTTTTTTATGAGATCCACAGTTTGCGCCGACAGCGCTACACTGTGGGCTTTACACCTGTCTGCTCCGTTGGAGCTCTTTAAACCTCTTCATAGTAAGTTACTTACCTCTTAACTAAACGACATTGGGCTGAAGCCTAAGCTACAAGCCTGCGGCTTTTAGCCGCAAAAGCAAGCCTGCGGCTTTTAGCCGCAAAAGCAAGCCTGCGGCTTAGCTGCGTCCTTTTACGTGGCTAGGATTTCTAAGATCTGCTTGACAGCTTCATCTTTATCGTAATCTTTCAGCAAATTATGTCCGGAGCGCTCAAACGGGATCGCTTTAAAAGCGATGCCGTGCCTTTTTAGACGTTCAAGTCCTGCCTGGACATTCACAGTGAGATCTTGTTTGCCATAAAGAATGGTCAAATCCTTGATGTGCATGGGGGAGCTAAGATCTATATTAGCTCGCAATAAAGACATTTGTAGCACGGTCTTCAATGGCAAATAGCGATAAGAAAAGGTGGTTTTGGCGCCGGCTGGATCACAAGTGTCGACATAGGTCACGCGGTTGGGTTTAATAGGCTTAGTATAATAGGGAAGGGTGAATAAAAAGATATTTTGCGTGAGGGGATGCATGAGTATTTGCGTCAGAAAGTGGTTTGTTTGCGCTTCAGCCAAGTTGGGACCCGTAATGATTAAATGTTCGAGTGGCTTATGTTGTGCTAAGTGTATCGCTAATGGCGTGCCTGTGGAATGGGCGATGACGCTGACTTTATCTCCCAAAACAGCCGCAATGTCGTAGGCATTAAACGTGTCTCGGAGCCAATCCTTCCGCTGGGCCTTTTCGAAGATATGTAGATCGGATAGCCCATGTCCCGTAAGCACGGGGGCATAATAGGGGATGTTGTGGGCATCTAACAGCGTGCACAAATAATCAAAATCATGAGGTGCCGAGCCAAAGCCATGCAGTAGCAAAACGAAATGAGGAAATTTTTGATTGTTTTTGGTTAAGCTGATTTTTGGCGTTGTCTCTTGATAACAGTTGAAGGTGGGAAGATGTTTAAAGTTAGTAAGCTGTTGGGCTGTTTTAGCGGCCTGTGCTCGGGATCTGAAATGGCTAATAAAAACAGCCAAAACAAGCAATAAAAGAAACCCGCTTAAATAAACCATCACCCCACCTGAACTTCCTCATTGGTTTTTTTTGGGGCGATAGCCATCGCCACGAACACGGCGCTCACTCCTCCAACTAATTTGCCTACAATCACGGCAAAGATCATCGGGGGCATATTAGCCGCGGTGAAGCCCAAATGATCACCAAAGGTAAAGGCCGCACTTACAGCAAAGGCCACGTTGATCACTTTGCCTCGCTCGTCCATGTTTTTCATCATCCCAAACATGGGCACACTGTTGGCCAAGGAGGCTAACATGCCAGCCGCCGCCACATTATTGATTTTCAAGACATTACCAACTCTAGTTAAAGGCTTGGCAAACCATCGCGTCAAAAGATAGACCATCGGATATGCCCCAAGTAGAATACAGGAAATATAGCCGATGACGTCCATGGCGCGCATCACTTCGCCAACTTTATCTCCAGGCACCATAAAGATAGGATCCATGCCTGGAATAATGGTAATGCCTAAAATCGTGTTGATTACAGCACAGGCGAGGCCTATCGTAATAAGGCTAACGAGGACTTTAGCAAAAATTTTAAACCCATTGATCATCATTTCAGGGGCCATGCGTAAGCCGATTGCTACCAATAGGGCTACGATAATGACCGGACTTAAGTTTGAAAAAATCATCTGATAAGTGAATACAACAGGCACATCATTGATTCTAATGTCGGAATACATGGCGATCATTCCTCCAGCAAGACACCCTATGGGGATGGTTATCATGCCGGCTAATACACCTAAAGCCAAAAAGCGCCGATCTTTTTTGTCAATGATGCCTACCGCTACTGGAATCGAAAAGACGAGGGTTGATCCCATCATCCCCCCTAAGATCAGTCCAGCAAAAAGCCATGAGGCATTATCCATTTGACCATTAGCAAAGGCCAATTGTTTCGCTAAAAAAAAGCCTCCCATGTCATTTGCCAGTATGGTAGTGGCAAACATAGCCGGACTTGCCCCTAGGAAGGTGTAGATAGGGATGACAATCGGACCTAACAGTGTTGCCAGCACGGGGGCTAAGGCGATGATTCCCACCATAGCTAAGCCAAGAGCTCCCATGGTCATGAAACCATTTTCAAATTGCTCGCCAGTGCCTGAAATTCCCTCTCTAACTTTTCCAAGGCCGATCTTAGCGAGGAATTTATCAACACTTGCCCATTGTAAGAGGATTCGATCTAGTGCTCCAATGAGCATAAAGGCCATCATGATATACATAATGATGGTGTTAATTAAAGCCATAATTTAGTCCACAATGCGTAGTTGTTTTAAAGCCATTTGACGAAATATTTACTGAGAAAATGCCCTTTAATTTTTTCCATCATGGGCCTATTTTTCAACTCTTCCATAGTGAGAGGTTGGCTGTGGCGTAAATCGTCATGCAGTGCATCATCGAATTGTTTCTTCAAGCGTGGACATTGGATAAGCAAGCCACTCTCAGAATTCCAATTTAAGCTATTAGCATCGAAGTTTGAGGAGGTGAGGAAGAAAGGATCATTTTCATTACTTCCAATGGAAAAAGCCTTTTGATGGATGCTGCCAGTGCCCACCTCTTTGTTGCCGATGTATTTGTGGAAGCGGAGATTGTTTTTGGTGACCTTTGGCAAGATAGTCGAAATCTGCGCGTAAGCTGCATAGGAAACAGTCGCTATCTCTCCATCACCCACGTCGTGGTCGTTCACGATGAAATCGAAAGTGACCCCTTTAGCAACAGCCTTTAAAAGTAGATCAAGGATCTCTTTCGTAGGAAGGAAAAATGCTGTGGTAATAATCACTTTAGTGTCTTCAGGCACATGTTTAAGTAATAATTTGAATAAATCCATCATCGGAGGGCATTTATCTGTTTGATGTGGCGGGCTAGGTATGAGGCGCATCGTAACATCACCGGTAGCGGGAAAAGCTAATTTGGCGTGTTTTTCCATTTGCGCATTGATCGCAGTGAGTTCTTCGATCGCCCTTTTGAGGTTTGGTTGCAAATGCTCTTTGAAATAAGCATTTTGATTGTGGTTGTGGAATTTCATGGCGCGAAGAAATTCTTTGACAACTTCATGCGTGACAGGTCCTGTCACTTCAATATCAGTGTCTCTAAGTCCATAGGCATTCTTAGCGCCTTTTTTCGAACCATTTGCGAGATAGCTAGGGACTTCTCTGGAACGCCCTTCAGCATCCACCTGCCCTGGAAAGGCGTAGGAATCGCCGACATTGATCCCACCCATAATGACTTTTACTGGTTCTATGGAGGAGTGATGTTTCCAAGTGATCAAGAACTTTTCATGATCTTTAGGAAAACGGAACCCATAGACGATCGCGCTATATTTCATGGGAATATTTGTAGGCAGGATAAAAACATTATTAGGAGCTTGATCGAGGAGTGGCTGCATGAAAGCCGGTATGGGCGACATTTTTCCATTGAGGATTTTATGCAAATCTTCATAGCGATCAAAAAAACCATAGACATCGACTTGAATAAAAATTTTGGCCCCTTGTTTGGCTTTTTGCAGGAGCAACGCAATCATGGCTTTGCCAGTTTCGTCTTCATGGAATTCAAAGCTTTTTAATAAGATGACATCGGCACTTTCAATATTCTTTTTACGTTGCTTAAATGAGGCGCCACCATTGATTAAAAGCGTGCCAGAGTTATGGCGTGTGGCATGTGAATGCATTAATTTGTCTAATTGATGCTGTAAATGTGCGTCATTAAACCAACTTCTGTGTGTCATATTGGTCTCCTCGATTGTTGCTTTCTCTAAACATATCAAATTCGGTAAAATAAAAATCAAATTTATTTGTTTTTTTGGATATTTTTCCGTTTTCTTGTTGAGGTAAAAGTTTGTATGCTTATGTTGGAGGGAAAAGAGGGGATTAACATGGGTATTTCGCATCACTTTCAACTGAGTAAAGTTAAGCCTCAAAATGTCACTGCCGGTGGCGCGCGCATCAAAGCCACGAAGAGCAATTTTCCTATTTTGCAAGGCATGTCCTTGTATCGCTTAATGTTACATCCCAAAGCCGTCCGAGAGCCTCATTGGCATGCCAATGCCGACGAGTTGGGCTATTGTCTACAGGGACAAGTGTTAGTTTCCATGTATGGCACAGGAAATTTACGAGAAACGTTTTTGGTCTCACAAGGTGAGGCGTATTTCATCCCTTCGGGCGCATTGCATGATATTGAGAATGTAGGAGATGAAACAAGCGAGCTGCTGTTGCAATTCTCCCATGAAGAACCGGAAGATTTTGGGATTTCTGCGATGTTTGGGATGTTCTCGGATGCCGTTTTAGGAAATACTTGGGATGTTCCCAGTGAGGTGTTCCATGCCATGAAACGTTCCACCAAGGAAGTCTTTATTGCCATGCGTAAAGAGCCTGCTGTCATTCCCACTCAAGCGCATTATGCGACGAGTCATCGTTTCAATCTGGCCAAAGCCACCCCACTGATCGAAAATGCCGGGGGGAGTGCCCGTGTAGCCAGACAAGATGTGTGGCCGATACTCAAAAGGCAAGCGTTGTATTCTTTGGAATTACAGGGACAAGGGATGCGCGAGCCCCACTGGCATCCAGAGACGGCCGAAATGGGATTTGTGCATCAAGGAAAGGGGAGAATGTCCATTTTATCCCCTTCGGGAGATGTCGATACCTATGAGATGAATGCAGGAGATGTCTATTTTATTCCCAAAGCCTATCCTCATCATATTGAAAATTTAACTTCCGATCTGTTACATCTATTGATCTTTTTTGATCAGCCTATGCCACAAGATATTGGTTTTACCGGCAGCGTTAAATCATACACTAATGATGTGTTAACGTCTGTCTTACATGGCTCAAAGGCATTGTTTGCTCAACTGCCAACCTATTATCAAGACCTCTTTATTGTAAAAAAGACAAATCCTCTCGACTAAGGACAACGCATGAAATCAGATTTTCGCATAGAGACCGACAGTATGGGTGAAGTGCGTGTGCCTGCAGATAAGCTGTGGGGAGCACAAACAGAGCGTTCGCTGGAGCATTTTTCCATCGGCGATGATCCCATGCCGCATGAGATGATTGATGCGTATGCCATTATTAAAAAAGCGTCAGCGCTAATCGCCTTTCGAGAAGGGGTGTTAGATGAACAGCAAAAAACATTCATCGTGCAGGTGTGTGATGAACTTCTGGCTGGCAAGCATAGAGACCAGTTTCCTTTGCGCGTGTGGATGACGGGCAGTGGGACTCAATTTAACATGAATGTCAATGAGGTCATTTCCAACCGCTGCTGCCAGCTTGCTGGCACACCGCTGGGAAGTAAAAAACCCATTCATCCCAATGATCATGTCAATACCTCTCAATCGACGAATGATTCGTTCCCCACAGCAATGTGTATCGCTACAGTGCAAGGGATCAAGCAAAGATTGATTCCTACACTGCAACAATTGCGCGCAGCGCTGCAAAAGAAAGCCGAAGAGTGGCAACATATCATCAAGATTGGTCGCACGCATATGCAAGATGCCACGCCGCTTACATTGGGACAAGAATTTTCTGGCTATGTGGGAATGCTTGATAATGCTCTAGACTATCTAGAGATCAATGTGCAAGGGGGGTACCGGTTGGCACTAGGCGGCACGGCAGTGGGGACCGGACTCAATGCTCTGCCAGGTTTCGATGTCGCTGTGGCCAATGAAATTGCTCAATTGACAGGCTTACCTTTCATCACAGCCCCAAATAAATTCGCTGTGCAGGGAGGGCATGATGCTTTGGTGCAGATTAGCGGTACGCTCAAAACACTCGCTTCCTCGCTTTATAAGATTGCCACGGACATCATGTTGCTGAGTTGTGGACCCCGCTGTGGTTTGGCTGAACTGCATATTCCAGAGAATGAGCCAGGCTCATCGATCATGCCCGGTAAGGTGAATCCAACGCAATGTGAAGCTTTGGCTATGCTGGCTGTGCAGGTGATGGCCAACGACGTGGCGGTGGGCTTCGGAGGCGCTGGTGGCTATCTTGAAATGATCGTCTTCAAGCCTTTGATGATCTTTAATTTGATGAAATCGATCCGCTTGCTAACGGATGGATGTCACAACTTCCAGAAATTCTTAGTCGAAGGCGCTGAACCAAATTATAAAAAGATCGACTACTATTTGCAACGCTCGCTGATGCTTGTAACGGCATTAAGTCCGGTGATTGGCTATGATGGGGCGGCCAAAGTGGCCAAACATGCACATACGCACGATTTGACCTTGAAAGAAGCGGCCTTACAGCTGGGCTTAGTGACAGATGAAGAATTTGATCGCATCGTCGATCCCAAAAAAATGGTGCATCCCTATCTCGCTAGAGAGTAAAACTTTTAATTTTTGGTGGTGATGCGAAGATCTTCAAGCCAGTAATCGCTTTGAGCATCCTCGCACAGGCTTATGTGAATGGTATTGGTGCCAGACATGAGATAACTGCTGATGTCCCATTGTTCTGTGGAAGAATTGCCTGAGAAAAAGAAGTAGGGAGTAGTCTCAAAATAATGGCTTTCTAGGACGATTCCATTAATCGTTATCGTCACAGGCGCATAGCGCAGATCGGGGAATCCGTTTTGAAAGGTGACAATTTGTAAGGTTGCTTGTTGGGACATCTCTTGCATATAGTCGAAAGACATTTCGATCCAGCTTTGGCCTGGCTTCTGCAAAAGCAGCCCATAGCATTCATCTGTTGCGTGGTATTTTACGCCTAGACCTTTTACCAACGTTGCATTTTCTGTAAGCTGTGCACGAGTGAAATCGGCGTGCACAAGCACCTCATTCGCAAAGCTGTGAGTAAATAGAGTGGTGGTAATTATAATAAGTGTTAGTAAAAGCTTTTTCATATTTAAATGGTAATTATAATAAAAATGTTGTTTATTTTCAATGATATAGCATAAAAAATGGACTGAATGGACTGAATGGACAATTTTACTTTTTTTAGCCTTTCGCCTTTAGCTTTTAGCCTTTACAGTGAGTTTTACGCGGTCCTCTGCGTCGAACTCATACTGCCATTCCCAGGTGGATTTTGCAATCTTTTCTAGCTGTGGCGTCAACTTAGAACCTTCCTGCAATATCTCTAGACGATAGCCATCGGGCACTTCAAACTGGTGGTTTCCTTCAAAGACCACATCGCGAGCAAAAAATTCCCCATTGCCACGTAGGATAATGTGCAGATACCCATTTCTAGTGACTTGCCGCTTCCAAGCCGATTGTGCATTATGTGGGGCAAGTCCTTTGTTTTTAACAGTGACATTTTTCAACGTGCATTTGCCACATTTTGCGCTGTCATAGCGCCATACTCCCTCACTATCTTGGCTGCCCATGATGGCATCTGCATAGATGAGCAAGCTGCCATCTAAATCGAGGTTTTCAATGTCAGCCTCGGCGATTTCCATGATCCATTCAGCCCCTTGGGACAGGCGCCCGCCGCGAATTTTTTGTCCGATGATCGCATATAGTCCTCCTAAAGCCGGGTGAAAGAGGGTGGTGAAACTCGGACCCTGCACAAGGTAATCGTCTTTAGTGTTGAGGGGAGGGACATCCATATGGCAGTAGTTGGTGAGTAGATCTGCGTAGTTGCACATCAAATCATAGAAGCATCCTTCAGGGGTGCCAACGATGGATTTAACTGGATCAAAGGCTTGCTTGGTGACCGAAATCGTTTTGTTTCTTTGGTTATAGGTAATGAAGGTTTGTAGATCTATCTCGAATCCTTCTTTAAGCTGTGTAGGGAAGCGATCTACAAGAAAATCAGCCATATTTTGCATGGTCGATTCAAGGCGTCCGGCTTGTTTCAACACCGTTTGGTTGTTGCCAGCATAGCAGGGTTCCTTATTTTTCATATTAATGATCATGCCTGGAATAGGGCATAGCTGCGTGGCTGCTTGGATAGTTTTTAGATCGACAAATAAGATATTTGTGTTAGCGGGAAAGCACGAATATGCACTTCCTGGCTGTGCTGGAACATCTTTAATGCCGTGTTTTTCGAAATCGGTATATTCGATATTCGTGATACAATACTCAAAACCATCACTTAGCTGCCTTTCACATAGCACATCCATCCCTTCTGATGCTCCCAGGAGACGTTCACATGAAGCAAAGCCGAAGCTCTTGTTGCGTTGGCAGCCGATGCCTGCTAAGGCCAGCAACCCTCCATCGGTGCTGGCAATGGGATTATTGATCTGGCGTACTAAGGCTTTTTGCCGCTGTAAGCTGAGCAACCAGTCGAAAATGCCATTGTCTGCAGCCGTCTTCCAAATGACTCCATGACCACCAGGTTTGAGAAATGGACGGAGAGGCTCTTTCATAGCCCAATTGCCTTCAATGGTCAACATAGGGACAAGGGGCTGGATAAAGAAAGTGAAGCTCGCTTTCGGTCTTCCAAACCACTGGTTGGAAGCACAATTTTCTATGATGAGTTGATGATTGTTCTTCTCATGCGAGGTCATGGCGGCGATGGGCGTGGTGAGTTGCTCATTGAAGAGTTTGTAGTATAAATATTCGCGCCCTTGCACATCGCGGATCAATCCTTCGAGCAGGGTGCGTCCACAAAATTTCAGTTGCGCCGCCGGGAGTAGTTGGCCGGTGGTTTCATCTTTTAGGCTAAGACGGTCTCCTGCCCCACCGATAGGGTATATTTCAGCCAGCAGGGGCATCTGTTCGATGCCCCAGCGAATCGCTTGTCTGACGGCTGGAGTATCTTGGGAGCAATCGATGCCGGGTGGTTTTTGATAAGAGGGGGGGAGCGTTTCACTAAAAAGTTGTAGCTGAAAAAAAACACAGAATAACACAACGCGCGATAAGCTAGCCATGAGGGGATGTCCGCATCAAAGTTGATAGGAAATAAGCATAAATGAGGTGCTGAAAAAATTTCCACCACCGAATTGATTGATGCAGCAATTCCCGCTAAAAAACGAGCCCGAGCCAGCGTGCGAGCCCGAGGCCGATGTTTACCATGAAAATATTGGATGATTTTTAAGCATAAGCTATCTTTAGTCACCAAAGGTGTAGATGCCGGGTTCTAGAATACCCGATGGTTTACCATCGGCGGTTTTTTTCGTGGTCAATTTTTCTGCTTTGACCTCATCAGAGTTGGCAAATCCTGGACAATGGGTAATGAAAATAGCGGTGAAGTTAGGACATGCTGCATGTTGCTCTTGCAGAAATTGTTCAAGTTTAATTAGTCTAGCAGCCCCTTTATTTTGATCCGTATCTCGATAGAGCTCATCAAAGAGGAGGAAGAAGCGTTTATCTGGATTTTTTTTAATTTCATTCATGACATCGTTGACAAAAGCATCGGTGATTTCAAAGGAGGATTGGGTGTTGCTATCTTTAAATCCTCTTGAAGAAATCACGCGGTCGTAAATAGGAAAGGTAGATGACTCCTTACAAGGGACTACGCCTAACGATTGCCTTGCAAGAATATGATTTATTAAGTTTAGACCAAAGGTAGATTTACCTGCTCCATTCTCGGCTGTAATAAGAGTGATTGGTGCTAGGTCGATAGAGGGCCATGAGGCTTGTCGGTTGTTGGGAGAATCTGCCGCGATAGGAGGAAAATGCGCCCCTTCAACATGGAATGTCTCTTGGCTATTTTCGTTGTTGTCTAGCTCAAGCACACTCCAAGGTGATGATGTATTATTAGCATTTGACACGGTGTCGGCTAGAGTTAATATCCCATCAATTTCTCCCACTGCAATCATGGCTTCCAAAATTAACCGCTTAACTTCGGGCACTCTTTCGGTAATAGTTTTCTTTTTACCTTCCGCTTTGGCTTTATCTGCTTTTGCCTTTTTGGCATCCTCGTCGGTAGTAGCATTTTTCAAGGCCTGCTTTGCCTCTTTGATTTCAGCATCGACTGCTTTTAAAGCTTCATCGGTGCGGGCTTTTTCCGTGGCTGTATCCCCTTGGATGATATCCCAACCACAAAATACAGGACCTGCGCGAAATAGACCTAGCAGTGTTTTTGAATCGAGCGTGCTCGAACTGACAATGCTAAGCATGCGTTGCACTTCAGGCTCTTCGTTTTCCATGAGAGCTGCTAATTTATCAAAATGTTCGAGCTGATTGATATAGTCAGTGTCTTTAAGTATGTCATAGATCTTTTTCATCGATCTGATGGGAGCCACCACGTCGACCATCACATGTTGCATCGTTCTTTTCACTGCGGCGTCGGCCCAATTATAGCCAGCCGACGTCAATCCTTCGCTGATGGTATCTACACCTAATACAGGGCCCGCAAATGTGACGACTGCTCTACTATGCACGGATTGGGCTAAAGCTTGCACGCCTCCAGCCGTGCCGGCGGCTAAATTTTCGTACGAAGCTAAATGATCGTTATACTTACCTTCTATGAAATTTTTCGAAAGCCAAATGGTAAAAGCGCCAGCGGCTATTTTCGAAGCAGTAGTAAATAAATCTTTTCCCGTTTTGAAAGCATCGTTAACAGTGATTAACCACGGTGTTTTGCGGAATTTTTCGGACCATGTTTCAGGGATCAGTGTTTTAAAGATCGGGGGTTGTAAAATAGGTTCAAGACGGCCTGGTTTCTTGGTCCCGGGACCTTTGGGATCATATTGATTCAATAATCGTGTTTCACTTGTGGCATAGGTGTGAATTTCTTGTTGTAATTGACCTCTTAATTCTGGATTCTGGGCTAGTTGGGCGATTAGCTCTCCTCTTCTTTCTAATACCTCACCATTTGAAGTCGGATTTGCGGCTTTTAGCAATAGAGATAGTTTTCCACAATATGTCGCTGTGTTTTCGATGAAGGCACCAGCCACAGAATCTTTCCATGTAATATCCACAAGGGTGTTAGCATTGCGTGCTGTTTCCATCTGAAGATCGGAAGGCTTAACTTCTTCCGGCAAAAAGCGGGAAGAAATGATAGTTCTTTCGTTAGAGCATAATTTGGGATCTTGCGTTTCTTTGCCTAAGGTTCTCGTAAAGGCACTTCCTAATACGCCTAATACTTCACCTAAGCTCCATGATGTCATGAATTCAACTTGATTCCGCTTAAAGGAAGCCCAGTCATAGCTTTGTGGTGAAGCCTTTGGATCTGCGACACTTCTTGAGGTCAGGATTTTGACCGATTGGTTGATGGGATAGAAATCAGGGGTGGCGGTGTTTTTTGTGCTTTCACTCGTGGGTGTTTGTTTTGCATTTTCAGGAACTTTGGGGAGCGTTTTGGATGTTTTTTTAGCTTCTTGAGGGGTGTTAGATATATCCACTATGACGTCATCGTTGAGAGTTTGAGCTTCGTGCTGTGGGGTGACGGCTTGAGTGATTTCGTTGATACGATGCATTTTGATGTCTGGTGACCGTGGGTGCGGGGAACTCATGCTGATAGATTGGTAGCCAACTTTATTAACATCTTTTAAGAGTGGATCATT
>Ga0206894_1029_pt1 | contig 37826 bp, 35 predicted proteins | sample Alteio_BWOrgHeat_54_FD_152953 | JGI IMG/M metagenome (GOLD analysis project Ga0206894, IMG submission 152953) | Enriched cells from forest soil in Barre Woods Harvard Forest LTER site, Petersham, Massachusetts, United States -... | ecosystem: Environmental > Terrestrial > Soil > Temperate forest >...
CGATTGAAGATAAGAGCTTCGAACGTAACTGGGGTGTAAACCTGGTGCGCGCCGTAGGTGCGGCGTATCGCGATCTTCATGCGAAGGGGCGGGCTCAGGGTGCGTCGACGATTACGATGCAGTTGGCGCGGAATCTTTTCCTTTCGTCGGAGAAGACGTATGGACGGAAGATTCAGGAAGTCATTCTGTCGATGCAGATTGAGCGCCGATTTACGAAGGAACAGATTTTTGCGCTGTATGCGAACCAGATCTATCTGGGGCGGGGGACGTATGGGTTTGAGGCGGGCGCGCAGTACTACTTCAATAAGCATGTGAGGGACCTGACGCTGCCGGAGGCGGCGTTACTGGCGGCGTTGCCGAAGGGGCCGGAGTATTACTCGCCGGTGAGGTTTCCGGATCGGGCGTTGAAGCGGCGGAATCTGGTGCTGAGCGAGATGTTGAGCGATGGCAAGATTACTCAGAAACAGGCGGATGAGGCTATGGCGGCTCCGCTGGGGCTGCATATTGAGGCTCCGCCGAACAGTGTGGCTCCTTACTTTGTGGAAGAGGTTCGGCGGCAACTGGAGAAGGAGTATGGCGTTGAAGAGGTGCATGGAGCTGGGCTGCGTGTTTATACGACGCTGGATTTGAATCTGCAACTGGTGGCGAATAAGGCTGTGCTGGATGGGACGGCGACGTATGAACGTCGACATGGATGGAAGGGTGGGCTGGCGAATGTCGTGTTGGGCGGGATGGATGTGGAGACCTATAAGCATCCGGACTGGACTCAGCCGATGGAGAAGGGCACTTACGTTCATGGAGTTGTGACTTCGGTTTCGGCGAAGCGAGTAGAGGTGAAGCTGGGTGCGCAGAAGGCTGTGTTGACTCCGGAGGATTGGAAGTGGACGGAGAATGAAGACGGCGACAGTTTTCTGCGTACTGGAGATGTTGTTTATTTGAAGCTGGATGGTAGTGGAGCGGATGGTGTGCTTCATGCTTCGCTAGAGCAGGACTCGGGCGTGCAGGCTTCGATGATGGCGGTGAACAACTCTGATGGCGAGGTGCTGGCGATGGTGGGAGGGCGGGACTTTGCGCTCTCGCAGTTCAATCGGGCTACGCAGGCACAGCGGCAGGTGGGGTCGTCGTTCAAGCCTTATGTGTATACGACAGCGATTGAGGCGGGGGCGAAGCCGACGGATATCGTGATGGATGCTCCGACGACGTTTCCTACGCCGAGCGGACCTTATACGCCGCACAACTATGAGGCCGGATACAAGGGGGCGATGACGCTGATCAATGCGTTTGCGGAGTCGCGAAATATCCCAGCGCTGCGGCTGGCTGCGCATGTGGGGATTCGGAAGGTGATTGAGACGGCGCGCCGGTTTGGAGTTACGAGTGATCTACCGGCGTTTCTGCCAGTGGCGATTGGGGCGGCGGATATAACGCTGTATGAGCAGGTAGGGGCTTACTCGGTGTTTCCGAATGATGGGATTCGGATTGAGCCGCACTACATTCGCAAGGTGACGCAGGCGGATGGACTTCCGTTTGACCAGAAGCCAACCGAGGTGACGGAGGTGACGTCGGTGGAGACGGCGCGCACCATGATGGTGTTGCTGCAGGCCGTGGTGCGGATGGGGACCGGTGCGGCGGCTTCGCAGTTGAAACATCCACTGGGAGGGAAGACGGGTACGACCAACGACTATACCGATGCGTGGTTCATTGGGTTTTCGCCTTCAATTACCTGCGGGACGTGGATTGGGTTCGATGACCGTCAGTCGCTGGGAGAGAAGGAGACTGGTGCTCGCGCGGCGTTGCCGATGTGGATGGACTTTATGCGGGTGGCGATTGCCGATAAACCGAATGAAACCTTTGCGGCAGAGGGTGCGCCGAAGAAGGTACTGGATGTTCCTCTGAACAAAGCGGATGTACAGCAGCCTGCGTTGAAGATTCCCGATGAAGAAGAGCCGGATGCTCCTCCTGCCCCTGCTGCGGAGGGTGTCAGTGCTCCTAAGGCTGGGATTTCAAATGCAGCTCCGGCGGATACGGCGGCTCCGGTTGAGAGGAAAAACGGTGAGGCGGCTCGACCAAAAGTGGTTGCGAAGCCGGTATCTCCGGCTAAGGGTGACGCGGTGCCATTAAAGCCTGAGGATGAGCGGAAGGGTGTTGCGAAGCCACCAGCCGACACAAACTGAAGAAGCGCTGGGCGCTTCGGACGTCGCGGCCTATCTGCTCGCGAAGAGCTTCGGGGTTCGGCCAGCGCATCTCGGGGCGAAGTCTCTTGAGGAAGGTAAGGGTTAGGGGTGTCTGTTCGCTGAGGTCGATGGGGTGGAAGTTGAGCAAGTGGGATTCGACTGCGAAGGAGTCTGCGCCGAAGGTGGGGCGATTGCCGATGTTGGTGACGGCATCGAAGGCTTCGGCGGTAGAGCCGGTGCCTACGGTGAGCGACGTGATGTAGACGCCGTTTGCGGGTAGAAGCTCGGGGTAAGGTGCGAGGTTGATGGTGGGGACGGTGTAGCGGGTGCCGTAGCCGCGTCCTGAGGCTGGGGTGGAGGCGATGGCGAAGGGGCGGCCCAGAAGGGCGCGGGCGTGGCTGACATCTCCCTGGGCGAGAAGCTCCCGGATTCGACTGGAGGAGATTGGTTGGCCGCGAAGGCTGCGAGGGGTGTAGACGCGGACTTTGAAGTTCAACTCTTGGCCAAGGGCTTCGAGACTTTCGATGTCGGCCTCGGCCTGGTAGCCGAAGCGGAAATTTTCGCCTTCGTGTAGCTCGGTGAGGTGGAGGGTTTGCTGCAGGACTTCGGTGGCGAAGGAACGGGCGGTCTTGCGGGAGAGATCGGTGGTGAACGGAAGGAGAAGCAGGGCATCGAGGCCGGTGGCTTCGAGAAGTTCGAGTTTTTGCGCAAGGGGGGTGATCATCGGACGCACTGAATCGGGGCGCAGGACGCGTGCGGGGTGGGGGTCGAAGGTGATGGCGATGGAGGGAATGCCGAGTTGACGTGCGCGTGAGACTACCTCCGCGATGACCCACTGGTGGCCGCGATGCACGCCGTCGAAGTTGCCGATGGTGGCGATGGATGGGCCGAAGTTGGGCGGAATTTCGGAGAGAGAGCTGAAGATTTTCATTGTTCTATTTAGGTGCCTAGGCTAGAGAACGAATAAGAGCATTCGAGAACACACTAGGTTGTTATTTCTTCCCTCCGAGAAGAACTTCCGTCTGTGAAACCGACGCACCGAAAAACCTATGATGACCTGGGATGTTGTAAAAGACTGCATAGTCTTCTCGAGAGCGTGGGCCTGCCCATACATAATTCTTTTGGTTGTAGCTACGAGATTCGGCTAACGAATAGAGTGCCCTATCTCCAGCGTGCACGATGAAAACCGAAAATGGATCGTAGGTGGTCGCATATGGCATTTTGGAGCCGTTGCCGCCATCTCCTCCCATAACCTCTGAAAGCGCGTCTTTGCCAACTATAAGGGCTGTGCCATCAGTAGCTGATTGGAATGAAGTTACATCCAAATAATCACGCTCAAGTACCTTGTAGGGGTCCCCCGTTGCAGAAAAGCCAAGGACAAGTAACGGGGACGCTTCGCTTGCGTAAGCTGGCCCTACGAAGAACAGAAGTGAATGAACATCAGCACCGGTTCCATATTTGCCGATGAGAAAGTACCGCGAGGGGTGAAGTTCTAAGCCCGGGATGTCGATCCAAACTCCTTCAGCTCGCCGTTCTTCAGCTGTTGCAGCAAATCGAACTAGGTTGTTCTTTGCTGGGAAATGGAAGTGTTTACTGGCGGAGATCACATCCACAGAGCTGAAAACATCACTACCATCTGACGCAGGGTGGAATGAGAACGTGATGACGTGTCCGGTTTCGGGCAAAGTATAGGCGGCGTGCTGCGCGATCACAAACTGACTTGCAGCTATAAGGAGAACAAGAAGTCTCGGAAGGATTCTCATACTGTCTCCTCCGACGCGATTTCGAATTGGATTTGCAGGCCGTCGTAGGCGAGACGGATGTGCGGTGGTAGCGCTGCCTCAGTCGTAGCGTGGTCGAGGTCGTGGCTCATATGGGTGAAGAAGGCGCGGCGCGGTTTTAGTTTTTCGACGTAGGCGATGGATTTCTCGAGGTGCGAGTGGCTGTAGTGGGGGTCGCGACGAAGGGCGTCGACGATGAGGACGTCGAGATCCTGGAGGAGAGCTATGCTTTCGTCGGGGATGTCGCTCATGTCGGTGAGGTAGGCGGCGCTGCCGAAACGGTAGGCGGTGATCTGCTGGCGGCCATGGGTGACGGGGATGCGTTGGAAGCAGGCGCCGAAGAGATCGAAACCGGCGCCGGGTGCGGGGTCGATGCGGTGAAGTTTGACGCGGGCGCTGGTGGGATAGCGGTCTTCGGTGCGGAAGGTGTATTCGAAGATGCGTTCGAGGTTTGTGGCGGTTTCGTCGTCGGCGTAGACGGGAAGGTCGCCTTTGGCGTGAAAGCTGAGGGGGCGGAGGTCGTCGAAGCCCATAATGTGGTCGGCGTGACCGTGGGTGTAGAGGACGGCGTCGACGCGACGGATGTTTTCACGGATGGCTTGGGCGTGGAAGTCCGGGCCGGTGTCGATGAGGACAATGTGGCTGTCGTAGGCGAGGCTGATAGAGGGCCGGGTGCGACGGTTGCGCGAGTCACCGTCGGCTGAGACGGCGGAGGCGCAGACCGCGCAGTCGCAGCCGAGCGTGGGCACGCCCATTGATGTGCCAGTACCGAGAAAGGTGAGGGTCGCCTCCATCGTTTAGCGAACGATGCTAGGGCCTGCAGGGCGGCCAGGGGCGGCGGGAGCCTTAGCTGCGGCGGATCGGGCGAGTGCCTGGGTGATCTCAAGGAAGGCCATTCGCAGCTCGAAGAGGGCGCTCTCGAGGAGGCGGGACTCTTCGGGGGTGAGGTTGCCCTTGGTCTTTTCGGCGAGGACGGCGAGCATATCGATGCTCTGGCGGGCTCCGATGATGTCTACCTGGGGCTGCTGGCCTTCTGGGGTCGCTCCACCGAGCTGCATGATGGAGGTCATGTAGACGGACTGGACGAGCTGGTCGAAGGTCATGGCGGGTGGATGGTCGGCGCCGGGGTTTGCTGCGCGAATGGCTGTGTCGAGGCGCTCGGAGGTCATTTCATAGGCGCGACGGGCCTGCTCGGTCTGCTCGCTGGTGAGAGGAGGAAGTTCGTTTTCTGGCACGGATTCTGGTGTGGGCTCGGGTGCTGCCGCCACGGGCTTCGGCTCAGACTCGACTGCGACGGGCTCGCGGTGCTCTTTCTCGGGGGAAGGATCGGCGTCGGGACGCAACTCGCCGTCCATGGTGAACTTGCGGCGATCGGTAACTACGAAGGGCTTATTTTGTTCGGACATGATTACGCTCTTTCAGGAGATTCAGATGCAGTTTGCAGCCTGGAGGCTTCAATTGGAGAAAAGGGAAGGGAGATAGGGGCGGCGACGCCACCTGCATAGGTCAAGGGGGTGGCTCGGTCGAGAGCTTCGCGGCGGACGTAGCCAAGGGCCAACTGCAAGGTTGTACCGTTGTTCAATGGGATTGCGGCTATGCTGGTGAGCTCCTGCTTGGCGTCTGCGTCGAGGGTCGTGCCGATTGGGGGCAGGTCACCGGTGAGCCGGAAGCCGTGGAACGTACGGTGTACGTTGCCACGTGAACGGATGCGCTCGACGATCTCCTGACCGAGATAACAGCCCTTGCTGAAGTGGAGGGCACGGATCTGGGCGGTCTCCTGGGGGAGTTCGCGGTCGCGAATATCGGTGGCGTAGAGGGGCGTTCCTTCGAGGAGGCGGAGCCATTCGCGGCTTTGTTGTTCGCATGGGGTTGCGCCAGCTTCGAGGAGGGTCTTGGAAAGCTTGGCTGCGGTGGCTGCGTCGGTCCAGAGCTCAAAGTGGGGAACGAGCGGGCTGTAGGCGTGGATTGCGGTGACTTCAGTACCGGTCCAAGTGAACTTCTGCTGCTTTAGTTCGTCTAGTGATTCAACGGGTAGGCCGATTTGATCGAGGAGGATTGCGGCTTGAGGGCCGGAGAGGAGAAGACCGGATTGAGTGTCGCTGATGTCCGTGAGTTCAACGTCGTCCATGATGATGAAGCGGTCGAGGAGGGCGATCAGAGTTGGGAGCTGGCTGGCTACTGTTTCAATGAGGAGGGCATCGGGCGTGGCGAAGATGTAAGCGTCGCCTTGAATGCGGCCCTGTGCGCTGAGGATGAAGTTGTAACAGCCGGTGCCGGGCTTGAGGTCCTGGATGGAGTTGGTCACCATGCCGTTGAGCCAGCGCACGCGGTCTTCGCCCGTGACGCGAATCCAGCCCGTGTCATTGGCGGGAGAGATGCCGGCTCCGTTGAGGAGGGCGGCAAGCTGGGCCGGTGGGCCGATGGTTTCGGAATGGGGCGCGGGGATCACAGGGGTCATAGCGGACGGCGCGTAAAACTCTGCGTACACTTGATTATAGCGGTGGATTGAGAGGTTGATTTTGAGGCAAGGACTTTGCGGATTGGGTAGGAATTGGGTGATGCGGGTTTCGGTGTGTGCTTTGCTGGCAGTTGCCAGTGTAGCGTATGCGGGGCAGAGCTCTGCGCCCGGCGACAAAGCTGGGCCCGAAGAGCAATCGCCGATGACGAAGGAGCAGGCGAAGGAGTTGTTTCGCTCTGTGGATGAGATTCTGAACTTTGTCAGTAGCGATACCAAGCTGCCGATTGAACATAGCGTGAAACGGAAGCTGTTATCGCGCGACGAGGTGAACCGTTACCTGAGGGTGAAGTTCGATGAGGACGAAGGGGCACGGCGGCTGGAGCGATCTGAGATTGTGCTGAAGAAGTTTGGCCTGTTGGATCGGGACTTTCATCTGCGGCCGTTTCTGGTTGAGTTGTTGACTGAGCAGATCGCGGGCTTCTACGACAACAAGACCAAGACGGTGAATTTGCTGAACTGGATACAGCCAGAGGAGCAGAAACCAGTACTGGCACACGAGCTGACTCATGCGCTACAGGATCAGAAGGTGGATCTGACGAAGTGGTCGGACGTTAGTTTGAACGATACGTCACGCACGGCGAAGGATGATAACCATCATCTGCAGGTGGACGAGGCGGAGACCGCCCGCAGCGCGGTGGCTGAGGGACAGGCGATGGCGGTGTTTATCGACTACACACTACGGCCCACAGGAAAGACGCTGGCAGATGCTCCGGCGTTGGGAGAAAAGCTGAAGGACTCGGTGGAGGATACAAGCGGATCGCCTGTGCTGGCACGGGCTCCGCTGCTGCTGCAACAGTCGCTACTGTTTCCTTACAGCGAAGGATTGAGCTTTGAACAGGCGGTTCTGGTGAAGGGTGGCAGGCAGGCTGCGTTCGCTGGAGTACTGGCGAATCCCCCGTCGTCGAGCTTTGAGATTATGCACCCCGAGGCGTATATGGTTCATGCTCCGGTGCCTGTGTTGCGGCTGCCGGATATTCACCCTTTGCTGGACACGGAATATACGCCGTATGACCTGGGTGTGATGGGTGAATTGGATGTGCGGATTCTTACCGAGCTGTTCGGCGGGCGTGAGATGGCGACGGCGCTGGCTCCAGAGTGGGATGGCGGCATCTACTATGCCGCGCAGCGCAAGTCGGCGGTGACGGCTGCTGAGAAGGAGTCGACGGCTTCGATTGGACTGCTTTATTACTCGCAGTGGAAGAATCAGGATTCGGCGCGCTCGTTTTTGCGGGTCTATGCTGCGCAGATACCGCGCAAATATTCCAACGTAGTGCGACGAACGCAGGATGAAGCTGATGAGACCGAACAGGTTTATTCGACTAATGAGGGTGATGTGTTGCTCTCGATCTCTGATTCGGGAGTTTTTGTAGGAGAAGGATTCAGCCTCCCGCTGGCGCGGAAGTTACGGGATAGCATTGCGAGCGTGCAGGCGCATGGCCCGATACAGATTGCCGGAGACAAGCTTCACGACCCCGCGTTGAACTTGTCGAATCTTATGTCGTCGTTTGGGGCCATCAAACCGGGCAGCCTGGAACGATATACTTTTATAGGGCATCGATAAACGATTGCCGCGGTTCGTCGGCGATCCCCTCAAATACAGGAGCGAAGCATTTTGAAGAAGGCAGAGATTGGAATCATCGGCGGCAGCGGTTTGTATGCCATGCCGGGACTTACGAATGTGCGTGAAGAGCGGGTTACGACTCCGTTTGGCGATCCGTCGGACGCTTTTATATTGGGTGATTTGGAAGGTCGCAAGGTTGTGTTTCTTGCGCGCCATGGACGTGGGCATCGTCTGCTGCCGACAGAGTTGAACTTTCGAGCCAATATCTATGCCATGAAGGCGCTGGGTGTTGAGCGCATTCTGTCGGTGTCGGCTGTGGGCTCTCTTAAGGAAGAGCATAAGCCGACGGACTTTGTGATTCCGGATCAGTTTATCGATCGCACCTTTGCACGTGTCTCGACGTTCTTTGGCGATGGTATTGTGGCGCATGTGGCCTTTGGCGATCCGGTTTGTTCTACGGTCACCGATGTGTTCGAGAAGGCTTGTGCGGCGGTTGATGTCGTCGGAAAAAAGGGTGGGACCTATGTGTGCATGGAGGGGCCGCAGTTCTCGACGCGAGCGGAGTCGAACCTTTACCGCAGCTGGGGTGCGGATGTTATCGGCATGACCAACCTGCAGGAGGCGAAGCTGGCGCGTGAGGCGGAGATCTGTTACGCAACGATGGCCATGGTGACCGACTACGACTGCTGGCGCGAAGGTCATGACGATGTGACCGTCGATCAGATTGTGGCTGTGCTTCATCAGAATGCGGAGAATGCGGCGAAGGTCGTCAAAGCTGCGGTTGCCGCGATGCCAACGGAGAAGACGTGCGCATGCGTGGATGCTTTGAAGTATGCGATTCTTACCGATCGTAAAACGATTCCTGCCGAGACGAGACAGAAGCTCTCTTTGCTGTTGGATAGATATCTGTAAGGGCTTGGCCAAGAATAATTTTTACAAGTTGAAAAATCTAAATTTCTGGAAATGAGACTATGTCAATTCTCGTAGTAGGATCTGTAGCTTTCGATAGCATTGAGACACCGTCTGGTGCTGTAGACCATTGCCTTGGGGGCGCTGCGACTCACTTTGCGCTTGCTGCCAGCTACTTTACGCAAGTTCGCGTGATCGCTGTTGTTGGAGAGGACTTTACGTCAGAGCATGAGGCTGTTCTGACGCGGCGCGGCATCGATACCCAGGGGATTGAACGGGCTAAAGGACTTAGCTTTCATTGGACGGGATCATACGCGGGAAGCCTGAATGAAGCGCAGACGCTGGGCACGGATTTGAATGTCTTTGCGAACTTCGAGCCGAAGATTCCGGATGCGTACAAGGATAGTGAGTATTTGTTCCTTGCGAATATCGATCCAGTTCTTCAAGCGCGAGTGCGCAGCCAAATGTCGAACGTGAAAATGGTTTGTGGCGACACGATGAATTACTGGATCGCAGATCATGCTGCGAATCTGGCTACAGTGTTGCGCGAGCTGGATGTGTTGTTGATCAACGATGGCGAGGTGCGAATGCTTGCCGGTGAGCGAAACCTTGTGGTCGGTGCCGAAAAGGTGCTGTCGATGGGGCCGAAGACGCTGGTGGTGAAGCACGGTGAGTATGGCGCTACGGCATTTTTCAGCGATCGTTCTTTTAGCAGTACGAAGATTTCTCATCCGTTCCGCGCACCTGCATTGCCTCTGGCTGAGGTGGTTGATCCGACTGGGGCAGGCGATTCGTTTGCGGGAGGATTTTATGGCTATCTGGCTTCGCAGAAGGAGTTGACGCCTGCTGTGTTTCGCAAGGCGATGTTTTATGGCGGCGTGATGGGATCGTTCGCTGTTGAGCGCTTTGGCACGGAGCGGCTTCAGAATGTGACGCGCGAAGAGATCGACGCGCGGTTTAAGCTTTTCATGGAGATTTCGCATCTTGAAGGGGCGTAGAACTACACGACGGCCTGCACCGGTCTCGCTGACCGGTGTCAGGCCTGAATCATCTTCGCGAATGCCGGATGAGATACGGCCAGCTACTCGCGAGGAGACTTTTCCTGTTGCGCTGGCCGCTGTTGTGTTGGGCTTTGTGTCGCTGCTTGTAAGTAATGCCCGCGGATACATGCTGTTATATGGTGATGCCGTAGCTCATCTGGGTATTGCGCGGCGCATTTTGGACTCACGCAATCCGGGGTTATCTCAGCTTGGAGGTGTGTGGCTGCCGTTGCCACATCTGTTGATTCTGCCCTTCGTGCAGAAGATGGAATGGTGGCAGAACGGCCTGGCTGGAGCGTGGCCTTCGCTGGCGTGCTACATCATCAGTGTCATTGGGATATATCGGCTGGCGCGCCGGATGATAACGCCGCGATGGGCCTTTGTCGCTACGGCGTTCTATGCGGTGAATCCGAACCTGCTTTACCTTGCGACGACGGCTATGACGGAGCCGCTATTTCTCGCGCTGCTTATCTGGACGACGCTGCTTACGGTAGAGTGCGTCGCTGCCATTCGCGTTGCAAAACCTGGGCCTGTTGCGCGGAAGCTTTTGCTAATTGGCCTGCTTATTCTTGCGGCCGTCTTCACACGGTACGACGGGTGGGTGCTAGGTGCGGCTGTTTGGTGCACTTTGACATGGCAGCTCTCGCGGAGCCGAGAGCTTTGGCGGAAGGTGGGCGCATCTTTTATTGTGTTTACTTTGCTCGCCGTTGCCGGACCCGTGAGCTGGCTTGCCTACAATCATCATTTCTTTCACGATGCGCTGGATTTTATGCGCGGTCCTTATTCGGCCGCAGCGATAGAGAAGAAGACGACACCGCCGGGATCGTCGCATTATCACGGTTGGCACAATCCAATCTGGGCGTTGGTTCTGTACACCCATACGGCGCAGTTGGATGCTGCTGCCTGGGAGATTGGTTTTGTCGTAATGGCTGCTGCGATTGCCGGGCTGGTCCTTGCGATTCGCCGCAGGTTTGTTTTGTCGGCGCTCCTTTTGTGGATACCGCTTCCGTTTTACATTTATTCGATTGCATACGGTTCGGTCCCGATATTCATTCCGCCGCTCTGGCCGCATTCGTACTACAACTCGCGGTATGGGATGGAGCTGCTGCCTGCTCTTGCGTTGTATGCCTGTTTCGCGCTGGAGTGGTTGCAGCAGCGATTGCGGAGCGAAAAGCCGTTGGTGGCACGTCTTCTGCATCCTGTCGTGCTTTCGTTGATTGCTGTAGACGCTGTCTTCATGATGAATAGCGTGCCGCTGGTGTTGAGGGAAGCGAAGGCGAACTCCACGACGCGCGTGGCGTTTGAGACGGCGTTGGCGCACGAGTTGAAGTCCTATCCGCCTGGCGTGCCGATACTGATGTACAACTCCGATCATGTCGGTGCGTTGCAGCAGGCGGGTATACCTCTGCGACAGACGTTGAACGAGGGTGACTACGATAGCTGGATGGCAGCGCTGTCGAAACCCGCAGAGAGTGCGGCTTACGTTATCGCCACGGCTGGCGATCAGGTGTCGCAAGCTGTGGCTAAGCATCCGGAAGGACTGACGGAGCTGACGGTTTTATGTACGACGGATCAGCCGTGCGCCCGCATCTACAAGTCGGATAAATACGCTCCTTCTTCGGCAACACCGCAGCACTAGATTGAGTGCTTCAATGCTGGTCTGCGGTGCTACTATCCAGCCAGACTTATGCTCGTACCTTCATCGTTTCACTTCAGCCAGATCGATCAGGAGTTGCTCTCCACTGGAACTGCCGCAAGGCTGATGACTGCCTGCATACTTGGGGGCGTGATAGGGCTGGAGCGGGAGTGGAGGCATAAAGCTTCCGGCTTGCGGACGAACATGCTGCTGTGTTTGGGCTGTGCCTTCTTCACGTTGTTGTCAGCGGTTCTGGCGGGTGAAGGAAACCCTGATAAGGGGCGCGTGGCCTCGAACATTGTGCAGGGAATAGGTTTCCTTGGAGCTGGTCTGATTCTGCATACGCGCGATCGCGTTGTTGGGCTGACGAGTGCGGCTACCGTGTTTGTGATTGCGTCGATCGGCATGGCGTGCGGAGCAGGGCTGTACATCGAGGCTGTTCTGGCAACGGCGATTACTCTGTTCTCGTTGACCTTTATTGGTTATCTGGAGTCGCGTATCGGCTGGAAACGCTACCCGCTGATGTATGAGGTTCGCGGCAGCGATCAGAACAAGATCTATCGAGCGATCCTGAGTGTATTGGACCGTGCTGGAGAGCGGTTGAACGTCGTCGAGCGGGATAGCCTCGCGCAGCTGGAACGTGTAACGTTTGTCATCAAAGCGAACCCGAAGACTCATGCCCGACTGCTGGCGGACTTAAGGGCTAGTGATGCGACCGATCAGGTCGTCGCATTCCGTGACGTTGAGGCAGAATAGTAAGAGAATGATTCCCTTTGTCAAAGCTCATGCGTGCGGTAACGACTTCCTAATCATCGATGAACATCTTGCTCAGCGGCAACATGCTGAGTTGGCGCGGAAGTTATGTGCCCGCAATACGAGCGTAGGGGCGGATGGTATTGAGTTCCTCGATCGCCGACCTAATGGTGAGCTGTTTCTGCGGCTGTTCAACGCGGATGGAAGCGAGGCGGAGCTTTCGGGCAATGGGACTCGCTGTGTTGCTGCTTGGCTGGCGAGCAGCGAGGGATTGCAGGATGTGGCGCTTGGAACGCACGGAGGGGTGCGGAGTTGCCATGTGGTTGAGGCTGCGGATCCGCTGTACTTGATCGAGAGCGAGATGGGTGTTCCGCGGGTGATGCAGCGGACGATTGAGCTTCCTGGGGTTGGGAATGTTGCCGGGGCGATGGTCAATGTAGGGAATCCTCACTTTGTGCTGTTTGTGGATACGGATGACTTTAGTGCTCATGGGCAGAGTTGGCAGGAACTCGGAGCGCGGATCAGTACGAGTCCGCTGTTTCCGCATGGGACGAATGTGGAGTTCGTGCAGTTGATCTCGCAGAACGAGATTGCCTTCAGGATCTATGAGCGCGGTTGTGGTCCGACGACGTCTTCCGGGACTGGTACTTGCGCTTCGTCGGCTGCTGCTATGGCTCTGAAGGGCGCGGCGCGGGAGCTTATGGCCAACGCGGAAGGTGGTCCGCAGCGGACGGTTTGGGCTTCGGCTGGGGAGTCGATGCGGCTGACTGGACCTGCGGAGATCATCTGCAAGGGCGAGGTTGCAGGGCTGTGAGCGCGTTGGTGAAGCCTGCGGCTCTGCGTGCTGGTGCGAGGCTGGCCGTGTTGTCTCCGGCGAGTACGCCGAAGGCTGAGCTGGTGCATCGCGGGTTGGAGCGGTTGCGGGAGCTTGGGTATGAGACTGTGCTTAGTCCTCATGCGCTTGATAGCGGACCTTTGTACTATGCGGGAACGTTGGAGCAGAGGCTTGGCGATCTGCATGCTGCGTTTGGTGATTCGTCGATTGATGGGATTGTTTGTACTCGCGGCGGTTGGGGATCGGCGGAGTTGTTGCCTTATCTGGATGCGGAGTTGGTGAGGAAGAATCCTAAGGTGTTTGTGGGTTATAGCGATCACAGCTCGCTCCATAGCTGGTTTCGGAATGAGGCTAATCTTGTGACCTTCTATGCTCCGATGGTTGCTGCGGACTTTGCTCGGGATGAGGGAGTCGATCTGGCTAGCTGGAAGCATGCGCTGGAAGGTGATTCGGCTTGGTCGCTGGGGAAGAGCGATGGATTGAGCGTGCTTCGAGGTGGAGTTGCTGAGGGGAAGCTGCTTGGAGGCTGCATCTCGATTCTGGCTCAGGCTTTGGGGACTGATTTTGCTCCGGTGTTTGGCGAGGGAACGATTTTGTTTTTGGAGGATATTGGGACTAAGCCTTATCAGTGGGACCGGATGTTGTTGCATCTTCGCTACTCGGGAAGGCTTGAGGGTGTGAAGGGAATTGTCTTTGGCGACATGGCGCAGTGTGTTGCCGAAGAGGAACAGGAGTATTTGGAGCGGGCGATTCTGCACTCGCTCAAGGACTTTAAGGGGCCGATTGCAATTGGGGTGCGCTCGGGGCATGTTTATGGGGCGAACATTACGCTTCCGCTCGGCGTTCAAGTTAAACTTGATTTGACTGAGTGGGAGAATCCGCGAATGAACTTTGTTGAAGCTGCGGTTTCGGTCTAGTCTCTAGTCTGGCAATCGATGCAAAATTCAAAACATATACACCTTATTGGGATCTGCGGGACAGCTATGGCCTCGCTGGCTGGGATGCTGCAGTTGCAGGGACACCGTGTGACGGGGTCGGATGCGGCGGCTTATCCGCCTATGAGCGATCTGCTGGCGCAGCTTGGGATTGCTGTCTTTGAGCCTTATGCCGAGGTCAATCTGGAGCCTCGTCCGAACCTGGTGGTTGTGGGCAATGCGATTTCGCGTGGGAATGCGGAGCTGGAACGGGTGCTCGATGAGCGGATTCCTTTCTGCTCGATGGCTTCGATTCTGCATGATGAGTTTCTCCAGGGGCGTGAATCGCTGGTTGTGGCCGGGACGCATGGGAAGACTACGACGACCAGCATGCTGGCTTGGATCTACGAGGTCGCATCGCGGCGAGATGCTGCGTTTGCTCCGTCGTTTCTGATCGGCGGCGTGGCGGAGAACTTTGGCACGAGCTTTATGGTTCGGCCGACTCGTCCTTTTCTGCTGGAGGGGGACGAGTACGATACGGCGTTCTTCGATAAAGGGCCGAAGTTTCTGCACTACTTTCCGGATGCAGCGATTTTGACGCATGTGGAGTTCGATCATGCGGATATTTACGCGGACCTTTCTGCCGTGAAGACGGCTTTCAAGCGGTTCGTGAATCTTGTGCCTCGGCGTGGCCGGGTGGTGGCGTTTGATGGAAGCAAGAACGTCAGCGAGTGCGTGGCTAAGGCCTTTTGCGCTGTGGAGCGGTATGGCTTTGCGGCGGACTCGTACTGGCGGGTTACGGATCTGCGTCACGATGAGGCTGCGACGCGGTGGACGGTGCTGCGTGGCGGCGAGCGCTTTGCAGAGCTGAGCCTGCCGATGGCGGGTGAGCACAATGCTCTGAACGCTACGGCTGCGGCGGCGCTGGCTGCGGGGCAGGGCGTTCCGGTGGAGGCCATTGTGGAGGCGCTGGCGAGCTTCAAGAGCGTCAAACGGCGGCTTGAGGTGAAGGCCGAGGTTGGCGGTGTGACGATCATCGACGACTTTGCGCATCATCCGACGGCGATTCGCGAGACGCTGAAGGCTCTACGGGAGCGGTACACGGGCCGAAGGCTGGTGGCGGTGCTGGAGCCTCGGTCGAATACGCTGCGGCGGAATGTCTTTGAAGCGGCGCTGGTGGATAGCCTGGCGCTGGCCGACCAGGTGGTGCTGGCGGCGGTCTTCAAGTCGGAGAACATTCCGGAGGGAGAGCGGCTGCATCCGGATAAGGTTGTGGCGGCGTTGGACGCTCGTGGGGTGCCTGCGAGTGTCTGGGCCGATGCTGATGCGATTGTGGGGGCTCTGGCGCCTCAGTTGAAGAGCGGTGATGTGGTGGCCATCCTTTCCAATGGCGGGTTTGGGGGGATTTATCAGAAGCTGCCTCGGGCCATTAGCGGTTAGATGGTACCCCCCCCCGGGGTGTCTTTGCTAAGTTGTTTAGAATCATTAGCTTGTTGACTTTTTGTGTTTGTAAAATCGTCATAATAAATGGGTTATGGCTAAAATCGTCTTTCTAAAGGGTTTATGGGATTAATGGAGAAAAGCCCCGGTTTTGGGCCGGGGCTTTTTTGATTCTTATTTAAGTTTACCTGATGGAGGATAACTCCTTTGCAATGCGGATGTCTTTTGTTTTGTGTCGATTATGGGATTTTGGGGCTTGACACACGATTTTGCTTCGGGATCTGAGAATTGTTTTTGTAACTGGTTGAATTGGCGAACTTTACCAGACAACAAAATTAAACGTTTCGGCGACCGGTGAAGCATCATAGGCAGGATTCGCGGGGGGGTGGGGAAGAGTCCTGCGAGAGGAGGGCGAAAGAAACAGGAAGAGATGGTATGTGGAGATTCTATTGACCTATAGTACGTAAAGTACTATAGTACGAAGCGTACTATGGCAGATGCTTCAAATCTCGAATTTGCTCTCCTAGGCCTGTTACGGCAGCAGCCGAAATCTGGGTACGATCTGCGCAAGACCTTTGCGAGCACCGCGATGCGCCACTACAGCGACAGTCCCGGATCTATCTACCCTGCGCTTCGCCGCTTGCAAACGCGCGGATGGATTACAGCCGATGCCAAGCCGTCGGACGGTCGAGGGCGGCAGGTCTTTCACCTGGCTCGTGAGGGCGCGGCTGCACTGGTGAAGTGGCTCTCACAACCTGTGACGCGCGAGGGCGTGGTGTGGGAACTTCCGGAATTGATGCTGCGCTTCGCGCTGATGGACGGGAATGTTCCCCGTTCTACGGCGATCAAATTCCTCGGTCAATTCGAGGAAGTGCTTGGCTCTTATGTCCTGGAACTGCGAGGCGAATTTGAACGCTCCAGTTCTCTGATGCCTCTAGATACCGGTCTCCTCGCCTTTCAGTGCGGCATTGAGTCGATTGAGTCCCAACTGAGCTGGGCGCGGGGAGCCCGCCAGCGGCTCGAGGAGAACGAAAGATGAAGTTCATATTGAAACTTGTTGCTTGTGTGGCCATCTTTGCCGTCTCGCTTATTGCAGGGGGCGTGCTGATTCAACTGCTGCATCTGCCCATAAGCTCTCCGTTCAAAGCCTCACCGCAGACGCAGTTTCAGTTGGCTATGCTGGCATGTGCGTTGCTCGTGCTTGGGATCTTCCCGCTCGCCCGACGGCTTGCGGGCTCATTTGCTGAGCGATGGATTGCGTTGGGCAGCTTCCTGTTTCTCGCCTTAGGCGTGAACACGATGATCGAGCTGACCATCTACAGCTATCTTCACGGCGATGGGGCCGCACATGCCGTACTGTATTTTGTTCAGGCGGTGTCTGTGGGGGCCGGGTTAGCGTTCTTCTTCGGGACGGAAGAGAAGGCTGTAGGTCTGCCGCATCTCGGATGGGCTGCATGGACGGGCAGAGGGATCGCGGCGTGCGTCGGCTTTCCGGTGATCTACTTCTTCTTCGGTCTGTGTATTGCGCCGATCGTTGTTCCCTACTATCAGGCTGGGGTCGCGGATCTGCATATTCCGCCGATTTCCGCCATCGTGCGGGTGCAGTTGCTTCGTAGCGTCGTCTTCCTGGCCTCGTCTTTGCCACTGATCGCGCTGTGGAAGGGGTCGCGCCGTGAGCTCTGGCTGGCGCTGGGTCTTGCGCATGCGGTCACTGTAGGGGTCTTCGGTCTGACACAGGCGACATTTATGCCGGGAATTCTACGCATCGTTCATAGTCTCGAGATTACGGCGGACTCTTTCGTGTACGCCGGACTGCTGATCCTGCTGTTCGGCAAGGAGGAGGAAAGCGAGCCGGTAGTCTCGTCGCCAGCTGTGCTGGCGCCGTTGGAATAAGTCCCTCGGCTGGGGTCTGTTTACTTTGGAGTTAGTAAGGATTTTAGTAATGTTGGGTGTGGTTCCAAGGGGATGAGGGGTTCAAGTAAGGGTTAAGGTTTTTGGGGTAACTGACTCTGGATGAACCTGGGCAGGTACGGGAATCGTCGCCAAGGCTAAGTTAGGGATTGACCAAGTGCTTGTATCTGTTTACTTTGTGGCTAATGGCTGACATGCAAACAATTCCTGCTGGTATGGAGAGCGAGTCCGTAGAGGCTCTCTCAATTGCGATGAATATCGGCACTACGATTCGGGGTTATCGACTGCAAAAAGGGATGTCGCAGGGCGACATCGAGAAGCGGACCGGATTGCTGCGGTGCTATTTGTCTCGCGTAGAAAACGGGCACACGGTGCCTTCGCTGGAGACGCTTCAGAAGATTGCGCGTGCGCTGGATCTGCAGCTATCGGAGTTCTTCGCCGAAGAGGTGGTGGCGAAGGAGATGTCGTCGCTGAACCTTGGTGAGGATGAAATTCGGTTTTTGACTCAGGTGCAACGGTACTCGGCGCATTTGAGCGAGAGCGACAGGCGCTTGCTGCTGGCTATGGTTAGGAAGTTTGCCCAGACGACTATGAGCTAAAAGTAGGGAATAGAAGACATTTGATTTTCACGCGTGGGGGAGCCTTTGGCTCCCCCCTTTTGTTTTGCTGATCGCGTATTGGTGTGTGTCCCCGGTGGGAGATAGAGCGATCGCGCTTTGCGCGATGCCCACATCTCAAAATCGAGATGTGGGGCACCCGATTTTTCGCCAGGTTGATTTAGGCGCGGGGAACGTCCTGGATGGAGATGAGGCTTAGGGTGACGGTGCCGGGGGTGCTGCGCTTGTGTGGCATGCCGCGGGGGATGATGAGCATGTCGCCCTTGTTGAGGGTGAGGGAGCGGGCTCCGTCTGTGGCTGGCGCTAGCCACTCGCCGGGGCCGGTGCTGCGTGGGGTCTGGGGGGTTCCGCCTAGCTCGTAATTGGTGGAACCGTCGATGATCTGGAAGATGTGGTCGCGGTGCTCGTGGTACTCGAACTCTTTGGCGCTCTTGTTGGTTTCGACGGTGATGACGGCGGTGAAGGGTGTGGTCTTTGAGCCGGAGAGCTGGTTGTTGCCGGGAGTGGCCTGGAGGCCCCTTATTATGCCTGCGAGGTTTGCGGCGGTGAATAGCTGGAACTGGCCTGCCGGGACCGTTTGGGCTTCGGCGGAGGGGGCAAGGATCGTTTCGGAGAGGGATAGCGTGGCTGCGGCTGCTAGAGGCGCGGTTAGAAAGAAGTCACGGCGAGTTTGATTTTTGGCCATGCAGAAGTGAACCACAAATCTTCTGTGAGTGGGAAGAGAGTGAGGTTGGCCTAGCGCTTGGTGAAGAGCACAAAAATGAAATAGCCGAAAAGAACAAGAAAAAAGGCCGCAAGTGCAAAGGTGAACTTCTGACGCTTGAGATAGCGTGTGCGACCGCTGGTCATGCGGGGTACAAGGGGGACGCCAAGGGCAAGACCACTGAGAAAGCCGCCGAGGTGTGCGCTGTTGTCGATGCGGATGCCGACCGGAACGATGGCGGTGCTGAGGCCGATGACGAGATTGAGCGCGGCGAATTGGATGACCGAACGGCGGAGGCGCTTGAGCTCGTAGATGGGGATGGGGAGCTTGTGGTTGGAGAGCAGGACGATGAGGATGCCAGCGATGCCGAAGACGGCGCCTGAGGCTCCAGCGCCGACGGAGATGTAGTCGTGCTGGGACATGTTAATGCCCAGGCTGAGCAGGTTGCCGGCGATTCCGGTGATCAAGTAGACGGCGACTAGCCCCAAAGGTCCGAGGAGCGGCTCGCCAAGCAGACCGAGGTTCCAGAGGCACCACATATTGGTGGCGAGGTGGATGATGCCGACGTGGACGAAGGTGGCGGTGAGAAGGCGGTACCACTCGCCGTGCATCACGAGTATGGGGACGTTGGCGCCGAAATGGACGAGATGGGCGGGCGCTGGCGAACTGGCGGAGACCCCGTGGAGGATCATCCAGAGGAAGACGGCACAGTTGATGGCGACGAGGGTGTAGGTTCCAGGGGCACGGAAGAAGCTTCGGCTACGGTTTGCGACGCGGGTCTGCTCTTCTGCGTAGTCGGGCATGGGGTGCGCGGGAGCTTCGGCGTAGCGGGGCGGGAGGATCTCGCCTTCAGATTGAGGGTCTAGTGACATGAGTGTTGTCTTCTACGCTATCGTGGAGCGCAGTGGGTGGCAAATGCAGGATTAGGAGGGAGGAAGTAGGGAGTAGAAAACTTCCGCTTCAGGCGGCGTTTTCATTCTTGGTGAAGCGGTCGCGAATGTCGGCGGGAATGCGCTGCTGAACTATGTCGCCGAGGAAGCCCGGGAGAGGGGTTGCGATTGCGACCAGGAGCCAGAGAAGGGCCGAGAAGGCAAGGCCTACGACGGCTACGGCTTCAAGCGAGATAGCGATGACGTGGGCCTGGTTGATGTGGAGGCGTACTGTGCCGATATGGGCGACGACTTCGAGCCGGTGAATGATGACCGCGGCGAGCAGGAAGGCGGCGATGGAGAGGGTGCTGACCGTGATGAGAAGGACGTCGATGGTGCGCGCAACCTGCTGGCGACGACGGCAATGGGCGCAGTCGGCCAAGTGCTGGTCGTAGTCCTTACGCATAGCTGGTGAGAGACCAGAGATGTCGTAACGCCAGCCCGAGAGGATGTCGCCAACGACTTGATCGATGCAGGTCGTTGAGCGGTTTCGGCGGCTAGCGGAATAGGATAACGCGGCTTTACTCATGGTCTTTAACAGACTTCATTCTACCTTGTCTGGATAGCCGAAGAAAGCGGAAAGATTAACCGGGTAGTAACTTTGAGTATGAGGCAAGGTACATTGAGCCGGGGATAAGTGCAACAAAATAAAGTGCGCTTGGGGAGGTTTTTTTAGAGGCGGATGGACTCAAGGGGGGTACTCTGTTCGGCAAGGAGAATCCGATTACCGAGCAGAGTGGGGTGGTTGGCGAGGGCCTGTTCGGCAGCGATGCGGGCTAGCTCGGGGGCGTTATTGGACTCGGAGAGGTGGCCAAGGATGATCCAGGCGGCGGTGCCGTCGTAGTCCTTCTGGAGGAATTCGGCTGTGGCGTGGTTGGAGAGGTGGCCGACACGGGAGAGGACACGCTGCTTGACGGACCAGGGGTAGGGGCCGTCCTTGAGCATCTCGAGGTCGTGGTTGGACTCGAGGAGGAGGCAGTCGATGCGCTTAAGGGCGGCTTTGACGTTGGGGGGCATGTAGCCGAGGTCGGTGGCGACGGCCATGCGGATGCCCTCGGAGGTGAAGACGAAGCCGCAGGGATCGGCGGCGTCGTGAGGGATGGTGAAGGGGGTGATGTCGATGTCGCCGATGCAGAAGTGGGTGCCGGAGTGGAAGATCTCGACGGCGGGGAGGTGTGTGGGGTCGGCTTTGGTGGGAGTCACGGGGGCGTCGGGGTCGCAAAGGGCGTCGGAGTCGGTTTCGGCAGCTTCTCGTGCTTCGGCGTAGACGTTGGCGATGGAGGCGGATTCGGCGGCGATGTCGTAGGTCTGGGCTGCGGCGCGGGATTCTTTTTCGCGCTGAATGTGATCGAGCCACTTGGCGTAGGTCATGGTGGTGCGTGGGGTCATCATACGGACCCAGGCGCGGTGGGTGGGCTCGGTGAAGTAAACGGGGATGTTGAGGCGGCGGGCCAGGACGCCGAGGCCGGCTACGTGGTCCTGATGCTCGTGGGTGATAAGGATGGCGTCGAGCTGGGTAGAGTCTTCGCCTGCGATGGCCATGCGCTTGAGGAGTTCGCGGCAGGAGAGGCCGGCGTCGACGAGGATACGGGTGCGGGAGGAAGAGATGACTGTGCTGTTGCCCTTGGACCCGGAGGCTAACACTGTCATTCGCATCATCTGGCTAGGATACGCCTGTTAGTTGTGGGTTTCGTGGGGGAGTAACTGGTTTGGTTCAGGCTATACTTGTGGGGTCGATAAAGAGCAGGCCGGTATTGGTAAGCCCGGCCACATCCCTCCCGGGAACCCTCTGTGCCGCACATTGCGTGCGGACCCGCGACAAGCAAGAACGTATGTGTGTTCGAGCTTGGGCGGGACTCTTTGCGGCAGGATGGTCGGCGTCTCTCCCAAGCACAAAATCAAAAAAAACAGAGGAGAGTTGTATGGCCAATATCGAAGCAAACAAGGGTGTCGTTACGCAGATCAACGTGTTCGCGGTAACGCCGGAAAATCAGCAGGCTTTGATTGAGCTCTTGATAGAGTCGGCGCAGTCGGTGTGCGAGCTTCCGGGGTGGATCTCGGCGAGCATCCACAAGAGCGCCGATGGGACGCGGGTTGTGAACTATGCACAGGCAGAGAGCATGGAGGCGCAGGAGCGCATCGTTGCGTCATTGCGTGCCAATGGGTTTCTTGAACGGAACAAGAGGCTGGGAGAGGCGCATCCAGGGCTGTACGAGGTGGTCTATACGCTGACACGATGAATAGGAATCCGGCGCTGCGATAAAGTGTCGCTGCGCCGGATCGTTTTTAAGCAGGCGGTTTTACGCTGGCGATGTCAGAGAGAAGGATGGAGTGGCCGGTGGTGGCCTTCTCGATGTAATCGCCAGAGGGGCCGGGTTCGACTTCGACGCAGAAGAGGTCAGGAGTGTCGCCCTCATCGAAGACGAAGAGGATCTTCGCGAGAAGGTGGACGCCCTGGACGGTTTCGAGGACGACTACCTGATCGATTTGAGATTGGAGAGCGGCGCGTTCGGTGTCGGTCATGACTGTACGGGATGGCGAAGCGGCGCGAGGAAGTTGACGGTGCTGCGGAGCACGACCTCATCGCGTTGGTTGAAGGCGAGGGTGCGGGTGCGGACTACGCCGTAGTCTTTGCGGGTGTTGGATTGGCGGACGCCGATGACTTCGATCTCGGTGCGGATGGTGTCGCCGGGGCGGACGGGCTGGGTCCAGCGCATCTCTTCGACGCCTGCGCCGATCATGCCTCCGGCTACGGTGATGGATTGGACGCGGAGGCGCATGACGATGGCGGCGGTGAGCCAGCCTGAGGCGGCGAGACCTTTGAAGAAGGAGCCTTCTCCGGCGGCTTCGTCGAGGTGGAAGGGCTGGGGGTCGTATTTCTGGCCGAACTCTTTGATCTCTTCGGCGGTGACTTTGGCGCTGCCTATGGAGTTCATCTTCTGGCCTACGTAGAAGTCTTCGAAGTAAAGTTCTTGCGACATTCAACCTCCTCTTACCTTGTGTGCGGATACAGCGATTCGCAAATGGTCACACTGATGAAAATTAGAGATTACTAGAAACGGCATTCGATAGACAGCAGTTACCTCAGAGAGAGTGGAAATAGAATCCGCGATTCCCAATTTAGTAATCCGATAGACTGGCCACATGAAGGTACATCTTGCCCCGGCCAGTGGTTCTGAAAAGAACCTTTTACGATTTGGCGAGATGCAGGCGATGCATGAGAGGTCCAGCGGCAAACATAGCCTAGTCGCGGATCCTGCGCTCGCAGAGATGATCTTACTGGTGGGAGATCTGACCTCTTTGAAAGAGGCGAAAAGAAATGTTTTTTTGCGTGACTATCGTGAAAAGACGATGGTGTATTCGGAGATAGATGCCGTTGTTCCATACGGTCCTGGTGTGTATTGCAGCGGAGCAAAAGCGAACCTATTGAATTTGCGACGGACACGCAGCGACGTGTATGTATCGCGATATGTCAGCTCAGAGAATTCGTATATTCGGCATCGACATGGGGAGCCAAAGAACCTTCTGTTTTCCTTTATGGGCCGGAGAGGATGCAGGGTGCGGGCTCGCTTGATCGATGAGCCGTATAACCGATCAGATGTTTTTGTTCGTGATACGACAGCGTATCGTCACTGGGGTGATAGTGAGGTAGATCGGGAGCGGGCGCAACGCGACTACGCGGACATACTTGCGCGGTCGCACTTTGCGCTCTGTCCGCGAGGTGCGGGATTTGGCAGCATACGGTTGTTTGAGGTAATGGAGATGGGCGTGGCGCCGGTTCTACTCGCGGACCGATATGCATTACCCGTCGGTCCAGACTGGGATTCGTTTCTGCTGCGGATTGCTGAGAAGGACTATGCCCGTTTACCAGAGGTGCTGGAAAGACATGTAGCGGAGAGCGCTGAGCGAGGTCAGCGAGCGCGTTCGGCTTGGGAGGAGTTCTTTGCGCCAGAGAAGGTGTTTGATCGTTTGATCGAGCAACTGACGGAGATTCGACGAGAGATGTGGTTACCGGAGACGGTATATCAAAGGTTCTGGCCCTGGCTGCAGATCAGGGCTGAACTTCGCCCATGGGTCTCCTCGCAGGCGCGGAGGGGACAGCTTCAATTACGCCGAATGTTGGGGTATAAAACGCCGCCATCGGGTTGGGTTAACAGCGATCCGCGGTAAACAGATCAGGTGTAAGTGTAGAAGCCGCGGCCGGATTTGCGGCCTAGCCAGCCAGCGTCGACCATGCGGATGAGTAAGGGGCAGGGGCGGTATTTGGGATCGCCTAGGCCGGCTACGAGGACTCGCATGATGTCGAGGCATACGTCGAGGCCGATGAAGTCGGCGAGGGTGAGTGGCCCCATGGGGTGGGCCATGCCGAGTTGGAAGACTTTGTCGACGGCCTCTGGTGTGGCGACGCCTTCCATGACGGCGTAGATGGCCTCGTTGATGAGGGGCATGAGGACGCGGTTGGAGACGAAGCCTGCGGCGTCGTTGACCTCAACGGGAGTTTTGCCTAGTTGCTGGGCGAGGGATTGGACGGTGTCGAAGGTGGCTTGTGAGGTTTGCAGGCCGCGGATGACTTCGACGAGTTGCATGACCGGCACGGGATTGAAGAAGTGCATGCCGATGACCTGGTCGGGGCGGTTGGTTTGTGCGGCGATTTTTGTGATGGAGATGGAGCTGGTGTTGGTGGCGAGGATGGCTTCGGGTGGGAGGATGCGGTCGAGGTCTTTGAAGAGAGCGGATTTTATTTCGAACTGCTCGTTTGCGGCTTCGATGGCGAGGTCGCAGGTGTTGAGGGATTCGCGATGGAGGGTTGGGGTGATGCGGGCTAGTGATTGTGCGGCTTGATCCTGCGTGAGCTTTCCTTTGGTTACTTCGCGGGCGAGGTTGTTCTCGATGATGGCGAGGCCTCGGTCGAGGAAGGGTTGCTTGATGTCGCAGAGGACGACGTTGAAGCCGGAGCGTGCGCAGACATGGGCGATGCCGTTGCCCATGGTTCCTGCGCCGAGGACTGCAATGGTTTTGAGTTCGGACATAAGGACGATTCTTGCGACTTTGAAGTTTAGCAGTTTGGGAGTGAAGATCGAACGGGAGGCTGCCGGTGTCTAATAGAACATGGGAAGTCCTGGAAGCCTTGTAGGGGCTATCGTACTGACCGCTATTGCGCAATCTCACTTCCAGGTTCCAACGAATACTCAATCAAGCGCTAAGCGGCAGCCGATACTCTATCTTGTTGCGGCCGGGCCGCAGTCTGAGAAATTTAGCCGACAGTTCGGGCTACTCTCAATAAACACAGAACTTCTAGCCAAAATGCAGATTCTGGTTGTTCCGATCACGTCTTCGTTTCTGACGATGGGATGGCCAAGGGGATTATCGATTGGCGCAGTGGACGAGGCAACGCAGAGAGCTGTACTCAAACGCTTCGGCTGGCGAGATGGTAAGCAGGATTTTTTGGCCGTGCTGGTCGATGAAGAAGACCGATTAGCATTGCGAAGCCACGAATCGGTCACGATTGAACAAATTCTTGCATCACTCTGCCGAGGAAGGAGTGCGAGGCTGGATTTTTGTGATTCCTCGCAATCTTGGCATCTACAGGTAAACCGTAGGCTCCATTCGGCTCCGCTCAGGATGACACATCATCCTGAGCAAATGAGTCCGCATTCCCAATGCCTCTAGATCACTCTGCTCGCAGTGTCTGGGTGAGATCGACAGTTGCGGCGCGACGGGCTGGCAGGAGTGATGCAGTCAGGGTCAGCAGCAGTAGTATCAATGCGGCGAGAGCCAGCACAAGCGGGTCGACTGCGCTTACTCCGAAGAGGAATGAACGTAGCAGGTGCGAGGCGGCGAATGCTCCGACCAGACCGATTACGCAGCCGACCGCCGCGAGCTTCGCTCCTGAGGTGACAACCAGACGGACGATTCCTGAACGCTGTGAGCCGAGAGCCATGCGGATCGCCATCTCCTGCACACGCAGTGCGACAGAGAATGCGATGACGCTGTAGATGCCCAGAACCGCTAACAATACCGCGAGTGCAGCGAAGGATGAGATGAGTGCCGTGTTGAAGCGCCGTGGGGCTTCGCTGTCGGAGATTGCGTGCTCCATGGTTTGGACTTGAGTGAGCGGAAGTTGTGAGTCGATGGAACGGACGGTTGAGCGCAGGACATTTTCCATTTGTTCGGGTGGCATGGCTGTGCGTAGAGCGATGTATCCGCCGTTGCCGTTCAAGTCGGTTGGCGATCCGAGCGAGCCCGCCATCGCCTCCGCCTGATCGACGGTTGTGTAGTATTGCTGCTTCAGAGGCTGATCGGGAGAGTTTTCTTTTACATCCGCTACTTCTCCTACCACTACGGCCCATGGGGTCGGCATTGTTGGAGTTCCGAGCCGCACCCGTTTGCCGATAGGGCTTTGGCCGGGCCAGGATTGTTCGGCCAGCTTTCGGCTTACGATGACGACCAGCTGAGCGCCCTCTTTATCGTCCGGGGTGAAGAGTCGTCCGTTCAGGAGAGGAATTCCCATCGCGCGGAAGTAGTCGCCGTCGACCTGAACAATGGTGGCGAGATCCATTCCTGCATCCTTTGGTGCGACGTAGCCTTCTGCCACGAAGACGCTGTTGCTGTTGTTACCGGCGGCGGGCAGAAAGGATGTCATGCCAACGCTCTTGACGCCGGGCAGTTGCTGCAGACGTCGCAGCAGTTCGTGATTGAATTCATCGACTGCAGCCTGAGTTGCGTACTGTTTTCGTGGCAGGTTGTAGGTTGCGGCTAGTGTGTGGTCTGGTTGGAAGCCGAGGTCGACTTGGCGCATCTTCTCGAAGCTTCGGAGTAGCAGGCCTGACGCAGCCAGCAGGACGAGCGCGATGGCGATCTCTGAGATGACGAGGGCGGAACGTAGTCGCGCGTGTCCGCCGCCAGCGGTGCCGGTGCGGCCACCTTCTTTGAGGGAGTTGTTGACACTGGTGCGGATGGCTGCAAAGGCTGGCGCAAGTCCGCAGACGATTCCGGTAAGGACGGCGAGACCGAGAGCGAAACATACCACCGCCCAATCCAGGCCTATTTCGTTGATGCGGGGAAGCGTCTCGGGCAGCATGTTGATGCCTACGCGCAGTGCAATCGCTGCGAGTGCCAAGCCCACAACGCCTCCGGCGATGCTGAGTACCAGGCTCTCGAGAATCGCTTGCCAGAGCAGTGTGGTTGAGCTGGCACCGAGTGCGAGGCGAACGGCGATCTCGCGGCGACGGCGGATAGCGCGCACAAGCAGCAGGCCGGCGAGGTTTGCGCAGGCGATGAGGAGAACGACGGCAACGGCGAGAAACAGGGTGCGGATGAGTGGGCGAGCCTGCTCCACTGTCTCTTCATTGAGTGGCCTGACGACTGGGTGCATCGTAAACCCAGCCATGAATGCGGGGTAGTTACGTATCGTTTCCTTTGCGACACGCTCGGCATCGCCGACTGCCTGTGCGGGTGTGACGTCTGGTTTCAAGCGCCCCACCATGCTGTAGCTCCAGTTGGCCGCACTGCCCTGTGATAGTTCCATAGCGGTGAAGCTAATTGGGACCCACAGTTCACTTCGGTTCAGATGGCCGGGGATCAATGGGAATTCAAAGTTTCGCGGCATGACGCCGATGACTACATAGGGCTTGCGGTCGAGGAGAATCTTAGAGCCAAGAATGTTGGGGTCGCCATGAAAACGGCTTTGCCAAGTGGCGTAGCTGAGGACGACTACCTGTTGCTGCTGTTCGTCTTCTTGCTGGGTGAAGACGCGGCCAAGAAGTGGCTGGACTTCGAGTGCGGGCAGAACTCCGCCGCTCATGCGGGTTGCATTGACGATGGCGGGATCTCCCACGCCGGAAAGCTCAAATGCGGCTCCCTGATAGCCGCCGAGGCTGGTAAAGCTGTGGGTGTCGCGCGTGTAGTTTCGAATGTCGGGAACGGTAACGCCGGCTTCTCCGTTGCCGCCGACGTTGGCACCCTGAAGGATGTCTGCTACCACCACGAGCCGATCGGAGTGGGGAAATGGCAGCGGACGCAGTAGGACGCCCTCGACGATTGAGAAGATCGCCGTCGTTGCGCCGATGCCCAGTGCCAGCGTGAAAACAGCAGTGGCTACAAATCCGGGAGACTTCATCAACTGGCGAACGGCAATTCGAAGATCACGAAACAGAGATGTCATGAAGATTCCTCAACGTGGGGTGCCAATAGAAAAACAGAAGCAATCGTATTGCCAGATACGTTTTACGCGTACGTTATGTTCCATCAACTAGTTAGAGTGGTCGGAACGATTCTGCGAGACATGCGATTGACCACAAATGGACTTGACCGTCCGAAGATGGACAGCCTTCGGCATGTGGGAGTTGAGCGTATAAAGTTATTCACCAATTGCAGCATGAGGAAATTGGGTAATCCATCTGTGGGTATAGGTCCTAGGAAAAAGCAGCTCCAGGAGGAATCGCACGATGACGACGAGAAGCTTGTCGGCCGCTGCGGGGATTCTTTTGTTCGCGATCAGTAATGTGTTTGCGCAGTTGTCTGCGGTTTTTTCTCCACCGAAGGCTGAGAAGGTTCCGGTTACGGATACATATCACGGTGTCAGTGTGGTGGATCAGTATCGCTGGCTGGAGAATGGCGACGATCCAAAGGTGAAGGAATGGGTCGCTGCACAGAATGCTTATTCGCAGGAGTATTTGAGCAAGCTGCCGCAGCGCGAAGCTATCGTGGACTTTTTGAAGAAGGTGCGGCAGGAGGCGCATGTCCGATATGGTGATTTTGAATACGCTGGCGGGAAGCTGTTTGCTTTGAAGTTCGATCCGGAGAAGTCGGGGGCATCGCTTGTCGTATTTCGTTCGCCGGAGGACCAGGCGAGCGAACAGGTCGTGGTTGATCTGAACACGCTGGTGGAAGGCAAGGTGTTTCAGTCGAGCTGGTATAAGCCATCGGTCGATGGAAGCAAGGTTGGCATGGCGCTGGGTACGGGCGGCAGCGAGGATGCGGCTCTGTATGTCTTCGAGGTTGCGAACGGAAAACAGATTGGAGAGCCTATGCCGCGGGTGCAGTTTGCGACTGCTGGTGGCGATATGGCTTGGAGCGGCGATGGTCGGGGGTTTTATTACACGCGCTATCCGCAGGGGAATGAACGGCCCCCTGAGGATGCGAACTTCTATCAGCAGGTGTACTACCACGTGTTGAGCACGGATGCGATGCGTGACAGGTATGTCATCGGCAAGGAGTTTCCGCGCATTGGGGAGACAGCGCTCAATACGTCACATGACGGAAAACATATTCTGGTCACGGTGGAGGATGGTGATGGCGGTAAGTATGAGCATTTTCTGCTGGCTCCGGATGACACGGCGACGCAGATTACTCGCTTTGACGACAAGGTCGTCGATGTTCAGTTTGGGGCGGATGACAGCCTTTGGCTACTTAGCCATGCGAAGAGCGATCGGGGAGAGTTAGACCATCTTGCAACTGGTGACGTGAAGCTGAAGGATGCAATGCGCGTGATTGCTCCTATGCGGGGCAGTATTGAAGGGACTGGATCGTTAGGTGATATGGGCCGGTTTTTGGCTGGGGATCACAGCCTTTATGTCACGGTTATTGATGGAGGACCGGAGAAGATTCTGAAGTTTGATTTGCATGGCAAGAGCGAGGGTGAGGTTCCTGTGCCTGCTATTGCTTCGGTCAGCGAATTGGTTCCGGTGGCTGGGGATACCTTTTTGTACAACGCGGAGACGTATACCCTACCGAGGCAGTGGTTCCAATACAACGGCACGGGTACGGCTATTGCGTTGCCGTTCAAGACACAGACAAATATCAACCTTGCCGATATCGAGGTGCGTCGCGAGTATGCAACTTCGAAGGACGGAACGAAGGTTCCCATGACGATCATGATGCGTAAGGGGACCAAGCTCGATGGCACGAACCCGACCTACCTTACGGGCTATGGCGGATACGGCATCAGTGAGACGCCATACTTTCTCGGCAGCTTTGGCCGCCTTTGGTTCGATCATGGCGGTGTTCTTGTCGACGTGAATCTGCGCGGCGGTGCGGAGTATGGCGAGAGCTGGCACGTCGGCGGAAATCTGCTGAACAAACAGCATGTGTTCGATGACTTTGTTGCGAGTGCGCAGCATCTGATCGATGCGAAGTACACCTCGCCGGAACATCTGGCGATTCAAGGCGGCAGCAATGGCGGACTGCTAATGGGCGCTGTGCTGACACAGCATCCTGAACTGTTTCGGGTTGTTCTGTCGGAGGTGGGCATCTATGACATGTTGCGGGTGGAGTTGGATCCGAATGGAAGCTTTAATGTGACGGAGTTCGGGACGGTCAAAGATCCTGCGCTGTTCAAGGCTATGTATGCCTATTCGCCTTATCACAACGTGAAGGCGGGGGTGAAGTATCCGGCGGTGCTGTTTGTGACGGGCGATAATGACCATCGAGTGAACCCTGCGCACTCGCGCAAGATGATTGCGGAGTTGCAGGCGGCGACTGCGTCAAATCTTCCGGTGATGCTGCGAACCAATGCGAATGCGGGGCATGGATTCAGCACGGATAAGGATGAAGCTCTTGAGGAGATGGCTGATATTGATAGCTTTTTGTTTGCGCAGTTGGGGATGCAGATGGCGCAGTAGCGTTGTACAAAGTGAATGCCGGAACCCTGGAAACCGGTGATGGGTATAGCTCGGTTAGCGGCTTGAGAGCCGACCACTAGAAAAGTGTTTCTAAATTCAATATAGAATGACGGTAACTTTTACCGAGCAGACGCTTGCTGGGCTTATATCTATCAGATCATAGGCTCCAGGACGAAAACTCCTGTAGATCAGGGATTCGTAAACTGTCGCTGCATACGGTAAAAATCGGCCCCCCTTTTCCGAGAGCTCGTTATAGGTCTTCGAACTATAGAGATAACCAGGGGGTTTAAACGAAATGCCTTCCACGTTGCGACTCGTTCCGCCAGGGCCGACCGATAAGTACAACGCGTCTGACGATCTTCTGGAGTGGATGAAGAGTCAGTTCGATCAATTTGGCAGCATTTATCGAGCCTCCGTTTATGGCGCCGAGGTTTATGTGGTTAGTGATCCTGAGCACGCAGATCATATCCTCCGAGCGAATTGGCAGAACTACAGGAAGGGTCTGGCGATCAAACGCATCGGCTTCCTGCTCGGCAATGGCCTGATGGTGAGTGAAGGAGAGTTTTGGAAGAGCCAACGGCAGATGATTCAGCCTGCGTTTCACGATAAGGCGGTCGCGGGGTTGATCGACGTTATTACATCGGCTAATGCTGAGTTACTGCAGAAGTGGTTGGGTGCGGCTGAAGCGAAAGAGAATATCAATATCACGGCCGACATCAGTCATATGATCCTGAAGATTGTGCTCATTTCTCTCTTCGGAGACGACTATGAACAGGTTGCGCCCCATTTCAATATTCTTTCCGACGAGTCTGCGCGAAATCTGCAATTCGCGCAAACGTTCCGGCCCTTGGGAAAGATGATTCTCGAGGTCGCGGGTCAAAGGAGGGAACAGAAGAGAATCGCTACCGACATGCTTGGCATGCTGATGGAGGCACGTGATCGAAAGACCGGCAAGGTTATGCCGGATAACCAACTAGTTAGCGAGATCATGACTCTGATTGTGGCTGGGCACGAGACCACTTCCATGACTTTGAATTGGACCTGGTATCTGCTCTCAAATCATCCAGAGGTTGAGGAAAAACTTTGGAACGAGATTGATGCCGTGCCTGTAAGTGATCCTTTGACGCTGAGTGAGGTGCCGAAATTCTCCTACACGCGGCAAGTGATCGAAGAGACTTTGCGGTTGTACCCAGCGGGTTGGCTGATGACGCGCAAGGCGCTCAAAGACGATCAGATTGGGAGCTATACAATTCCTGCCGGAGCCGAGGTCTATATCTCGCCGTATTTGATCCAGCGGCATCCCGATTTCTGGGAAGACCCGGATGGCTTCAATCCGGACAGGTTTGGGGCTGATCAATCGCGCGATCGAAATCCGATGGCGATGCTGCCGTTTTCAGCAGGTCCGCGGAAATGTATTGGGGAGATCTTTGCGCGAATCGAGATGCCGATTCATCTGATCATGATCGCGAAACACCTGCGCCTGCGATGCGTCGAGGGGCAACGGATTCAGTTTGAGGCAGGCGTGAATCTGCGCAATAAGTACGACTTCATCATGACGCCGGAGATTCGCGGTTCGCGCTGATAGAGCTAATGACATCTGTAAACAAAGATGAAGTCGTTCAAACAGGATTCAGGGCGATTAGCAGGACGGTGATGTTGTCGTTGCCGCCTTTGGCGTTGGCGGCGTTGACGAGAGCTTTGCAGGTGGCGTTGAGGTTGGATTGGGTGGCGCAGGAGGGGACGTCGGCGAGGATGGCGGCGATGTCCTCGTCGGTGAGTTCGCGGGTTAGGCCATCGGAGGTGAGGAGGTAAAGGTCGCCGGGTTGGGGGTGGTGGCCTGCGATGTCGGCCTCGACGGTGGGCTGTGAGCCTACGGCGCGGGTGATGAGATTACGCATGGGCGACTGGGCGGCCTGTTCGGGTGTGATCTGGCCGGCGCGGAGCTGCTCTTCGACGAGGGAGTGGTCGTTGGTGAGTTGTTCGAGATAGCCACGGCGGCGGCGGTAACAGCGACTATCGCCTACGTGGACGAGCCAGAGTGTGGGAGGGTCGGAGGCGCGGGAGTTGGAGTGATTGTCGGCTGTAGGAGCATGCAGAAGAGCGACGAGCGTGGTGCCCATGCCGGCGAGTTGCGGTGACTGGCGGGCCTGCTGGTAGACGGCCTGATTGGCGGCCTGGACGGCGGCGTTGAGGCGGGTCTGGGGACGGGCGGGAGCGCGCGACGGTGAGGTGCTGCCGGGTGCAGGCGGAGCGATTTGTGCAAGAAAGGTGTCGGCAGCGAGATGGCTGGCGACTTCGCCACCCGCGGCGCCGCCCATGCCGTCGCATACGACAAAGGCACCGATGGCGGGATCGGCGGCGCACGCATCCTCGTTGCCGCGACGAACCTTGCCGCGGTGGGAGAGCATGGCGTAGCTGAGTTTGATGGCTGCCAACTTTGAGTTCGACAAAAACCGGTCCGCAGAAAAAGATACACGCTGGCACGATGAAGTCCAAGGGTACGTTCGTGTTAGAAGGAGAAGGGAGATGGAATGAACCAGATTGGGAACATGATTGTGTTGGGCGACAACCTTGGCGTGCTGCGTGGGATGGAAGCCGGATCAGTGGAGTTGATCTACGTCGATCCGCCGTTTAACACAGGCAAACGGCAGGCCAGACCGCAGATGAAGACGATTCGGGATGAGGCGGGCGATCGTGTGGGGTTCGGTGGCAAACGATATAGGACGGAGTTGGTGAAGGATGGATCAGGGGGTGCTTATAGGGATCGGTTCGACGATTTTCTTGGATTCCTGAGGCCTCGGCTGGAGGAGGCTTACCGGATTTTGTCGGCTACCGGATCTCTGTTTTTTCACATCGATTATCGTGAGGTGCACTACTGCAAGGTGATGCTGGATGAGATCTTCGGGCGGGAGTGTTTTCAGAACGAGATTATCTGGGCGTATGACTATGGCGCGCGCGCGAAGAAGCGGTGGCCGGCCAAACACGACAACATCCTGTGGTACACGAAGGATGTAGAGCGGTACACGTTCAATCTGGATGAGTGCGACCGGATTCCGTACATGGCTCCTGGGCTGGTGGGCGAGGAGAAGGCTGCGCGGGGGAAGACGCCGACCGATGTTTGGTGGCACACGATTGTTTCGCCGACAGGAAAAGAGAAGACGGGATATGCGACACAGAAACCGCTGGGGATTCTGGAGCGGATTGTGAAGGTGCACTCAAATGCCGGCGAGACGGTGATGGATTTCTTTGCAGGGAGCGGAACGACGGGCGAGGCCGCTGCGAAACATGAACGCCGATTCGTATTGGTGGATGAGAGTGCGGCGGCAGTGGATATCATGCGGCGGCGACTCAAGAGCTACTGCCCCCGGGTAGTGGACGAGCCACCTTCCGGGAACTTGGATGACTAGCTGCGGGCCTGTCTTTCGGTTATGTCACCGATAAACGAGAGCTTGTACCACTCGTCTTTGAAGGTCTTGAGAATAGCGATGAGCCAGGCGATGAAGATTATCAGAGCAATCACCATGTAGCCGGATGTACGCAAATCTCTGCGTGAAGCCTGTATGTGTTAGTCTAGGTGTTCTTAGGGTTAACGGCTTTGAATCCGTAGGTCTCGTAGTGGGTGGTGAGTTTGTTGTTGGCCACGGAGACCACGGTGAAGCCTTCGGGTGTTCCCATGCGTGTGCCCTGCCACCAATTGCCGCTGACGGCTCCGCTGGTGATGTAAGGGACGCCCTTCCAGTCGACTCGCTCGTTGATATGGGTGTGGCCCTGGAGGACGCCGAGAACGTTGTGGCCTTCGAAGAGGTGGATGACTTCGGCGGAGTTGATGACTGAGAGTCCGTGGTGAGGCGAAACTGTGCTGGGCGTCGGGACGTAGGAGTCGAAGGCAGTAACCAGCGGGATGTGCACTGAGACGATGATGGGCGTGCCGGTGGGGAGGGCGGCGAGGTCGGCTGCGAGCCATTGGAGCTGGGTGGCGTCGATACGGCCTTCGTAGGCGCGGTCGTCGGTGATGCCGATGGAGTCGAGGACGATGAAGTGGTGGCCCTTGTGGTCGAAGGAGTAATAGGCTTTGCCGAAGCGGTCTTCGTAGTGTTTCTTGCCGTAGAGAGGGTCGGTGGGGGAGGTGCCGCTGGCGGGATAGATGCCGAGGACGTCGTGGTTGCCGAGGGTGTGGTAGACCTTGAGGCCGAGGTCCTGCTCGGTCTTGCCGTAGAGGTCGTAGAGGGCGAGGGCACGCTGCGTGGGCACGGCGAGGGAGTCGAAGACATGGTCGCCGCCGTTGATGGCGAAGTCGGCCTTGATGGTGCGGGCTTTTTTGAAGGCCATGTCGGTGCCGATGGCGGCGTTGAGCTCGGGTTGGATGTGAGCGTCGGTAAGGAAGAGGAAGGTGAAGGACTCGACTGGCGGTGCGGCGAAGACGGAAGGGGTGACAGCGGCGGAGATGCCTGTGGCTCCGAGGAGGGTGAGGAATTGGCGGCGAGTGGTCACGCTTTGATGATATTCCGAGGTGGTTACGGGATGGAGAATGGTTGGCGGGTAGAATTTAGCGATGAAGTATCTGGTGGCTTTGCTGGCGGTGGCGGGGATTGTTGTGTCTACGATGGCGTTGCGGGTGCATTACATGGATCCGGCGCTGGCTCCGCCTTGTGCGGTGACGGAGAAGTTTGACTGTGGTGCTGTGAATCACAGCCGGTTTGCAGTGTTTCCGCCGCGGACGTTCGATGAGGATCCGAAGAGTGGGCACCATATTCCGGTGGCGACGCTTGGGATTGTGGGCTATGCGCTTATCCTCGTGCTAGCGTTGATGGGCCGGTGGTTTTTGGTGTTTCAGGCAGCGCAGATCGGTTTTCTGATGGCTGCGTTTTTGAGCTACATTGAGGCGTTCGTTCTGGAGAAATGGTGCATCTACTGTCTCTGGTCGCAGGGCATTGTGGCCGCGATCCTGCTGGTAACGATTGGAGTGTTGCTGACGCGCTGGATGGGTTCGCGGCGGCTTGAAATAACATCGAGGTAAAGTCAAAGATATGTGGCCAAAACTATTTGCACAGTTGTTCGAGTTGCTTCCTCATGTGACGCGCCTGGTTCCGATAGCGGACCGATATTTTTCTTCGAAAGCTGCAAATGAAAAGGCCAATGAGGCCGCAATGGTTGCGCTGGCAGAGGATGTTCGCGGCGATCTTGGGCAGGTGACAAAGGCTTACGCGGGGCTTTATCGGCAGATCCAGGACGTGAGCGCGAAAGTCGCCGAGGTGGGCGAGGATGCGAAGCGGACACGGCTGACGATGGACCAGCAGGGTCATCGGCTGGAGAACCTCGAGTCCGAAGTCGTATGGCTCGGGCGTTGGCTGAAGGGCGGGATGATACTGGTGGTGATACTGTTGGGCGTGGTGATTTATCTGGTGGTGCAGGCTCACTAATGGCCAGGGATTGATTTTGGGGCAGTGTGGCGGCGTAGAATCGAAGTATGGGAATCAGCCGCGAACAAGCTTTGGAGTGCTTCAACAGTGATGATCTGATCGGGATTGGTATGGAGGCCGATGCGGTGCGCCGCCGGCTGCATCCTGAGGGTGTGGTGAGCTACATCATCGACCGGAACATCAACTATACAAACTTCTGCACGGAGTACTGCACGTTTTGCGCCTTTTATCGGCCCCTGAAGGGCAAGCTGGCGGCTGAAGGGTACATTCTGGATTTCGAGACGATCTACGATAAGATTCGCGAGACCGTTGAGATGGGTGGCACTGGGGTGCTGATGCAGGGTGGACTGCATCCGGACCTGAAGATTGATTGGTTTGAGAAGCTGTTTCGCGGGATCAGGGACCGCTTTCCTACGGTTTGGCTGCATTGCCTGAGCGCGAGTGAGATTCTGGCGATTGCGGAGTACAGCGAACTGAGCCTGCGGGATACGATTATGCGGCTGCGTGATGCTGGGCTTCAGTCGATTCCTGGTGGTGGGGCGGAGATTCTGGATGATGAGGTTCGGCACCGGATTGCGCGGTTGAAGTGCAAGACCGAGGATTGGGTTTCGGTGCATCGCACAGCGCATGAGCTGGGTATGCGGACGACCGCGACCATGATGTTCGGTGTGGGCGAGACGTTTGAGCATCGTGTGAACCACTTTGAAGTAGTGCGAAAGCTTCAGGAGGAGACGGGTGGTTTTACGGCGTTTATTCCGTGGAGCTTCCAGCCGCAAAATACGGCGCTGGGCGGGCGTGGATGGGATGAGGCGACTTCGGTGGAGTATCTGAAGACGCTGGCGATCTCGAGGATGTATCTGGATAACATCGAGAATGTACAGTCTAGCTGGGTGACACAGGGTCTGAAGGTGCTGCAGATGGGGCTTCGGTTCGGGGGGAATGATGTTGGCTCGGTGATGCTGGAGGAGAACGTCGTAAAGGCGGCGGGAACCAGCAATTGCACGACCGAGGAAGAGCTGCGGCGGATCATTCGTGATGCGGGTTTCAAACCGGTGCAGCGGGATACGCTCTATCGGACTATGTTCTTGAATTAGGCGTATCAAGGCTAGCGACATCGAGGATAGACTCTATGCCCTGCCGGTTGTTCGCGTAGAATCGGTTCGATAGAGTAAAACCTCGCTGGAGCTGTAATCTGTCTTATTATCTTCAAAATCTGACGGCCACTCTTGGGCTGCTGCTGGCTCCTCATGGACTTGGGCACTATTGGCGTGCACACTATCTCGACCAGACGTTCCGTGGGCTGTATCGATGGAATGCGTTTGATACGGCGCTTTTGATCCCCTACTTTATCGTCATGCTGATTTTGGCGTTTTATGGGGTGCACCGGTATCAGCTTGTTTGGCTGTACTACAAGAACAAGAAGAGTGCGGCGAAGTGGGATGAGCCACCGGCTCGATTTGCTGAGGATGAGCTGCCATTTGTGACGATTCAGCTGCCGATCTTCAATGAGCAGTTCGTGATCGACCGGTTGATTGATGCTTGTTGCCGGTTGAACTATCCGCGTGACCGGTTTGAGATTCAGGTGCTGGATGACTCGACCGATGAGACGACGATGGTCGCGCAGCAGATTGTGCATCGGTATGCGACGGGCTTCGCCGGCATGGATCCGCAGCCGATTGTTTACCTGCATCGGACGAATCGGCATGGTTATAAGGCCGGCGCACTCGATAAGGGGCTCGACGTTGCCAAGGGCGAGTTTGTCGCGATCTTCGATGCGGACTTTGTGCCTCCGAGCGAATGGGTGATGCAGGTGATTCATCACTTTGCCGAGCCTGAGATCGGCATGGTGCAGACGCGATGGACGCACCTGAATCGCGACTATAGTTTTCTGACGCAGGTTGAGGCGATCCTGCTGGATGGCCACTTTGTGTTGGAGCATGGAGGACGCAGTCGGGCTGGCGTGTTCTTCAACTTCAACGGCACTGCAGGAATGTGGCGAAGGCGCGTGATCGGTGAGGCAGGTGGGTGGCAGCATGACACGCTGACCGAGGATACGGACCTCAGCT
>Ga0206894_1030_pt1 | contig 37753 bp, 38 predicted proteins | sample Alteio_BWOrgHeat_54_FD_152953 | JGI IMG/M metagenome (GOLD analysis project Ga0206894, IMG submission 152953) | Enriched cells from forest soil in Barre Woods Harvard Forest LTER site, Petersham, Massachusetts, United States -... | ecosystem: Environmental > Terrestrial > Soil > Temperate forest >...
ATTAGGCTCGAGTTCCAATCGTGAAGATATGGTCACTCACATCTTCGTTTGTCCTTGGGAGACTTCCGTGGTTCCCGACGGCTCCGCTCTCGAGCCAAATTCGCAACCAATAGTATTGGCGCAGTCGAACCAGTCGCGACGCAATAGGCTGCTTCTGTTCCACAATCGCCATTATCTGCGAGGATAGCGACGCTGTGCTAGTCGCTGTTTCCAGATTCAGTTCTACGGCGTCGTACTGCAGTAACATTGATCGAGCTTCTCTGAACTGAGCACCGTCCATCAATCCGCTCTCCACTTTCAGATCCGTCATCTGTTCCACAGCTAAGGCGATGGAAGCATCCAGGCGATCCTCGAACGCAAGATACAGAAGCCGTCGCCCTGCAACTCGCAGCGGCAATACCCCAAACTCCTCCACAAAGACCTTGGGCACAGCTAATGCCATCGCCTCAGGTTCAAATCCCTTTATTGACAATACAGGGCAACTCCACTGCATGCTCAGCGCACGCGTAATCTGCTCCGTTTCCAGACCGCACTCGGCTACCAGCCAGTCTCCAATCCTCCCACTCCCATTTGCGCGCTGAGCCTCCAACGCTCGTCGCAACTGAGGATGTGTGATCCAACCCTGCGCCAGCATTACCAACCCCAACGGAACCCGATGACGGTGGGGAACAATTGACTCATCGCTGTCTCCTAGCTCACGATTGGTCGCAGCTTTCACCATCGCCAAAATGCATCGTTCGCTGCACCCCCACTGACCTTCGAAGATCGGCCTGCGGCGATTTCTCCAAGGAGCCGTCCAGGTACTTGCACACTCCATATTTCCGCAGAGTCTCCGTTGAGTTGAGGCAGTTGGGTCAACTCTTCGCGTCTGTCCACGCGAGCGTCTGTGCTTATCGTGAATCTCCTTCAAGTTACTTTCCGCAGCCAAAACATCCATGGATCGCCCATCGACATTTTGAGTCCCCGTTTTCTTCATTAGAAAAGGCATCGAATACTCTCCAATCTCAGTTGCGGCGTCGCAACTTTCGTTACACGTAGCGCAAAGTTGCCGTTTGCCACAACCACTTCCCCTTGAGCAACAATACGATCTCCCACTACAAGGTCCACCGGTTCCGACACATGCCTGTCCAGTTCCACTACGGCTCCCGGCCCCAATTCCAGAACTTCGTGCAATGCCATCTCGCGCGAACCAAACCGCAGTGTCGCATCCAGTTCAATGTCCGATAAAAGACTTATCGCGGATTCAGTCACCGTAAAATTTCTCTCTGCTCTATCCATTTCGTCGCGCTCTCTCAATTAACCCTCATCTCTGTTGCGGCGGGTATATCCATCCGAACCCCACAGTATTCACCGTCAAGGTGAGCTCCCCGATGCTCTCCGCTGCGCACAGGGTAGGCACGACTAAATTGCAATCCGCCTACCCGCAACTCGGCCGTCTCATGCTTCGGAAGTGGAAGACGCAGAATCATCCCGGGCTCCAATGCCGTAAGCTCTGCGGCACGCAGCCTGACGGGAGGAAACTGTAACACTACACCCAATCTTGCTCCACCTATTAACGCTCGCATTCGTGTTTCAGCTTCCTTAGATCGTCTTCGTGGCCTATCCCCCTCCGCAATTAGCCTACGTAGGATCGCGTTTAGCACAACCGCCGGTAGGCAAAGATTTAAAGCGCCCTGCACCTCCTGCATGCGGATTTCGAAGCTCACGCACAGCATCTTCTCACCCAAAGTCAACATTCTCGCTACCTGGGCTGCTGTTTCTCGTTTCTCCAGGGCAAACTCCAGTCCCACCGAGTGCCATGCAAGATTCAACTCTTGAATGACGACTTTGATCACCGCAGCGAGAATCGCCTCCTCAATAGAAGTCAACTCACGCACCTGCGCTGGTTTTCCAGTCCCTCCAAGCAGAACATCGACGATAGGAGATGTAAGAGTCAGATCAAGCTCCAGTAGGCCCGCCGCTCCCGGTGGCTCCAGACGAACTGAACAGATATAGGTCAGAGCAGAGAGGCGTTCAAGAAACTCACTGAAAGGGAGCTGCTCTCCAGAAACGAGTTTCACCCGCAATGGTGTCCGCAGCCAAGCTCCTAGTGTATGCATCAGATTGCGCGCAAACAGATCGTTGACTGTGCTGATTGCACGCATCTGATCGTTGCTGATCTGTCCTGCACGGCTGAAACTGTATTTCTCAGCTGGGGCGTCAACTGCCTGCACTTTAGGTTTCAGCGCAGTATTCGCTCTCGCCGCAGCTGCAAATAATGCATCAATATCTTCCTGGCCAAGGTTCTTATCCATTGCGATCCTTCTTTCTAACTAATTTGTTCTGTGCGGTTATTTCCGCCGCTTATTTTTCTTGTCCGTGGACATAACATCGTCGCTTCGAAGGTTGGCCAATGCTGCTCTCAACCGCAATACCGCAGAGGAATGAATCTGCGACACACGCGACTCTACGACACCTAGAGTCAAGCCGATCTCCTTCATCGTCAGTTCTTCGTAGTAGTAGAGTGTTAGCACCATACGCTCCTTCTCAGGCAGCTCATCGATCGCATCAGCAAGCCTCTGCTTCATCTCACCCTTCAGGCAACGGAACAGAGGGTCTTCCTCCGGCGACCCTGGAAGATAGACCAACTCCTCATCACCCGAGTCCTCCGAACGTTCCATATGCAAACTGCCGATCTCCAGCCCTTTTAAGTCTCCGAGCAGCTGCTGATACTCATTGAGATTTAGCCTCATCTCACTTGCAATCTCCTGCTCGGACGGGGGGTGGCCAAGACGTTGCGTCACCGAGCGAATCGCTTCTTCAACGGCTCTCCCCTTCCTCCGCAACTCTCGCGGGCTCCAGTCCAACGTCCGCAACGAATCGAGAATCGCACCACGAATTCGAAACTGGGCATAACTCTTGAACTGTACTTTCTTGCTGTGATCGAACTTCGAGAATGCATCGATCAACCCCACGATTCCGGCTGAAATCAAGTCGTCCAGATCGACATGCTGGGGTAATCGCTCATGAATCCGACGCGCCAAATACCGTACGGTCGGCAAATGCTCCATCAGTAACTGATCACGCGCTGATGCAATCCCGCTCTCAGTCACATCCCCTTCACTACTTCCAATGAAGGGCGCAAACTTGGGTCCTGCAGTCTCTCCGATCGATCCTTCCAATTGTGGATACTCCGTAGCGAAGAGAGTGCTCTCTGTAAATCCATCCAACATCTGTACTGGAATTGAACCTCGTGTGCCCATTACTTCCTCCTATCTTCCTTGCGGCTATTAGCATCTGCGTGCATTCATTCTGTGATCAACCAACCGTTCCTATGCTCCGTACTCGAACCTCTGCCGGAATCTCCGTCGGGGCCAACACCGTCACCTTGGGTACGAAAGGCTCAAGCCAACGCCGCAAGTGATATCGGGCTGGACTCGGACATAAGAGCACGGGCAGGGCCGATGTAGGGGCACCTCCGGTTAGGCGTTTCACAGATTCCACAAGCCGCTTCAGAAAATCGGTAGGCATACTCGGCGAACGAGACCCATCACCCAACAGCAAGCCCGTTCTTTGTGGATCGAAAGTATGCAACAGTTCCGATTCAAGTCCTTGCTCTAGCATCAACACCCGCAGTCCACCATCTCCATCCAGCAGAGGGCGCACCAAACCTCGCCCTAACGACTGCCGAACACTTTCCACCAGATGCACAACATTCTTGGACTGCTGCGCAGCTTCGATCAATACCTCGAGAATTGCTCCCAGATCACGAATCGAAACCTGCTCTCGGAGCAATTGCTGCAATATCCGTTGAATCTCGCCCAACGTCATCAGCTTCGGCACCAACTCCTCCACAAGCTTTGGATGGCTCTCGTTCATACTGTCGAGCAGACGCTTCACTTCCTGCCGCCCTAGTAACTCATATGCGTGGCGTCGAATCAGCTCGCCAAGATGCGTTCCGATCACTGTTGTCTGATCCACAACCGAATAGCCTTCGGCGAGTGCCTGCTCTTCTAATCCTGGCAATATCCATCGGGCCATCACACCAAACGCAGGCTCTCTTGTCACCACTCCTGGCAGCGCACGCGCCTTCGGGTCGGCATTTACCGCTAGCAGACAGTTCTGCTCAGTCTGCCAGCGCGCGATCTCAACGCCGCGCAGACTAACCACATACTCCCGTGGCTTCAACCGAAGGTTGTCCGTGATATGCACCGCAGGAACAATGAATCCAAGCTCCGTAGCCAAGTGTCTCCGCAGAGCACGTACTCGATTCAGCATCTGACCGCCCTGCTTCTCATCGACCAGTGAAATCAACTGAAATCCTATTTCCAGCGTAAGCTCATCCATCTTCAACAGCGACGCCAGATTTTCGCTCTTCGCCACCTCTGCCGTTTTTGCATCATTCGCAGGAGTCATCTCTACCGCGTCTGCGTCATCTTTCGTAACAGGTAACTTCCTAGCCATCAACGCGACTCCACTAGCCATTAGTACGAACGACAACTTAGGCAGTCCTGGAATTAAAGCCAGCCCCAACAGCACACCGCAAGCGATCCAAAGCGTATTCCGCCTGCGTAACAGCTGGGTCCCAAGTTCTTCATCAAGCGAGCCAGCCGAAGACGCCCGCGTCAGCACCATGCCGCCCGCGATCGATACCAGCAGGCTCGGAATCATCGTTACTAACCCATCGCCCACCGTTAGAATCGTGTAAGTCTTCACCGCTGTTGCGAGATCTGCGCCTTGCTGCAACACTCCAATCAACAAACCCGCAACGATATTGATTGCTGTAATCAATATCGTCGCCAGCGCATCCCTTTGGTTAAACTTCGCGGCACCATCCATCGCACCGTAGAACTCAGCCTCTCGCGCGATCGTCTGCCGCCGCTTCCTCGCTCCCTGTTCATCGATTAGTCCGGCATTCATGTCGGCGTCGATCGCCATCTGCTTGCCCGGCAATGCATCCAGAGTGAACCGCGCCGTCACCTCCGCAGTGCGCACCGCGCCGTGACTCACTACAAGAAACTGAATCGCAATCAATGCCAAAAACAACACAAACCCGACAACATAATTTCCACCGATGACAAACTGTCCGAACGCCTCAATCACCGAGCCCGCAGCGTGCGTGCCCTCATGCCCATGCAGCAAAATTCTCCGGCTCGAGGCCAAATTTAGTGATAGCCGGAACAAGGTCAGCAGCAACAGGAGAGTAGGAAAGACGGATAAGTCCACTGCGCGCCTTACCTGCACCGCAGTCAGAAACACAATTACCGAAGCTGTAATCGACATCGCAAGCAACAAATCCAACACAAAACCAGGAACCGGAATCAACATCACGAACACCATGCTGATCGCTGCTACCGGTAGCAGTAACCCTTGCAACCTTGCGACAGAAAATCTTTCCCGTTTCGTCCTTACCATATCGCTCACATCCCACCTCCAAATCCACTCATCCCAACCATTCCCGTCGCTCCTCTGTAATCAATATTTTTTTGTATCTGCCGTTCCCGCCGCATCCGCTCTTCTACCTTCTGCCGATACAGATAGGCCAGGATCCCAGCCACAGCTGCATATAGCTCAAACGGAATCGACTGCCCAGGTTGAACCATTCTGTAAAGACTCCGTGCCAACGGCGGGTTCTCAATCATCGGAATTCCAGCCCACCGAGCCTCCTCGCGAATCTCCGTCGCATGGAGATCTCGCCCCTTGCACAAAACCTTAGGAGCTACCATCGTCTCGAAGCTGAACTCCAAAGCCACCGCGTAGTGTGTCGGGTTAGTTATCACCACACTCGCCCGAGACATATCCGCTCTCACTCTGCGCTTCCGTAACGCCATCTGGATCTGCCGGATCTTTCCCTTGATCTGTGGATTTCCCATCGAGTCCTTCATCTCGTCGCGGATCTCCTGCTTGCTCATCTTCAGCCGCTCGTTCCAGCTCCGCCACTCGATCGCATAGTCCAGTCCTGACCACGCCAGCGTGATCCATGCCGCATCGAGAGCGAGCCCATATGCCGTCGAAAACGTAGCAGGGAGTCGCATCAGACTCATCACTGGCATTGGCAACATCAAGGCCTTCAGCGCACCCCAGCCCAACACCACCATCGCCGCCGCAGGTACCAGCGACTTCACCAATCGTGTCGTCGAGCGCAGGCTGAACAAGTTACCCAGATTCGTCACCGGATTCAACTTCGAGAATCTGAGCTCCAGGGCATTCGGATGGATCGAAACCCCGCCACCTTGCGCCACGCCTACAACCAACGCGCCTCCAAAACTCGCCGCCATCACCAACCCCACCGGCAACAACGCAGGCGCAAGCATCCTCCGTACAGCTTCACTCCAGCGTTGCTCTCCACCAACCTCGCCTACAGCCGCTGATCGCAAGCTTTCGACGTACACCTTGCCCCAACCCGAAACAAAGCTATGAGCGGTTACTCCCAACATCATCACACCGCCAAGCATCGCCACGGCAGAGAGAAGCTCACGGCTTCGAACGCTATCGCCTTTCGCCTTGGCTTTCTTCTTACGTTCTGGTGTAGCCCGTTCGGTCCCCTTCTCGCTCATGACGTTGCGATCAGTCTTCCCGCCGCATCCAGCAACGCCGTAAAGTGCCGCTCAATCCATCCCGGCCAAATTCCCAGGCTGGCCAGTAGCACAACATACGAGACCATTGTCTTCACCGGAATACTCACCACCATCGCAGGCAGTTGCGGAGAAAGCCGCGCAACGAGTGCAATTGTTACCTCCACCGCCAGCGCCGCAGCAATCACGGGAGCAGCCAACTGCAAACCCGCAATAAATATCCCGCCGGCCATCGCAGCCAACGCAACGCCAGTCTTTGCCTGCAACACTGCCTGTCCTACCGGCACTGCGGAAAAACTCCGAATTACCGCTGCAATCAAACTGCGATCCAGTCCCGCACCGATCATCACCAGTACACCAAGCCAACCTAGCATCTGCCCCAGCACGGGCGTCTCAATTTTCGAGTTGGGATCAAGCAGATTTACCAGCGAAAAACTGAACTGCATCCCCAACAACATTCCTGCAAACACCAGCGCCTCGTTCAACAACGTCAGCGACAACCCGAACACCAACCCCACACCAAGCTCTCCCAGTACACCCTTCATATCCAGCGTTATCCTCGCATTTGGCACCGCCGCAACCGCCGGAGCAAGTAGCACTGTCATCGCAAACACTAACCCAGCCTTGATACGAGGGGCGATCGCGACCGAAGAGAAGAGCGGCGCAAATACCATCAGCCCACTCAGTCGCACCATCACCAACATCGCGGCAGTCAGGTATTGTGGCCAATCGCCAATCAATGTAGTAGCTTCTCGATTCATTCCGCTCTACCCCAGATATTTGTGGAAGCCAGTAAACATATGCAGAGTGAAACTCACCAGACGATGAACGATCCATGGCAAGATCGCCATTGTTACTAGAAACACAACAACCAGTCGAGGCACGGCCGTAAGAGTTTGCTCCTGCACACTCGTTAATGTCTGAACTAAGCTGACCAGAACACTCACGAGACAGGCGGTCACCAGAAGGGGCGCACCCAACAGTGCGGCCTCCATCAAAACCCTCCGCATCATCTCCACCGTCTGGTCTGGTCCCATAACATTTCCTTTCAAATTCTTAGAAACTCTTAATCAACTGATCCGCCAACAGATTCCAACCATCCACCATCACGAACAGCAGTATCTTCAACGGCGTCGAGATCACCACCGGCGGCAGCTGCATCATGCCGATCGAGGTCGTTACACTGGCCACAACAAGATCCACCAGCAGAAACGGCAGAAACAGCACCGCACCAATCTGAAATCCCGCCTTGAGTTCGCTCAGGATGTATGCTGGAACCACCACCTGGATCGGCAGTTCTTCCTTCGTCCTTGGCCGCACAGCCATCCCGGCCGAGACAAACACAGCCAGATCCTTCTCTCGCGCATACCGCAGCATGTATTGCTTCACCGGCTGCACTCCTCGATCCATAGCTTCTTCGCCCGAGATCGCATTCGCCCGATAGGGAACCATCGCCTTCTGCTCCACCTCCTGCATCACAGGTTGCATCAGAAACCACGTCATCATCAGAGCCAGCCCCATCAGCACCTGATTCGATGGGGCCGTCTGCGTCCCCAGCGCCTGCCGTAAAAAGTGAAACACCACCAGCAATCGCACCAGCGGAGTCATCGACAATAACAACGCTGGCAGCAAAGTAAGTAGCGTAAGCCCCAGCACAATCGACCACGGCGTACTTCTGCCCTTCTCAAGCGCATCAGCAATCGATTCGTTCTTACCATCGGCGTCCGGCTGCTTACCTACTGACTCCTCCGCCGATCGACTACCTGCACTCTTTTTACCGACAACACCTGCTCGCACTTTACTGCCATGAGTAGCCGAAACACTCGCCATCGTCGGCTTCACCCAAAAAGATTGTGGGCTCGCCGTCGCAATCAACACACGCCGCTCTACCTGCTGGCTATGAAGGGCATGTAGCGGAAGCAGCGAAACCATCAGCCCAAACGCTACCCGCCAATGACCCCCTAGAGACATATCGCACCCTCTGTGCCATCAGCCTTCACTTGTACAATCGTCTCGACGCTATCAACGCCTCCACCCACCAAAAAGTGTTCGCCTCCGCATCTCACCAACATCAACTGCCTTCGTCCTCCAAGCGCTAACGTCTCCACCAGACGCATCTGCTTCAACTGCGTCGCCCGCTCACTGCGCCATCCACGCACCAGACCAAGAATCCACCCAGCTAGTCCCTGAGTCTCAAACTTCGTCTTCACGTTACTTGTCCGCTCTATATCGTCCACAAGCCACATTCCTCAACTCCGTTTTCAGACACTAGGCAAGCCGAGTCAACCGCACGGCCAATCGCTGTTCTACTACCTCGAACTCGCTCCAGCCCACCTGTATCTGTCCCACTTTCACCGTCACATCATCCGTATCCGCACATGTACTCTCGATCACCTGTCCGGCCTCAAGCTGTAGCAGATCCCTCACCTTGAACTCACGCAGTGCTACCACTGATTCAACCGTCATCATTAGTTTCGACAGCATCTGCCATGCGTGGTGCTCTTCGATACGAACCATCCCGCGTATAGATGGCACAATCTTCGCCAGGTCCGTCCCAGTTGTCAGTGCCGGCAAACCCATATCATTAGTTATTTCTTCCGTATCGGCCACGATCTCTCCTACCGTTGCACTAGAAATTCGGTGAAGAACAGGTCCGTCACCTTTAGCTCGCGGTTATGTTCCGAAATTGCCGTCTTCAACTCAGCTTTCAACCGCTCCTTACCATCGACAGCTAATAGATCTTCCGCGGTCTGTCTCCCCAATACCGCCAGCGCAGTATCGCGAACCGCTGCATCAGCGTCCTTACCGGTCTTGCTGTCGACGCTGCCCTTTTCCTCCTTTGTTTTTTCGTTGCCCTTGCTAACGACGTCGACCACCCGCAACGTCAACCCAACCCGCAGATAGGCGCTCCCTCCACCGTCAGCTAGGTTCACCAACAGAGGTTCGAGAACCATTGCATGCGTCGTGGTTGGCACAGCCAGCTCCGTTTTCGGAGTCACTCCGCTCTGTATCGGCAACCGGCCCGAGCGCGCCAGCAAGTAAACAATCCCACCAACGCCTAGAGTCGCAATCACGACTCCCAGCACGACAGCAATCAACAAAGGAACCACCGGCAATTTGACCGGATCCGCAGCAGAATTAGCTTGAACAACTGGAGGTGTAGTAGCCATGATGTCAAAATAGATTGCATCCAGATAGCCATCATCGCCCGCCCAAACATTAGCGAATCTTCACGATCCCTTTTAGGCTCCACCAGTTCTGCAAAACAGTGGGCCGGTGCCGGGTCTTCCTTCAACCCCACACCCGCACCACTGTTCTTTTCTGCACCTACTATCGAATCATTCCGATCGTATCTTGAGTTAGAGAATCGAATGTAGTTATCGTTTTTGAGTTTGCCTGAAACGCACGCTGTGCCACGATCAGATTAGCGAACTCCGTCGAGATATCGACATTAGACAACTCCAGCGCCGAATCCTCGATCGTGCCACGTCCGCCTGTTCCCGCCACACCGGCTGTTGCTGTGCCGGAGGCCGCAGTCGTCATATAGTTATTGTTGCCGACCATCACCAAGCCTTCGGGGTTTGTTACCGTTGCTACTGCAACCTGCCCGATGTCCTGCGTATGCCCATTGCTGAAGGTTGCTGAGAGCACGCCGTCAGAGTCCACCTTGAAGCTCTGATAAGTCCCGCTTGGATAACCATCCTGATTGGTTGTCGCCGTGCTCGAGGCCGCTGACGATTGCGCAATCGTAGAACTCCCATTGGTGTACAGGTTCCAGCTGAAGCTCAAATCGCTCGCCCCATCCGCCAAACCAGGAAACGAAATACCGGCAACATTCGACGCGGGGGACACGAGATTTCCATTCGTGTCGAACGTCAACGTCCCCGTAGTATTTACCGGTGTCCCTGTTGCGTCGCCCGCTGGCAAAGCGATCGAATAATCCCAGGTATTCGCTCCCGTCTTAGTGTAAGTAACCGTAACGTTATGGCTCTCGCCCAACGAGTCATAGATCTTCACCGGGCTTGTTGCCTGCGTTCCCGTGGCAGCACTGGCGTCCAGGTTTGCCGTCACCGAAAAATTTTGGGTCGCATGGGCCGCCTCATTCACGCCAACCGGCACCGTCAACGGCACCAAACCGGCATTTGTGTTCACAACTCCGCCCGGAGCGGGATATCCCATAACCCCCTCGCCGTCTACAGTCGTCAGGTTTCCCACCTGGTCCAACTGAAAGTTCCCCGCCCGCGTCAGCGACTGAACGTTACCCTGTTGCACGACGAAAAATCCATTGCCCTGCAGCATCATGTCCGCAGTGTTTCCCGTTGTCGACGTGCTTCCCTGCAGAAAATCGGTGTCCGTACCAGACACCTTCGTTCCCAGTCCGACCTGGATCGGGTTGTTCGATCCCGATGTTCCAATCTGCTGGTAGAAAAGATCTTCAAAGGTTGTCGTCTGATCCTTGAAGGCCGTTGTATTGAGGTTTGCTAGATTATTGCCGATTGTGTTCAGTGAAACCGTATCAGCCTGCAGCCCGGTGAGCGCTGTTGAAAATGACCCCATTGCCTTGCTCCTTGATATTTCGTGGTTGAATTTTGATTGTCGTCAATGCCGGCCAAAGAGCCGCAGCCTTAGCATCCATTCCGCTAACTTGAAGAGGTAGATGGAGACGTTCCTTCTACCGAAGACAGACCCTGATTGATCTCAATCAACTGCTGCAGACTGTTCACACCAACCATCTGCGTAATGTACTCAGTAGGATCGGTCGGCTGCGTCGGGTCCTGGTTTTTCAACTCACTCACCAACAGCGTCAGAAAATCATTCCCACTAATCGTTGCGCTGTCATCCGTTCCGGAACTATCGGACGCAGTCGCTTTAGGCTTCGCCGTTGTTCCCGCCGTCTGTGTTGTCGTACTTCGTGGAGCAAGGGCGGACGCTACTCTCTGCGCCGCAGCCGTGCCCGCTCCCGTAATTGAGCTCATCTGTACTCCATCCATTTCAATCTCCTGTTGTTATTGCCGATTCCAATCAGTTACGCCCGTACACTAAGCCAGCTAACGCCGCCATAAACGTTACGCGAGGTTATGCCCTCAATCTCCGTTGCTCCATTCTGTTGGCTTTGAAAGTATCCCTCTCCGCTCCCAGAGACAGATGATCCCGTCGCATCCTGTCTGCTATCTCCTTTCTGATTTTCGTGCTGCTGCATCTGCTCGCGTCCAGCGTTGTTCTCCATTCCTCCAGTAAACTCTCGTGATCCTGTTGCCGCCATCGTCTGGAGCACAACCGTACCTGCACCAATCCGCTCCTCATTTAGGTAGGCTGTTAACGAAGACAACTCTCGATGAAGCATCTCTTGCCCGGCCGACGTAGTAGCCGACACCGACGCATTTACCCCACCGTCTTCTGCTATCTCGGCACGGATTTTCAGCCAACCATGCGCTCCAGAAGGAATTCCGACCTCAAGAGTTGTAGGTGTGGCCTCGAGCATTCGATGACCATCCGCTACACTTGGCCCATCTGCATCAGTCCCCTTCAGTCCGGTTGCCGTCCCAACATTCGCACTATCCATACGAATCTTTCCAGCACCTGACTCTGCGGCAACACTGCCAGATGATGTCGTGGTCACGCCGTGCGTTATTGACACTCCAGTCATTTCACCTTCGTTGACTGTTCTTCCCTCTGACCGCTTGTTCATGGGCGACACATCTTCAGTAGCCTTCGAAGACATCGTTACGTCTTTTTTTATCTGATCGAGATCATCACCCACTTTCGTAGTTGAACCGGCCTTTTCGTTTTTTGACACCTCCAAAGTGTTCTTTTCTACATCTGTTCGTGGGTCAAATTGGCGTCTCTTTGACGTCACCTCTCCAACCCCATTACCTTGAATCGCAATAGAACTAGAACCATCCGGCTCTGGCTTATGTATCTCGTGGACATTTACAACAAACGGAGTTATTTCATTCTTCGCTACAGATGTCGTCACCTGTAGCACACCATTGTCAGAAATTTCATGATATTTTTTTGAATCGACCTGCACCGCAACAGACTGATCCTTCTCCGTCGGTTCTTTTTTCGCCGCCTTTTTCGACGCCGACATCGCTGTGATAATAGGCACCCTTATCTTTATGCCCCGTTGCTCTCCATCACTCCGCGAAAACGCTTGAACAAGCTCCGGAACAGATCGTCGCTCTATCGAATCAAGCCTCGTGGTCGCAGATTTCTTCTCCATTGGGGCGTCTTCAACGGCTGCATTATCAGAAACATTGATGCCGCTAGTGCGAGTCTGAACCTCTTGAGATGCAGCTTTTTCTTCGGTCGCGGACGGCACAGTAGGAACAAGTTCGTCAGCGACGTTACCCGGCGTAGATGGCACTCCTCCCACAACGTTTTTCGTTGTCGCTGTATTTGTGAGCATTGCTGCCCCATCCAGTCTTTCGGTCATACTGTACGTCGACTGCGCGCCCATCAAACCAGTCGCTGTATCAGCCTCCTTGGCTAACCGTGTGGTCTTTTCTTTTACCGTCTGTCCAACTGACATCGAGTTCGTAAGTTTTCCGACACTTTCAGCAATTTCCTCAAAGCTCGTCGCAAAGGACCTCTCGTTTCGCTCGTTCGTAAAATCCGGAACACGAAGCAAATTTGTCTGTTCACCCATAAGCGGCATCACACTAGCCGTAGCCGACATATCCATGCACCTCTCCATCGCTCACGTTTCAAAATGCATTCCGTATACCAAATAACTCAAACGAAGTATTAGGGAGTGTTCATTTAGGTCTGCCACGCCTCCCTCTTGTCTCGGCCCAAACTTTTCTGGAGAGAAACCGATCATCTGTAGCGCCTTGTACCCTTCTCTCTTCTTTCATCTCTATTCGTGCGGCGAGACTCTCTACCACCCCATTCATCTGTTCGCTCTTCACTCGGCTTTCGGCATATCGCCGCTGAGCAAGTCCGTTCAACTCTTCACGCTCCAGGCGGACATCTTCTAATTGCTTTCCCTTCCACATGGCAAGCTCTCGTTGCATCTCCGCTAGAGACCACCCAAGGCGATCTCCAGTTATTAGCGCGTCCCGCACATCGACGCCTGCGACGCGCATGACGCTTCGTTGTATCTCGATTGCCTGCTTTGTCTCCCGAACCGCGTTCGTCGCCCGTTGCAGTTCACTCGAATGCATTCGCTCCACAACCCCATACAAAGCACTTACACGCTTCAATCTTTTCAGCCGCGACTGCACCCTAAAGCTCCATCGCATTCATTCGATCCAGAGTTTCTGCCATCAATATCTGTTCTCCGCTTGTCTGCTCTAGAAACTCGCGTAACTTGGGCATCGCCCTCATCGCGCGGTCAAGCTCATCATCAGTTCCAGGCTTATATGCTCCGATGCGAATCAGATCCTCCGACCGCGCATGGCTTGCAAGCAGCCTCCGAACCAGTGACGCCTGCGCTCTATGCTGCATTGTCGTGACAGCCGGCATCAACCTGCTCAATGAATCCAGCACAGCCACCGGGGGATACCATCCTGCCGTCGCCATCGCCCGCGACAACACCACGTGCCCATCCAGGATGGATCGCACTGCATCAACAACCGGATCCTGCTGATCGTCCCCTTCCATCAATACCGTGTAGAAAGCCGTAATGCTTCCCATCCGAAAATTGCCGGCTCGCTCCACCAGCTTCGCCAACTTAGTAAACACGCTCGGTGTATATCCCTTGCTCGCCGGAGGCTCCCCAGCTGCCAGCCCAATCTCCCGCGCCGCCATCGCATACCGCGTCAGTGAGTCGAGCACCAGCAACACATGCTTTCCCTTCGCGGCATAAAACTCCGCGACCGCCGTAGCCGCCATAGCCGCCCGCATTCTCAACAGAGGACTCTGGTCCGAAGTCGACACTAGCATAACGGAACGATCTCTTCCCTCTTCTCCAAGCGATTCCTCTACAAACTCCCGTACCTCGCGCCCGCGCTCTCCAACTAATCCGACAACCGTAATGTCAGCGGCAGTGTTGCGTGTCATCATTCCAATCAGCGTGCTCTTGCCCACTCCCGACCCGCCAAAGATACCGATTCGCTGCCCGCGTCCTACCGTAAGCATTCCATCCAGCACCCGCACTCCCGTCTGCAAGGGCTCACGAATTGTCTCTCGTTCCATCGGGTGCGGAGCGTTTCCATCAAGCGGCCACATCGCTTCCGCTCGCAGCGTCGGCAAACCGTCCAATGGTGCTCCCAGTGCATCCAGAATCCTTCCCTGCATTTGCTCCCCAACTGCAATTTTCGGCGGCACACCCATCGCCATCACAGCATCGCCATACTGAATCCCCTTAATCTCCTGTACTGGCATCGTAAGTACATGCTGTTCGCGAAACCCTATCACCTCCGCGCCATGCCTTCGCCCGTCCCTGTCAACGATCTCGCAGCATTCGCCCACCGAACACAGTGGCCCCTCAGACTCTACCGTCTGCCCGTTCGCCTCAATAACACGTCCACTCCATCGCCAAGTTGGCCGTTGATCTAATTGCGTCAAATAAACTCCAAGTCCCCCTTTCACCATTACGATGGTCTCCTCTGCAACAGATCGAAGAATCCTCGTTCAATCTCCTCCAACTGTGCACCAACACCCAATTCGACCTTGCCGACGCTTGTCTCCAGTACACACTCCCCCGCCATCATCCGTTCATCTCCCACCACATTTGAAGCTACATCTGTCCACATCCCTATCTCATGCGTAGGTACACGTAGGACAACCGCGCTCTCCCCAGCCACTTTTCCAAGTGCAACCCGCACTACACCAGCCAATAACAAAGGGTCTATCGTCGCCTCTCGATGCAGAATTCGAGCCGCAATCGCCAGGGACAATCTCACGACTTCCGCCTCAACATCTAAGAAGTACGCATTGCGATCTCGTACAAATACCTCGCACATTCTTGTCACCCGCGCCCGCTCATCTGCGATACGTATATCAAGCTCTCCTGCCCATTCTTCTCGAGCTTCCGTCCGTGCTTCCTTCCGAGCAGCATCTACCTTTGCCTGTATCTCACGAGCCTGAACCTCCAAACGCATTTCCAACGAAGTCGAATCCTCCGTCGCCACTTCACTTTCATCCACGCTGACATCAGGAGTAAGAGAGCCGTCCCCCATACAATCCAATGAATGAAACTCCAGACGGGTAACTTCCTTACCGTTCGACGCATTGGCGAACAACTTTGTTGACGGCTCATCTCTAGACGGTGAGATCATCATCAGCCTCCATCTTCAGCATCATCCGCCCCTCACTCTCTAACTGCCTCGCCACTGCCAACAACTCTTGTTGTGCGAGTCCGACATCCTTCGTCCGCACCGGCCCCAACGTGTCCATGTCATCCTTCAACATCTCTACAGCACGCGAACTCATTGACTTAAACAGATGCGCCTTCAAATTCTCGCGCCCACCTTTCAACGCCATCGCCAGCGTTCGCTTGTCCACGGCCGCCAGAAACTCGCGAATACTTTCCTGCGGAACCGTCGTCAAATCTTCAAAGGTAAACATCAAGTTCCTGATACCAATCGCAAGCTGAGGTTCGTCATGCTCAATCTCTTCCAGAATTCCTTTGCTCGCAGTTTGATCCACTCTGTTTAAAAGATCCGCCACAGCCTTGAATCCAGAGTACGATCTCCTTCCACCCGAGCCCACGCCCTCCATCTTTCCGTGTAGAACCTGGGCCACCGTCTGCGCCATCTCCGGTGAAAATTGCCGCATCTCCGCTAGCCTGCGTATCACATCCACCCGCATCTCCGGCTGCAACTGCATCAATACCGTCGATCCTCGCTTCGCATCCAGATGAGCCAACACCAACGCTACCGTCTGTGGATGCTCTGCCTCCAGAAACTTACTCAGCTGCTGTGGATCTATCTTCTGTAGCACCGCCATATCGCCATCTGTGCGTTCGCGAATCCGCCGCACCTGTGCCAGCAACTCTTCCGCTTTGCTCGACCCAAACGCCTCTGTCAGCAATTTCAGCGCGTACTCCGGTCCACCACGAACCATGTATTGTTGTGTCTCTAGGAGCCCGTAAAATTCCGTCAGCACATTCGTCAACTGAGCCGCTGGAACCTCGCCAAGCCGCGTAATCTCGTCCGTCACTCGCTGAACATCGTTCTCAGACAGGCTCTGAAACAACGTCTTCGCCAATTCATCACCAAGCGCCACCATCAGCACTGCGGCTTTACGCAATCCAGGCATTTCCTCTGGGACAAAGCCAGACTCCGCCGGTAGCAACATCGGATTCCGCTGCATCATCTCTGCCCTTGATCTATGTATTTCGTTTCTCATCCCTGCACCTCATCAGGCGATCCAATCCATGCTTCTAGCAATCGCGTACTCTGTGCCGGCTCTCGTCGAATATGTTCCGAGACATGTTCAAATATCCCTTGTGCTTCCAGCTGCGCCCTGCTCTTCTTCAGGGAAATCGGCACGTGAGATATCTCTTCATGTTCATTACTCTGCAGAGCAAACATCTCTTGCGTTCCCGTTGATGTATCTGTTGTCAGCAATAGCGGCTCACGCAATGTGGCCGTCACCTGTTTAGCCACTGGCCGCACCACAAACAACACCAGCAGGACACCGCACAATCCCACCATCGCCGTCTTGGCCAACCCTGGCTGCGAGTGCAGCAGAGACTGCACCTCCTCTAGAAATCTCTCCATTACAGGCGGTTTCGCCTCTGGAGAATTCGAGCTGAAGCTGACGTTTTCCATCGCCACCTGGTCTCCACGCTTCACATCAAAACCAACAGCAGCCTTCGCCAGATCCTCCAACCGCCGCATCTCATCGGTGCTTCGCGGCTTCCACACTAGATGTTCTTGCTTGCCAACACCCTCCATCACACTGCGGTCATTCACAACCACAGCCGCCGTTAACCGCCGCACTCGTCCCGGCCCTTCTTCCGTATGCAGCAGATGTTTCGTCACACCATAGGTTCCATTCTCCTGATGTAAACTCTGCCCAACACCCGCTCCCTGTGGATAGACCGGCAAAGCCTCTTTCTGTAATAGAGGTGGCGTATTTGGAGAGGCCGCAGCTTGCGATCCCGCTACCGAGCCCACTGCGGCTCCCACAGGGGAGTTACTCGCCGTGCCGGGAACCCCCATCGCTCTACCCTTCGACTCCGAAACTTGCTCGCTTTTCTGCAGCGTCAACGTAGCCGTATGATCCGGGTCGTAGACCTCGTCCGTCCTGTCTTCGCTGCCTTGGTCATAGCTCACATTTATAGTCGCGCGTACATTGTCGCGGCCCGCTAGCGGTTCGAGCATCGCCACCAGCTTTGCCTCCATCGCCTGCTCCACATCTGCTTCATTCACATCCTTCGATTTCGGTTTAAAATTCACGCGTCCATCCGCATCCACCAGCGTCACCTGATCAGGGCTCAGATTGTCCACCGCACCCGCCACCAAGCTTCGTATCGAATCAGCCTGCTCGGTATCCATCGACGCCCGCTTCAGCTTCAACACTACCGAAGCCTTCGCAACCTTCTCTTCCGCAGAGAACAAGGAGGGCTGCGGCAGCACCAAATGTACCCGCGCTGATTTCACCATTCCCAGCGATCCAATCGTATGTTCCAGTTCACCTTCAAGCGCACGCTGATAGTTCACCTTTTCGTCGAACTCACTCCCCACCCAGTTAGGCTTGTCGAACAACTCAAATCCCAATCGGCCCGTCTGCGGCATACCCTTCGCCGCAATCTCCATCCTTGCCTTATCCAACATCTCCGTCGGCACTTGCACACCGGCACCATCCGCCGTCATCTCAAAAGGAATATTCGCTGCAGCCAACTCTTGCGATACCTGCTGCATATCCTTCCCGTCTAACCCACTGAACAGAACACGCCAATCCGTCCTTCCTGCATACCAGATCATTCCAGCCAGTACCGCTGCAAGGAAAGCAAGCGAAACAAACAATCCATTGCGCTTTCCCGCGGGCAGAGCCATCACCCGCTCCCGCATCGTCGTCGCCATCGCCACGGCATTCGCAACCACAGTGTTTCCGGCAGCGCCGTCATCAATACCCGCCACACTCTGCCTCGCCCTCTGTAGCCCCGCCGTCTCCACCTGTCCCGTATCAGCCATTCCGTCCACTCGCTCCGAGCCGCTATTTTCCTGTGATGTCCACGTTGCAAAAAGTTTGTTCTTAGGTGGGAGCGCAGAGCTTTAACCCCGCAAGCAGCCATGCAAAACAGATAAACTTTGCCACCGGGCTTCTTACATCAACCCCACTAAAACTGCATCCCCATCATCTGCTGATAAGCCCCCACAGCTTTATTCCTCACCTGCAGCGCCAGTTCAAAAGCCATATTCGCCTTCTGAGTCGCAATCATTGCGTCATGAATCTCCACCCCTTGCCCACTCATTAAACCGGTCACAGCATCCGAAGCCTTCTGGTCCAGCGCATTGGTCTGCTCCACCATCGACTGAAACACCCCGGCAAAAGGCGTTGTCTCAGTCCCAGAAGAACCAATTCCAGTAACCCCGGCACTCAACCCCGGCGTATCGAAAAATCCAGCCCCTTGCAAAAACCCACTCGTCTCCATCACCATCTCCTAATTCCGATCTCTTATTTCAAAATGTCCAACGAAGAAGTCACCATGTTCTTCTCCGCAGTTACCGCCGAAGCATTCGCGCCGTACGACCGGGTAGCTCCCATCAAGTCCACCATCTCGGTCAGCGGATTGATATCCGGATACTCCACATACCCATCTGCGCCCGCATCGGGATGCTGCGGGTCATACCGCCGCAGCGGAGCGCTCGCGTCGCTGATTACGCCCGTCACCGCAACGCCGCCCGGAACAGTTTGGTCAGCCGTCACTCCACTACTCAACAAGGAGTTGTTCCATCCACTCGAAATCCCGCCAGTCAGGCTGCCACTTAAACCATTGATCTGCCCAGCCATCGTCTGCTGAAAACTTTCCCCACCACTCTCAGACTCAAATACCACATGATGCCGCTGATAAGGCCCGCCATCCGCAGTTCGCGTCGTCTCCGCATTAGCCATATTCGACGCCACAATTTCAGCCCGAACCCGTTCTGCCTTCAACCCCGAAGCACTCACATCCATCACACCGAATAGATTCATGATTTACTTTGCCTCCGCATGAATCGCACTCATTACGGTCGAAAACTCATTCTTCAGCAGCTCCACGCCCATGCGAAACTGCATCTGCGACTTCGCAAGCTGAATCCCTTCGCGATCCATCGACACATTGTTTCCATCCGGACGCGCCACCAATCCATCCACATCTTGCGCTTGAATCGAAACACCGGTATTCGAACCAGAATTGCCATTCAACTGCTGTGTGAACTCCTGCTCAAAATCAAATCCCTGCGTCTTGAATCCGGGCGTGTCTACATTTGCCATATTTGAAGCCGTCAGCTTCATCTGCTCGCTAGTCAAATCGAGATAGCGTCCCAGTGCATCACTTAAGGGAGTCGTCACACTCATAAAATCCTCCGCCCACACCCATGCAGCTCATAGCCCAAACAAGAGCGCTCTCAAATGAGAGCGCTCTTATCCATCTCTATATGTATGGAAAATTTTACTCTGAGCATAGAGCCAAGGAATCTCTTCTAGATCCGGGGCCAGAGCTGTATGTAACCATAAGCCGTGAATACGTTTTTGCGTGAACAATCAGGCAATAGTCACGGCGTCTTCGTTTCATGTCCATCGTGAAGCGCCATGTTTTCCCGTTTACTGGCCTTTATATCCTTATATCGTTGCAACTCTTTGTCGGCATCTTTCGTGCGTCCCACTCGGCGATATGCCACTTGGAGTTGATAATGCACAAATGCATCATCAGGATCGAGCGTAGCCGCAGCCTCCAGGTGTCCAGTAGCTTCTTCCGTCTTTCCTTCCTCCAACAACACCTTTCCCAGTTGATAGTGGGCCTGAGGATAGTTCGGATTCAGCATCAGCACTGAGCGCAGCAGGGAGAGCGCCTCTTCTTTCTGTGAAGTTTCCAACAATGCATACGCCAGGTTGTACTGTGCGTCTATGTCGTGCAAATTGATCTTCAACTCTTCCCTTAACTCCGGAATCGCATCGCCGGGTCTGTCTAGGCGAATCAGAGTCGCTCCCAACTCATAGTGAACACCTGGCATCTCTGGATTCGCCGAGACGATCGCCCGGAAACAAGGAATCGCATGCTCATAGTTTTCCGAGGCGGTATATAACTTGCACACCAGCAGATGAACGTCGGGCGACATGTCCCGCGTCGCCAGGATGTCGGCGATTGCGTTAGCCTGCTGAGGCTGATTAGTGCGAACAAGAGAATAAGCCCACGCATACGCCGTACGAGCGTCTTGCATTGTCAAATCATTGATCGCTCCAAAATTCGTTGCGGCTTCAGGGAATCGCTCCAGGGAGAAGAGCGACATAGCAAGCATCAGCCTTGAACGCTCATCCGTTGGGGTCGTTGAAACGACGCTAGCGAGAACTCGTGCACTTTCGGTATACGCTTCTTGTTGGAAGGCGGCCACACCGAGATTACGCATCAGTCCCGGTGCCGATGCGTCCCACCTCTCTGCCTCCTGAAAATGTTTCAATGCTTCAGAGTACTGCTGTTCATGCGCCTCGGCCGTACCCCAGTCGTTGTACCCAGATCCAAGAATCTGTCGCAACTGATGTTCGCGAACCTTGAGTCGTTGTTTCTCCACAGTAGGCACCGATGGACGGTTGATCCTGGAACTCACATCCTTAAACTGTTTCAGCGCCAGTGAAGTCAAGGCCTCAGACGATGCTGTCACCGCCAGCGGATCGCCCGATGAAGTAGCTTCTTGTTGTTTGTTCTGAAGATCTTGAAGTTTTTGGGCTGCAGAGTCTGCTACGGTAGCCGATTGCTTGGAACTCGCTCGTGGAGATGATTGGCTGTGCACCTTGCTTGCCGCACCAGCGAGTAGCAAGAGAAGCAGCGAAAAGCGAGCGATAGAAACCATGCGGTTATAGTGCCATGTCCGCATTAGATTTGTCGCAAAATATGGAGGAGTAAATCGGTTTCGGGAACCGCATCTACAAAAATGATGTTTCCATAAAACTGTGCCGGGCGGACTCTGAATGTTCTAGAATCTGCCCGGCAACAATGTTAAAAGTTGATATGCAGACCGTACTGGATCTGCCGGGCGTTCCCGATCAAAGCGCTCGATGTACCGAAGCCCGGCTGCAGATCCTGAGAGCTGACGATGTTGTTCGTCGCGCTGCAGGGAGCATAAAGGGCATGGCCGGTTGTGTCGTTTGCCCCAATCGGGCCTCCGCAGTTGACCGCCTGGATAGGCGAACCTTGCGAGAGCGAAGAGGGATTGAAGTTCGGATGGTTGAAGAGGTTGAAGAAGTCCAGGCTGAACTTGATCGTGGCCTTCTCATGGAAGAAGGGCCAACTCTTGTCCAGAGACATGTCCGTGTTGTTGAAGTTTGGTCCTCCGACGAAGCCCCTCGGTGCCATGTTGCTCGGAATCGTGCCAAGCGCGTATCCGATTAGAGTGAATGCCCCAGGATTTATGATCGTATTGCCGTGACGACCTGAGACGGGGCTTTGTCCCGTCATCAGCGGCCGCAGCGGCGACGTAAAGCCGGTCTGTACGAGAGCACCGCTTTGGTTCAGCTGGCTCGTATAGGTTGCTCCGGTAGCCGGATCAACGCCGAGATTGTTCTCATGCGCTCCCTGGAAGATAGCGAAGTTGTTGCCATTCTGAGCCGACACGATTGTCGCCAACTCCCATCCTCCCAGCACACCCCGTTTCAGCGCATTGGCTCCCTGCAACTTCGGCAGGAACCAGATCGCGTTAGCCACGAACATGTTGGGACGGTTCACGTTTGAAGGACCATAGTCCAGCCGCGGCATCGTGTAATAGGTGCGCATTTGGGGGCCGGTGCCTCCACTCGAGTCGTCAGTGACGACGTTGGTTAGGGCATGCGACCACGTATACGCCGCTCCTAACTGCAGTATGTCTCCAATGCGAGTGTGAAGCGACACCTGCAGGCCGTTATAGTTTGAGTCGCCTCCACGCGCCCAGTAGTTCAACGTGCCGTTGTTTCCTCCTGCCGGAAACGGACGCAGCAAGTTGACATCGCCGCTGTTAGCAAAGGTCGCCGTCATCCAGTTAGCTGGCGAAATCGAGTTGATGTCATACGAGTTGGTCAGATGTATGCCACGATTTCCTACATACGCTATCTGGAAGATCGTATCCTTGGCCAGTTGCTGCTCGACGGCAAGGTTCCACTGCCACGAGTTAGGAAGAATGGCGCTCGGGTCTTCTCCACCAGCGGGGCTAGCCGTGCCAGAAAGGCTCGCAGGCGTTGCTCCGTCGAGGGTGCGAGGATAGTTATTCGTTGTCAGAGCGAACGGAGCGTTGGCCACCAGCGTATATCGCGAGACCCGCTCACGCTGGAAGAACTGTCCCACACCGGCGCGAATGACCGTCGTCCCGCTTCCATATGCATCCCAGGCCACGCCAATACGCGGCGCGAAGTGGTTGTACCCGTTTTTCACCAACGAACGATTGGGTCCTGGGGTTCCATGGCTGAAGTCGGTTCCGAACTGGCTGTTAGCGGTTCCGCATGGATCTTTTCCAGGTGCAACCCATAGACCATTACAGGCGTCGCTGGCAGGCTTGGACGGATCGTAGAGCTGCGGTTGGAAGCTTGTGATCTGATCATCGGGCTGGAACGGCGAAAGCAGCAGAGAGTAGCGAACGCCGTAGTTAAAGGTCACTCGCGGTAAAACCCTCCACGTATCGCCAGCATAAAACTCATAGTCACGCCACCGAAGTTGTGCCCGGACGTTAGTCGATGTTTCGTTGATGTTGAAGACATTTCCAGTCAACTCCAGGTTCGCCAGAGTATCGTTGGTATCAATACCGCCAGAGGTCGTAGCAATGCTGCCGCCAACCGTCGGACGTTCTCCCGTAGCACTGTTTACGTCCTCATTCTTACCGTTGAATCCGAAGAACGCGCCAAACTTAACGTTATGTTGGCCCTTCACCCACGACAGGTCGTCTCGGAAGCTATAGATATCCAGCTGATTTTGCCAAGGGGCCTGCATCGTTGTGTTTCCGCCGTAGGAACCGAAGTTAACCTGCGGAACTCCTAGCGCACTATGCTTCAACGCCGATGGATACAAGGTAGGAACGGCAGCCGTCACCTGCGTCAGAAGGCCAGGGTTTGTACCGCCGGGCGTAATCGTAATCCGGTTATTGGAATAGTTGAACGCTGCGTCATTAACTAGCGTGCTGCGAATCGTTGATGTCCAGTGAGCCGTAACGGACTTCGACGGCTGCGCCCAGTTGCTGTTCAAAGCCGGATACACTGTGTCGCCCCAGTAGCCTGCGTTGAAAGCTGGGTTAGTCCACGTGTCCTGCGTATAACGGCCCATAATGCGGTTGGAGTGATTCAGGTCATAGTCTGCACGAACGTTTTCTTGCCTCCAATTCAACGCTGTCGGAAGCGACGCCGACCAGTTCTGTCCGTTCGAATTCAGCGCGCCATTCGGGGTGGTAGGCAATGGAAGCATCTCCATCATCGTCGCCGCCGAAGGATCAACCGCGGTGAGCTTGAGCGGGCCGGCCAAATCCCCTGCTGGAACAGCACTGAAGTTCGGCGAACCCGATGTGTTGCAGCCCAGCACCGAGAAATCGCCTGCACGTTCAGCTGCCGTCGGCACGCAGGCGCTTACCTGTCGTCCCTTAATCTCGTGGTTCCACTCCTGGCTCCAGAAGAAGAACAGCTTGTCCTTGATGACAGGTCCACCGATTGAATAGCCCCAGTCGTTACGCCGTTGCTTATCCTTGCCATCCAGCGGTAGGCCCTTGCCTGCATTTGGTGCAGAGAAGTATGTGTAGGTGTTTAGGGCATCGTTACGACCGTTGTAAAATGCGCTTCCATGGAAGGTATTCGTTCCACTTCGAGTAATGATGCTGATCACGGAACCAGAAGCCTGTCCATACTCTGGCCCATAGCTATTCAGCAGCATCTTGAACTCGGCGATCGCCTCATTCGAGGGATAGATCAAGATCGTGCGGTTCGATCCCACGTCGTTATTGTTCACACCATCGACCAGAAACAGGTTGTTAGTCGTCGGATTGCCGTTGACCGACATATCCACGCCGCCATTCAGTCCCTTGCCAGTATTTTGGAAGCCGTTCGCGGCTGAGACACCAGGCTGAAGCTGCGTAAGTTGCACAAAGTTACGACCGTTCAGTGGAAGTTCCTTCACCTGGGTTCCATCTACGGTTGCGCCGAGAGCGGCGCTGTCCGTTTGCAACTGCAGAGCATTTGCCTGCACCGTGATCGTTTCGGTTACGCTTCCAAGTTGCAACTCCGCATCGACAGTCGTAGTTGTGGCGACGTGAACGATCGCTCGCTGTGCTCTAAACTCTTTGAAGTTAGTCGCCGAAATTTTAACGTCGTATATCGAGTCCGGGAGCTCCGCAACTGTGTAACTACCGTGTGAATCCGTCGTGGCGTTGAATGTCTCGGATGTCGCCGTGTTCGTTACTGTAACCAGTGCGCCCGGAACGCCTGCCCCCGAAGCATCCGTTACCGTGCCGCTGATAGTACCTGTAATTTTTTGTGCGTGCGCTGAATTAGACCCTAGCAGTAAAACTGTGAGCAGCGCCGCAAGAAGCGACCAGTTCGCTAAGCTTTTCATAGTATTGCCTCCGTTGAGTTTTCAGATAATCAAGGACAGCCCTACTGATAATTGCTGCACTAGGGCAGCCCAATTTGTATTGGTTTATCGTTCTGTTCGTACGGGGCCGGTGTGCTGCCGGATAGCTTGCGTTCTCGGTAGACACACGATATTCACTGCATTTCGAAAATATTCAAAGCAGCAAAACGCACAGCCGGAGAGTTCGAATAATTCTTGCGTTACTCCCGTACCGTGCAAGGATTGAAACGCTTTAGCACTCCCTTTGTCAAGGACCGTGCACCTCAGTAGATTCGCGAGCCTAGCAGGCTCTAACCTTCTGATCCATCAGCAGATCTGGTTTAGCGTTTGTCTCTTGGACTAATCTCTTTCGCATCCACGACACCTCGTCCCTCGAGTACCGCGTAGAACCTGTCGGGGACCAGCCCACCACCTAACTTCTCCACCTTCCCCGAGGGCCAGCGCACCTCCACCGAATCGATCTTCGTCGCCTGTCCCAGCCCAAAGTGCAAACGCAAATCATTCTGCGAAAGGTAACTTCCACCACTCCGTACCTCATCGGTCTGGGTCATGCCTCCAGCCGTAACTGTCACCCGCGCTCCGAGCGCCATTCGGTTGCTCTTCGTGCCTGCGAGCTCGAACCCAACCCAGTGAGTACCAGCGACTCCCTTGTTGTGCAGAATCATTGCCGCACCATCGATATCCGAGACCACTATATCCACATTGCCATCGTTATCCAGATCGGCAACCGCTAGCCCTCGGCTCACCCTTGGCTGCTCAAGCGCCGATCCAGCTTGCTGACTCGCATCGCAGAAAAGTCCATTACGCTCATTCATGAAGAGGTTCTTCGGCTGCCGATATCTCGCGCCCGAAGGAAGCGAATCCACCTGTGGATAGACCTGTCCGTTTACTGCAATCAGATCTAACCACCCGTCGTTATCCAGATCTACAAACGCATCGCCCCACTTCACCCACGGAAGCGTTGCCACCGCTACTCCCGCATCATAGGAGACATCGCGAAAGTTATAGTTCCCTAAATTTTTGTAAAGCGCATTGTCCTCATCTGAGAAGTTCGTTACATAAATTGAAAACCGTCCCGAGTGGTCATAATCTCCCACGGTAACGCCCATCGATCCCTGCTCCGATCCGTCGGCGCTTACAGCAGTTTCCGACTCCAAACCAATCTCCGTAAACTTTCCATTTCCGTCATTGCGGTAAAGAAAGTTAGGCGTTGAATCATTGGCGACATAAATATCAGGCCTGCCCGTATTGTTGAAGTCTGACCACACCACTCCCAAACCGTAGTAACCATTCGGATCACTTACACCGGCCGCTTTAGACACATCGGTGAACGTACCGTCGCCGTTGTTATGGAACAGAGCGTCACCCGCTCCCTTTAGTCCACGCGGTCCACACTGTACATCGATCCCGCGATATCTGCAGGTTGGTGTCTTTCCGAAGCCCGGCAGATCTGTCAGCTTGAAATCTACGTAATTAGTGACCATCAGGTCCACAAACCCATCGCCGTCGTAGTCCCCGAAAGCAGCACCCGTCGACCATCGACCATCGGCTACGCCCGCCTGCTTCGTCACATCGGTAAAGGTTCCGTTTCCGTTGTTTCGATAGAGGACGTTGCCTCCAAGACATGTCACATAAATATCTGGAAAGCCGTCATTGTTGTAGTCGCCAACTGCTCCGCCCATAGCAAAGCATGGCGTTGCCACGCCTGCCTTATCCGTCACATCGGTGAACGTTCCATCATGGTTGTTGTGGTACAGAGCACTGCGAGCCTTCTCACCTTTCAGCGCCATCTCAACAGTGGGCGCATTCGTGAAGTAGATGTCGGGCCAGCCGTCGCGATCATAGTCCAGAATCAGAACACCACCACTCATCGACTCAACGATATATTTCTTCTCAGGTGCTGAAAGATGACGAAACCGAATCCCTGCTTTCTCCGTCACGTCCACTAGTTCAGGCACTGCACGATTTTTGCACGCTGTCGACTTCGCCCCTGGCGGAGGAGGCGAGCTTGGACTGTGAGCCTGCGCGAGTAGGCTCACCACGAGCAAAACCTGCAGCCCGCTGGTCGCAATTCTGCTTCCCGCGCCGTAAACGGCGGAGCGTTTTCGAATTTCAATAAACCATGCGGTACGCCAGAACGATGGGAACAGCACGAAAGGAGTCGCCGCCTCCAGACGACGTCGACAAATTCTACTAAACCTCACTCGATTCTGTTCGTTCGAGCTTTGGCCTTTACCAGCATCAGGCCGAGCGACATGCCTAGACCCTCAACCTGGTTGAAATATATTTTCTAGTGCCCGGAGGGGGACTTGAACCCCCACGACCGGTTAAGGTCTGCGGATTTTAAGTCCGCTGTGTCTGCCGATTTCACCATCCGGGCATTTTTAATAACTACCCACCCTCGTCCATCCTAATTCATACTAAGCACGTGCGATTAAATCGATCTTGATTCTCAGGAACCTTACAGGTCGTTGCTGCGTACATAGAACCAAGCGCCTGCCTTTCCACTAAAAAGGCCCGCGATGCCGACGACCATGCCCATACGCGAAATTCTCAAGCAAACGCTGTCAGCACTCTGGGAGACCAAGCTCCGCAGCTTTCTTACTATGTTTGGGATTGTTTGGGGCATCACGTCGGTCATTCTCCTCGTGGGCCTCGGCATCGGCTTCAATATCGACCAAAAAGAACATCTCAAAACCATAGGCACCGACATCGCCATCATCTTTGGTGGCAAAACCGGTGCCCAGGCCGGAGGCTACGCTGCCGGCCGCGACATCCGCCTCACCATTGGGGACGCCATCGCCATCCAGCAGCAGGCTTCGCTCGTAAAAACCGTCAGCCCGGAACTCCGCCGCAGCGTCTCTGAAGTCAGCCAGTGGAACGCAGCCAGCCGTCCCGTCCGTGGCGTCTGGCCCGAATATCAACGCTTCCGCTCCCTTACCGTCGAGCAGGGCCGCCTCATGTCTGAGGAGGACGAAGCCAACGGCGAACGCGTCATCCTCCTCGGTGCCGAAGCCAACCGTCAACTGTTCCCCGGCAAGCCCGTCATCGGCGAACCCCTCATGGTCAACGGCTACCGCTACACCGTCATCGGCGTCCTCGCCAAAAAGAAACAGAACGGAAGCTACGGCAGTGGCCCCGACAACACCCAGCTCTTCACCACGTACTCTGCCATGGCACGCGACTTTCCTCCCCCCGAACAGCCTGGAGTAGTCCGCGGATACGTCAACAACATCGTTGTCGAACCCGTCTCCCCCGATCTTCACGAAAAAGCGCTCGACCAAGTCAAAAAAATCATAGCCGAACGCCATCACTACAGCGCCGACGACAAAGAAGCCCTATGGATCTGGGACACCTTAGAAGGCTCTAAATTCACTGAGCGCATATTCGGTGTCATGACCTTTTTCTTCGGCGCGGTGGCCTTGCTTACCCTCGCACTAGGGGGGATCGGCGTCATGAACATCATGCTCGTCGCCGTTACCGAACGCACACGCGAAATCGGTGTTCGCAAAGCCCTCGGCGCTACCGCCGTCGATATCCGCCGCCAGTTCCTCGTCGAATCGGCCATCATCACCATCGTCAGTGGCATCAGTGGCCTGGTCCTCGGCGTAGGCATCTGCCTGCTTTTACGTCTCGTCCCTCTGCCGGACTTCGTCCCCCATCCCGTAATCTCGCCAGTCGCGATCATCGCCTCACTTGCAACCCTTACCGCTATCACGCTCTTCGCCGGAACCTATCCAGCACTCCGCGCAGCCAAACTCAGCCCTATGGAATGCCTGAGGACGGAGTAACCATGAACTTCACCGAAATCATCCGTCAAAGCATCGATTCCCTACTTCGCAATCGTCTACGCTCCGGCCTCACCATGCTTGGTATCATCTGGGGGCTCGTCACAGTAGTTCTTCTTCTCAGCTACGGCCGCAGCGTCGGCAAAGAAGTCCTCAACGGCTTTCTCGGCCTCGGCAACAACGTCATTATGATGTGGGGCGGACAGACCAGCATGCAGGCGGGTGGCGAGCGTTCCGGCAAAAAGATCAAATTCCTCGATGGTGACGCCGAAGCCGTCCGAGACGCCGTCCCCTTCCTCACTGCCGTCAGTTCCGAAAGCGACGACGGTTTCAGCTTCAAGTACGGCTCCAAAGTCGTTAACATTTCCAGCAAAGCAGTCGAATATCCCTACGGCGGCATGCGCAAACTCAACGTCGCCGAAGGCCGCTACTTCGAACCCGCCGACTTCACCGAGCACCGCCAGGTCGTTATCTTCGGCCCACACGCTGCACAAAAACTCTTCAATGGCTACCCACCCGTCGGCGAATCCGTCCAGATTGAAGGCCATGTCTTCCAGGTCATCGGCGTTCTCGCCACCAAAATTCAGGACTCATCCAACAACGGCCCTGATAACGAAAATGCCTTCGTCCCCTTCGACTCCATGCGCATCCTCCGCGATGAGCGCGATCCCGGCAGCATCGTTTTCCAGCCGAGTTCGCCTGACTTGCACGTCAAAGCGATTCAGGCTGTCCGTACAGTTCTTGCCGATCGCCACCACTTCGATCCCAAGGACGACAAAGCGGTCCCCACTTGGGATACCGTTGAAGATTCGCAGGAAATCATGCAATTCGGCGCCGCGCTCCAACTCATCCTCGGCATCATCGGAGCAATGACCCTCGGCGTCGGCGGCGTTGGCGTTATGAACATCATGCTCGTATCCGTAACCGAGCGCACTCGCGAAATCGGCCTCCTCAAAGCCTTGGGTGCGCGCCGCCGCGACATCCTCACTCAATTTCTATTGGAAAGCCTCACCCTGACCTTCATCGCGGGCATCGTCGGGATGATCGTCGCCGTCGGTATTTCTTACCTTATCCCACCAATGCCGCTCTACTCCGACATCTACAAAACAGCCAACCACGAAGGCGACATCGTCCTTCGCGCCTCACCCGCCATCATGCTTATTTCTTTCGCTATCCTCGCAATTGTAGGTGTGGTCTCGGGGCTGCTTCCCGCAATGCGAGCTTCGCGCATGGACCCCGTCGTAGCTCTACGCCACGAGTAATTCAGCTAAGAGGCTTTAGTTTGCCTGCCGGTAGCGAATCTGCCCATCGTCCACAAAATACTCCGCTGAGCAATGATCCGATCCACAGATCATTGCTTCTAACCCCGTGCACTGTTGTCGTGTAATTAGCCCCAGAGATCCGCAACTAGGACACGCCAGAACAGCCCAGTAAGGATTCTCAGCCTTGCCTAGCTCTCCAGCCTGTTCGAGCATAAACAGCGTACCCGGCTCCATCTGCTCCGGGATCCACACTTCCAAGTAATTAAGTTCCGCTACCATGCTTGCCTCTTCGTCCCAACGGTTGTCTTTCGTTCGCGACCCACGTTCGTTACACCAACCCATAACCAGGCTGTAGAAGAGTTCCCTCGGGGCCCATGAGTAAATTGCACTACTTATGGTGCAAAGAATATCGGATTTACCGCATCTGTCAATTGAACATTTTCAACAAGACGCTGCATTGGTTCCCTTGAGGGTTTTCTGCATAAAAGCGAAGATGAGGGAACGGCCTGCGTTTGTTTGCAGCGCCCACCCTAACGCCCGCTTGACGCCAACCCCTCATCCAGATAGCCTTTAAGACAATGGCAAACTACAGCACGATCGCTTGTCGCATGTGTATCTGTTGTTGCGACCTCGTGCGCCGTAGTCTTTGCCCCGATTCGTAGACTTTCCGCAAGTCCGAACCTACCCGCAAAGTCACACAGCGCCCACCAATCCAGTGGGCCTTTTCTATTTCAGGCTACCTTCAGAAGGATCATCCAATGTCGACTCAACCCGCAGCCGCCCCAAAAGAAACCAAGGCCCAGAAGTCCGAGCGCCTCAAACTCGCCAAAAACCCCTGGGAAGCATGGGATGAAGTGCGCGAGTTCGCCCGTCAGGGCCGCGACTCCGTCCTGCCCGAGTGGACAGGCCTCTATTTCAAGTGGTGGGGCGTCTACACCCAGGGCGACGGCCTCGGCGTCACCGGCGGAGCCAACGGCGAAGGCAAAGCCACCGAGTTCTTCATGATGCGTATCGGCTTGCCCAACGGCATCCTCACCAGCGCGCAGACCCGCGTCATCGGCCAGCTCACGCAGAAGTACGCTCGCAATCTCGCCGACATCACCACCCGCCAAAACATCCAGCTCCACTGGCTCACCCTCTCCGGCCTCGTCGATGTAGTCGACGCCCTCACCGCGGTAGGCCTTTCCCCCAAGGGAGCTTGCGGCGACGTAGTCCGTAACGTAACCGGCTGCCCTCTTGCCGGACTCGACCACACCGAGCTCATCGACTCCAGTCCCCTCGCTGTCGAAATCGCGCACCAGCTTACCGCGAACCCCGAGTTCTACAATCTTCCCCGCAAGTTCAAGATCTCCGTCACCGGCTGCCCCGTCTGGTGCACCTACCCCGAGATCAACGACGTCGCTCTCACCGCCATCAAGCGCACGGTCAACGGTGCCGACGAAATCGGCTATACCCTACGCGTAGGCGGTGGCCTCTCCACAGAGCCTCACATCGCCGAGCGTATCCCTGCCTTCATCCCACAGGATAAGGCCCTCGAAGTCGTCACCGCCGTAGTCCGCATCTTCAAAGAGCAGTCCGAGCTCCGCGAGAACCGCACCCGTGCCCGCATCAAGTACCTCTTTATGCGCCACGGCTGGACCCCAGAGTCCTTCCTCGCAGCCCTCGAAGAGAAGCTCGGCTATAAGCTCGACCCCAACCCCGCAACCGCCGACATCGTCCCCGCCGACATCTACCGCGACCACGTCGGGATCACCTCACAACGCCAGCCCGGCCTATCTTCCGTCGGAGCCTCCGTCCTCAACGGCCGTCTCTCCGGAGACCAGCTTATCGCCTTGGCCGACCTCGCCGACAAGTACGGCAACGGCCAGCTCCGCGCCACCATTGGCCAGAACATCCTCATCGTCAATGTGCCCGACCGTGAGACCGCAGCCCTCGTCATAGAGCTCAACACTCTCGGCCTCCAGGTTGACGTCTCCGCCTTCTGGCGCGGCGCCATCGCCTGCACCGGCACCGAGTTCTGCAAGCTCGCCATCGCCGAAACAAAGGGCTTCAACAAGTGGCTCGTCAACGAGCTGGAAGACCGCCTCCCCGGCTTCGACCAGCAAATCCGCCTCCACGTCACCGGTTGCACCAACTCCTGCGGCCAGCACTGGATCGCCGACATCGGACTCGAAGGCAAAAAAATCAAGAAAGACGGCCAGCTGGTCGACGCCTTCTTCTTCTGCGTAGGCGGCTCCGTCGGTAAATATGCCCGTCCCGCGCGCCCTCTCGGCTATCGCGTCGCTGCCACTGAAGTCCCCGACGCTATCGAGCGTCTCCTCAATGGCTATCTCGCCGTCCGCACCGAAGGCGAAGACCTCCGTCACTACTTCGACCGCACCGACGACGAGACCCTACGCGCCCAACTAGCCGGAGCCATCATCGAGCCGGTCGAGCGCGACGCCCCACCCGTAGGCGCAGGCCGTCTCGCTCCAGGCGAATAATAGCGCGGATCAGTTATTCCGCAATGCCACCATCGGATTGATACGCGAAGCCCGCCTGGCCGGAATATATCCGGCCAGCGCGGCCACGCTAGCCAGCACCACAACCATCGCCAGGAATGTAATCGGATCCGTCGGCGCAGTTCCAAACAGCAGCGACGCGATCATATTCGCCACCAGAATCGACGCCAGCACCCCAACAATGATCCCCACCGCAGCCAACTGCAGAGTCTTCACGATCCTCCGACCTGCACTCTTCCCGCCGACGCTCCAAGAGCCATCCGTATCCCAATCTCCTGCGTCCGTCGTGTCACTGAGTAAGAGATCACGCCATAAATCCCCAGCGAAGCGAGGAACAATCCAAGACCCGCAAACATCCCCACCAGCAGCACAAAGAACCGTCTCGACGACACCGCACGATTCACAATCCCCTGTATCGGTCGAAACTCCACCGCCGCCTGATTCGGATTCATCACACGCAACGTCCGCATAACACTGCCCGCAAGCTGCTCTGGTGGTAGCTTCGATCGCACCACAAGCTCCGCTCCATCCGGCCCCCATTCATCACGCATCGTCGGCAGATACATCTGCTCGCCTGCCGTTCCCTCGACGTTGGTCTCGTGAACATCCGCCACAACGCCAATCACCTTTACTTCCTTCTTGTTAATCAACACCATCTTCCCTACTGCGTCTTCACCCGGTGCGACGAAGTTCGCAGCCTTCTCATTCAGGATGACCGTACTCTCGCCTTTCATATCGTCTTGCCACCCAAAGTCACGCCCACGCAGGCGCATCCCCATCGCCTTCACATATCCCGGCGAAACGATATAAACGAACGCTCCCGGAACTTCATTGTCCTTGTAGGTCTTTCCCTTCGCTCGTGGCCCACCCCATCCACGATTGCGCTCGAGCGGAAGATTGTCCGACACCCCCGCCACTTCGACCCCCGGAATAGCACTCACCCGCCGGATCATCTCTTCCAAAATCGCGTCTCGCTTATCTGCTTTGCCACCGTCGTCATAATCCACCTTGATCGCCGCCGCCGTCGAAGGCTGGAAGCCCAGATCAACATCTAGCACCCGCAAGAAACTCCGCAGCAGTAAACCCGCACCAACCAACAACACGCAAGCCAGCGCAACCTCCGAGATCACCAGCGCCGACCGCAGCCTCTCGTGATTCTTCCCATCGCTCACACCCGGCCCAGAGTCCTTCAGCGACTCCTGCAGATTGTTCCCCGACATCTTCAGCCCGGCAGCAGCCCAAACAACACCGCCGCACCAACGCTGATCCCCAGCGTCCACGCCAGCGCCGCACCATCCACCCTCACACTACTCAGCAATGGCAAAGCTAGCGATCCCTGATGCGCGAGATACGACGTAATCACAAACGCCAGTGCCAACCCAAGCACAGCTCCCATGCCCGCCAGCACCATGCTCTCCGTCAAAAGCTGCCGCACCAACCGGCCTCGCCCTGCCCCCAAAGCGCTACGCAGCGCAAACTCTTTATTCCGAGCCGCAGCCCGCGCCAGCATCAGGTTCGAGAGATTCACACACACAATCAGCAGAATCATCCCAACAGCACACCACAGCACAATCAGCGACCGCCGCACCTTGCCACTCACATATTGCTTCAACTCAAACGGCCTCGCCGTATAGCCGCCAACCGACTCCGGATATTTTTTGCTCCAGTAAAACTTGGGAAACAACACCTTTGCCTCAGCCTGTGCCTGCGCCACGCTCACGCTCGGCTTCAGCCGTCCAATCAGCGCCAGCGTATTTCCCCAGGGACGAATGTCATCCATCACCACCGGTACAAAGATGTCTACCTTCGTTCCGGGCGAAAACACCGCGCCAAAATCAAACGTCTCTGGTAGCACACCCACCACCGTCACCGGTGCGTTATCCAGTGTTATCGACCTCCCGATCAGCCCGCGATCTCCGCCAAACTGCCTCACCCAAAATGCATGCGATAACAGCACCACAGCCGGCCCACCCTTAATAGCCTCCTGCTTCGTAAACGAGCGCCCCAACTCCGGCGTCACACCAAGCGCCGCGAAGAAGTTCTGCGTAACCGAGATGCCTGTTATCGGCTTCGGATCTCCATGCCCCGTCAGCTTAAAATTGTCGTTCGTCGAGAACGCAAAATATCCCGTCACATCCTCATACGACTTATTCATTGTCAGCAGATCGTCATAGGCATCCGCCGAATACGTCGAGGCCGACAATCCATTCGCATCCGCCGGAGCAATCCACATCAGCCTATCCGGATCGTGAAACGGCAAAGGCCGCAGCAGAATTGCATTCACAACGCTGAACACCGCAATGTTCGCTCCAATCCCAAGCGCCAGAATCAGCACGGCAATCACGGAAAACATCGGGTCTCTCTTCAACGTCCGTAACGTATAACGGAGATCCTGCAACAGAACATCCAACCACGGCAACCCACGACTCGCGCGTTGCTCTTCCTTAGCCCGCTCGACACCGCCAAACCGAATCAACGCCTGTCGTCGTGCTTCCTGCTCACTCATCCCCCGCCTCACATTCTCTTCAATAGCTATCTCGAAATGTGCCTGCATCTCCGCATCCAGCTCTCTGTCGCGCTCCGGCTTATGAAAGAACGAACTCACCCGTCCAAAAATCTCTCGCAGGTTCATCACATCTCCTCCCCGGCCGACGCCGACAACACCCGTCCCATCACGCTCGTCAGCCTGCGCCAATAAGCAGCATCCTTGGCCAGCTGTCCGCGGCCTTCCTTCGTAATCGAGTAGTACTTCGCCTTCCGGTTGTTGTCCGACGTGCCCCACTCCGCCGCGATCCAATTCCTCTGTTGCAAACGCACCAACGACGCATAGATCGTTCCTTGGTTCAGCAGCACCTCGTCCCCACTCACCTGCTCGATGCGCCGCGCAATCCCATATCCATGCAGCGATCCCATGCTCGTCAGTGTCTGCAACACCATCAGGTCCAGCGTCCCCTGCAAAAGATCAAGCTTCGTCTGCGTCATTTAATCCCGTCCTGTGCTATGGCCACATCAGTATGTCATGCTTATGTGGCGATACCACATAGAATGTGACAATCGCCGGATTAAAACGATCGAGGGCCGGGGCAAACTCCCTGGCTTCCGGCCTCATGCCAAAACCGAAAGATCAACTGCGCTTCATGCCTTGCTGCTCGAATCCGCGTAACGAGTCCTGCGCATATGAACCCGAGAGTAGTAGCCTAATCGTATGGATCTCTTCCCTATCTTCCTTAAGATCGCCGCTCGCCCTTGCATCGTCATCGGCGGTGGCCACCTGGCTGAGTCCAAGATCGAGTCCCTGCAGGCCGCACATGCCAAAGTGACCGTCATCGCCCCTGTAGCGACCGAACGCATCACCGACCTCGCCGCCGCCGGCGAGATCGAGTGGCATCAGCGCGAGTACTTCGAAGGCGATCTTACTGGAAACTTCCTCGTCGTAGCCGCTACCAATATTCCCGCTGTCAACCGAGCCGTCTTTCACGAAGCCACTGCAAAAAACATTATCTGCAACGCAGTTGACGACCCACCCTTCTGCGACTTCTATTTCCCCTCCGTCGTTCGCCGCGGAGACCTCCAGATCGCCATCTCTACCGCGGGAGCCAGCCCAGCCTTGGCCCAGCGCCTCCGCAAAGAGATCAACGCGCAACTCCCTCTCGATGCCGGTGACTGGCTCACCGACCTCGGCAATCTCCGTCGCGAAGTCGTTGCGGCTGAACCCCTCAACGAAGAGCGCAAGTGGCTCCTCCATCAACTTGCCCAACGCGACGTCTGTGGTTACGATCAATGCCCTTCCCGTACCTTCGCCCGTGAGCACGCCCTTACCAACCCACTGCCAGAGAAAAAATCGTGAACAAAGAAGCCCAACCGGGCACCGTCTACCTTGCAGGAGCAGGCCCCGGAGATCCTGGCCTCCTCACCCTTAGCACTGTCCAACTCCTCCAGACCGCCGACGTCATCCTCCCCGATGACCTTGTCTCAGACGAGATCCTCGCCCTGGCCAGCCCCACCGCCGAGATCATCCCCGTTGGCAAGCGTTGCGGCCAACCCCGCATCACCCAGGCCGAGATTCACGCCCTCATGCTCCAGCACGCTAGCGACGACCGCTCCGTCCTGCGCCTCAAATCCGGCGACCCACTCATCTTTGGCCGCGCTGGCGAAGAGATCGCCTTCCTCCGCGACCACAACATCCCCTTCGAAATAATCCCCGGCATCACCACCGCCTTCGCCGTAGCCGCCAACCTGCGCACACCTCTCACCGACCGCACCTCTGCCTCAAAACTCATTCTCGCAACCGCACACCACGCCGCTGGCAAGCTCGAAGTCACCCCCAATTGGACAGGCGCGTTCCCCGAAGATGCAACATTAGTCATCTACATGCCCGGCCGAGACTTTCGCGCCCTTGCCGACGACTTAATCCAATCCGGCATAGCTCCCGAAACCCCCTGCGTCGCTGTCAGCAAAGCCACCACACCTGACGAGCATGTACACGCCACCACCCTCATCAAACTTAGCAACGACGCCGTAGGTCCCGCTCCCGTAGTCCTCCTTATAGGCCACGCAATCCAGCCCATTTAACCGGCCTTTCAAAGGGATTCACGACATCCCTTTACTTGAACGGTCGTCATCCTGAACGAAGTGAAGAATCCCTGTATTTCGCTTTTGCAGTTGCCTGTTCTTGTCGCTCAACATTCAGAGACAACCGGTCTAGACATCCAGCCCGATCAGCCGCATCAGCTCAATCCCATTACTCTTCGTCACCACGCCATCGCGCAGCGTGTAATCGAACTTCATCTTCCCATCCGTAATCTCATCCTGCAGATGAACGTTGTACAACCGACCCGCCGCTCCTCCAATCCCCGTCAACGCCAGATCATGTGTACTGATCAATCCAATAGCCCCACGAGCCAATAACTCCTGCACAACACCCTCAGCCCCCACCATCCGATCCTTCGAGTTCGTCCCCTGAAGCAACTCATCC
>Ga0206894_1032_pt1 | contig 37587 bp, 35 predicted proteins | sample Alteio_BWOrgHeat_54_FD_152953 | JGI IMG/M metagenome (GOLD analysis project Ga0206894, IMG submission 152953) | Enriched cells from forest soil in Barre Woods Harvard Forest LTER site, Petersham, Massachusetts, United States -... | ecosystem: Environmental > Terrestrial > Soil > Temperate forest >...
CATGACAAAGTACGCCGATATCCAAGAAAAAATCTGTCTCCAAAATGCTCATCCTTACAAAACAAACAATCCATTCCCATGGAATGAGAGTCCCTTCAGCATTCACTCCTTTTTAGCTGCAACAAAGAACATTGGCTTATTGATGTTAGTCAGTAAATTACTGCCACATCATGATAAACCCACTAGCGTACCCATCAAAAAGACAAATCGCTATCGCATGGCATTACAGTTACTTTCTAACTCGCAACGCAACATCATCGCCATCCACCCAGCATTGAACGACGATCCCCTCACTTTCGTTTCGCATCTACTAGACAAAGCCAAACAACTGTCCACGCACGCCAACGAAAATCATAAGGTATACCCCCACGCTCGCCACCTTGTCGATACGATTGAAGCACTTCCTAAGACAGACTCAGACAATACCCTGCCCCTTCTTGAAAAAGACTGGACAGACTTCACTTTCCATTATTTTCACGAAGAGCTTAATCAATTACTTAAAACTTAATGTGCACGCATGACAGACTTCACCCTCTCTGGAAATATTGTCGACATTATCAACAAAAAAATATTTCCCGGTCACCTCAGTATCAACAACGGAAAAATTGCATCAATACAACACGATGAAAAAGCCCCTAAAGATCGTTATTTGATGCCTGGCTTCATCGATGCTCACGTGCATGTAGAAAGCTCCATGTTGATCCCCTCAGAATTTGCCCGCTTAGCTGTCGTCCACGGCACCGTTGCCACTATTTCTGATCCACATGAAATTGGCAATGTACTGGGGATCGATGGCGTGCGGTATATGCTCAAGAATGGACAAAAAGTGCCCTTTCATTTTTACTTCGGAGCACCTTCATGCGTGCCTGCAACAACATTCGAAACAGCAGGTGCTACAATTACAGCGGCAGATATCCACACCCTTTTTGCCCAAGATGGATTGCACTATCTAAGCGAAATGATGAATTACCCAGGCGTGCTGTCGCACGATCCGCTAGTAATGGAAAAAATTCGCATAGCAAAAGATCTGAATAAACCTATCGATGGGCATGCTCCAGGCTTAAAAGGGGAAGATGCCAAACACTATATTGCCGCCGGCATATCCACCGACCATGAGTGTTTTACCCTAGAAGAAGCACTAGATAAAGTGCGCTATGGCATGCACATCCTCATTAGAGAGGGTTCGGCTGCTAAAAATTATGAAGCACTGCACTCCTTGCTACATTCTCATCCAGATCGCGTCATGTTTTGCAGCGATGATAAACACCCTCATGAACTTGTAGATGGACATATCAATCTCTTAGTCCGTCGATCCATAGTTGAAAAAGAGTACGATCCACTAGATGTCTTGCGATGTGCATCCTTGCACCCCATCCTCCACTATAAACTTGATGTGGGCTTAATGCGTCCAGGAGATCATGCAGACTTCATTGTCGTCGATAACTTGCGCGATTTAAATATCCAACAAACCTACATCAAAGGAATGCTTGTGGCAGAACGAGGGAAATCCCTCATCAAATCTGTCAAGGCCGATGTGGTGAACAATTTTCACGCGACAATCACTACACCTTCAGACTTTGCTTTGCAGGCCAAAGGATCGCATTGCCGCGTGATCGAAGTGCTGGATGGAGAGCTGATCACGCGCAGCCTTGTAACACCCCTTAAAGTCGTCGATGGCTTGGCCGTTTCAGATGTAGACCGCGACATCCTCAAATTAGTCGTCATCAACCGCTACCAAAAGGCCCCCCCTGCCATAGGTTTTATCCGAAATTTCGGCCTGAAACATGGCGCGATAGCCTCATGTATTGCCCACGATTCACATAATATCATTGCGGTGGGCGTCGATGATAGCGACATTTGTCGGGCTGTCAATGCTTTAATGGAAAGCAAAGGAGGCATCAGCGTCGTCTCTGGAAAACAGTGTGATGTTTTGCCTTTGCCTGTGGCCGGCCTGATGAGCAATGGCGATGGATATGAAGTAGCAAAGCAGTATGCAGCTATCGATAAACAAGCCAAGCAGCTTGGCACGGCACTTCAAGCGCCATTTATGTCGCTATCCTTTATGGCTCTCTTAGTGATTCCCGCTTTAAAGTTAAGCGACAAAGGGCTCTTCGATGCGCAGAAGTTCCAGTTCACCCCTGTGACCTATTAAACCTACATCATCTAAATTTCGTGCCCGTGCCCGTGCCCGAACTTACCTACGGCTCCTCTTGATTAACATTGTACATTACGTATAAACAAAATTTTTCGGGCACGGGCACGGGCACGAAGTTTAGATTATGCAAGATGTCTATTAACTTATCACTTTGATAGCCAATCTCGCATCAATTTCTTAATTAATGTTTGATAAGGAATGCCTTTAAGGGCAGCTTTGCGCTTAAAGGCATTGAGTAGCGAAGGTTCAATCTTTAAACTAATCAAGTGACATTTTTCAGGGACTTCAGAAACCAGTATGCGGTAATTTTCAAGAAATTCGACAATTTCGTCAGGAGTTGTAGCTGCACAGCGTTCCAAATATTCTTTTGTAAAGTATTGCAGAGGTTTTTCCTTGGGGTTTTTCATAAACTCTCCAATGCTTTCACGTCTTCCAAATCTTGCGGACGCCCAGATGCCCGCTTCATGGCGATTAAGTCCCGCAATGACAAAATCCTAATAGGTCCTGTGGACGTCTTGACAAGCTTTGTGTGCGCCCCTTTTAGATCGTAATTGATGATAATATCCACTTGATTAAATGGTTTGTCAGGATCATAAAAATTCCAGGCGATCATATTGCGATTTTGAATATACTCATCTCTAAAATAAAACACGCTGTCGGAATCAATGGGGTGCAATGAAACCAGTCCTATTTGCTTCAATGCTTTTTCGGTGTTTTTTAAATCTTTCAGCGACCATTTGATTGCAATGTCGACATCGACTGTGCCTCTAATAGCTCCGTGTAAAGCCACAGCAAACCCACCAACTACCGCATACGGAATCGAAGCTTTTTCCAACGCCACACAAACTTCATGAATAAACATACAAAACTCTTACTATGGTATATACCAGTATATACCATAGGGATATTTTAGTCCAGCTACCTAACTTCAGCAGTTCGCGCTAAAAAAATCGGGCTCGGGCTCGCACGCGCATCCTATTACCCACAAGTCATGTAAACATCTTATTTATAAATGTTTGCGCTAAGTCCAGAGCGATAGCGAAGGACGCTCGAACCGAACATAACCCATAAAGAACTTAGAGAGGGCATTATTATCCGATTTTTCTTTAACGCAAAGAAAAGGCAAAAGAACGCAAAGACGCCAAGAACAACAAGATACGTAACCAATATTGTCTTGTAGCTACCTCACAATCTCTTGAATTGCTGAGGCAATTCAAGAGAGGGTATCGTTAGCAGCGCTTAGGGCGCTGCTAACATAATTTTTGTCTGCGACGCAGTGATCTTTAGAAATCAGCGTCGCAGACAAAAAACATGCAAATATCGCCTTAAGCGATGTTTGCGAGAACTCCTTTTTGATTGCCTCAGCAAGCAAAAAAGCTAGGGCTTTCCCTCAATGCAGTCTTGGTTACGTATCTTGTTGTTCTTTGCGCCTTTGCGTTCTTTTGCCTTTTCTTTGCGTTAAAGAAAAATCGGACAATAATGCACTTATTAATACTACTAGAGATGGTTGTTGATACTTATGGGTAATAGGATGCGCACGCGGACTCGGGCTCGATTTTTTTTAGAGGGAACCGCTAACTTCTTCTTCGAAGCTCATACAACGGATTCCTGCATGCGCATATGCCCATGCCATCGCTATCGAAAAGTCTTGGGAATTCTCAGGGTTATAGCCAACGAAGTGCACCACAAGATCTGACTGATAGCCTTTTAAGAATTTTTCAAATGCTTGCATTAGATAGGTGCCTAGATGATCGCCCACTTTAGCTCCCAACGTAATCAGATAAGGGTGCCGTTCATTTCTGCCTGAAATAGCATTGAGGAAGCGGATATGAGGAACTGGCGTATCCCGCATAGCATAGGTTTGAAAGTCTAGAAAATTACCTGGTGTGGGAATGACAGTAAAACCAGCTTGTTCCAATTCAGTTCTAGCAGCAGCTAGCAACCCGCCCAAATCATTTTCCAACACCTTAGCCGCTGTCAGATAATTATCAATCCTACATCGGTCTTCGAAAGTTAATTCGCGCTCTTGTCTTATAGCCATTAACATCTGTTTGCAGGCTTCAAAATCTTGCAGAAAAATCGAGCCCGCAGGCCCCGGCATCATAAAGGTGTCAAGATGGTAGTCGACAGAAGGGATAAAATGAACCTCACCTTGGAAGTGCTTTTTCAGCAGCTCGGGGATGGCGGCTTTTTGGGCCAAAAACTTTGCCACAAGCGGTTTGACTTTGGCAATGTCAACTGCTTTGCTCATTTCAAACTTATGGCAATGCCCTTTTAAAATCGCTTCCTCGCGATATGAGGAGACATCCATCCGAGCTTTATAGACCTCCCCCATGTTATCTAGAGGAATAAACCCCGTGCGCTTTTCTGGACCTAAACTGAGCAGTTTCATGGCATACATTTCTTCCGCTCCAGCTATGACCTGTTCATCGGTCAAATCCTCCTGCTCAGGAAGATCCTTAAACGCCCCATCGAGTCTCAATTGAGCGTGGATGTGAGCAAGACTATTTTTACCAATTAGTATCTTTCTTACTCCTTGATTATTTGTAAGAATATAGACGTTTCCCCCTTCTAGAAAAAAAGGGAATTCACCGGGAGTTATACCACAACACTCGATATAATCTTTTTTAATCTCGGATTGACGATTTAGGCTCTTGCCGCAATCTCCCATAAAGGACAGCTGTCTCGTACGTGTACTTCCAACTTCTGAGAAATAAAAATTTTTCGAGCTTCCACGCTCGAGCGCCTCCTTAACATTTACTGAAGAGGAGGACATCTTAATTTTTCCATCAGGAAGATGAAATAAATAATCTCGAATGTAACAGGGAAGATTGGTGAGATTTAATTTAAACCCTTCATTTAGAGCTACTTCTATTACATTTTTAATCAAAGTACCAAGATATTTTTTATCTCTCGCATAGCCAGTAAATCGCAGTTTGCGTAACGGTTGGCCAAAATCATTTGTTGTTGGTGGCATCCCTCTATCAAGAGAACTAGATAGTCCTGTTGCAGGACTAAATGAATGAAGTGCCATTGTTCCTTGATGATCTGTCAAAGCTAACATATAAAACCTATAATTAACATTTCTAATAGCGTGCGGTAAGCTTCAAAAGGGACCTAAATGACTAAAGGACTAAAGGCTGTGTCGTTTAGTCCTTTAGGTCGTTTTGGTCCTTTAGAGGTAATTGCATAAGTTCCGTTTAATCGATTTTTGGATGATTTTGGCAAGATTCGCCATTTTGCGCAAATCCACATACTCTTAAGAGTAGGGGATTTGCGCAAAATGGCGAAGATTGGCAAAAGCGCCAAAAAGCGATAAACGGGAATTATGCAATTACCTCTTTAGGTCCCTTTTTCTATAGTGGGAACCGCTAACTTCTTCTTCGAAGCTCATGCAATGGATCCCCCCCGCAAATGCAGCCGCCCCTACCATCGCTAGCGAAAAGTCAGTTGGGTTTTCGGGATTGTAGCCGACGAAGTGCACCACTAAATCTGGCTGGTAACATTTTAAGAATTTTTCAAATGCTTGCATTAGGTAGATACCCAGATGGTCGCCCACTTTAGCGCCCATAGTAATCAGATAAGGGTGTCGTTCATTCCTACCTGAAATGGCATTAAGGAAGTGAATATGACGACCAGGTGTACTACGCGTATCATAAGTGCGATAGTCTAAGAAATTGCCTGGTGTACCAATAACAGTAAAACCGGCTTTTTCCAATTCAGCTCTCGCAGCAGCTAGCAACCCGCCCAAATCTTTTTCCAATATCTCTGCAGCCTTGAGATAATTTTCAAGCATATATTGGTCGTGGTAGGTCAGTTTAGACTCTTGTTTTATGGAGTTTAGCACCTTTTTGCATGCTTCAAAATCTTGCAGAAAAATCGAGCCAGCAGGTCCTGGCATCATGAAAGTATCAAGATGGTAGCCGACGGATGGAATAAAATGGACCTCGCCTTGGAAATGCTTTTCCAGCAGCTTGGGGATGGCTGCTTTTTGGGCCAGAAACTTTGCCACAAATGGTTTGGCTTTGGCAATATCAACATTTTTGCTTTCAAACGGCTGGCAAAGCCCTGTTAAAATCGATTCTTTACGATAGGAGGGCACATCCCTCCTAGCTTTATAGATGCCCGTCTCTTTTATGGGGATAAAACCCGTGCGCTTACCGAAACAAAGAAATTTCATGGCATACATCTCTTCCGCACCAGCGATGACCTGTTCATCGGTCAAATCTTCCTGCACAGCGAGATCCTTAAATGCTCCATCTAGCCTTAATTGAGCGTGGATTTGGGCAAGACTGTTTTTGCCAACGAGTATTTTTCTTACGCCTTGACTGTTTGTGAGAATAAAGACATTTCCTCCTTCCAAGAAAAAAGGAAGTTCCTCAGGAGTTGTGCCATAACACTCAATATAATCTTTTTTAGCCCCAGAGTGATACTTTAGGCTCTCGCCACAATCTCCAGAAATGGAGAGCTGCTTTGTGCGCGCTGTGCCGATTTCGGAGAAATAAAGGTTTTTTGAACTTCCTCGATCAAGTGCCTCGCTCACATTTACTGAAGAGGAAGACATCTTAATTTTCCCATTAAGATGAAAAAAATAGTCTCTAACATAACTGGGGTGTGGGGAGAGGTTCAATTTGAAACCTTCCTTTAAAGCCACCGCGGCCACATTCTTAATCAAAGCATCTTGATATTTGTAACCATACGCACAGCCAGCAAAACGCAGCTTGCATAGCGGCTGCGCAAAATCGTTTGTCGTTGGCGACACCCCACTGTCAAGAGAATTAAGTAGTCCCGGAACAGGACTAACTGAACTCATCGCCTGGGAATTTGGTTGATGCGCTGAAACTAACATGCTAAAACTTAATTAATATTTTCGTTAAATATTAACTAAAACAAACAATAATTTCAATATTTTTACATAACAATTAACTATTCTAGAAAATAGGTACATGTTCACGGGTAGTGAAGCAAAGCGTAAGACATTGTAGCTTAGGCTTCAGCCTGAGCTCGTTTTGGCAGTGCTTTAGCCTGCCACGCGCAGCGAGCGGGAGCGATGCCTGACGCGCTCGGTGTCGTGGCCTCACGAATGTAGCATAAAAGTATCCACCGCTTCAGCCTCGGGCGATTGGGAAAACGTTCGTGAGATCGCGAATCCAAGCGCGCCTCGCCTCGCTATCGCGGGCGGCGCGTGGCAGGCTAAAGCACTGCCAAAACGAACTCAGGCTGAAGCCTGAGCTACAATGCTTTGCATTTCGCTTCGCTCTTTAAATTCTCTTAAATCCCTACATCTAATGGGAATCAGGCGCTATTAACAATGCTGCTTGTTGACGATAGACTTTTGCTTCTTCGAGCTGACCTAACATTTGATGACAAGCAGCCACGTTTTTTAGGGCTGCAGCATTCACTCCCGCAATGAGCATTGAACGCTCAAAATAGGTTTTGGCTTCTATGAAGCACTGCATTTCAAATAATAAGACACCAAGATTGAGCACAAAGTCGCCGGCTATTGGTCCGATCGGATAAAAATGTTCCCACACCCGCTCAATCGTGGCGCATAACATTTTTTTCTGTTCTTCACTAGCCGAAGGAAGGGCTTGTCTAATCGCAGCAAAGAAAGTCAGCAACACGCTAGCATCCCAATTGCCCAGTTTGATCAGCAGCAAGATATGGTCGAGCGGAGGATTTTTCCATTCATTTTCTGTTAATGACACAAATCTGAAATAATCGGTCGGTTCAAAGCTATCTATATGTTCTTCAAAAGCCAAGAGGGTTTCAGGGGCATTGGTGAGGCCTAAGACACCAGCCATGACTACAAATGTCGAATCTGGAAAAGAAGTAAGACATGTTAGCCCATCATGTTGGCCAAAAAAATCAACTATAAGTTGATAACTCACTGGGAAGGAAAAACTGCCATGCAGCGATAGTTTTGGCTCTCCTAATTGACATATTTGAGCTGCGGTACATACTCCTTGGTCACCCGCTAAAAGAAGCAGACGTGCTTGTGACCACTGCATCCACATACTTAACGCTTGCAACGCTCCGACAGGAAAAAGAAATGAACACCCTTCAGCCATGTGAGCATAGGATTCTAACAGAACATTTAATGCGTTGTTCTCGTAGTAAGGTTGTGAACTAGAGATGGGTTGATACGAGTAGCGATAGCGCAATCGATTGATCACCGTAGGATCTAAAGTAACTGGTTCCTCGTCTTCAACGAACAGAGTGATGCGTCCTTCTTCTAGATGTCCATCTTTATAACGAAAAAGATCTTGAGGTATTGTGTCGAAGAAGTAATTGCAGACGAGAATTAACGGGTTGATTAGACTTTCTTTGGATAGTGTTTGATTGCGATTCAATAAGTGAATTGGGTCGTGCTGTGCGTGATGATAATAGGCACAGTCGAGAATCCCTTGTTCAAAATAAGGCTTCAGATAGGGATGCTCCTGCCAAAAGTCTATATTGCTGGAAACAATGTCTGTCATGACATAGCAGAGCTTTATTTTTGGTAATGAACTTGCAGCCAGCAGTTGCGTCAATTCCTGGAGAAAAAAATAAGCAAAACGCCCCGTACCAGCTCCTAAATCCAGAAGATAGATGGGATGGGCAAGCTCGATGGCAGATCGCGCCACACAATCGCGCACATACCCCAAAACAACTTGTGCATATTTTTTGGCCGTATATGAATTGCTTGTGATATAAGCAGGAACGCCATGCTTTCTCCATGCATCAATCCCAAACTGACTATAGGCATCATGCTGGAGCTTCCACAAGATCGACTGCGATAAACGTGTGTTGCTCTCTAAGATATTTTCAGGCAGATTCATAGCTTACCAATCAAGGTTGCTTATTCACACATTTGAAATACCAGGTTGGTCAACATTCCAATGGACATGGACGAACTGGACGACTTGGACTACCTGGACGAACTGGACAACGCACTCCAATATCGTCTAGTTCGTCCAGGTAGTCCAATTCGTCCAGTTCGTCCATGTCCAATCGTGACTAGCAACTCGCATTCTTAGCGATAAGTGTAATGGCTTGGCGGCAGATCGATCTATCTGTGTCGTAAGTGAGGTGTTCACAAGCACTATCCAAAGGCACCCAACGACTCGCTTGAATTTCTTCTGTCTGTAGAATTACTGTACCCTTAACCTCAGCCACAAAAAAAGTCACCGTTTTGGAAACCGGCTTGCCGCTTTTCTTAAAATGATACTGCTCTTCGATAGCAACGTCAGAAAGATATTGCGCGATCTCGAGGTTTGTCTCTTCAAATAGCTCACGCTGCGCTGACTCACGCGGCGTCTCTTGATTTTCAGCATGCCCTTTAGGAAATCCCCAATACCCTGCTGCGCCATGTTGAATAAGCAACACTTCCCATGCAGAACCGTTCTTACGTAGTGCAATCACACCATACGAATGTTCTATCAACATGGGAAACGTGCCTGCTCTTATTAAGATTTATAGGGCGCTAAAACAATCGTTGCATTGTGTCCACCAAAGCCAAACGAATTGGAGATAGCTACTTTAATGTCCGCTTTCACAGCTTTTGTCGGTACATTGAAAGTTAATTCAGACTCAGGATCATCAAGATTGATCGTGGGATGAATCATCCCATCCGTGATAGCCTTTATTGTTGCCACCGCTTCCAAGCCGCCAGCAGCACCAAGGCCATGACCGATCATCGATTTGGTGGAATTCATAAAAACTTTTTCTGGCTGCTTAAAAACTTTTTTAAGAGCATTAACTTCAGCCATATCACCTGCTGGTGTCGAGGTAGCATGCGCGTTGATATAGTTGACATCCTCAGCGCTGACGCCTGCTTGCCTTAAGGCATTGCGGATGCATAACGCCACCCCTTCCCCATCACTTCTGGGTTCCGTCATATGGTACGCATCACACGACACTCCCCCACCCAGATATTCAGCCAGAATTGGAGCACCACGCGCTAGAGCGTGTTCCAGACTTTCTAACACCAACACTCCAGCCCCTTCGCCCAAAACAAAACCATCACGTCCGCGGTCCCAAGGACGCGAAGCCTTTTCAGGGGCATCGTTGCGCTGAGAAAGAGCTTTGCAAGCAATAAAACCTGCTAACCCCAATGGGAGCACAGCAGCTTCAGTCCCGCCACACACCATCATATCAGCTTCACCTGTTAAGATATGGTTGGCTGCGGCGATGATAGAATTATTAGCCGTAGCACAGGCAGTCGATATCGAGTAATTAGGACCCATGAAACCAAGGTCCATGGCAAGCAATCCACCTGCCATATTGGTAATGATAAAGGGAATAAAGAAAGGATTGACGCGGCGATACCCTTTGTCATACAACGCGCGTGTGTTTTCGACGAAAACACTCATGCCGCCCATACCAGAGCCTACGATGACGCCACATCTTTCTTTTTGTAGAGCATCTAGAGCGGCCCCCGTTAATTTGGCTTGCTCTAAGGCTTTCTTACCGGCTACCATGGCAAATGCAATGTAACGATCAACGCGGCGCGCTTGCTTTTTATCGAGATATTCCCCTGGATCGAAATCCTTAACACCTGCTGCAATTTGAGTAGGGAAATCTTCGGATAGGAGATCTGTAACCTTGGTGACTCCACTTTTTCCTGCTAACAACTGGGCATAGAAGCTATCGACATCGCTGCCGAAACATGAAACCAGACCCATTCCTGTAACTACAATTCTTTTTTTACTCATTAGACTCTCATCTTTAATTATTCACAAACAAGCTCAAAAATTAGATTTTTGAACTTGTTTGTGTATACTTCTAACACGTCCTACGTAACTCATCCATGCTCTTCTGACTTACATCGGGTACGATAATTTCAACATCGACAATACTAGCATTTTTCCAGACCTCTTCAAATGCATATTTTTCACGCATCTCTGGGGTAAACAAATGGATGACAATATCGCCACAATCGATCACAATCCAATCACCTTCATTGTCGCCTTCAATATGGAAAAGTGACAGTCCTGCCTCTTGTGCTTTGCTTTTAATTTCACGGCACAAAGCTTTGACATGTCTGTTTACAGATCCTTCAGCGATGATAAAATAATCAGTCATGGATGAAAGACCGCGCACATCCAAGGCTAAAATATTAACCCCTTTTTTATCAAAGATCGCCTGTGAAATGGCATTAAGATTTGCTCTATCTTGTTTGTTCACAAAACCACATGCTGTTTATTATTTTGTTACTAAGTATAGATCATGAGCTTGTATGTAGTCCAATACTTTTCTAGGTAATAAATGCACACAACACAACCCTTTAGAGAGGCGTAAACGCACTTCAGTACTCGATATTTCCATAATACGTGTCGGTGTCAATCCTTTGTTGAGCGCCTCAACCACTACAGAAGAGCCTTCAAAACCCTTGTCATTATCGTCAATAATGCGCCTACCCACTAACATGCGAGCATACTTTAAAATTTCTTCGGGTTGATGCCATTTGGCAAAGGAGTGGGCAGCATCATCACCAAGAATTAAAGAAAACATTGCAGGCACCTCTTTTGCGGTTTCTTCTGCCGCCAGCTGCCGCAATGTATCGAGGGTATAGATCGGCGGAGAGCGTCCAATTTCTGCCTCACAAATATGAAACCCCCGCATCCCCTCAAGCGCACACTGCAACATATCGATTCTATGCTGTGTGTGTGCAAGTGTGCCATGTGTTTTATGGGGATTATGCGGCGTTGGACAAAACCATACCTCATCGAGGGCATGTGCTTCCTTGATCTCGATAGCTAGGCTAAGATGCCCAAGATGAATCGGATCAAACGATCCCCCATAAAGACCAATCTGTTTTGTCATCACACCTTAAAACGTTTTTTAGATAATTTGCCATCGCCTCTGTTTGCTTATTTCTCGCAGCTTCCTGTCGGGATTAACACCTACGGCTGTGCCTGCGGTCAACAAAAAAGGCAAATCCAACACACTATCGGAATAGGCAGTGATGTCACTCCTGGTGAGCGCACACCTTTGACTCAGCTGTTCTAAAATCACAGCTTTACCTGCTCCATCCAAAACATACTGAATGTGACAAAAACATGCTTCCCTGTCAAGGGCATATTTAGTGGCTTGCCATAGTGAAACTCCAAGCCTTTTAGCAATCGCTGCCACAATAAAATCGGGGGAACTAGACAAAATAATGGTCAGATGCCCTGCCGCTTGTGCCTCACGTAATTTCTGGATAGCCGGCGCGTAGAGCTTGGCTGCAAAATCACCTGCTAGAAATTCCTCGACCAATTGCTTGACCTGAGACTCATTCTTCCTTGAAAAAAGCAGCCAAAATGCTATCTCATGAATTTTATGAATAGAAATAAAACCCATAGCATGCAAAACATAGGCTAAAAGCATGCCAACAAAGCGAGGTGTTGAAAAGTGCTTTTGACGATAAAGATACTGACCAAAGCTGAAAGCACTGTTTTGAATAAAGAGTGTGCGATCCAGATCGAAGGCACTGATATGCTGAAAAGTTTGGGATCGAGTCATGCCCACCAGCTTAGGGATCGTATAGAATTAACTTTGACAGTTCTCGAGAGGAAATGCGGTTCAGATTGTCTTGTTGCATAAATGGAGCCCACCGTAATTCATCTATCATAAACAGTTTGAAACACAGAGGCACAGAGAACACAGAGAAAGAAAAAAATTGGAGGTTGATTGTGGTATATACCTAAGGATATTTTGTTTTTTTCCATTCCTCTCTGTGTTCTCTGTGCCTTTGTGTTTTAAATTTTTTATCCTCAATGGTTTATTACTATATTGGATTTATGCAACAAGGTCGTTCAGATCGAGAAGATTTTTCCGAGGGGAGTATCAAAGTTATTTCTATACAATCCCTTAGGCGGTGAGCTCTCTGATTTTCAGCTCTAACTCTTTGATCCCTTGGTTAATCTTCTCCAAGCGCTCTTTCTCACTTTCAAGCTGAGCATTTTGATTCATCGCTTGTTCGAAGTCGAAACCTGAGAAACCACTCGATTTTCGCAGCTGATCGATTTGATCCTTAATTTCCTGACGTCGCTCTTTCCTTTGTCGTAACACCTCTCGCAATTGCTGCAGAGATTGTCTGTCATCATCAGAAAGGGTAAGCAAAGAGCTCTCACGCTTTTCAGAGATCACATCGCGTAAAGGCTTAAGTTGACGTTCGATCTCTTGCTTTTCAGCTTTACTCATATTAGCTTTACTTGCTTGCTCAAGCAATTCATCACGCTGCTGAGACAACGCTTCTAAATCTAGGCTTTCAGCTGTTTTGATGAGGGCTGCCACAGCATTACGGATGTCTGTGATTTTCTGACGCCGTTGGTTCTCGCGCTCTTGGTCTTGCTGTTGACGTGATTGTTCTTCCAATTGCAGCTTATCCAACAGCGGCTTACGCGCTGTATTCCATGCTTCACGCAATACCTGACGATCATCTCGTCCCATCTCTAATCCACGAATGAAGGCGCTAATTTCATCGAGCTGCTTCATCCCTTCCGCCGTTGATGGTGGCGTTGCACTATAAGCCTCATTAAAAGCTTGGATCTTTTGCATGGATTCATCAAAATTTTGCTTGGAAACTACTTTTAGTTGCGCACGCTCTTTTTTGCGTTCTTTCTCTTCACTTTTGATTTTATCCCAGCATTCGCTTAAACGCATTCTAGTATGTGTAAATGAATGCGTATTTAACGTAAGAACCTTGGCCATATTTTGTAAGGCTTTGATTTCCTCACGCAAGGAAAACAGAGAATTTTGGTAATCGCTATCGACAAAATATCTTTTAATAAAGGCATCTACATCGGCAATAAAGCTATCACTAACGTCTTTAATGAGCTCTTTGCGTTGAGGAAATACCTTGTCACCTGCGGCCGAAAGGCGTTGGAAGAATTTATTTTTTTGTCGCACACGCATTTCAGTGCGAATAAGTTCTTTGCGCAAAGCATTGATCCGCGAGGCGTGTGTGTTAAGTAGATTTAACTGACGCTGCAAACCTTGATAATGGGGTAAACGACTCGCCAAAGCCTGGCTAGGCAATTCAAAATCATGTAAAGAGATTCTTTCGAGTTGCGCTTCAAAGGCAGCAATGTCATCTTCCAAGGCCTTAACAGCAATCTCAATTTGTTCGACAGCAAACGCACTCTGCTCATCCAAAATTTCTTTCAAACGGCGGGCTTCTTTTGACAGCTCGTTGTATTTAGTCCATAAGTTAGCTCGTACGGCCGGAGCAATATTTTCTTTAAAGAGTTGTAAACAAATGGTGCGTGTTTCCCAAAAGCTTTTAAAATGAGGCGTGCCACTTTGCGCTAAAGAACCTTCCATAAAATCAATGGCAAATTGCAACTTAGACTCATTATCCGGCTGCTTCTCCAACTTTTGCAAAAACTCTTGAAAATGCTGATTATGAGGCTGATGTTTAACCGCTTCCACTTCACTTTCATGTGTGGCAGATTCATCAGCTAGATGTTCAGATGCCGTCTCTACAACAAGTTCTTCATCTAAAACATTTTCTTCTTCTGAAGAGAGGCTTTGAGACATATCTTCATGTGAAGCTGGCAAAGCGCTGTCAGCTAATGAATCGTGAAATGGTGTTTCAGGGGAATTTTCAGAAGACTTTTGTTCGATTGTACTCATAGATTCTAGCTGGCTCATCTTAGGTGCTTTGTTTTGGATATTCTTCCGGCTTATTTTATACAGAAATATAATAAACGATCCTCGTTTTTAGGTAAAGGATGAAAGGCGCACTGCAGCAGTTCCCACTAAAAAATCGTACCCGTGCCCGTGTGCGTGCCCGTGCCCGTGCCCTAAAATCCGGAAACTTCACGAAAGAATTGTTGAGAATTTCTTGCCTTTCTTCGAAGAATTTTTTTTTCGGGAATTGCTGGGCGCAATGCAACAGTTCTCGCTAAAAAATTTTCTCTAGGAAAAGCGATCACTTTATCAGCAGTTCTTTCGTGAAGTTTCCGGATTTTCGGGCACGGGCACGCACACGGGCACGGGCACGATTTTTTTAACGGAAATCACTAGACGCAAACACTAAAGCTTAAAGGGATTCATAATCTTGACGGATCATATCGATGGCAATCTCCTGATCATGCAAATCCAGGTCAAGCCAACGGAATAACGGCTCACGCTTGAACCAGGTAAACTGCCTCTTTGCATAATTACGGGAAGCTTGCTTAAATAATTCCACAAAGCGCCGATAATCCTCCTTAGTGCGAGGAGAATCAAGGAAATCTAGAGCTTGACGATACCCTATAGCCTGGGATGCTGAGCTATTTTCGCGCAATCCCTTTGTAGCCAACAACGCCACTTCTTCAAGAAACCCTTCTTCCAGCATTTGATCACAGCGCTTCTCAATGCGTTTGTACAAATGTTCACGCGGCCTGTGTAAAAACCAGCACCTAAAATCGTAATTTTGAGGCTTGCGTCTGCCCTTCCACGACAGCTTACTGACTTTTTTTCCTGTGAGCGTAATAATTTCAAGCGCACGCACAATTTTTTGTTTATCATGCTTTGTGATTGTACTTGCATACTGAGGATCGAACTGCTTCAGCCTTTCATAAAGAGCTTCTGAACCCAAGCGCTCAATCTCTTCCTCCAAAACCTTTCTAAGCTCTGGGACTGATGGAGGACCACAGGGAGGGCCATAGAGTAATGAATGGAGATAAAAACCAGATCCACCAACGATTAAAGGGATACGCTCATGCCCATGCACAAGCTGGCAACAATGGCGCGCTTCATAATAGAAATCAACGACGTTAAAACTCTCATTGACATCTCGGATATCAATGAGATGGTGACCGATCTTTGCACGCTCTGCTGGCGTGGCTTTAGCCGTGCCAATATCCATGCCTCGATACACTTGCATGGAATCGGCCGAAATGATTTCACCACCATACTGCTCTGCTAAGGCCATTGCCAAAGCACTTTTTCCAGTAGCTGTCGGCCCAGCAAGCACAATGACACGCTTTTTCGGTTTATGCAATTTACCCGTTAGCTGTTTTTGAGCTTCTAAAGTAAAACCTACAAAAATCCGTTCAATTTCTTTTTTTTCAACAGTAGTTTCGCAACTTGTCACGCCGCCCTCTAGAAATGTTTGAGAGCTTCCTCTTCAGTTTGAAACAGATCTAATATGTGGTCGAAACCCGACATTTTCAACACATCCATCACATTAGGAATCATCCCACAAATGCACAATTTTCCTGATAAAGTGCGCACTTTCTTCGTCGTCGAGAGCAGCATTCTCATCCCCGCGCTGCTGATATAAGAAACACCCGATATTTCGAGAATAATTTTGTGATGCCCGTTATTGATAACGTCGAACACTTTCTTTTCTGCAGTAGGTGAAGATACAGCATCTAAGCGCCCTTTAATGCGCATAATCAGCACCTCTCCTTTTTGTTCTTCTGAAATCTCAGCTACGCTTTCAGTCGTTCCCATATAAACCTCTTTGTTAAGCGGTTCCTAAAATTTAGTGTTCTATCCTGATTTTAAACTATTTTTTATTCAAACTGCAACATAATAGTTTTTTTGTTTATACCAAACGTGACTCAAAATTTGGTATTTCCAGCTGCGCGAAAATCCCCGCGGATCAAATATCGCAAGCGGCCCAATATTAAGTCAATATGGGGCCGCTTGCGATATTTGATCCGCGGGGTTTTGGCGCGCTCGAAATGCTAACTTTGGAATCACTTTCGGTATACATCTCCGAAGCTACCATTCGATTTTTCTCGTTTTCGAAAAGCCCGTCCAGTAGGTTTAAGATTTTTTGTTTAATTTCCAATAGAGAACCCCGCCACAATATCCCTGCAGCGTTGGCATGACCACCTCCACCTAGCTGATGCACCATCGAGCTCATATCGAGATTTCTTTTAGAACGGAGCGATACACGCACATGTCCCCCATCGATCTCGCGCAACAGCACAAAGCACCGAACCCCTTCGATCATATGATTGAAATCATGAATATATTCAAAATCGATATGTTCTAGATCCACTCCATTAATATTCATCTTCGCGTAATCATCACTACTGATTTGCTGGATGACCACCTGATCATCATGGTACGTTTCCATTGCAAGTAAAACATGCGCAAATAAACGCGCTTCAGCCAAAGACACATGTTGAAATAATCTAGCATACATCAAATCAGGATCCACACCTACTTTCATGCACTCTTCAGCAATATGGTGTGCTTGTAAGCTTGTCGACGAATAACAGAAACGGCCCGTATCGCAAATTACGCTGGCATAAATCCCTGTCGCAGCCTCTAGATTGAACTGAAAATCACATTCACAAAGCAAAGAATAAATCATTGCTCCCGCAGAACATGCTTTAGGATCCATCACACAATGTGTCGTACAAGGTATTTCAATCTCGTGATGATCTATGCAAAGAGAAACAACACCTGGGATATCAATGAAACGCGCAAGCGCTCCTAGACGCTCTCTTTTGTGTGCATCAAGCGCAATCAGCACTTCCATTTGGCTATAATCCCCTTTGGGATCGTAGGCTTCAAATAGACCGTGATAATCCAAGAAAGCAAATTTACGTGGGAGCGGACTATCACAAACGAAACGCACCTTTTTTCCACGCTGCAACAAGAACTCAGTTAAAGCACAGGCTGCTCCTAACCCATCACCATCAGGATTCACATGGGTAGTCAAAATGAAATTTTGATGTTCTTGAAGAATTTTTTTAGTTTCGTGCCACATAATCCACTCTGTAACAAGCTAAGATACGCTCTACTCGACTAGGCGCTTACAAACAATTGATTTACAACTACTTAGTTTAATATCCCTCGATTCAATAGGAACAAAATTCAATCTCTTAATACCCGAGGCGTATTTTTTTTACAAAATATCTTTAAACGGAGGCTGTTGCCATTTCAGGCGCTCTTTCCACATGCCCTTTTTTCTCTAAAAATTGCACGCGTTCTGCTGCCACGCGCAGCTTACAGCGCTTTTCTCCATCTTTAGCATGCCAAGTGTCTAATTGTAAACGCCCTTCTATTAACACGGCAGAGGAACAATCTAAAAGCTGCACGCAACTTTCAGCCTGTTTGCCCCACACAACAACATCTACAAAACACACTTCTTGCTGCTTATCGCCGCCTTGCGTGATAAATTCCCTATTTAGGGCCACAAGCAGATCAGTGACTGAAATCCCATTCGGAGTGCGGCGTAACTCAGGTTTTCGCGTCAACCTCCCTGCTATCAACACTTTATTTAACGCAACCATCATCTTTCCCTTTATGCTGAGAAGATCACTAAATACTCAAATTGCATTTGGTGACCACGTTGAATCAGCACACCCCTCTCCAATAAATCATAGAGCCAGTATGGTGGCCTTGAAAACCACAATATCACAAATCTTTTTTTTAACAAGCGTTGATTATTATTTTTTTGAAGTTTTTAAAAACAAGGGACAAAAAGGACGAAAAGGACCTAAAGGACGAGCTAGATGTAATGAGATGATCGCAAAGTCCTTTAGGTCCTTTAGGTCGTTTTCGTCCTTTAGGGCTCTCGAGGTAGTGTTGGATCGACTACTTCCATCTCAAGAATCTTGGTGGAGCCTATAGAATGAGTAAATATTAATTTTCTATGCGGAGAAAGTTCTATCACCGTCACAAATTTACCAGCAAAAAAAGAGGGAGGTGGTGGTGATGCAACTCGACTAGGGGGAGTATTGCACCTTGAGCTTGCCGCCCCGTCAAGCGTAAAAGGTGAAATGCTAAGACGACCAGGAATTAGGCGGGATAGTTCGCTGCCAGAGCGCGAGAAAGAAGGAGGTAAACTCCCCTCCGATCCCGTACTAATCCGCCTCGCTAATGTTGAAGGCGATGCCGTACGACTACAGGTCGTAGAGCAAATTGAAAGACTGCTTCTTCGATCTATCAAGGGGGATAATTCAACACTGCTCATCGTCTACTCCTTAAAAAATAGCGAAGAATGTCTTTGCAATTTTTTTTGATGGTACTCAAATACACATGCAAATGATGTTTTCAACGCTCTAAACTCGAATCTTCGTCCAAACCATGCATAACGTCGAGTCAAAAGAGATATTGAAAACATCATTCGATCTTTTTTAATTACTTGCGCGCAAAGCTTCCGCTTGCTGCATTTTATCCAAAGCGGCTGAAACCTGCGGACTAGCTGCTCTTGAAGAACTTCCAGAGGCTACCTGTTCGCCTAACTGGCCATTAACGAACTGGCCATAAACTGGAATCGACAGGTCTCCTCCTGCAAAAAGTCGGCGCGCAGCCATAGGCGAAAGCGCTGGAGAGCCACCAGGAGATGAACCTCTACTGTTAATGTGGAGAGACCTAGTTGTAGGATGCCTAGGCGGCGTCGCACGGCTAGAATGTATTACTTCTCTTTGAATTGTCTCACTTACGGCTCGTTGATGTCCTAAAAACGCGCCGGGTAGCTCATTGAAACTAGGTGAATTGCTCCTAGTACCCACTGGAGAATCGTGGAAAATATCATCAAGCACTACTTCTGCCCCCTTTTTAGTAAGATAGACTTGAAGTGGAATGTGTTTTGCTTGCAGAGCACTAATTATCGCAGCTAGTTGCCCTTGCGAAATTTGGCACGGCACAAAGATATTTTCGCGCTCTTTAGATTCTGCCCAACACGTATAAGCCTCATGGACAGCGGCTTCTTTATGGGCAGCGGTTTCTTTTTGATCAAGGGGCGTGCCCTTATGGACCATAAAACTTTTTGTCCCTGCGACTAATTGATTTACCTTGTCGATGGACATCGGTTGTTGAGAGACATTTGTAAAACAATTTTCAGAAGGCACAATCAATAGCTCGCAAATAAATGTGTTATGATCTTCCGTCCTAAGTTCTAGTAGTTCGATATCTTGTGGATGCCCCCTTACCTCTTTTGCCTCTCCACCCCTTTCGTGCTTACTTTTCTTAACATGCTCGATCATCTTGCCGATATCATCTTTTAAAAACGTGCACCTTTCGATCTCACCACTTTTGTATTGCACAAAACCCTGGCGTATGCAAGAACCCTTCCGGTGTTTAATTTCCTGTATTAGAATTTCCGAAATTTCAGCCCAATTGAGCTGGTCAAATGTTTTTGGGGGTTTAGATGCCCCTAAGGACCTAGGAGTCATAGGTGGTGACAGACCAAGCCCAAATGTTTTTTGGGGTCTAGATGCACCTAGGGACCTAGGAGTCACAGGTGGTGACAGACCAAGCCCAACAGCTTCTTGTAAATTACTACTACTATAGGCCCTGGATGATGCTCCGTGAAATGAAGGTGATGCGCACATAATAACCTCTCGTCAAATGTATTAAGATGCCAAAACAAACATTACCAAGATTTCTATTTCATAAGCAAGCCTTCTGTAATCATCTTGCATTTATCGACATACAAACCTAAAATAGGTGATTGATACGCAAAAAAACCACCACCTAAAAGAAAAACCAATGTCACGCAGAGCAACCTTCTCCCTGTTCCACTCCCATCTCGACCTCGCTCATGATTTGTGGAAAAAAATCATCCAAGCTGGTGACATTGTGATTGATGCCACCTGCGGCAATGGTTACGACACCCTTTTTTTAGCGCAACACGCCATACTAGAAGGCAAAATCGGCAACCTCATCGCCATCGATAAACAAGCCCAAGCCATTGAAACCACCAAACAGCGCTTAGAAGCCGCCATTCCCCAAGAACACCTTACTAGCATCCGCTTGTTAAATCAATGCCACTCTTCCTTTCCAGCTGATCTAAATCCCGCTTCTGTGACTTTGATTGTTTATAATTTAGGCTATCTCCCAGGCGGCGACAAAGCCTTGACAACTCTCCGAAATACCACCCAGCAAAGTCTAACACACGCTCTCCTCTTACTGCGTCCCGGAGGCATGCTCAGCGTCACTTGTTATCCCGGACATCCCGAAGGAAAAGAGGAAGAAGAAACAGTTTTGCGCTTTGCCTCCCAACTAGCTTCTCATGAATGGAGTTGCTGCCACCATCGCTGGCTCAACCGCCCTGCTGCCCCAAGCCTACTCATCATCCAAAAAGCGCTTACTAACTAAATCTTGCGCGGGAGGCTCTCAGATTTATATGTCGAGCTTACCTCCACAAATTCAGCCTTGCGCTGTAACTCTTTGATATTTCTCCCTCCCCCATATGTCAAACCGCTGCGCAACCCTCCAAGGATAGTATCGATGAGCTTGGCCGCAGAGCCGCTTACGGGGGCCCAAAAATCCACCCCTTCTGCCACGGTCATTTCTTTAAGAGCTCCATAAAAATCTTTTTGGAAATCTTCACTGGCTTGTCCCCGGTATTTAGCTTCAACAATTCCAGAATCGCTATTTTGACGCTTCTTAGCATTACTTTCAGTGGTCAGGGCAAATAATTTACCGATCATCACGCTACTTGCCCCTGCAGCCAAAGCCAAAACGACATCGCGACTGTCACGAATGCCCCCATCCGCAATTAAGGGTACCCTCAGCTTTTCAGCCACCTGCGCACAATCTCGAATCGCACTAAACTGAGGCACACCAAACCCCGTCACCATCCGCGTTGTGCAAGCAGCTCCAGGTCCTACCCCAACTTTCACAGCATCAGCGCCAGCATTAACCAAGTCATGATATGCCATTGCCGTGCACACATTGCCTGCAATGATATCTTTTGAAGGATGGCTTTGCTTAAGCTCCTGGATGAGTTTGAACATACGGCTAGAATGACCGTGAGCAACATCGATGCATATGCCAGCAGCTCCAAGATCTAACAATTTGCGAATGTCATCGGCGTGATGGCTATGAATGCCACACGAGATAAAAGTTTTTTCTCCATATTTTTTCACCCAGCGGAGCTGCTCTTCGGTATTTGTAAACCGATGAAAGATAGGCATCGAGCCATACTTCAGCAACAGATCAGCCAGCTCGTCACCAATGACTGAATCCATATTCGCCGCCAGCAAAGGAATTTGCATTTTGCGGTCTCGCGTCAACCACGATGACACATCAGGTTCAGTACGCGATGGAATATTATTAAATTGAGGCACAAGGGCCACATCGTCAAAAGTGTACGCACGGCGCAACATAATTAACTCCTCCAATCTTCGATTCCGAATACAGCTTTATAACAGTCTAACAAATGATCAACTCCACGCATGGCTCTATGTGGACAAGTTTCGGGAGGCAAACCAAAAGCTTGGGCAATAGAATTCTTAGATACAGAAATTTTCTCTGGTGCTCTTCTACCACCCTGACGGGCTTGAGACAAACACATTGCCCAATACATCGAAGCCAAATCTAGCCAATGGTAAGGCCATCTTAACCCTTCTTGAATATATATATCGATCAATTGATTAAAAAAAGCACGATCGAAAGCTGGATTTTGACAGATGAAAAAAGCGTTTCCTCTTTGGATATTCAATCGAGAAAATATCTCTACAATCTCTTGGTTGATCATCCCAATGTCCTTGCCAGCAGCAACAGCCTCATAGTTAAAACCGTTAAACTCGACACTCCTATGATCTCTTTGCTGCCATGCCTCCATGGACTGCTTAACAATGCTCTGATACTCGTTAAGCACAAAACCTGACGATAGATCAATAATTTTAAAAGCGATATCGATCGGACAATGCCTTGTAGCATCCAATCCTGTGGTTTCAATATCTAAAAAAATACCTAGCATAAATAGTGTCTCAATTTCGCCCCGGTGTGCGACGTGCCCGTGTGCGTGCCCGAATCCTATTGTCCTTTAATACCCCTGCCCGAACTTACTCATCACATTGAATAAATGTCACAATGTACTAAAAACTTAAATCATCAGAAAGAGAATTTTTCGGGCACGCACACAGGCTTGTGAATTTTTTTGAAATCATAATAAGATATATTTTAACTTACAGATTAAGTTACTCATTTTCTATTCTATAGGCTTCTCAACCGCGCGAGCACTCAATTTTTTGTTGCATCATTTTCTAGTCCCTTGCTATCTTTAACCACGCCCATCCATTAGGTTATCAGAAAAATCAGCAACAGGGACTGACCCATTTATCTTGGTAAGTCTCTTATAATGACGGTATGACATGAAAGCCTTCGATTGGTTTTTTAACTTTTTCCTGCGCGTGCGCTATCCTGCCTCTCTACCTGAAGACATTGCCACAGATCTTGGCATCAACACTTCAAATTTCCTTACCTTTGAAGAATTTGTGGATCAACTCACTAGCCATTCCTGTCGTCCAAAACGCTTGACACGCTTCATGCCGCGCGATGCTGCTGAAGCTGCATTTCAAAGCGCCTTGCGCAAAGAACGCTTTGGGCGCAACTCCCTGTTTTCTTATTATTTTCATGAAGGGTGGCTAGAATTTAGCCTATACTTTGACGAACAGGCTCGTCTCAGACGCATTTACCTGCAACATAAACGCCTCTCATCAGAACAAGGGGTCGAAATCCCTCTCAATGAGGTTGTTGCATAAAGCGTCAAGCGAAGCCATGAAAAAGGGACCTAAAGAGACGACTGCATAAGCGACAAAATATTTTTCTAATATTTAAATTAAGCTTCAAGCTATATTTTGAGACTTAATACACCCGGTGCTTTACCCCTGAAAGGGGTAACGGCTTATAGCCCAGGGTAAGCGCAGCGCAACCCTGGGAGATTTATATTAGATATTGTACCCCAGAAAGGGGTACGGGCATGCTAGGTGCGTTTCGGACAAAATGGCCCGCCCCCCTTTCAGGGGTGCAATATTGTATTGTATATACCCAGGGTTACGCTGTTGCTCACCCTGGGCTACCAGCCGTTACCCTTTTCAGGGGTAAAGCACTGAGCGCATCAAGCCTCAGGACAACGCCCTGAGCGATGCTGGCTTGAACACACTCTTGCTATCGAATATCTGAAATAGCCTAATCATTACCAAAAAACAATTCTTTTTTGACAGGGGATTCGGTTCTAGAGCGCCATTTTACTTTTGCAATCGTCTCAAAAGGACTAAACGACAGTGTCTATAGTCCTTTAGGTCGTTTTGGTCCTTTAGGTCCCTTTCCTACATGATTTCGCTTGACGCTTACAGGGCAGGGGCAAGAGATGAACCAAGTTCAATTTTATTTCTTTATCACGAAACACATACTTTTATAAAAATATAAAGCCTCAATATTGTCTTGGTAATAACTTAAACGAGCCTTTAAACTAGGAGGATTTCTGTTAGAATTTGCATTTCGGGTTACAGCAGCCGAGTAATTGAGATCATCCACAAGATTTTGTAAAAAATTAACACATGTGCCAGGACCTGCAAGAGGTGCTTTAAATGAACCGTTTCCACCATACTGCTTCCAATAAGAGGTATGGAGATCTTCAATGATATACATTCCACCGCTCTTCACATATGGAAATAGACTCTCAAAACTAATCATTTGTTGATCCATTGTATGACCACCATCATCAATGATAATATCAAACTGCCCTCCCAAAGACTCCATAAGAGTTTGTAGTCCTATATTATTTGTTTGATCTACAAAATGATACTCAGAACGTTGAGAGTGATATTTAATTCTATCCCTAGCAATATCGATAAAGTGTAGCTCTGCCTTAGGAAAATATTCTTCCCATAATTTTACCGAATACCCTGATTGAATGCCTATCTCAAGAAATTTGAGGGGCTCATTTCGCAAAGCATGAAAATGTTGTGCATATGCACGCGTATAGTTATGACCCAAAGAACTTTTGTCCGTGCCAGCTTTAATAGCTAAAGTATCCAAGTAAACGTATGGATCATCCTGATTAACAAGTGCACTTAAAGATGTATGTAAGAAACAGAATATACACAAAACAGACATCATCAAAAAACTGCATACTTTAACAAGCAACATCACAACCACCTTTATATAATCCTAGAAACGCTAATTCTAAAGAAATACCTATTGGTTGTCATTATTTTTTCTGTTTTTTGAATAGAAGATTTGGCCAACATCTTTAATATGTTCCAAGAGATCAGGATTGTCGATGGAATGATATGCTCTTTGAGACCGTATTTCATGCCTTTACGTGTTCATCCATTTTGTTTTTCAATGCTTTAAATAGGTTGAAATAAACGTTATAATCAGTGCTTCAGGCAATTCAAAGCGCTACCAGCTTTGAACCAGGCGATTTGATTCGCATTGTATGTATGGTTAAGTGAGATCTTATCTGTTGTGCCTGCAGCATGCTTCACAACTAATGTCAATGGCGTCCCAGGCGCAAAATCCTTCAATCCTGTGATCGCCACAATATCGTCCTCATGAATTTTGGCGTAATCCGCAGGATCAGCAAATGTCAATGCTAGCATACCTTGCTTCTTAAGATTTGTTTCGTGAATCCTTGCAAAACTTTTAACAATGACTGCACGTCCCCCCAAAAAACGCGGTTCCATCGCAGCATGTTCGCGCGAAGAGCCCTCTCCGTAGTTTTCATCGCCTATCGCGACCCAACCAATTCCCGCCTGCTTGTAATCCCTGGCTACTTTAGAAAAGGGTTCAATCGCTCCATTGATACAATTTTTTCCATGCCCAACCTCTTCACGAAAGGCATTCATAGCCCCTATGAACATATTGTCAGAGATCTTATCTAAATGACCACGGAAGTTCAACCATTTACCAGCGGGCGAGATATGGTCTGTAGTACACTTGCCCTCAACCTTTACCAAGACACGCAAATCGTTCAAATCGGTGCCTTCCCAAGGTTTAAAAGGCTCTAATAACTGCAAGCGTGGACTTGTAGGACTAACCGCAATCTCCACTTTAGAGCCATCTTTAGCCGGTGCGATGTAACCCGTCTCATCTTGCTTAAAACCATTTCTTGGCAATTCATCGCCATGAGGTGGTTGTAGCTTAACGATCTGTCCCTTATCACTCGTCAAGGTATCTTTCATAGGATTGAAGGTTAATTTTCCTGCTAAGGAGAAGGCAATCACAATCTCCGGACTCGCCACAAATGAATGCGTTCCGGGATTGGCATCATTGCGACCTGAGAAGTTGCGGTTATAAGAGGTTAAAATCGAGTTTTTCTCACCAAAAGTGACATCATGTCTCTTCCACTGCCCAATGCATGGACCACAGGCATTGGCTAGTACTAAGCCACCTATTGCTTCTAACGCTTCAAGCTGTCCATCCCTTTCGATAGTCGCATGAACTTGTTCTGATCCAGGAGTTATTGTCAAAGGACATTTTGCTTTGATGCCATATTTAAGAGCCTGCTTTGCAATACTTGTCGCTCTTTCAATGTCTTCATAACTTGAATTTGTACAAGAACCAATGAGTGCCACCGAGAGTTGTTCTGGGTAACCATGCTCCTCCACAGCATGCGCAAATTCCGATAATTTCCATGCCCTATCTGGCGAATAGGGCCCATTGATATACGGTTCAAGTGTGCTCAAATCAATTTCAATCACTTGATCATAATAGGCGAATGGTGATTTCAAAACTTCCTCATCAGCCTTTAAATGCTCAGCAATCTCATCTGCTAACACGGCCACATTTTCTCGTCCTGTGGCTTTAAGATAATCCGCCATGCGCTGATCATAAGGAAAAACGGATGTCGTGGCGCCTATTTCAGCCCCCATATTGCATATTGTCCCCTTCCCTGTGCATGAAATGGAGCTTGTGCCTTCACCAAAGTATTCAATAATAGCTCCGGTACCCCCCTTGACGGTGAGGATGCCAGCTAACTTGAGAATGACATCTTTGGCAGAAGCCCATCCATTGAGTTTCCCTACCAGATGCACACCGATGATTTTGGGGAATTTAAGTTCCCAGGGCATGCCTGCCATCACATCAACGGCATCAGCCCCGCCAACACCAATAGCGAGCATGCCGAGCCCCCCAGCATTGGGAGTATGGGAGTCTGTGCCAATCATCATACCACCGGGGAAAGCATAGTTTTCCAACAATACTTGGTGGATGATGCCTGCCCCTGGCTTCCAAAAGCCTATCCCGAATTTATTCGAGGCACTCTGCAAGAAGTCAAAAACTTCCTTACTGTCATGCGTTGCGCGATCTAAATCGGCCTTAGCTCCCACTTCTGCTTGAATGAGATGATCACAATGAACGGTTGCAGGTACTGCCGTGCGTTTCCTGCCTGCAGAGGCGAATTGAAGAAGAGCCATTTGGGCTGTTGCATCTTGCATAGCAACCCGATCTGGGCCAAAATCGACATACGTTTTCCCGCGCACAGCGCCCTCTTTTACGGGCAAAGTAGTGTGGGTATAAAGAATTTTTTCCGTCAATGTCAATGAGCGACCAAGCACTGAACGCACAGCTTTTAACTTAATGGGTAATGTCTGATAGAACTTTTGGATGATGGGGAGATCAAAAAGCATAAAGGCTCCTAAATAATTATCTACTACTCAGATAAACTGTAAGCACATAATGCTACAAGCAAAAAAGGCATTAGGATAATATTATACACAAACAAGTTCAAAAATTGGATTTTTGAGCTTGTTTGTGTATATACTGAACGTGATTGAAAATTGTTTATCTAAGGGAGAAAAGATGGCAGTGCCTGCTCAGAAATTCCGAGAAGTAGTCTTTCAAATGCTCTACAGCCATGACATCGGTCGAGCTACAGACGAAAGCATGGTTGATCTGCTATCGCATGAGCTAGCTGTCACCAAAAAAGTCGTACGCGATGCTCAAGACCGCGTCCATCAAATCTGTGCGCATCAAGAGGACATCGATGCTAAAATCACTGCCACCTCACATTCTTATGCCTTTGAAAGAATCCAAAGCGTAGAACGCAACATCTTGCGCTTAGGAGTTTATGAGCTGCTCTTCGATCAATCGATCCCTTTTAAAGTCGTTATGGCTGAAGCTTCACGCCTCGCTAAGAAGTTTGCCACCAAAGAATCAGCCTCTTTTGTAAATGCCATTTTGGATGCTATCTATAAAGCCAATATGGGTGAGCCCATCGATAACACCATCATCCAGCAATCGGCACAAGAACTATCACTGATAGAAAAAATATCTCACGAAGCTTCACAAGAGCTAAAAGCTCCTATCAAAGAGGCCGAAGAAGAATGATGATCTCTGCGATCCCTCTGAAAGAAAATGTGGATTTAAAAGAATACTCCACCTTTCATATAGGAGGTCCTGCCCGCTTTTTCCGTGAAATTCACTCCATAGATGACATGCAACAAACTCTCAGCTATTGCTATGCTAAAAATTTGCCCTTTTTTATTCTCGGTAAAGGGTCAAACTGCCTGTTCGATGATCGCGGCTTCGATGGTGTTGTTTTGCTTAATAAGATCGATTTCTTTGAACAAAATATCCCGGGCACCTTTCATGTGGGTGCAGGGTACAGTTTTGCCCTATTGGGAGTACAAACGGCGCGCCAAGGTTGGAGCGGCCTCGAATTCGCTTCGGGCATCCCTTGCAGTGTCGGCGGTGCTGTCTTCATGAACGCAGGTGCCAACGGTCAAGAAACATGCCACACCTTAACCTCTGTTGAATATGTGCATCAAGATGGTACTTTACAAGTATTTCAAATCAATGAATTAGCATACGCATATCGACATTCCCCTTTTCAAAGTCTCAAGGGAGCGATCGTTGGTGCCACCTTCACTCTTATTCCTCATCAAGAAGCACGCAGAAACCAAATCGAAATCGTCAATAAGAGAAAAATGACCCAACCTCTCAGTGCTAAGTCGGCAGGATGCATCTTCCTTAACCCCCCTCAACACCATGCAGGAGCACTAATCGAACGCTGTGGCTTGAAAGGCTTATCTGTCGGGGGAGCGCAGGTGTCTGATGTACACGCCAACTTCCTAATCAACGCTGGCAATGCCACTTGCCACGACATGCTGCAACTCATCAAATTTGTGCAACGGCGTGTCAAAGAACAAACAGGCAACGAATTGAAAAGTGAAGTGCGCTATATCCCATATAATCCGGTAAACTAGATGAATCAATTCCGTGCTGATCTCCATTGCCATACGACCTGTTCTGATGGTTCTATGTCCCCAATGGAGATTTTGCAGTTAGCTAAACAGGTAGGTCTTTCTGCTCTATCAATCACGGATCACGACACCATTAATGCTTATCACAATATTTTTCCAAGCGCCAAAGAACTAGGTATCGAATTGCTCACTGGCGTAGAGCTATCAACTTCTCTCCATAATATCAGCGTGCATATCCTTGGCTATGGCTTTCAGGCTGATAGTGAAATTATGCAAGATTTCTGCAAAAAGCATATCCAACGACGGAATTCGCGCAACCAAACGATCTTAGAATTGTTAACTAAGCATGGGATGCCTCTTACTCTACAGGATATAATGCCATATGCTACCACTGCAGACAACACCATCGGACGTCCGCATATTGCTACGGCCATGTTAAACAAAGGATATGTCGCCTCTTTCCAAGAAGCTTTCAAGAAGTTTCTTGGAGAAGATTGTCCTTGTTATTCTCCTGGAGTCTCCTTCAGCGTCGAAGAAACGATCGATGTTATCCATCAAGCTCAAGGCATTGCTGTCATCGCCCATCCCCATTTAATAAAAAATCAAACTGCCTTAAATACCCTTCTCACTATGAACTTTGATGGCATCGAATGCTATTATGGAAAATTCTATACCGAACAACATCAACGATGGCTCAAAATTGCCAAAAATAAAGGTTGGCTAGTGACAGGCGGCTCCGATTTCCACGGTACTATCAAACCCAATATCAATCTAGGGTGCTCTTGGATAGATAGCGATGCCTTCCAAGCCATCAAGCAACGCTTAATTACTGGCACAGCGCATCACGGGCCTTGATGGCGGCCTCCAAATAGGGCTCCGTCATTCGCAGTGCCTCTTCTCCAGAATGAATTTGAGCGAGCACACCTGCGGAGTACGGCTGGTAATTCGCAAGTGTCGCTCTATACATGCTCCAATCTTCGTCCGAATTGGATGCCTGAGCGTGCAAGAGCGCCTTATTAAGGTAGTATCTACGAGAATCCAATTCAGCTTGTAATTCGGCGTTTTTGGCCCTAATATGGCTGCGTTCCTGCAACATCACCGTCACTAGATTGTTGGCATTCGTGCAGTCATCGATCTTCTGTTTTTCTGGTGGAGTTTCAGGTGTTCCCTTAGCTGGAGGTGGTGTAGGAGTTGGTGTAGGCGTTGGTGTAGGTGTAGGTGTAGGGGTAGGTGTAGGAGTAGGAGTTGGAGTAGGCGTTGGTGTAGGGGTAGGAGTTGGAGTAGGTGTAGGTGTAGGGGTTGGAGTCGGGATTGGCGCTGGGACAGGTGTTGGTCCCATATTTTCTTCATAGACTCTTGGCATCTCAGAACCTGGCTCGCCATAGTAAGATGTTGAGCCAGCAGTCCCTGGGACAAACCCGCCACCACCATGCCCATGCCATCCTCCATGGCCGCCGCCTCCGTGATGGCCGCCACCGCCGCCACCCCCATGAAGACCGCCACCTCCATGGTGACCACCTCCGCCGCCACCCTTCATGCCACTGGCGATTCTCTCCCGTGCAGGGGGTATTTTCTTTTGTAGGAGATTAGCTGTACTGTCATCTGACCGATAATTTTCTATTGCCTGGAATCCAATAAAACTAACAACTGCTAATAGAAATGTGCCGCTAAGGATAGGGAATAGACCGATTTTCATCGAATTTCTCCAGTGAAGAATGCAAATGCCATAACGTTTAAAAATATGAATAAACCATCGCTATCGCAATGTCAATAATATAATTTAAAATAACATACACTAATAGCTGTGTGAATCCAATTTTACCTTGCCATGGAAGATCCAATAGACAGCGAAGGTATATGAGACGACCATGGGAATGCCGATGACCGCAATGAGCAACAAAATTTCCAGCGTTTTCGTCGATGAAGCCGAATTATAAATCGTCAAACTCAAATTAGCTGGATCATTAATCGCACGAATGACTTCAGGGTAAGTGCCAATACCATACAACATCATCAGCAAGATGATGTTGACGCAAGAAGAAATAAATGCCCAACCATCCCTGCCTAAACTTATCTCCCTGGGTATGTTGGCGATGACCAAGATATCTAACAATCCCACCAGAAAAAAGATGGGACGTTCTTTAAAAGCCTCCGTCATATGAGGCATATAGACCAACGTCGTCATGGTGACAGCAGCGTAACAAATGATAAATAATATAATCGCCGGATTGACATTTCTGCGGATCTTATCATGCAATTGCCCTTCCGTCTTCATGAGCGTATAGATGGCTCCATGCATTAAAAAAAGGGCCACCGCCATCACCCCACATAAAAGTGAATAGAAATCGACCATACTCGCAAAGTCACCAATAAAATCGCCGTTCTCATCTAAAGGGATACCGCGGATCATATTACCCACAGCAAATCCTAAACCAAAAGCAATCACAAAACTCGCAAAACTAAACATGATATCCCAAACCCAACGCCACCATGCCATAGGCTGCTTACTTCGCACTTCAATGGCAACGGCACGGAAAATAATCCCCGTTAAGAGCAACATGATAGGGATATAAAAAGCCGAACATACCGTGGCATATACCGGAGGGAACCCAGCAAATAAAGCCCCACCCGCCGTCACCAACCACACCTCATTGCCATCCCATACCGGACCAATCGTATTCAACAATATGCGTCGCTCTTCATCCTTCTTGGAAAAAAGATGCAGCATCCCAACCCCTAGATCAAATCCATCCAAAATCACATACCCTGTCAACAAGATCACAAAAGCGAAAAACCATATAAATTCAAGCTCAGCTTCAATTATCATTATTCAACTCCTTAACATAAGCATGTAAATGGTGATATTGGGCGGGTCCATGACCATCAATTGGCCCATGTTTGAATTTTTCATTAAGCAAATAGAGAAACACCAAAAACAAAAGGAAATATAGAAAGGTGAACATCACCAAAGATCCCAACACCTGATTGGCTGTGACTACCTTAGATAAGCCATCAGAGATGCGCAGCAAGTTATACACAATCCACGGATAGCGCCCCATTTCAGCAGAGACCCAGCCTGCTTGGTTAGCAAGCTGCGGACATAATACCGAAAACATCAGCGCCCTTAATACCCACTTACTGCTAAATAGTGTACCTCGATACCACATAAAAATTGAAAGCACACCCAAACCAAACATGATTACCCACATAGCGACCATCAAACGATATGTCTGAAAGACCACAGCGACGTTTGGCCAATCTTTTTGCGGCATCTGATCTAAACCCTTAATCTCGGCTGAAGCGCTTCCAAAAGACAATATACTCAGTAATTTGGGGATTTCTAAGCTATAATCCAGACGTTGTTCTTTGGTGTTAACAATGCCAAAAACAGCCATTCCCTTATCTGTCCCAGTATGAAATACCCCCTCTAGGGCCGCCAGCTTCATCGGTTGATTGACTGCAACCCCCTTGGCTGAACTATCACCAGATACCCCTTGTAACACACAGGCAAGCAATGCCACCACCAAGCCGATCTTCATGGAACTTTTAGCAAAATCGATATGCTGTTTCTTTAAAAGATAATAGGCAGAAACACTGATCACCAAAAAAGCCCCCGCCAGCCAAGCCCCAATCACAGAATGCACCAAACGATCCACAGAGGATGGATTGAAAACCATCGCCCAAAAGTCTACGATTTCGGCCCGTGCTTTTAGCCCTTCCCCCACAATGTGGAAGCCCGCAGGCGTCTGCATCCATGAATTAGCAACGATGATCCAAATAGCGCTAAAATGTGCACCTAAACATACCATGAGGGTCGAAAAGAAATGCATTTTTGGACCCACCCGATCCCATCCAAACAGCACTATAGCTAAGAAGCCCGATTCAAGGAAGAAGGCAAAGACCCCTTCAGCTGCCAAAGCGCTGCCAAAAACATCACCTACATATTTTGAATAGGTGGCCCAATTGGTGCCAAACTCAAACTCCATGACAATGCCCGTAGCAACTCCCATAGCAAATGTCAAAGCAAACACCTTGGTCCAAAATTTTGTCATATTCAAATAATGCACGTCTTTGGTCTTCAAATACAACCCTTCCATCACAACTAAAATCAATCCCAAACCGATGCTAAGTGGAGGATAGATGTAGTGGAACATGATAGTCAGTGCAAACTGCAAACGTGCGAGTATTTCGACATCCATGGAGACCTCTTGATGAAACTATGTATACGTTCGGCATACGCACACTAGCCTAACTAAATGTTTTTTTTAAAGAGAGAATTGCGGCTCATCACTGATAAAGTACCGCACTATTGAACGCGAAGATCGCGAAGTAAGCGAAGATAACGCGAAGAAAGTTTCATTTATTGAAGTATACCCACAGAAGAAAAATCTTCGCGTTACCTTCGCTTGCTTCGCGTTCTTCGCGTTCAAAAAGTGTGGTACTCTAATTTGTGATGACCCGGAATTGCAATCGTTACAGAAAAACAATTGCCGATAATCTCCTAATTATACACAATTTGCAGCAGTTCAAGGGGTTGAGTTTTCCACGTGCGGTATAAGCGCTTATTCCCCTCTACAGCTGCGCAAAGACGTTAACATGAAATTTTTTGAATTATTAGTTCCAGGGGTTGAAATTCTGATCATGGCCATCATGATCTACTACCTGCTGTCCTTCTTCTGGAATACCAGGGCCATGGATCTTGTTTTCGGTCTACTCGCTTTTTTGCTGCTCTACACCGCATCGCGCTGGTTCTATTTACCCGTCCTGCAAAAGCTAATGCTCTACTTCGTCAATGTGGCGGTCATTGCCATCCTAGTGATCTTCCAGCCAGAATTGCGCCTTGCCCTCTCTCGCTTGAGTGTTAAAGGCAAAAAATATCGCGAAATCACTGAATTCGATAAATTTCTCGATTCAATTTCACAATCCATCTACCGTCTTTCAGAAAGACGGATCGGCGCACTTGTCCTCTTAGAAAACCAAGATTCACTCGATGAATATGCCAACAAAGCTGTCATCCTCAACGCCCAATTTTCACCAGAGCTCCTAGAATCCATCTTCATTACCACCACCCCCTTGCACGATGGGGCTGTCATTATCCGAGGAACCACGATCTTATCAGCAGCCACAATTTTGCCTCTGGCAGACGATAGCACACAACTTTCTAAGTCTATGGGCACCCGTCATCGCGCAGGCCTTGGCATCAGCCAGATCACTGACGCCCTCATCATCGTCGTCTCAGAAGAAACGGGAAAAGTTTCCATCGCCCGCGATGGGATCATGACACGGGGCATTAAAACAGATCGCTTCAAAGGCATCATCCGCAGTGTCTTTAATCCACCGAAAACGGCCATAGAATCGCGCTTTGATATCATAGGACAACTGAAAAAATGGAATCAGTAGCCACACGCTTATTTCTACACAATTGGCAACGCAAACTCGTTGCCCTCCTCACAGCCATCGTCATTTGGCTATTCGTCAACCACTCGATCAACGAAACAAAAGTCCTCTCAAACATCCCCATCCGCATCATCAACCTGCCTTCAGACAAAACAATTCAAGGTCTTTTACCGAATGGGATGTTGACGCGTAGAATCACCCTTACCTTAACCGGTAGCAAAGATGTGATTGAAGAACTCGAAACCGGCGATCTTGAAGTCCTGCTCGATGCCACCACCGCGGATAATGACGACTGGATTGTCCAATTATCTAAAAAAAATCTCGTGAGCCTCAACCCTGCTATCGATCTGCCGCGACATATCAGTGCTCTCGATCATACCACCTTCGTCATCAAGCTGAGCAATCTAGTCACAGCCAAAATCGCCTTGAATATCGCATCTCCACGTGGTGTCCCTCCCCCTGGATATGAATACCTCGACATATGGCCACAACGCATCTTTCAAGCGGTGAGCGGTCCTGAAGAAGAAATTCAGCAACTCAAAGAAAAAGGCCTAGAAATCACCTTTGACCTAAGCGAGATCACGAAAGCGGAGCTCGACGCGATCAAAAGCTCAGGCCCCAACGATGAAATTAGTTTCCCAGTGCCAAAAAAATGGAAACAAATCTTTATCCCTTTCCGCCACACTTTTGAAGATTTCAATGACCCCGAAACTTCCAACCTGCGCATCGACTTCCTACGCAAAGAATTTCTAGCCCTCGATAAGGAGATCCCTATCACCGTCTTTTATCCTTTAGACGACATCGACACGATGAATCCTGAGTCCTTCTCACTAGCCTTAAGCGACGACATCCAAATGAAAAATGGGGCTACTATCTTCACCAAACCACTCTTTGCTAAAGAAGTCAGCCGTTTGTTTATCGACGTCATCCGCAATTCCATCGAAATCGTGATTCGTGCCGTCCCCAAAAATAAACGCAAAGTGCTGGCGTGGAGTGTGCAATTTATCAACCCTCACGACCTCGAAGACACCTACGTCGCCCTTTCCATCGCCAATATATCGACCAACAAAAACACCCAAGGCGCCTTTCCCAAAAAGCAAGAAGAGATGCTGCGTAAACGCTTCCGCGAATACATGCAAAAACTTACCCTATACCTGCCCAATGCGAAGAAACTACACCTTAAAAGTAGTGTCGAAGATAACCAAATTCGCGTGACGGCCTACTAAAAAAGGATGGCTTATGCCCGCCGAACGCTATTTTTACAATCAACACATCGACACAGGCGCAATTTTAAGCCTCACAGACCAAGAGTATCATCACTTAGTGCATGTCATGCGCTCACAACCCAACGATGAAATCGAATTGGTGAATGGACAAGGCCTACTCGCTAAAGCCCGCGTGCAAACCATCGCCAAAAAAAATGTGTTGCTGCAAGTAGAAAGCACCCAACTAGCCACGCCCCCCGCCACACAACTCATCCTAGCGCAAGCCATCCCACGCATGAACCGCCTTGAATTCATTCTCGAAAAAAGCACCGAACTTGGCGTGACAGAGATTTGGCTCTTTCCTGGCACTCATAGCGAAAGAAAACACTTTAACGCACAACAAATGGAACGCCTGCAAGCTATCACCATCGCGGCGATGAAACAATGTGGGCGCCTCTTTCTCCCCAAACTGATCATGACGCCTAAACTGAGTGCATGGCAGGAAATCCCCATCCCGGCTTTCTTTGGGGACATCTCACCTGCGGCTCCCCCGCTTGCCAGCGTCTGGCAGCCACACCCCACAAACCCATCCGCCTGCATCTGCATCGGGCCCGAATCAGGCTTCACAGCAGAAGAAACCGCACGCTTACTACAACTGGGAATGAAAGGAGTCAAGCTCCACCCCAATATCTTGCGCACAGACACCGCGGCCATCGCTGCTTTAAGCCTTCTTAGTCACTCCCTCTTTTTGACAATATAGCAACATGTTGTTATAATAACATATATCCAAGACAACGTGAGTAAGACCATGAGAAAACATGTACCACATAAACAAGTCAAGCTTCCTCTGGACACCAGAAACAGAGTTTGTTTGACTCAGTTTTTGCCTAAAAATTTAGACGTGAGCTCGTTTAGAGCCTATCAGGAAGGAAATAAAATTATTTTAGAGCCCTTAGTAGAAATCCCCTCAGAAGAACACTGGCTGTACAAAAATCCTAAAGCCATGGCCTCTGTGAGGAAAGGTTTGGAAGATATTAAAGAAGGAAGAATTAGCGAGCTATCAAGAGACTTTTCTGAATTTATGAATGACGATGAAATTTAATCTAAAATACTCCGATACAGCAAAAGAACAATTCCTAGAATTAGAAACAAGCAAGGATAAAATTGCTCAGTATAAAGCCGTTTCTAAAACATTAGGTCTCATGCAGATAAATCTGCGACACCCCTCATTAAATACACATAAATACGATACTATCACTTCTCCCTTTGGGGGAGAAGTTTTTGAATCGTATGCCCAAAACAAAACACCAGCTGCTTATCGTGTTTTTTGGACTTATGGCCCTGGACGAAGAGAATTGTACATTATCGCCATTACCTCTCATCCCTAAATTGAACTTTTGCTTATTTAATTCCGTTCGTTAAGGCACTTTTGATTTTGTCGTTGACAAACTCTTCGCCTTTCATTTTGAGATGATTGAGAATGTAGTCGTTAATTTGCTCTACATGCTGATTGCCGATCATCTCCACGATTTTGCGTTTAAGCACTTCTTTTTCGTGAACCCCAAGCACTTCTCCCAAATGTTTATCGACGATTTGGCTAACGCGTAAGTAGTACCCCTCAACCATGGTGTCGACAACAACCTTTTTCCCAAAATAAACCATCGCCACTAAGCTGGTTCCATGAGCCGTAGCTAACGTGCCTCCCAGAATTCTACTGCCTGAAATACAGGCATAAACACTCCCCCCTCCCGCGACTAAAGCGGTTAAAGCACTGCCACCCACATAGGAAGTTGTTTTGGCCATCTGGCTAATGGATTGATTCTTAAAACCCTCCCAAAAGATTAACTTCTTATCCGCAGTTTGGAGCGCCTTTAATTCAGCGTAACAACTCTTTGCTTTTTCCACATGGAAAGTTGCCTTGGTATAATAATTTTGAGCTGTATCCACATAAGGCACCAGCTTACTT
>Ga0206894_1033_pt1 | contig 36796 bp, 36 predicted proteins | sample Alteio_BWOrgHeat_54_FD_152953 | JGI IMG/M metagenome (GOLD analysis project Ga0206894, IMG submission 152953) | Enriched cells from forest soil in Barre Woods Harvard Forest LTER site, Petersham, Massachusetts, United States -... | ecosystem: Environmental > Terrestrial > Soil > Temperate forest >...
CAGCGAGTTTACACGGATTGAAGAATGCAGGGATCAGCGCTAGCAGCGGAAAGCACAGTTGGTATTTCATAAGCTTTACAAACTACTAATCTTTTGATTTAAGAGATCGTTAACGATTTGAGGGGAAGCTTTGCCACGCGATAGCTTCATCACCTGCCCAACCAAGAAGGCAAAGGCTTTGTCGCGACCTGCTTTAAAATCGACCACGGATTGCATGTTTTCCGCCAACACTTTGTCAACTAACACTTCAATTTCACCTTGATCATGCACCGGTTGGTAGTCGGGATTCGCAGCCACAATTTGCTCAGGATCTTTGCCAGGGGCTGCCATCATGTCGTCAGCGACATCTTTAGCAATCCTGCCCGTGATGGTCCCTTTATCGATCATTGCCACTAATTTTGCCAAATGGCTGGCCGGGATACCGCTATCAATTAACGTCTTGCCCGTATCTTTGAGGCGTCCGGCAAATTCGACCAAGATCCAGTTACATAAGGCTCTGGCATTAGAACATAGCTTCAAAGCCTCTTCAAAATAGTCTGCAATTTTTTTGTCGAGTGTGATGGCAAAAGCGCTGTGGGCGGGAAGTGCCAATTCACTGACATAGCGGCGTTCGCGTTGTAGAGGGAGTTCTGGCAATGAACTTCGTATTCCTTCGATATAGGCGTCAGTAAGGATAATGGGCACGAGATCAGGCTCTGGAAAGTAACGGTAGTCATCAGCTTGCTCTTTGCGGCGCATAAGCACGGTTTCTTTCTTTTCAGGATCCCAGCGATAAGTGGCTTGGCTGATGATTTCATGCTGCGGACGGCTAGCGTGGTTGGTATACTCGTGGATTTGTCTTTTGATCTCCGCATCAATCGCCAGCTCCATATTGCTGAAGGAGTTCATGTTTTTTATTTCGATCTTGTTGCGTAATCCTTTTTCACCTTTGACTCTCACAGAGACGTTGGCGTCGATGCGCAAGGATCCTTCTTCCATGTTGCAATCGCTAGCATCGATGTATTGCAAAATCGCTTTGATAGCCATGCCATAGGCGGCAGCTTCGCGCGCAGAGTGAATGCACGGCTCTGACACGATTTCGATCAAAGGCACACCAGCACGGTTGTAGTCTACACCAGCAAAGGTGGGGAAGTGTTTAAGCATGCCGGCATCATCTTCCAGATGCACTCTGTTGACAGCAAAGACTTTTTCTTGGCCGTCGACTTCTGCTACGACAGAGCCTCCAAGGACAATAGGTTCATCAAATTGTGTGATTTGGAAATTGCGTGGACTATCAGGATAGAAATAGGATTTGCGGTCGAATTTACTGAATTTGGCAATTTGCGCATTGATGGCACATCCAAATTGGACTGCCTTGCGTACTGCTTCCTTGTTCAATACAGGCAATGCACCTGGTTGGCCCGTGCATACATCATTGATGTTTGTATTTGGCTCATCGCCAAAGCGATTGGGAGCACTGCTAAATAGTTTTGATTTGGTGTTCAGTTCGGCATGGATTTCGAGTCCGATGACTGCTTCCCATTGAGTCGGATGATTCATATGCGTTTTTCCCTATTTTGCCAATTCAGGCAAGGCCTTGTGATAGTCTGTAACTTTTTCAAAAGCATTCGCCGCTTTTAATACACGCACATCTTGCTTTTGTGGTCCAATTAGCTGCATGCCAAGCGGTTTTCCATCGCGAGAAAATCCTTCTGGAATGCTGACAGCCGGTAAGCCGGCTAAATTAGCTGCAATGGTATAGATATCTTCTAAATACAATTGTAAAGGATCCTTGATGGCTCCAATTTCAAAAGCAGTGAATGGTGAGGTGGGGAGTGCTACGAGATCGCACTTTTGGAAAATCCCTTTGAATTGCTGAATGGTCAACGTACGCACCTGTTGAGCCTTCTTATAATAGGAATCCTTATAGCCAGCACTTAACACATAGGTGCCAAGTAAGATACGTCTTTTTACTTCAGGACCATAACCTTCTTCTTTAGAGAAGTCATAAACTTCATCGAGCGTTTTAGCTCTAGCAGAGCGTTGTCCATACCGTATACCATCAAAGCGTGCTAAGTTCGTTGAAGCTTCGGCTGTAGCAAGGATATAGTACACCGCGATCGAATACTTCAAGATACTCAAATCAACATCAACGATCTCAGCTCCAAGACTTTTAAGTTTTTCTAAAGCAGCGCTAAACACTTGTTTTGGCTCTTCTGCGAGTTGCTCAAGAAATTGCCATGGCACTCCGATGCGCATGCCTTTGATATCGCCATTGAAGCTAGATAAATAGTCTTCTTGTGGAGCATCTAAGCTAGTAGAATCGTGCTCACAATGTCGACCAACAACTTCCATCAACAGCGCAGCATCGGCAGTTGTTGTGGCAAAGGGGCCGATCTGATCTAAGGAAGATCCAAATGCCACTAAACCATAGCGAGAGACTCGACCATAAGTGGGTTTGTAGCCGACGATGCCACAAAAGGAGGCGGGCAAACGCACAGAGCCACCCGTGTCACTTCCAAAAGCTAACGGACAAAATCGTGCAGCCACAGCGGCGGCAGAGCCGCCCGAGGAACCACCTGGAGTGCATTTGAGGTTCCAGGGGTTACGTGTTTTTTGCAGAGCTGAGTTTTCCGTGGAGGAACCCATCGCAAATTCGTCTAGATTCGTTTTGCCGATGATGATGGCATCTTCCGCTTCGAGCAGTCTTGTGACAGTAGCATCAAAGGGAGCGCGATAGTTTGTTAAAAATTTTGAGGCGCAGGTAGACAATTCTCCTTTGACATGGATATTATCTTTGATGGCGATAGGCACACCGGCAAGCTTGCCTAGCTTGTGGCCGGCTTTGCGTTTTTCATCCAATTTCTTAGCCTGCTGGATGGCACGTTCATTGAAGACAGCTAGGAATGCGCCGACCTCGTGATCATATTTTTCAATACGCTTAAGGAATGTCTCTACGATGGTGACAGCTGAAATTTCGCCGCGCAAGAATTTATCCCGAATTTCAATAGCAGAAAGTGAATGCATAGTCTTAGTGACCTTAATTAATTGGATTTGATGACTGGAGGAACACGGATCATACCTCCGACTTGCGAAGGGGCGTTACTTAAAAATAGTTCGCGCGGCATGATATCGCGAACTTCATCTTCGCGCATGACATTGCAAGCACCTTCCAGCACTTGATTGCAAGGCGACACATTTGCAGTATCAACTTCTTGTAGTTGTTCGATATAGACAAGAATCTTCTCTAGATCTTTGAGAAGTCTCGCTTGTTCTTCTTCGGAGCATTCGATTCGACTGAGTTTAATAAGATTGTGAATTGCTTCTTTATCCAGATTGCTCATACAGTGCTTTTGTTTTGGTTTCGGCTGTTTCTATTAGGAATGATAGCTTACCTATTCTAAAGAAATTATGCAAGAATAGCGGTGTGGTGAATTATTTTTTGACATTATTGGTCGGAACAAGATAATCAATCTCTTTAGAGAAAGGATATTTGCATGACAAAAAAATTTACCCTAACACTTGGGGAAAGCGCCCCTGATTTTCATTTACTCGGAACAGATGGAAAAATGCACGCTCTCAAAGATTTCAGTCAGGCCCCTGTGCTTGTGATCTTCTTTACCTGCAATCATTGTCCCTACGTGATCAATTCCGATGAAAGCACGCGCAAAACTGCCGAACGATTTAAATCAAAAGGTGTTTTGTTTGTCGGCATCAATGCCAACAGCGCGCATACTAAGCCAGAAGATTCGTATGAACATATGATCGAACGGATGCAGCAGTATAAGTTTCCGTGGCACTACCTACATGATGCTACGCAAGAGGTAGCCAAGGCCTATGGTGCTTTGCGCACACCTCACTTCTTTGTTTTCGATCAGGCACGAAAACTTATTTATACTGGGCGTGGCGTGGATAGTCCAAGAGACAGCTCAAAAGTAACTGTGCACGATTTAGATAATGCTTTGGAAGAACATTTGGCTGGTAAGACAATAACCACCCCCCTGACAAATCCAATCGGATGCAATGTCAAGTGGGAAGGTAAGGATAAGCATTGGATGCCAGAAGATGCTTGCGATCTTGTTTGAGTAGCTTGTTAATTAAGAGGTGGTGATGAAAATATTGGTCAGCGGCGCATCGGGACTAGTAGGAACATGCCTTCAAAGTTACCTAAAAACATGTGGACATCAATTGGTACCATTGGTACGTCAGAAGAATAAAGAACGAGGTGACGCTATTTTGTGGCATCCAGAGCAAGGTTATGTGGATGAGGCGTCCTTAGAAGACTTTGATGCCGTCATTAATCTGGCGGGCGAAAATATTGCCGGGGGACGCTGGAATGAACAGAGAAAAAACCGGATTTTATCTAGCCGCCTCAATAGTGTTCAAACCTTAGTGAAAGCATTTAGCAAGTTGCGCAACCCTCCAAAGACATTCATCAGCGCTTCTGCCGTGGGAGTGTATGGCAATCAAAAAGATAGGTGGTGTACAGAAGAAACTCCACCTGGACAAGGGTTTTTAGTTGATGTGTGCCGGCAGTGGGAAGCTGCCGCTGGGCAAGCCCAAGAGCTTGGAATTCGGACCATCGCGATGCGCTTTGGAGTCGTCCTTTCAACAAAAGGGGGGGCTTTAAGGAAAATGTTGCCTCTTTTTAAGCTAGGCCTGGGTGGAAGGTTAGGGCCTGGTGAACAGTACATGAGCTGGATTGATATTGATGATCTCGTGGCAATTGTGTTGTTTGCGCTAACGAATAAATCCCTCTCCGGACCTGTGAATGTGGTCGCTCCGCATCCAGTGACAAATGCTGTATTTACCAAAGCATTAGGAAATGTATTAGGACGTCCAACGTTCCTGGCGGTGCCAGCCTGTATGTTAAAGCTTGCGCTAGGAAGACAAATGGCGGAAGAGCTTTTGCTTTGTAGCACACGCGTTGAGCCTATGCGTTTAGTGCAAGCTGGATATTCCTTCTCCTATCCTTGTTTGAGCGAATCTTTAAAACACCTTTTGAAATAAATGGATGGTAAAAATATGCCCCCACGCAGCGAGATTAAAGCGCCTAAGAGCGATAAGAGTTTTGTGGCCACATTACTATTTTGTATCCTCCTGGGTCCGTTAGGATTACATCGCTTCTACGTCGGTAAAATCGGCACAGGGATTCTCATGTTACTAACAGCCGGTGGATTGGGAATTTGGGTGCTCATCGATTTCATCCTCATCGTTTCATCACGCTTTAGAGATGTCGATGGCTTTGTCATCGAGCCGTGATGAGAGATTTTGAATTTTACAGACGCTGTCTTTGGTAGTTTCTCGCTTTTGTATAACGTGAATTTGATAGCAAAGTTAACGATGAAAACGATTAAACGATATAATGATAGAACAAGTCAAAAAAACTCTCTCACTTTGAATTGATAGGAAGTATTTGTTGTTTTGAAGTGATGAAGGAACTCGGATCCGAACTTTGCAAAGCAATCAGGAATGTATTGTTGATGTAGGCATGGTTGAAGAACCAATTTCGTTTTGAACATCCAAAAAATCTTATCGTTATATCGTTACATCGTTTCCATCGTTGATTTTGCGGCGAGGCAAAACTTTCCTGACTTCTGCCAAATAATTATCTTATAAGCCATTATAACTTATCCCATCCCAATTTTTTTTCCATTTCTTCCCAACTAATCAAATCATGTTTTTTGATATCTTTACGCGCTTCTTCTAAAGAAGAAAGATCTAACTCATTCTCATACTCTTCAAGGCTACGTAAGGTGGCTTGGGTAATGAAATCTTTAATTGAAACGCCTTGTTTGGCACAGGCTATTTTTAGATAGACATATTCGTTAGCTGGGAACTCAAATGTTACTTTTTTATGTTTGGATTGGCTCATGTTAATACTCCTTAACCTAGTGACATTATATATCTTATACATTTTGCTGTAAAGCTGTAAAGCCGTACATGTGTACCGACACCTGTATATCTGGATGTTCAGCTGTGTCCGTGGTCAGCAATTCCCGCTAATAAACTTTCTCAAGGAAAAGCAATCACTTTAGCAACATTTTTTTCGTAAAGTCCCATATTTTCGGGCACGGGCACGGGCAAGGGCACGGGCACGGGTTTTTTTAGCGGGAACTGCTGGTCCGAGGTATAAATTCTTGTAAAAATTCATATTTTGACGCATAAATTGTCTTACAAATTTATTTACATTGAGGAAGGAAAATGCATCGTCTATATCGATTAACCATACTTGGAATGGCCCTGGTCCCTTTTGCAGCTAGTGGTTTTAGTCCCTGCACCCACTGCTCGAGTGACGATCATGTCGGGTTATATACCGATCCAAGTCACATGCCACAGCCGATACCTTACGGCTACGACGAAACTGGTATCGAAGATGAAGCCAATGAATTGGAAGACGACACTTCTTGGGCGGGGCAGCGCGAAGACTTTTCTGACATGCTTTTCCGATAGACAATCATCTGGTCTGCTACAAAAACGATAAGGGATATCCAATGAATGCATCTAATGCTAGGGACAGTAGTGTAAAGGTTTATGTGGGCACAGATCCACGCATGCATAAAGCGGAAATTGCACTAGAATATAGTATCTATAAGCATTCGACAGTCCCTGTCGATATTGTTTGGATGGATTTTGCCCGTGGAGGGCTTTGGGCGGATTGGAATATTGGACGTGAACACGGACATCCTTATGCCGGGCAAGGGTGGGCGACAGATTTTTCTTGTTTTCGCTTTGCCATCCCCGAGGCCAATCATTTTGAAGGGCGAGCCATCTACCTTGATGTTGATATGATTCTAGTGGGTGATATCAAGGAGCTTTTTGATTTACCAATGCCAAGCGCTGTGTTAATTCCATCAAAGGGTTTCGACGTGATGCTCTATGATTGTGCAGCTTTTAAAGATAGGCTCTGGTGGCCCTCGATTGAAGAAATGAAAAAAAGCGGGGCACGCATATCGGACTATGGAAAGCTGCTCAACGATCGAGGGATGTTGGCCGAACTTTCTGCGGCATGGAATTGCTGCGATGGTGATGGGTATGAGCCGGCGACGACGCGCTTGGTACATTATACGAATATGCGCACGCAGCCTTGGAAGCCTTATCCAGATGTTTTTGACTACCCACCTCATCCAAGACCAGATATGGTCGCTTTATGGCAGAAATATTATGATGAAGGGATTGAGTATTTCGCGACCAACAGGAAACCTTAATTATAGTTTTCTGTCATTATATCCTAGAGGCGCGTGTGCGAAAGTCCGCAGCAATAGCGGATAGCGATTGACTAATGCGTGCGTTAGAAATCAAAGGATATAAAAAATAGCTCAAGCCTAAGCTACAGTGCCTTGCGCTTCGCTTCGGCTCTTCTTTTTTACCTTTGATCTTTGCTGTAATGATTTTTTTTTGAGTTGACGCCTATTGGTTTTTGAGCAGCTTTAAGAGCTGAGCACAGGTGGTTTGGGCGCCTGACATATCAATTTCTATAGCTGGATGGGTTTGAGCGATTCCCTTTTTAATGTGTTGGCATAATCGTCCGCAGTTTAAATCTTCCCTTGTTAGAGGGGTGATTAAACCAAGCGCTGCAAATTTATGCGTACGCGTATATTGATCGGGGAATATCCAAGGAAAAACCAACGCGGGTGTATGGGTGTAAATTGCATCGATGATCGTATAGCCTCCTAAGCTAATCAATAAAGTACTTTCGCTAAGTAATTCGTGAAAATTATTTTGAAAAGGGATGATGCGGATATTTTTTGCATGGAAGTCATGTGCCATTTCAACCAATGTTGTTGACACGATTGAAGGGGTTTTCGGACCAATAATAAACGTGTATTCATAGTCAGGGAAAAAGGGGGCTGTTGTTGCTGCAGCGTACATGAGAGCATCTCCAAAACTTCCTGCACCAATGGTTACTACAATCGTCTTCTTTCGTTTCTTAACTAATTTTCCGTCTGGATTGGTGATAAATCCTGTGTATATGATTTTTTCAGCTAGGTGTTCGGCTAGTTTAAAGGATTCTTGGAGGGTAAATATCTTCGGATCCATGTGGACAAAGATCTTATCGTAATGGGTATTGATAAAATCAATGATACGCCATTCTTGCTCTACAGGATTATTTGGAAAGCTATCGCGCAAAGAGCAGACAACCACACATTTTGGATTGATAGCTTTAACCACATTAATGAGGGTTTCGATTTCATCTTTTAATATCCACTTGCTGAATGGAAAAAATTCGACGACGAGAAAGTCGTAGTGGTTTGCAATATTTTGAATCATCGCATTTCTTGCTGCCCACTTATCCTCACGCTCAAGTTCATTCAACTCAATGGAAGGTAGATATATGGTATGAAAATGAGAGGAGTCAAGGCCGATATCGACAGGGTAGCCTCCACATAAAAAATCGATATCGCAATGTTTGATCAGCTGCCGGCAAATGTGAAGGCTGCGCGTAAGATGACCAACGCCCACAAAATATTGACAGTAAAAAAGTCCTTTAGCTCGCTTGTGTGTTGCTTCAGCACTGTTGCTATTCATTTCGGTTGTTGCATTAATGATGTACCTCAATGCCGGTTTTCTTCAATTTCATGCTCTGATGTACAATATGCTTTTCTCTATTCATAGATCTTTTCAAAGTATGCAATAAATTTGAAAATTGCAATCCCGAAGATCTGGTCCCTTCATTCTTTATCTTTTATTCAATATCTATTATCCTTAGACATTTATCATTTTAGTTATTTTTTCCTATGCCAATATTTAGTAAAGAAAGTCTTGAAGCATTACGTCAACGAGTTGACCTGGTGGATGTCTTGTCGAGTCATCTCGATATGAAGCGTGCTGGAGCTGCGTATAAAACGCTATGTCCCTTCCATGATGAGAAGACGCCGTCTTTTGTCATCAATAAAGGGGATACCCACTACCATTGTTTCGGCTGTGGAGCCCATGGCGATGCAATTCAGTTTTTGATGACTCATCTTAAGATGAGTTTTTTAGAAGCGGTGGAAAGTTTAGCTCAGCGTTTTAATGTGCCTTTGCAGCACGTTGATGCAGGCGAAGAAAAGAAAGGCCCTAATAAAGCGGCACTAAAAGAGGCTTTGGAGCTCGCTTCCCGCTTCTATCAGATGCTGCTATTGCATACGGAAGAGGGACATCAAGCTTTGCGCTACCTTTATAAGCGTGGAATAGATCTCGATTTTATCCGACGCTTTCGCCTGGGGCTAGCACCTCGAGAAAATGGGATGCTGCGCAAGATGCTGCATGCTAAATTCATCAAGGATGATATTATGGGGGAAGCAGGATTGATTTCCCCTGGACGAGAAGGGGGATGGCGCGAATTCTTCCATGATAGAATTATGTTCCCAATTTGCGATGCAGCCGGTGCTGTGATTGGCTTTTCAGCGCGTAAATATAAAGAAGAGACGTTTGGCGGTAAGTATATCAATACTCCAGAAACTCCCTTGTTCAAAAAATCGCGCATCTTATTTGGATTACATCATTGCCGTCGACGTATTGCTAAGGAGCGGCAAGCGATCATTGTCGAAGGACAAATTGATGCTCTGAGATTGATTTCAGCAGGATTCAACATCACCGTGGCGGGGCAGGGAACGGCTTTTGGTGATGGACATGTGAAAGAATTGATGGTACTTGGTCTTAATCGGGTGTATTTGGCGTTAGACAGCGATGATGCCGGACGCAATGCTGCCTATAAGATCGGAGATCTTTTCCAACGTGAAGGGGTGGAAGTGCGCATCGTTGAGCTGCCACAAGGGGCAGATCCAGATTCATTTTTGCGCGAGAATGGCGCTACCGCTTTTTTGGAACAGATGCATGCCAGCACCGATTACCTGACCTTTCTTGTGCGCGTACTATCTCTTAAGCTGAATGTGGAGTCGCCTGCAGGCAAAAACGAGCTAGTGCAAATGCTTATAAAGCAAATACGTGCGTGGAATCATCCCCTGATGGTGCATGAGAGCTTGCGCAAGGTGGCGCATTTGGTGCAGGTGCCCGAGGCAATTTTGGGTGTTGGGCAAGAGCATCTACCAAATAACGTTTATATTAAAAAGAATGCTAGTATTGGCTTACAAACAATTGATCCGGATAAGATTTTGGAATCTGACTTTCTGCGGTGGCTATTGTTGTTGGGACACGAACAGCCTCATTTCTTAGATATTGCTCAAGCCAATATTAAACCAGAAGACTTGCATGTTTTGGCATGCCGTCAAATTTATCTTTCTTATTTAGATTGTTACACAGCAAAGATTCCTTGTGACCTTCTCTTATTGGCCAGCCGCGTGGAAGACGCAGAAGGTCAGCAGTTGATTTCTGAGTTGTTACAGCGAAAAGTTAACCATGAGAAAGCAGAGGAACAATATTTAGAGACGGTTCAAAAGCTGTTAGATCGCAATTGGATGGAGCTGCGTGAAGAGATTAAAATGCGCATCCAAACGGCGCAATGTTCTGAGGAAGAAATTTTCGAATATGTTAAGAAGTTCGATGATCTCCGAAAATCGCCTCCCAAGGTCGTTACAGAAGTTCAGCCGCACCATTTGAACGCGAAGATCGCGAAGTAAGCGAAGGTGACGCGAAGGAAGTTTTTATTTATTGAAGTTTATGCTCAAGACAACTCTTCTGATATCATATTTCTAAGAGCGTAACCCTCGAAGAAAAATCTTCGCGTTGCCTTCGCTAGCTTCGTGATCTTCGCGTTCAAACAGTGTGGTATTCTACTTTGGTGATGGTTGGTTTCTTACGCTCTCTTATGGTAGAAAGCGGTTTTTTTGCGTTGGATCCGGAATGACACAACGATCATTGTCAAAGAAACTGTGCCGATTTCGCGCCACTAAACGGTATGCCCAATCATAGCAAAAGGAGGGCAACCAGGAAAGCCACCCCAGCAACACCCACCCGCCACCTAAAAGCCAGCAGATGCGTAACGCGCCTTTTCCTAAAATATAAAAATGAGGATTCGCCGAGGCATAGTCTTCAATCAGGATAAGGCTATCAGCACCTTTTAGATGTTCAGGAAGGTCTTGAAGCATGATGCTAGCAGTTTTTCCCTGAAGAGGGGCAAAAGCGAATTGGTGGGTAGTATCGCGTTTAAGGACAAATTGCACAGCATAATCACATAACCCACATTGTCCGTCATAGAAAATTAGGTGCTTTGGCATATAGTGACAGCTTGTGTTTAATCTTTTGAATCACGTTCGATATACTTCCAAAAGGCGACAAGAAGCAATAATAATAACAGGATCGCAGGATGATCAGGATAGCAAACAAAGAAGAGTTGTTTTCGGAATTATTTCTCTTGTTTGGTTACTAGTTTAATTAATTTATCCTGCCCATCCTGCGATCCTGTTATTCTTTTGAGTCATGTGCGGTAATTCTGGTAAGACTAGACGTGGCTGCTTTCTAATAGTTCTTCGAGATCGCAGTCGCAAGCAAGTCCACAATCCTTACAAGCTATTAAGAACTGCTTGTCTTTATCTTTATCTTTATCTTTGTTTCTGTCTTTGCAGGGGCAGCCAGCAAATGTCGAGCCACCTTTGCCTTTAGATTTGCCACAGCCGCAGTCTTTGGATAATTCGGTGGTGGATAGTGTTGTTGAAGCGCATAACGCAACGGCGCCAAAAGCTACGAAACATGCCAAGACGCTAAGAATGAGAGATTTTTTAGCCATTTGTAATCCTTTATGGTTTTAGCAGATTGGGGAAGAGTGTAATTTGTTTCTTTATTACAAACTACACCATCAATTCTTATCTTTCGTTTTAAAAAGTCAACTAAAAAGCAATGTGTTAATGAAGGAAAGTTAAAACAGTTTTAAGAAATTTTTCCGGTTGCTCAATAAAGGGGCTGTGACCCACTTCCGGAAAGTGAACTAGTGTGGCCTGCGTTATTTTACGTTTTAACTCGTGCTGTTCATTTAGGCATAACAGATCTTCACCTCCACTCACAATTAACGTGGGGGCAGTAATTTTGTCTACCCAAGAAGTGGAGTCGAAATTTGCCAGTGCGTGCATTTGGCATTTGAAACCATTGAGAGATTGTGGGTGCGGGTTATTGAGCAGAAAGTGCTTAACCATTTGCAAAGCTGCGCTATTCCCCAAAAATGCATTAGAATAAAACCAGGGAAGAATGCTATCCACAACCTTATCAAAAGGGACTTTATTTTCTAGCAAATAGCGGGTAAAATCCATGGTCATCAGGCTTCGAGTGTTAAACTTTTGCGTGGTGCAACATAAAATGAGTTTGTCAACTTTTTGGGGGTATTTATAGGCTATTGTTTGTGCAATCCCTCCCCCCAGCGAATGACCTAATATGTGTGGCCTTTTGAGCTGAAGGATATCAACCAAACCCATGGCGTCTTCTGCCATATCATCGGTGGTGAAAGTGGACGTAAGATCCGAACTTCGTCCTACATTGCGATTATCAAAGATAAGCACTTGATATTGTTTGGCAAGTGTTTCTAAAATGGGTTTCCACAAGGTGCTATCGCTAGAAAAGCCGTTGATCAGTACGAGTGGGTGTCCTTCACCATGGATTTCGTAATAGAGCTTTTGTCCATTAACTTGTGCAAATGACATGGTGGGATTTCCTTTAGCTTTCGAGGCGTTTAATAGATTAGTTGTTGTTCCTGCATTGGAGGCAAGGGGGCATTCGTTTTTACCTATCAGATGATAGTAGACGCACCAGCTGGCTGCTGCTTCATAAAAAGTGAAAAGGGCAACACCTAAAGCCAGCCAGCTGTGCCACCACCAGGCCAATACAAGGCAAACAAGCGCAAAACAAAAGCGTATGATACGCCCTTTGGTGTTGATATTTTTTTTCATAGATCCATAAATGACATAAAATTAACTTGTATGAAATAATTTTAATTATGTCAAAGAGTCTGTTATCCGTAAGTGTTAGCGGGTCGTTAAGAAAATCGCGCCGCGATTTTGCTAAGTGTCCGAGAAATGATAGCTCATCCGGTTTTGTTGGACTCTGCTAAAGAGAATTTTGCCCATCCAGTACCGCGGTAGGCTGCAATGCTGCGAACATATACACATGTACTGTTATCCAAGAATCTAGACAAATATCATGCTTTATGAAATTTTGAAACACATCAGTATAAATCCAAATGCACGATCCTAACGAAGAGGTTTGCTTACTATGATGAAAGCAGCATTTATCCATAAAACAGGCGGACCCGAATCCATCGAGTGGGGCGACTTGCCGATACCAGCAATCAATCCCAATGAAGTGTTGGTTAAAGTATCTGCTGTCGCGGTGAATCTTGTCGACACCTATGTTCGCGCAGGGAAATATCCATTGAAGGCTCCTTTGCCTCTACCATATATCATAGGCTCAGATATGGTGGGTGTAGTCGAGAAAGTTGGTAAGAGCGTCACTAAATTTAAGGTGGGTCAGCGCGTGTGGACAAATAGCGCTGGCTTTCAAGGGCGGCAAGGTTGTTTTGCCGAATATGCTGCGATTGAACAAAATTTACTTTATCCTGCGCCTGCCCATGTTGATGATACCTCACTTGTTGCCTCATTGCAGGCAGGGGCGACGGCTTGTTTAGGTCTTATCCATGCGGCATTTTTAAAAGCTACCGACGTGATTTTTGTGAATGGGGGAGGGGGCAATGTAGGTAGCGCCGTCATCCAAATTGCTAAAGCTCGGGGTGCTACCGTCTTCACATCCACAAGTGGCACCGAAAAGATTGAGTGGTGTAAGAGTTTAGGCGCCGATTTAGTCGTAGATTACAAAAAAGATCATATCGAACAATGTGTAAGAGCGCTGTCACCTGCAGGGGTAGATGTGTTTTGGGACACATCGCGCCAACCAAACTTTGATCTTAGTGTCGGTTTATTAGCTGAAAAGGGGAGGATCGTGTTAATGGCTGGAGCTGATGCGCGTCCACCTTTTCCGGTGGGCCTCTTTTATAGGAAGCAGTGCTCAATGAAAGGAATTGTGTTAAAAGACGCTACAGAGAGAGAATTAGAGCAGTGTGCTGAGCTCATTAATGCTTGTCTTGAACAAAAAGTGCTTAAGTCCAAAATAGCTAAAGTGATGCCCTTGTCACTGGCTGCTAAAGCACATTCGATGTTAGAGACTAAAGCCGATCTCTGGGGAAAAATTGTCCTAACGGTCTGAAAAAATAGACTTCTTTAGAAACTGCACTCCCGTCGTGCCCCTGCCTATATCATTAAGCTAAGGGATTAAGTTGCTCAGGCTTTCAGCCCAATGTCATTAAGTTAAGAGATAAGTGCTTTAATATTAGGGGTTCTAAAGAGCTCCAACGGAGCAAACAGGTGTAAAGCCCACAGTGTAGCGCTGCCGGCGCAAACTGTGGGGATACGAAAACAAATATAGAGCTCCAACGGAGCGGCAAGGTGTTCTTCCATGACATGACTACAGCACACCTGGTCGCTCCATTGGAGCTCAGATCCTTTTTTTATGAGATCCACAGTTTGCGCCGACAGCGCTACACTGTGGGCTTTACACCTGTCTGCTCCGTTGGAGCTCTTTAAACCTCTTCATAGTAAGTTACTTACCTCTTAACTAAACGACATTGGGCTTTCAGCCTGAGCAACTTAATCCTTTAGCTTAACGCGTATGTGCCTCTGCACGCCTTTTTCCGATTAATTTTTTCGTTGAGCCATTTTAACAAACATCGATTCTATTCGTACTAAAGCAGAATTTTTTAATTTTGCGATGATTTGTTGTTTATGTTTTGTTGAATTAAATATTTTATTTTGTTATAATATTTTATGATATTATTTGATTTTAGTTGAGGTGTTATGTCTGTTTCGAAAATTTCAGTTGATAAAACAAGTGCTTGTACTTTTGAAGTGTCTAAGGATGATAAGTCGGTAGGGTACTTGGCTATCCGAGATCAAAATAAAAAAATTTGTTATCCTGTAAATGTTAAATGTTTTACTCATTATCAAAATTGCTATTTTCTACCTGTTCTAAATAGTTTCGATCAAAAAGACATCAAAAGATTTCTCGCAATTTTAGACTGGAAAAATGCTGGAAACGAAGGCGAATCTCCGATTACAGATACATTGAACATTGGAGAAGCTATCGAAAGCACACGAGAGTTATCTAAGATAAAAAACGTCAGCTGTGTTTTCCGGGATAATCGACTTTGCTTATCCGGAAATGAAACAAGTATTACAGCTGGGGTACCTAAATTTGATTCAGTTCCTAAGGGTGAGCTCATCATTCAAAATGGCGTTAAGAAATCCGTCCTTCCTTTGATTTGTGGTAGTATCACTTTAGGCAAGGCGGCCGAACTCATCGAGATATTTGATTCATTTGAGCAGAGCACGAGAGAGTATCTATTAAAAGATCTTGAAAATATTTTATCGAGAAAAGGATGCTCTCGTCTTTCCTTTCATGAATTATATGAACAGGTAGCATTGGATGAAAGTGGGTTTTAGGACTAGATGCTAGTAAACAAGATTTGAAAAATTAAACAGACATGGACGAATTGCAGCGCTTCGTCCATGTCTATAGATTGCTTCAATTAGAAGACGTAACCAATATCAGCTGTGATGTTCCATGAGGTCCAATTGACATTGCGCACGACAGAGTGATAAAGGCCTTTTTCACCCCTGAATTTTGCTTTTGAAGCGTTGAAATTATAGTAGTCGAACTTAATCCCAAAGATCCAATCGTCACAAAATTCGAAGACGCTATTCAGCGATATTTCGTTGCCACTGGCATTCAGGTTATGCTGCTTGCCTTCAAGCGAACCGACGGGTACACCAGGGGTTCCTGGAGCAAAGACTTCATGAATTTTTGCGTGATAGCCTGCCCATGTATAAGCATAGCGCAGAGCTAATTGCCAGCCACACGCGATTTGCCATGAGGCCAAGAAACCTAAAGTTGGGCCTTTCCATATATATCTATAGTGGTTGGGTGAATACTGTGATTGTTTAGGATTTTTGGCGTCTTCATTGTGATACTTGTGATTAGCAAGTCTTTGGAAGTGATAGGCGTAGCCAGCTAGAGGGGCGAAGGAATAGGTGTTGCATGGACTATTAAATTGATAGCCAGCTTCACCAGATAAATCATAAACACGCCCTTTTGTAGGGGAGTGCACATCACCGACTTGTGTGGCAGAGGCTTCGGGATTTGTTGTAAATGTTTTGATGGTTTGATGTCCCTGACGTCCCCACCAACCGTAGTCAAAATCAACCTTCATGAGGTAGTGTTCGGTGGCTAAAAATTGGAATCCTGTATCAATGATGCCTGTATGTAGTCCGGTCCATTTCTCTTCGACAATATATCCGGGGGCGCTTGCAGGATATGCTTTCCATTTAACTTGATCTTCGCGATATCCACCACCAATTTCAAAGGACATGACAGTATCGAAGCCAAAGCAATCAGAACAGCTTTCCGAAAAGCACGTGTCCATAGCATACACTTGCATACTCGATGTAAGGGTAGCTAAAAGCATAAACAATTTTTGTTTCATAAAAAAATCTCCAAAAGGTAACTAAAATTGGATCATCTATATGATTTTTGGAGGAAAAAGGCAAGAGATATATAGGGAAATGGTACGAGCCTGCGTGCGGTAGTGAGAAAAAGGGACCTAAAGGAAAAAAGAAAGGCTAAAGGCTAAAGGCGAAAAAGATGAAACAAAGTCTTTTAATTTTTATCCTTTATACCTGCTCCTTTTGCCTTTCTTTTTTTCGTCCTTTTTCTTTTTTTCGCCCTTCGCCTTTCGCCTTTAGTCTTTAGCTTTTAGCCTTTAGGGGGTGATTCCTTTTCGGGGCTACCAAAGAAGTAGTCGCCGAGGCCTGTCTTTTGCAAGATTGAATAAGCCGTTTGGGCCATGGGGCCTATATTTGCGTCTACTTTTGCTTGCAAGGCAGCTTTTCTGCCTTCGTAAGTGGCAATTCGTTCTGTGTCAGGTTCTTCTGCTGCCCGTAACTCCATGAGTTGAGCTTCCAGTTTTTCTATTTCAGCCTGGGCATGTTTAAGTTCTCCATAGTCGTGACTAAAGCCATACCCAAGTTGAGTTTGTTCGGCATGCACTTTCTCTAACTCTTTTGTCAAGACCGTGATTTGCTGCTCATTAAACTTCTGGCGCGCAGGGACAATACCTGGTTGGGCATTAGCCTGTTGAAATTGGGCAATGCGCTTACTGAGATCGGTTGCCTTTTCATTAAGACCTTGCAGTCTTTCTTTAGAGGGGGAGACCACTGGGCCGATGGGAGCTTGCCCTTGTTGGATTGGCATTGGCACATCTGATCCAGGAGATTTTGGTCCGGTAGGGGCTGACATAGTTTGTTCTCCTTAATTTCATGGTTAGTATATATATCCTTGTATATTTAATTATTTATTATTAATATTTATTGTGTCAATTGATTTTATTTAAGATTAAAATATTAAATTTAAGTAGCTAGCTTCTATAGCGATTGCGGAAAAATCGTTTGGACATGGACTTCATGGACTTCATGGACGAATATGGACGACATGGACGAATATGGACAAATATGGACTACATGGACTAAGTGAGACGATTGCAAAAGTCAAATGGGGAGTCTAGAATCGAATCTTAGTCAGAAAAAGATTGCTTTTTGACAACGATTCGATTCTAGACAAGCCAATTTGACTTATGCAATCGTCTCAAGTGGACAACATGGACTAAACAGCTCCGTCCATATTTGTCCATATTCGTCCATGTCGTCCATGAAGTCCATATCGTCCATAAAAAACTGCGGAAAAACTTTAAAAAAATAACTTGATATTGTATCAGGGTGATTAGTGTAAATGAGTGCGCGGTGGGGCAATTTTGCGAAGGTAAGATGTTAACCTGACTAAAAACGACGAAAAAACAGGTGGTTTAAGCCGAATTTTTTTGTGGAGCAACAAAAATAAGCAAACAAATTTTCGCCTTTAAGCACTATTGAGAAGGTGAATCGCAGTTTTTTTACAAAAAGCAGTTGCGCAAAATCGCGCAAGTTATGTATGTTATGAACTTCCTAAACGAGAAATCGCTAAAACAAGCGAAAGTCAAGTTAAGGTAATAGCGCTGCCAAACGAGCAGGGCAAGTGAAGTTTTGACAGTGATAATAAGACAATGTGCAAGCAAAATAATCATAGAGCTTGTGCGATTCATGACTGCAAAGTCGTGAAACTCGCATATAATATTTTAATGCTCAAGTTTTCAAAAGTTTTTTTCTTTGAGAATTTGATCTTGGTTCAGATTGAATGCTGACGGCGTGGATGAGGCATGCAAGTCGAACGGTTAGTAGCGTAGAATTTATTCTGCGTTATTAATAGTGGCGGAAGGGTTAGTAATACATGGGTAACTTGCCTTTAACTGTGGAATAACGGTTGGAAACGACCGCTAATACCACATGTGGTGGAACAGGGCATCCTGTTTTCATTAAAGTAGGGGATCGTAAGACCTTGCGGTTAAAGAGAGGCCCATGGGATATCAGCTAGTTGGTGAGGTAAGAGCTCACCAAGGCTAAGACGTCTAGGCGGATTGAGAGATTGACCGCCAACACTGGGACTGAGAACTGCCCAGACTCCTACGGGAGGCTGCAGTCGAGAATCATTCGCAATGGGCGAAAGCCTGACGATGCGACGCCGTGTGAGCGATGAAGGCCTTAGGGTTGTAAAGCTCTTTCGCTTGGGAACAAGAGAAGCTGGCTAATATCCAGCGAATTTGAGGGTACCAGGTAAAGAAGCACCGGCTAACTCCGTGCCAGCAGCTGCGGTAATACGGAGGGTGCAAGCATTAATCGGATTTATTGGGCGTAAAGGGCGCGTAGGCGGGAAGAAAAGTCAGATGTGAAATCCTGGAGCTCAACTTCAGAACAGCATATGAAACTGTCTTTCTAGAGGGTAGGCGGAGAAAACGGAATTCCACAAGTAGCGGTGAAATGCGTAGATATGTGGAAGAACACCGGTGGCGAAGGCGGTTTTCTAGCTTATACCTGACGCTGAGGCGCGAAAGCAAGGGGATCAAACAGGATTAGATACCCTGGTAGTCCTTGCCGTAAACTATGTATACTTGGTGTAACTGGACTCAACCCTAGTTGTGCCGTAGCTAACGCGATAAGTATACCGCCTGGGGAGTACGCTCGCAAGGGTGAAACTCAAAAGAATTGACGGGGACCCGCACAAGCAGTGGAGCATGTGGTTTAATTCGATGCAACGCGAAGAACCTTACCCAGACTTGACATACAGTGGAAGTTAGCAGAAATGTTAACGCCCTTCGGGGCCGCTGAACAGGTGCTGCATGGCTGTCGTCAGCTCGTGCCGTGAGGTGTTGGGTTAAGTCCCGCAACGAGCGCAACCCTTATCGTTAGTTGCCAACAGGTAATGCTGGGAACTCTAGCGAGACTGCCTGGGTTAACCAGGAGGAAGGTGAGGATGACGTCAAGTCCGCATGGCCCTTATGTCTGGGGCTACACACGTGCTACAATGGTCGGTACAGAAGGCAGCGAAGCCGCGAGGTGAAGCAAATCCCAAAAGCCGGCCTCAGTTCAGATTGTAGTCTGCAACTCGACTACATGAAGACGGAATTGCTAGTAATGGCAGGTCAGCAACACTGCCGTGAATACGTTCCCGGGTCTTGTACACACCGCCCGTCACATCATGGGAGTTGGTTTTACCCGAAGCCGCTGGCTCAACCGCAAGGAGAGAGGCGTCTAAGGTGAGGCTGATGACTGGGATGAAGTCGTAACAAGGTAGCCCTACCGGAAGGTGGGGCTGGATCACCTCCTTTTAAGGACAAGTGGCGAAGATGGCATATATGCCATCGATGATCGCTCACTAGGTTGGGCAGCTCTATGAGTGTAAGCACATTGTCTTTTTATCATTGTCAAGATGTCTTGAAAGGCAAATGAATCAAGAATCAATAGCGTAAGAAATTTGTAAAGTTGTAACAGACGTGAAAACGTCAACAATAGCATCTTAAAATACAACGTTTAGACTAAAATCTAGACGATGTCACTGACAAAAATCGACGCTTGAGGATAATCTTCATAAATTATAATGGCAAAAGCGTCTGTCGTAAGACAGACAAAATAATCGAGGCTCAATTACTAATGACTTGTACAAGTTAAAGTAAAGCTGAAGGAAGAGGTTAAATTTTTTAACCTTTCGCCTTAAGCCTTTAAACTTTTTTTTGGTCAAGCTAGTAAGGGCTATTGGTGGATGCCTTGGCATCAACAGGCGATGAAGGACGCGATACCTGCGAAAAGCTTCGGTGAGCTGGAAAAAGCATTGACCCGGAGATCTCCGAATGGGGCAACCCAGTAGGATTTAAACCCCTACTATCCTTAGCATGAATCCATAGTGCAAGGAAGCGATACCTGCCGAACTGAAACATCTTAGTAGGCAGAGGAAAAGAAATCAATTTCGAGATTCCCCTAGTAGCGGCGAGCGAAGCGGGAAGAGCCCAAACCAAGCTTTTTAAGCTTGGGGTTGTAGGACCAGCCAAAAGATCAGCAACTTTTAGCAGAACATTTCTGGAAAGTTAGGCAACATAGGGTGAAAGCCCCGTATGCGAAAAAAGGAACTGACAAGGCTGGCACCTGAGTAGAGCCGGACACGTGAAACCCGGTTCGAATCTGGAGGGACCACCCTCCAAGGCTAAATACTCGTTGATGACCGATAGTGAACTAGTACCGTGAGGGAAAGGCGAAAAGAACCCCAGTGAGGGGAGTGAAATAGAACCTGAAACCAGTAGCTTACAAACGATCGAAGGCCTATGCCCTTTTTAAGGGAATGGCTGACGGTGTGCCTTTTGCATGATGAGCCAGCGAGTTGCGTTATATGGCGAGGTTAAAGGACATCCGTTCTGAAGCCGAAGCGAAAGCGAGTGTTAAAAGCGCGCATTAGTCATATGACGCAGACACGAAACCGAGTGATCTATCCATGACCAGGTTGAAGCAAGGGTAACACCTTGTGGAGGACCGAACTAGTAACTGTTGAAAAAGTTTTGGATGAGTTGTGGATAGGGGTGAAAGGCCAATCAAACTCGGAGATATCTTGTTCTCTTCGAAATAACTTTCGGGTTAGCCTCGAACATCTGTTTAGCAGGGGTAGAGCACTGAATTCACGCGGGGGCCTACCGGCCTACCAAAGGAAATCAAACTCCGAATACTGCTAAATCGTTCGGGAGATAGACTGTGGGGGATAAGCTTCATAGTCAAAAGGGGAACAGCCCAGATCGTCAATTAAGGCCCCTAAATCCATGCTAAGTGAGTAAGGAAGTAGAGTTTCAAAAACAGTTGGGATGTTGGCTTAGAGGCAGCCATCATTTAAAGAGTGCGTAACAGCTCACCAATCGAGAAACTCTGCGCCGATAATATCCGGGACTAAAGCATGGTGCCGAAATTACGGGTTTATATTGCAAAATATAAGCGGTAGAAGAGCGTTGTATGTGCGTCGAAGGTATACCGTAAGGAGTGCTGGAGCGCATACAAGTGAGAATGCATGGCATGAGTAAACGATAAAGGGAGTGAAAATCTCCCTCGCCGAAAACCTAAGGTTTCCAGGGTAAAGCTCGTCTTCCCTGGGTTAGCCGGTCCCTAAGCCGAGGCTGAAAAGCGTAGGCGATGGAAAGCAGGTTAAATATTCCTGCGCCGCCGAAAACAATGACAAAGGGTTGACGAAGTAAGTTAAACACGTGGACGATCGGAAATGTCCATAGGGCTGTATGGTTGGTTGATAGGCAAATCCGTCAACATAATACTGGGCAGCACTCAAGGGGAATCGCAAGAGGAACCGATGGTGTGGCGCGATGCTTCCAAGAAATAGACTCTAGTCGTCGTAGGCGACCGTACCAAAACCGACACAGGTGGGTGGGAAGAAGATTCTCAGGCGCGCGAGAGAACTCTCGTTAAGGAACTCGGCAAATTATCCTCGTAACTTCGGGAGAAGAGGAGCCCTGGAAGGTGATTGTCTTTTCGACATGAGCGTTTCGGGGCCGCAGAGAAATGGCCCAGGCGACTGTTTAACAAAAACACAGCACTATGCAAAGACGTCTAAGTCGAAGTATATGGTGTGATGCCTGCCCAATGCCAAAAGGTCAAAAGGAGATGTTAGCCGCAAGGCGAAGCATTGAATTTAAGCCCTGGTGAATGGCGGCCGTAACTATAACGGTCCTAAGGTAGCGAAATTCCTTGTCGGGTAAGTTCCGACCTGCACGAATGGTATAACGATCTGGGCACTGTCTCAACGAGAGACTCGGTGAACTTGTAGTAGCAGTGAAGATGCTGTTTACCCGCAATAAGACGGAAAGACCCCGTGAACCTTTACTGTACTCTGATATTGGCTCTTGACTTGTCATGTGTAGGATAACCAGGAGGCTATGAAGCTGCGTCGTCAGGCGTAGTGGAGCCACCGTTGAAATACTGGTCTTGACAAGTCGGGAATCTAACATAATCCCATGAAGCTGGGATATGGACATTGTCAGACGGGCAGTTTTGCTGGGGCGGTATCCTCCTAAAGAGTAACGGAGGAGTCCCAAGCTTGCCTCATCGTGGTTGGCAATCACGAGAAGAGCGTAAAGGTATAAGGCAAGTTAACTGCGAGACCAACAAGTCGAGCAGATACGAAAGTAGGGCTTAGTGATCCGGCGGTGGAAAGTGGAATCGCCGTCGCTCAACGGATAAAAGGTACTCCGGGGATAACAGGCTTATCGCCACCAAGAGTTCATATCGACGTGGCGGTTTGGCACCTCGATGTCGACTCATCGTATCCTGGGGCTGAAGAAGGTCCCAAGGGTTTGGCTGTTCGCCAATTAAAACGGTACGCGAGTTGGGTTCAAAACGTCGTGAGACAGTTTGGTCCCTATCTTTTGTGGGCGCAGGATACTTGAGAGGAGCTGCTTCTAGTACGAGAGGACCGAAGTGGACGAACCAATGGTGTTCCGGTTGTTCTGCCAAGGGCATAGCCGGGTAGCTAAGTTCGGAAAGGATAAGCGTTGAAAGCATCTAAACGCCAAGCCTCCCTCAAGATAAGGTATCCCAATGAGACTCCATGTAGACCACGTGGTAGATAGGTTGGGTGTGTAAGCACAGTAATGTGTGTAGCTAACCAATACTAATAGTCCATTGGCTTGACCACCTTTTTTTTAAGGATGAAGGATAAAGGATTGTAAGATCCAAAGACCAATCCGTAATCCGCAAGGTTAAAACCTTGAAAAGCGTGGGTCGAAATAATACAAGAAATCACAAGTTGTTAAGTAAATTGCGCAAAGCCATCATATTTATGAGAAGCTTCAAGCGTCGATTTTTGCAAGTGGCTATACTATAGACTGATTCATTTGCCTAAGTTTTTGCTTGGTGACAATAGAGAGGGGGAAATACCTGATCCCTTTCCGAACTCAGAAGTCAAGCCCCTCATCGCCGATGGTACTGCACACAAGAGTGTGGGAGAGTAGGTCGTTGCCAAGCTTTTTATTCGTGCCCTAACTGCTATGCAGTTAGGGCTTTTTTTTTGTCTACTAACTTCCGTGCCCGTGTGCGTGCCCGTGCCCGTGCCCGGCTAGCATTGATCTCGTGCGAGGTAAAGTCAACGACTGCTGCATGGCCTCACAATTACAAGCCGGGCACGGGCACGCACACGGGCACGGAAGTTGGTTTAGCCTTTCGCCTTTATTAAGGACAAAAAGGACCTAAACGACCTAAAGGACCAAAAGGACGAATGCTTCCAATCAATGGAAGACCCGTCCCTTAGGTCCTTTAGGTCGTTTAGGTCCTTTGTCCACTAAGCCTAATTAGTTTGTGGCTGCTGTTTCTGCGGTTTAAAGAAGCGATTGTGTAGTGATGTAGGGCCGACGGCTAAGGCTAAAATTATAAGTGCAACGATGGCGGTTAGGCCGATAATATTCACGCTTTCTTCAAGCGTATAGGGGGGGATTGTAGCCATGCCTACTTGCGGTCCAGGATAAGCCATTTTTCCATTATGCCAAGCTTCGCTGCAGCCAGCCATGCGGGATAGTTTGGTAGTGCCACAATGTTTTTGCCAATATCCACTTTGAAACGTTGTGTTTACTACTGAGCAAGTGACATAGGGATTATTCTTATATTTTTGTTGGCAGGAATTCAGGTTTTCTGTCATTTGGCAATGGTGCCACGAAGGGCATGTGTAGTCAGCAACTAATTTAAAGGTTGTATGAAAATCTGTCATATTAAACTCTTTTTTTTTGGTTTAATACTTAGATTTTAAAGGAATGGTTTAAATTCTTTATTAAGATTTGATTTGTCGTTAATAAAGAATTTTGCTCTTTTTTTTCTTTTTTTTTCCTATTTTTTTCGCCTTTAGCCTTTAGCTTTTAGCCTTTGTTTTTCGCCTTTGTTTTTAGCCTTTCGCCTTTCTATTGATGCCTGAGACGAAAATGCCCCCTTCGGCTAGGTTGGAAAGATTTTGATTGGTGCCACCTTCTTCATCGAGGGAGACCTTTAGGATTTCCATGATGCTGGTGTGATCGAGTTCTTTGGCGAAGGTTTTGGCTGTGCCATAGCGGGCGATTTCATAGTGCTCAATGCATTGAGCAGCGCTAATTAAAGCTGCATCTTTCACTTCATCGGGGTAGTCGGAGACGATGACTTTAGAGACTTCGGCAATGAGGGCTTGCATGACATTGCTCTTTGGACCAGCGGATTGTTCGCCGAGGATCGAGAAGATTTTATCCAGACGTTGGTATTGATTTTGTGTTTCGCTGTGGTGGTTCTCAAAGGCTTTTTTTAGTTCTTCGGCACAGGCAGCTTCGGCCATTTGGGGCAGGGCTTGGAGCAATAAGCCTTCGCTGCTATATAATTCTCTGAGTTCATTCAATAGAAGTTGATGAAAGGCTTCTCTACCCATTGGATTCTCCTAAATCAGCATGCTGATAGAAGACATACCTTGACGTCTTTTTTATGTAAACACTGAATGGAAGACAATCAGTATTTTTTCATGTAAAAGGCACCGGCGGTATTGATGGTATTTTTAAGCGTTGACCACGCCATCCTTTGCTTGAGAGGGAGATGGGCGCTATATATTCCGAAATATTCTTGCTGACCTACTGCTCGCCGGACAGTTTTGTAGAAAGAAGCTCCAGCCCCTTGATGGAAGGTGGTGGCGTTCTTGCTGGCTTCAAGATAAAGCATAGTGGAGAGAAGGCGATAGAGACGCGTTTTATCGACGTGCTCTTTATCATAACCAAAGAAAGGGCTCATGAATACATTGTCGCGCACGAAGTAGCCCACCACACCGTCGATGACTTCATTTTTCTTTAAGGCCTTAATATGTAAAAAACCCATTTTTGTGATGAGTTTGATATATTCCAAGTTGTACTGAGGATTTAAAGTGGAATGGTGTTCCAACGAAACATTATTGTAGAGCTGCAAAATTCTTTCGAAATCGCCGTCTGTTAATTGGTGCCCTTCCACAATCTCATAATCGAGCTCTTTCCACATCCTGAGGTCGCTTTTAATGATGCGTGTTTGGAAAAGCGCTGGGTCTTGGATGTTGCTAAGATAAATATGCCTACTTGCAATGAATTGGAAGCCCGCTCTCTTGAGGTTGCTTTTTAAGTGCGGCGTTGTTTTTTTGTTGATCGAGCGAAAGGCGATGGCGTGCTTGGGGAATTTCTTTTGGAGAAATGTGGAGATTGCAGCAACTTGTTGTGAGGTGAGATCTTTGGGGTATAGATCTGTGGAGAGGAGCCAGTGGTTGACGTAGACAATGCGATTGATTCTGCCTGTTGACAAAAGCTTACCGAAACATTTCATGCTCTTTTTGGTGATTTTGCGAAGGATGCGATTTTTTATCATGTGGAGCGATTCTAGGCCTAGCGAGATATAGTGGGCGAATGGAGAGCAGATGTAGGAATTGTGGTAGTTGTTGTTGACGATCAAAAGAGGGATAATATGGTCATCGACCTTCAGCAGCTTCATTTCGGCAGCCACGTTATCGATATAATGGGCTGGGCCTTGTTTGATCATCGCCGTTAAGTAAAGGCGACCAAATTGGGCTTCTTCATTATTAGGCCATGAGAGCTGGTTGAGTGAATGTGTATCAAAAATCGCGACAGAGGATATCTCCTGTTTGTCTTTCCAAGAGGTATTCTCGGCAGTAGGGAGCGCAGTCGAACTTAGGGTATCGTTGAATGTCGTGGCGCCGGAGTTCCATGTTTTTTTGGCAGCCAATTCAAAAGAGGGATTCGTCATGCATTCCTTTAAAATATGTAGATAATTTGTAAATCAATGCCGATGAGTTTCAACGTGGTCTTGAAAAAATCAAAGGGGTAGTTCTCACGTCCACCAAAGCATCTTTTTTCGTAAAATGGCATCGCACCAAATTCGATGGAGTTACAGAGGAACTTCTGGCAATAGACGATAGGGACTTCAATGCGATATTGCCAGCTGTCACCAACTAGCAGTTTGCGTTTGCCATCAAAATCGGGATCGTTCTTCACGATTGAGCGGGTATCCCATAGGGTTTTTATGCGTAAATTAGCCCCGATGCTGAAGTTTGAGTTGAGCATGAACTTAGAGAGAAACCCATAGGAAATATAAGGAAAATGGGTCACATAAGTTAAAGGTAATGGAGAAGGGGGATTGAAATTATTTGTTTCTTTAAAATATCCATAACCGCCAAAAGGAGTAAAGGAGTAGTTGGGAAAAAACTTATATTGGAAGGTGTAACCAAGATTACCTTCAATTTGTTCGTCTGTCCAGCGCGAGCGAATCTTGCTTTTGGTGCCTGTATGCCCTCTGACAATACCTGTCCCATAGAAAGCTTGGATGCCCCAGTAGATTTTGTAGCGCTTGATGTGATCGTAGCTGGCACGCAATCCCACGATGGTTCCATTTTGCTTAGTGCCGCCTTGGCGTGTTCTTTTTAAGTGGTAAATTTCAGGGGCGATTGTTAGAATATGTCCCTTAAAATGAGTGTGTTTCTTAATGCATGGATATTCATAAGCATATTCTTGCCCATCGACATAGTCTTGATAACAAGGGTATTCCTGGTATTCGGGCAAGTATTCGGCGGGGAGCTCTGTGGCTGCTAGAAAAACAAGACAAAGTAAAAAAGAGGAAAAGCTGCGTTTTCGCATGGATTGGATCCTTTTTGCTAACCGCGGATGGTATTAGTTAAAAGGATAGTCTAATACGAGAAGGAGTATATTGCAAAATGAAATTTCGTTGCTTGGATTCCAAAAAAAAGGTATCAATTTTTTTTACCTTCGCAACCAAGGAGAATATAATGAAACAAATCGCCAACATTAAATCTCTGCTCTTTATGGGAGTATTGATGAGCACTTCTTGCGGAGGATTTGCTTTGGCGCAACAGATTGTCCTACAAAGTTCTGAAGGAGAGACTTATGTGATTGAAGTCCAACCTGACGATAAATTTCATGATGTTTTAGGCTACATCAACCACTCCCTCGAAGCTGTTGAATCGCACACTTTGCGCTCGCGGCAGTCTGAATTCGAAAATGCTTTGGCCTATGCTTCGCCTAGCAACAGCTTTCGTATGGTTGTCTCAGAAGAGAATATCGTCGTGCAATCACAGATGCGAAAAGCCAGCAAAAGCTCAAGAAACTACAACGCAGCAGCCACAGAGCAAGAAAAAGCTGAAATTGGCTATATCGTCAAAACGCTCGCCAATAATTCCTTGTTAAAAATCAAAGGGGCGGAATCATCGCTGAAAAAGGCTGGTGAAAAGGTGGAAAATGTGCACCCTTTGCAGTTCTTATTGGTCATCTTTACCAATGAAGAATACAAAGTAAGTATGCGCAACTTAGAAGGCAGAAGTTGGGTCTGGAAAAGCTTTTTAGAAGGAATCACACGTAGTCTTGGAGAGGAAAATACAAAAGATAATCTCATGCAATTTGTTCCCGACTTTTCTAAACAGCTAGGCATTAATCCCAAAGATATTTTGCCCATCATGCAGGCCGGACAATGGGAAAAATTTGTCGGCGCTTTGATCAAGCTAGTACCGCGAAATGGCGATTCTGGTCGCTACGATATGTAGAGTTGACATCCTGATAAAGAGGGGACTATGCAGACATGTTTGGTGAGCAGTTTAGTGCGTGGAAGTTGTTTTTTATCTGCACTTTAATAGGTTCAATCATAGGCCTTAGATTGGTGCACTAATTTCGGTAATATCCTGAGGATAAAAAATTTAAAACACAGAGGTACAGAGAGCACGGAGAGGTTGTGAAAAATAACATGTCCTTAGGCATATACCACAATCAATCTCGAGTTTTTCTCTTTCTCCGTGTTCTCTGTGCCTCTGTGTTTTAAATTTTTTATGGACTGTTTAATTTCGGCAATACTTCTCCATTCCAATCGTGATCGTGTGTAAAATAGTCTGGAATCGATAGCTTTTGCTTACGGCTGTTTTTCCAAATGGAAGCAAAGATCAAGGGTTGGAAGAGAAAGGGCTTTAAATCTGTCGAGCGCAAGATGACATCTTTTGTCGAACAGAAGTTTTTTAAGAATCTAAAGATGTTGTTATTTGGGATGGCCGATTTCTTCCAGCCATAAAGGAGCATCCCTGTGGCAATTTGTTGCCGCGCATGGGGTTCAGGCAATAGTGGAGATGCGTTTTTCTTGAACAATGCGCGGTCTAAGCGCGTTTCTGGGCTAAAATTGAATAATAGCAAGCCGCTAGTGGCGCGCGGGTTGCATTCGATCGCATATAACTTCTTTTGTGCCGATTCAATGAAATCAAAGGCGATTTGCCCCGTGTAATTGATGCTTTTTACGAAATGTTCTATCCATGCGTAGATGCCTGGATGAGTGATCGATTCAAAGATCAAGCATGAATTGCCATCAATCGCATAATTGACTGGATACGTGCTGTGAGCGTAGATTTTGCCTTCATGGCAAATTGTGTAGGTGCAAAATTTGTCTCCTTCCATCCATTCTTGGGCAATCCAAGGATTGTATGGCTCGATTGAGAGATTATCGACAGCTTGTTGTGGATAAACCTTTTTTACCTTTTGTGAAGCGCGCGAATAGCAGGGTTTTAGAGCAAAAGGGGTGGTAAAATCGAGTTGTGAGATCTCATGTGGCGATTGCACAAGCGCAGCTCGTAGGGTCTCGATCCCCAGTTCTTTGAGCTTACATTGGAAGCGCCATTTATGATGCAAGTCGTCAAAGAGTTCAAAAGGGGGACAAAAGAGTTGGCAGAATTCTGGGATACGGTCGTGCGCTTGAGAGAGGAGCGATGTTTCTTCATAGATAGGCAGGAGGAAATCAATTTTCTCTTGTTTAACGATAGCAATTAATTTTTCTAAATAAGCTTCTGGGTGATAGCGCGGACTTGGGACTTTATAACTTTTAGAGATCGCATTCGAAAAGCGGGCGACATGAAAACGGATAGAATCTGCCACATAGACGGTATGGCCGGCAGCGTGCAGTTGTCGTGCTAATTCGAGGGCGAGAAAAGAGCGACCATAAGTGATTAAGATCTTTTTATTCTGATGGTTAATCATAAATCTTTTGGGGTTAGATGCGATTAAAAACAGAGATATTTTAGCTCTTTCGGGTATCTTGTTTCAATAAAATACGCTTCATGGAACCAGATTTTCCAAAATCCCTGCCTGTAAGAAACAAAAAGGACCTAAACGACCTAAAGGACTAAACGACAGTGCTCTTTAGTCCTTTAGGTCGTTTTGGTCCTTTAGGTCCTTTTTTCTTTCCTATTGGTTGACACTCAAATGGTGGTCTGGCATATGATTTGCCAAAGCTATTTTGACTTACATTAACCAGAGTATTTATGCATTATACGATGAAATTGATTTTTCTTTGTTTCTGTTTATTTTTAACTTCCATAGGAGGCAACGTGCAAGCACAAGATCTATCCTCACCATCCAATCCCAAAGTGGTTATTTTGTTGGGTCCTCCTGGATCTGGTAAAGGCACGCAAGCTGTGCGCATCAGTAAAGAATTGGGGATTCCGCATATTTCCACAGGTGATCTCTTTCGTGAAAATATTAGCCAAGATACAGAACTTGGCAAGCGCGCTAAAACATTTATGAATGCTGGCAAGCTCGTGCCTGATGAGGTCGTTTTAGATATGCTTTTTGATCGCGTGGCACGCCCTGATTGCGCTCATGGCTATCTCCTCGATGGGTTTCCACGTACCTTGCCCCAGGCTGAGGCCTTGGAAAAGCACCTAGCTAAAAATGTTCAGCTCATCGTGCTTGATTTAGAAGTGCCTGATGAAATCATTGTCAAGCGGGCAGAAGGCAGGCTTACTTGTAAATCGTGTGGCAATGTGTATAATAAATATTTCTCCCCACCCCTCAAAGAAGGTGTTTGCGACAAGTGCGGCGGCGAATTAATCCAGCGCCCTGATGATAAAGCCGATGTGGTGCAAGAGCGCTTGCGTGTGTACCACAGTCAAACGGCGCCCTTAGTCGAATTTTACGCTAAAAAAGGTGTATTGCAACGCGTAGATGGCACAAAGACTCCTGAAGTCGTTTTTCAAGCCCTAATGCAGAAATTAAAAAAAGGCTAAAAGAAAAGGCTAAAGGCGAAAGGCTAAAGGCGAAAGGCTAAAAGAAAAAACAAAGACTAAAGGCTAAAGCTCAGTCTCAAGCTTTAGCTTTTATCCTTTCGCCTTTTTTTTAGCCTTTAGCCTTTCGCCTTTAGCCTTTTTTTAGCCTTTAGCCTTTTTTTTCGCCTTTAGCCTTTTCTTGTAGCCTCCTCACGAGCTGCCCGTTGGATCTCTCTCATCATTTCTTCACGCCGGGAATGTAGGCTCGTTGTAGGCTGTGTTTCCGTAGCAGACTGATTAGTTAATGACCTTATGGTGAGTGCTTGCAAACGGCGTCTACAAGAAACTCTGTTTGGTCTGTCTTGTGGGGGATGTGGCTGGAGGGGTGTGGTTGGGGGAATGTCTTGTGGCACTGCGCTTAAATCTGCTCGTGGAGGTTGGTGTTGTGGACTAGATGCTCCAAAACTCGATGTGGGTGTGGGAGAATATGCATGGACCAAAAATTGAGGAGTGCCTGTTCCTGTAGGCTCTATAGATGTATCTTGAGTCCCTCGTTCTGCATCTGATGTCGAACGGGGGTCTTCGTAATTTACAGGAGAACAGCTGGGCGAAAATGGGACATAGCGATGAGGCCCTGACGAAGCATTGGCTTGAAGTGTGGCGAGAACGCTTGCAGAGAGCATGCTTAGGGGATTAGGAGGAGCATGCGGCTTAGGAGCTTGAATCAATGGGGGTGGTTCTGGCAATTTGATATCAGTGGTTGAACCAACAAGTTGTAATCCGTAGCATGTGCGTGGAGGACTCGTCATAGTAATCTTCGTTCATTTTTGTGTTAATAGAGTCTATATCAATGAAATAAGATGATGTTGCTGCCGAATCCGATTTTTCGGCCCCAAGCATTTCTGGACTTAATTTATATAGATGTAGAATTTAGATAAATCAATTTGCAGGATGCAAAGAGCTATTCTGCTCTTTTTGTTCCACGAGCTGCAAGTTGTATGTTTCTCATCATCTCTCTTCGCTGGTTGCTAAGACCTCCAGGTGGAGTATGCACTACTGATGGTGTGAACATTGGGGATGTGTCTCGCTGTGCTTGCGAAGAGGGGGAAGCGGTTAGGGAGATAGGGGTCGATGGTTGCTGGCGTTGAGGAGATTGATAAGACCATCTCGTATTAGGAGAGAGATGGCTAGGCACTTTCAATTTAGGCGACAGATGTGGTGGCACTTTTAATTGAGGAGAGAGATGGACTGGCACTTTTAATGGTCTAAATTGTATTGGGCTGGGTGATCTGTTTTGCGCACTTGACTGTGCAGATAAATTGCCATTTTGGGGACTTTGTAGACTAAGAGATTGAAACTCTGATGTTAGCAGTGATCGACTGTATCTCATTCTAGTAGATGCTTCATCATCGCCACTTCTTGCATGGTCCGTGTTAAATGATGTCGTTATAGAATGTTGCAATCGCATAGGGTTGGTCGAGGCTGCTGACCAAGCACTTGGCTCTAATGTTAGAGGCGTTGCTGGCTCCTGTCCGGATAGTTCTGTTGAAGAAGAAAAATCTTTGCTGGATGGCACAGGTTGTGCGAGCGCTTGAGATGCTAGAACCGTGCGGATTAGAGTAGTGCGGTTCCGTCGCGATGGTTTGCTAGGAGCATGGTTGGATTTAGTTTGTTGTAATCGGTCCGCTTTTCGAGTTATCAAAGCCGGGACGGTGTCTCTTAACAAGTTGATAATGCGTCCATCTGAGTGGTCAACTACTGGGGAATTTGCTGTGGCTTTTGGCTGTGCGCTTTGACTTTGTAGTGGTTGATGAACGATAGGTGGTATAATCGAATTTGCGGAGCCTATTGAAGCCGACATATTATCCTCTTATTATTATAAATTATATTGACCGGTTATGTTTTATGTAATTAACATGTTAAATTATATATTAATATTGATTGTTTTGCAAGGAAAAAGTGAAGGCGTAGTGATTGACGGTGCATGTTCACGTAATGGCGTCAACTGAAGGGAATGGACTTAGTGGACTTAGTGGACGATGTGGACGATTATATTTTCTCTTGCTGTCCACTCGAGACGATTGCAAAAGTAAAATCGTGTTCCAGAACCGAATCCGTCGCCAAAAAAAGATTGTTTTTTGCTAACGAGCTGATTCTAGGTACATGTTCAGGGCATATGCAGCCTGCCGCGGTAGCGGCCTAAGAGATTAGCCCCGGGTTCCGCTAATCGCTCCACCCGGAGCTAATCTCTTAGACCGCTACCGCGGCAGGCTGCATATGCCCTGAACATGTACGATTCTAGACAAACCAATGATATTTGATAATAAGTGGGTATTCCAGCCATCGTCGCTCAGGGCGTTGCCCTAAGCAATACGACTCAAATATCCTAAAAATATATTGTCACTTATGCAATCGTCTCACTCAGTCCATGCAGTCCATTAAGTCCATGCCCTTAAGTTGACACCATTGTTTGAACATGTGCGTTTATGTAAATAAACATCTTCGATTTGGAATTACTTCTTAGCTTTAATTGCTTGTTCTTGCTGTACGGGCTGCAAGTTGGATGTTTCTCATCAACGCTTCTCGCTGGGTACTAAGTCCTCCAGGCAAGGAGCGCTGCTCTGTGGATGGTGGAAGAGGTGAAACCTGCTGCGGAACTACGTCTAGAGAGTGTGCAGGGGAGGAGGGACTCAGGATGTGGTGTTGGCCGGGAAGCCTCACAGAGCTGTTTGTCGCTTTAGAGGCTAGTCCTGGTTGTGGTCTGGTCGGGTGTGTTTGCAATAGGCGCCTGTGAAATATTCTTTCAGCTTTAGCTTGCGCTTTCCTTGAATCTTGAGGGGGTGGGGCTATAGGTTGTATCTGCGGCGATGCGTTTGCATACAAGTTAAGGGGGAGAAAGTCGGGTATTAAAGATTTGGCGTCAGAGAATTCTTCTCTACCCTGGGAGGACTCTGGATTCGTGTGTAAAGAACTTTCAGGTGCAAATAGGGCATTCCAACAGCGAATTGGAGCGTGTGGTGGATGTGTATGTGAGCGCTGTCTGAATGATTCAGCGGTGATAGCACTGGGTTCTATTGGTAAATGTGGTGTCAGTGACGGTACTAGAGGCGTACCAGGGCGTGATTCAGGAACAATGACTTCAATTGAATTCTCTGAAAGCAATCTCGGAGGCAGTGTAGGCGGCACTTCGAAAATCAGTGTAGCGTCTCCTGTGGTTTCTCGTGAAAGTGGCTTGGGTGGCGAGGACAATGGAAACCCGTAAAGACTGACCTGAGGATTTAGTGTAGCGCTATTTGGACCCGACATATTTTTCTCTACTTTTGAACTTGTGTTTTACGAAAACTTAGGCTCATTTGTGTGATGAACCAAAACTTATATAAACAATCTATTTAAATAAATTCATTTACAACATCTAGCTCTAGAAGCCTTCTTAGAAAAAGTTTGTACTGTGGTGTCTGGTAATTATTATTTATTTATTCACGATGTCTTGTTGTACGAAGCCCTGAGTTTTTTAAATGTATTTTAGGAAATCTCGTTCTGGTGCTAGTCTGCACTAGGTTAGTTTTGGCATCTTGATGTACATGCGCCGAGACTAGCTTGCGTTGCACACAAGCTTCATTGGCGGGGTCACCGCTTACTTCCTCAAGGGGGTTTTCGTTTTCGGTATTTAGAAAACGTTTTTTGTTTTCTAAGTTTGTCCGATCTAATCTGGCTTTTACTGGCTTTGCTTTGGTATCCTGATAGACATGTGCGGAGATTTGTCTGCGATGGGCGCCAGCTTCATTGATGGGGTCTCCTCGTATTTCCTCGAGGGGGTTGCGGTTATCATTTAGAACAAGATTGCTCTTAACTGATTGTGAGGTGACTAGCTGCTCAATTCTTCTTTGTCTCCGTGTCTTAGGTGATTTTTGCTGTTCATCTACTTCAAGCATGATTGCGGCCTCAGAAATGCCACTCGGGGAAAAGGGGCTGTCGGAAATTGGGCTAGGCTCTTCATTGAAGGGAGCCTCAAGTGCAGTTGCTTGGGACGCGGATGGAGCAGGTGTTAAGGAGGGGAGTAATCTTCTTTCTCCGTTTAAAGGTGGGGAGTTTGGAAAGAGGTGGTGTGATAGTAAAGTTTCAGTGGCCACACGGGTTATCTTAGGGCGGTGTGCACCGGTAGTTGTTGGAAGACAACTGGGCTGTTGAACAAGAGATGGTAAGAAGCAGGGTGATTTTCCTGCTTTTATAAGTGCTGACATAGTTTATTTACTTTTTTTTGTTTTTGTCTTTAAAGATTGTTAATTGTTTAATTGTATAAGATTATTTAGTATTATATATTACTTATCAATTTTATACTATCTAAATTTTTAACGGTGCATGTTCAGGCAATTCCGTCAACTTAAATAAATTTTTATTAAAAAGGCGCTTGGACATGGACGAACAGGACGAATTGGACTACCTGGACGGAATCGGAATGAGTTGTCCAGTTCGTCCAGGTAGTCCAATTCGTCCTGTTCGTCCATGTCCAATTGAAGATAAACTAGCCCCAATTTTTGGTTGTAAATATTTTTTAAGTTGACACCATTGGGTGAACATGTACTTTAAACGGGCTTCAGTAAATGGCTAAGCCCCTTAAAAGTTAAAAAAAGATTATTTACGAGAACTGTAAATGTAATATAATAATATTTGAGTAAAAGGAAGTGTGATGCCACAAAAACTAACCATCTTCGTTTTAGCACTTTATTTGATTTTCTGTGGATTAGTGGTTAGTGATCTCATCTTTGCACAATCTAAGGAGGCGAGCATGAAACTAGCATCTACCGCCTTTAGTCAAGGCCAACCCATCCCTAAAAAATATACATGCAGCGGTGAGAATGTGTCTCCGCCCTTAGCATTTAGTCAAGTGCCTGCCAGTACGCAAACCTTGGCTTTGATTGTCGACGATCCTGATGCTCCAGGTGGAACTTTTGATCATTGGATTGTGTGGAATCTGCCGGGTGATACACGCGAATTATCTGAAGGAGCTACAGTTTCAAAGCAAGGGACGAATGGCTTTGGCACCGTAGATTATAAAGGACCGTGTCCACCGCCCGGAAAGGAGCATCGTTATTTTTTTAAGGTGTATGCACTTGACACGCAGCTGAAATTATCGGAAGGCATTTCTAAGAGGCAGTTAGAGGCGGCGATGGAAGGGCATATATTGGCGCAAGGGGAGTTGGTTGGCACTTATAAGAGGTAACAATGACAGATTTTTCCACAGATCTAAATCAATGGTTCTATGATTCGACAAATTTGATGAACGACTTTGTGGAAAAAATTGAAGCTTGCCAGCCAGAAAAGTTGAAAGCTAATACGGGTGAAGCAGATAAATTTACGGCATTGGTTTCTAATCTTGAAGATATGCTGTTTGATACCCAAGTTGAATTGAAAGGACTTGACCAGTTCCGTGTTAAACATATCGAGCCAGAGATGTTGAATGAGATGAATTCAGCCTTAACTGATATGAATGAAGTATTAGCCGAAATTGATCTTGATATTGAAATGCCCATGGAATCAGGGATGGGGGGGGATGAGGCGAGTACCCCATTTTTAAATGTGATCAAAGAAGTCAAAGATCTACTAGCTACCATCGAAGAACTTAAAGAAACACGCGGCCAGAAAGTCGCAACGATCGAAGACATGGATTCTGATGGAGGAGAAATCATAGAATTCACCATGCGCCTAGAATCTAGGGCCTTTAAACATCGCCATGCGATTCCTTCCAAGTATTCCTATGCGGGAGAAAACATCTCTCCCTCACTCATTTTTAAGTTAGCTCCAGAAGCCACAGAGAGCTTTGCGTTGCTCTTTGAAGATTTAGATGCGCCAAGAAGCCAAAGTATGCACTGGCTCGTGTGGAATATCTCTGCTGATTGTGAAGAATTGCCAGAAGGCTTTCATGGTTATCAGCAAGGTGTAAACTCATTTGGTGAAGCCGCCTATCATGGTCCCAAGGCCATCCCAGGGAAGCGGCACCGTTTTGCCTTTAAACTCTATGCGCTAGATAAGACTTTAGAGCTGGCTAACGATGTCTCGTACCATCAGTTTAAAGCGGCCATTCACGGTCATATTTTGGCCAAATCAGTGCTCATCGGCACATTCTAGGTTGTGGCTGCGGGCGGTTTAGTACAATACCACCAGACTAGGGATACACCCCCAAGAGTGGTGAAGAAGGGGTATTGTTGCACTAAGGCGATACTTAGAGCGGATATTGTGGCTAGAGCGATACCTGTGGCAGCTCCATAACCTATGGCTTTAAAAAGTTTGTGTGGCAAGGTTTCGTTTTTATTTTCAACAACCTGGTATAAACCGATACCAATTCCACAGAATAATGAGGCTATGATTG
>Ga0206894_1035_pt1 | contig 36241 bp, 38 predicted proteins | sample Alteio_BWOrgHeat_54_FD_152953 | JGI IMG/M metagenome (GOLD analysis project Ga0206894, IMG submission 152953) | Enriched cells from forest soil in Barre Woods Harvard Forest LTER site, Petersham, Massachusetts, United States -... | ecosystem: Environmental > Terrestrial > Soil > Temperate forest >...
CCTTTAGGCCCTTTAGGTCCCTTAGGTCCCTTTTTCTGCATGGCTTCGCTTGACGCTTAGCGCTCGCGGGCTCTGTTTTTTAGAGGTGATTCCTCACACGCTATTTTTCTTCTTCCTGTTTTCACGGGTTTTTCGTATGGTACAAGATAGCAAACTAAATTCTTGTTCATTATGACTGAAATTCACGATTCCTCGAAGTCGAAACAAATTCGTACTTTATTGCTGGTCTTCGGCACAGCCATAAGTGCAGCTGTGGTTTTTGCCCTGGTGATGTTGCACTATTACGGCCCAAGTGGGGCCTATTTGGCAAAAAATGCTTTGGTAGATCCTTCTAATATTGGCGCCATCCATTTTGCGGAAAACAATTCCCGTTCTGGAGAAAACTCCCATTATGTCTTTGATCGCTTTGAGTTTTCGTTTTTCCAAAAAGCTGAAAAACAGTGGAAAAAACAGACTATCGATATGCAGCAATATGCAGACTTCTATACGTTAATCGGGGATGAACTAAGCCTAACATCTGTGACTGATGAGATCGTCACCACCTTCAACAAAGGCCATCCTGCTAGCCTGATAGTGAAAATTCGTCAAGGAAATAGCCCACAACCTCTCGTTAAGGACCTATTGAAAGTCGATTTTGCTGAAGATAGCGATTACTTTCGGATCCAACTGCGTGAAACAGGGCCTCTTGAACGCTGGGCTTACTATCATCGTCCAGACATTTATCAAGATGTCATGCAACTATTTGTGAAATCGCCATGAATGTAAAAGCACGATTCTTATTTCTCGGGACAGGGGGATCTATGGGGGTTCCTTTGATTGGATGCTCTTGTCCAGTGTGTTTATCTCCATCTCCATTTAATAAGCGCTTGCGTTCTTCTGCACTTTGTACTGTTGGTGATAAGTGTTTTTTAATCGATTGTGGGCCTGATTTTAGAAGTCAGGCATTAACGCACCACATCGATAGATTGGATGGTGTGCTATTTACACATGCACATAACGATCATACAGCCGGCATGGAAGATTTGCGTATCTTTAATTGGCGCACCGATAAAGCGTTGCCTTGTCTTTTGTCGATAGAAACCGCGGATGATATCAAAAGAAGGTATTATTACATTTTTGAACCTGAAGGGGATGAAATCTATCGTAAAATGTTGGCTCGTTTTGATCTAGAGTATCTTGTAGGGGATCGCGGTACTCTGAATTTCCAAGGGATGCCTGTTGGGTATTTCACTTATGCACAGGGTGGGATGCGTGTCAATGGATTTAAACTAGGTAATTTAGCTTATGTTTCAGATATTCGCGATTATGATGAGTCCATTTTTGAAGAGCTCAGGGGAGTCGACATTCTGGTGATGAGTGCCTTGCGCTATTCCGCTTCCCATATGCATTTTAGTGTCGATGAAGCGGTCGCTTTTTCCAAAAAAGTAGGCGCTTCGCATACCTGGTTAATGCATGTGGCGCATGAGCTAGATCACGATGAAGCCAATGCCTATTTGCCTGAGAATATTCGTATGGCTTATGATGGCTTAGAACTGAATTTTGATATCAATATGAGCAAGTGATTGTGAGGAAGGGATGTTGCAACGATTAATTTCTGAGCAGGAATCGTTTAGCTTTTTCGAAAAAGAACCACCTAGGGCGTTGCTCGTCTCTGTTTATAAGGGAGGGGGGACTGTTCCTCGTGAGATTTGTGAAGAACATCTCCAAGAACTATCTTTACTAGCCGAAACGTTTGGTATAGAAGTTGTACATAAAACCCCTTGTGTGATTAGGCGTTATGATGCAGCCACCTATGTGACAGAAGGAAAGCTTCAAGAGCTTGTTGATTTAGCCAAAGAACACCATGTCAACTTGGTTGTCTTTGATGATGAATTAGCCCCCAGCCAGCAGCGTAACTTAGAAAAAGCTTTTGGCGTTTCTGTCATCGACCGTACAGAAGTGATTTTAGGGGTATTTGCCCAACGTGCACAAACTAAAGAAGCTCGATTACAGATTGAACTAGCACAGGTAAAATACCAAGCTCCTCGTTTAAAGCGGATGTGGACGCACCTTTCGCGACAGCATGGCAGTGGTGGATCTGGTGGAGGAGGTGGCTATCTCAAAGGGGAAGGGGAAAAGCAAATTGAGATAGATAGGCGCATCATTAAGCGAAAGATTGATCTTCTTAACAAAGAGCTTGAAGAAGTCAAGGCCTATCGAGAGACACAGCGTCTTTCACGCCAGAGAGCAGAAATTCCTGTCTTTGCGATTATTGGATATACCAATGCTGGTAAATCAACCCTTCTTAATGCTCTGACGCAAGCAGGAGTATTTGTTGAAAATAAACTTTTTGCCACCCTAGATACGACCACACGCAAGTTTTCACTTCCAAACAATCAAGAAGTGTTGCTTATTGACACAGTAGGTTTTATCAGAAAGCTACCTCATCTGCTCGTTGCAGCTTTTAAAAGTACACTTGAAGAAGCTTTTCAGGCAGATTTTCTATTGCATCTTGTTGATTTGAGCCATCCCATGGCAGAAGAGCAGGCAGAAACGACTTATGAGGTACTTAAAGAGCTCAATGTCGAGAATACACCCATCATTACGGTGCTGAATAAAGTCGATTTATGCGCAGACTCTGCAGCCATCAACCGCTTCCGCATTAAGTATCCCAAAAGCATTCCCATCTCAGCATTGAATAAAATTGGGTTTGAATACCTCCAAGAAATGATGGTTCAAGAGCTGAGTAAGCGGCGACAGGTTGTCTCTTTGCGAATCCCACAAAGTGAGTATGCTGTGGTAAGCGAGGTTATTCGTCTTGGAAACGTCCTCCAACAAGATTATGAAGAAAATGATGTTTTGTTACGCGTTGATCTGCCAACAAGTGCAGTCGCACGCTTACAAAAGTATTTGCAGAAATCATGACTGAGCTTCAAAATATTTATTCCATCCAACACCTTCCTGAAGAAGAACGTCCACGTGAACGGTTAATGAGGCATGGGGTTGAATCTCTTTCCGTAGCGGAGTTACTAGCGATCATTTTGGGAAGTGGCACCAAATCAACACCCGTGTTGCAACTGGCACAAGCTATCATCAATCGCTTTGGCACATTGCAGCAGTTGGCCGACGCCACAGTGCAAGAGTTGTGTCAAGTGAAGGGGATTGGTCTAGCTAAGGCTATACAACTCCGCGCCGCCTTTAGTTTGGGTACGCGTTCGATGCGATATCAAGTCGCCCCAAAATATAAGATTGAACATCCGGTGCACGCCTATCATTTAGTCAAAGACGAGCTCTATGGTGAAAAAAGAGAGCTTTTTATCGTTATTTTGCAAGATGTCAAAGGGTGTGCGATAGGAAACCATACCGTTGCGATTGGTACGCTTACACAAGCTTTGGTGCATCCAAGAGAGGTGTTTTATCCTGCTATCAGACATAAAGCTGCAAGTCTCATCCTGGCGCACAACCATCCCAGTGGGGATTTAACCCCCTCGTCGCAAGATTATGATTTGACAAAGCAACTAATTGAGGTCGGTCGCGTTATTGGTATTCCTGTTAACGATCATTTAATTATTAGCGATCAGGGGTATCTTTCTTTGCGTCAAAGAGGTATTGTTTTCGATTAATTTGGGAACCGACGTGCGTAATATGAGTTAATTTGACATCGAGAACGTTATGAATCCGACAAGCGCACTTTTAACACCTGTTTATGCGCAATTTAAGCATGAGTATCCAGAAAATCCAATAGACCTTCCTCCTGCAGTTGAGGTGGCAAAACGACGTCTACTTCGCAAATCGGACTCTTTTGCTCTAAAAAATCCTGCGACTTTTGCAGCCGCACATCCTCATGCAAACGGATCCTTTTCAGCAGTATTAAAGAAAACACAAGATGTCGCCCTTAGCGTATTGAAATGGGCGGCAGATACACGCGTAGTTGTCTTTTGTGCCGCAGGTATTTTGAAAATTTCGCGTAGCGCCATTACCTGGGGAGGGCCTTCTGAAAGCAGTATAAAGCAGATGGATAGGGTGATTGAAGAGCTGAGCGGACAACCACAGCTTGCTAAAATTATTCACGCTACAGCCCCACTTGTGGCGAGATTGCTCCAACAACAGCTGATAAAGCTGAATTTATATGAGGGGTTGAATCTCTTTTTGAAAGAGGAACATACCTCTTTGACAGGTTTAGTCGATTTCTTAATGTCGAAGATGTATTCCAATATCGCGCGAAGCATTAAAAATAGTTCGATAGAGACTTACGAGGGTGCTAAACAAAACGTCACGTTCGTAGACGTTGTTAGCTGCCTAATCAAAGTTGTCAATGCTCACCTTCCTCATATTAGAGTTTGTGTTGAATCGGTTGAAAAAATCACTGATCCTCAAAAGCGGGAGAAAAAGCTGTGTGAATTATTTACCCATTTAGTTGACGATTTCTTGTTATTAGCGCTGCCACAAGGCGAAAAGGAATTGCCTATCGCTGATCTAGGATTTATATCACAAAAATTCTGGGGCAAGATAAAGACGCGTTTGTTACCGCTTATTTTCTTAGATGTTTATAAGCAATTAGCAAGACCGCTAAAATGTGAAGCTAAGCCTTCTTTACTAGCGCGTCAAGGAGGAGAATCGCTTGTTTCATTAGCTGAGTTATTGGGAGAAAAAGCTGGCGAGGTCTTGCCTACTCTTTGTGTGAGCGATAATTCGTCAGTCTTTTCATCAAGCTTCATGGGGATGGTCACTGAAAGTTTTACTTCATCTTTGAGAATTTCGGAAGCTGTAAAACATTGGCTACGTGATTGGATTAGAGGAGAGATCTCTGCGCTGGGTCAAAGCACCAATAGCGATATTAAAAATATGTGGATGTTCTTTGGAGCATATCTTGAACCAGTATTGATCCATATTTTTTATCATATGTCGGGGATGCCAGCTTCTCCCACTCCTTTCAAAGGGGTTACGCCGGATGCTCTAGGGATTATGACCATGCGCGTACTTACTGTGTGCAGCTCATTTTTCAACGCCTCTCATACAGCGATCGAGGAACGTATAGCTGCTTTGAAGTCTGCTAAAAAAGATTTTCTCAACGATCAAATCCTTTTAAATCTCTTCTTGCCTCTTACAGAAGATCTTATCCATATGATGGGGTTAGAGCGCCCAGAGTGCTGGCCTCTACCTGATTTCCTCAAGGACGTTGCTCATAAACATTTGAAAGAGAAGTTGCCGCGCTTTTTGCTCAAGCAATATCTTGCTATGACAAATAGCCAGGTTAGCGATAAAGAGACGCGGGAAAAATTGCGTTCTATTGTCTTTGACTCGCGCAATTTGGAAGATCCCGCGATCACGACCAAGGTAGTGACAGCCTTGCACCAAAAGGGGGTCTCAGGCTCCACGAGCCTCTTCACAGAATTTTATCAGGCACTTTGGCACTCATCAGGTACTGAAAATATCGCAAAAGCGCTCGAGGCGATGTGTGCGGCGGTTGCCAATGACTCTGTAAATGCTGCTATGCGACACTTCGGCATTAATTCGCAGCCCATCTTGAATGTCAATAGCAATCGTTTCATGAGTCAAGCAACGCAATATTCCAAAAAATGGGTCGAATCAACGCTGCTGGGGATATTAGTGAATGTGCTTGAATCTGTGGATAATAAGACACAATTTAATGAAACTGGTCATGCAAAGCAGTTTCTTTTGTTAAATGTGATCCAAGGTTTGGTTGGTATTTTTGATAGAGGATTAGCTCATGTGACTGATAAAATCAAAAATATCCCCTATCACCCTATTAAAGAGCAGCGACTATATTCACAAGAGATCCGTAATGTATTTGCTCCTTTAGCTGACGAGCTCCATGCCCTCAGTGGAATCAATCCTTTAAACCTATTACCCTTAGATGGGTTACCTTCAGCTGAGAATGTGAAAGAAATGTTGTGGACAGCTGTGCGTATGACAGTTTTGCCTGATTTCTTAGCGACAATCTATTCAGAAATATCTTCTTGGATGAATCAACAACAACGCACTCAGGCGCAATTGGAGCAATGTTACCATACTACTCACCCCAAATGGGCAGCTCATGTGTTGGCTAAATATACAACGGATTTCATACGCCACTATTTGCGGGCTTATAGCAAGGACACGTCAGAGGCTTTTCTCAAGACTTTGCTCGACTATATGACTAATTCTGATGCTGCTCATAGTGCGGAAAATGCGGCGTTGCTAAGAAATCAAAGTGCTGCAATTAGAGCAATGCTTGATAACAATGTACGTCAATTTGGGGAAAGCTATGATGTACAAGTCGTGCACTTATGGCCAGCCCTTACATTGTATCTAGAAGCAATATTTTCCAAGATCATCGCAGGAATTTCGAAAACAATTCAAGAAGCACAAGATGTGAATCCAGATTTGTTAATTGATTTGGCTATTGGCATGTTAGGCGATATGGCCGAATATTTCAAAGTGATTAATCGGGTGATAGGGGAGTGCGGAAAAGGGAGCAATTCGCAGTTGCCCTCATCGGTTATTTTAGCAGCTTTTGGATCTCATCTGCATGGTGGGGTGCCGCTTGATCCGGAAGCATGTGAAGAAGAGAAGCAACGCGTGCGATTGGAAGGGCATTTCATTCCACTAACAAATAAGTTATTAGAGTTGGCAAATTTATCGGCTTCCGACTTTCCTCTGCCTTCGGCTCTAAAAGAGCCGATAATGGAGTTAGTTTTGGGTAAAATCTTACCCAATGCTCTGATGCAAGCGAATTTGACTATTCTAGAACCCCGTGTGCTCGATGCTTTGTTGTTAAATTTTATCCAGACGTTACATGAGGCGCTAAAGGAAATTGATTCTAACCCCAAAAAGGCGATGGCGGTGGTTGAACGCGAAGTTGATCCGAAGCAAAAAGCTCTTAACGCAACTTGCGGTTCTCTTGTTTTGCAGCTCGTTAAGCTTATACCCGACAGCATGGTGCAATATGTTTTTATGAAAGAAAAGGTGCAAAATATGAGCGCAGAAACGATAGGGGAGTCTTTGATGCCTTATCTATCGCGCTTCAAAATACTTAAGCTTGTCGATATGATACTGTTTTATGGGATGTTGAACTTTCATCCTTCCAGATGGGTTGGTAAGGAAGGAAGTGAAGAACTTCGCCCTTTGAAAGCAATAAAAGGGCCAGACGGTACGTTTGAATTTAAGTCGGCCCCAAAATTCAAATTTGTTTTTCCAGAAACACAAGCGGCGGTCAATGAAGCTAAAGTGAAGCTAGAGAGTGACGCACAAAAGACCCACACGCTATTGCGAAACAAATTTACTGAGACAATTAGCGATCAACTACGCATAAAAATGTGGAATTACATTAAATCCTTGTGGGATAACTTTCAGTCCATTTTAGATGATTTTATCGAAAGAGCATTCCCAGGAAAAGGTCTTAAAGTCAAAGCTGTGATCGACACGATCTTTCACAAAATATTCATCGATATGATTGGTGCTGTCATCGCTTTTTTTATTGTGCCGATGATCAACAAAATTCAGTACTTTATTGATAGGGGGTACATTGAAAAACGCGCTGAAAGCTTGATCAAAAGCCTCCATTCAGAGACGATTGAACACCTTATCTACAAGTGGACCGATCGTCTGATTATTTCCTTGAGCCTATCCCCTCACAGAGGCGTATAATATGATGAAGCCAACAATTCTTTCGAGCGCCAACGTCATCAAACTCATTCCACCCACCATATCAAAGGAAACCATTCTGCAAAAGATGGTGGGTACAAGGCCTATGCGTGAGGGGTCTATCAATTTGTCTGTAGAGGAATATGCTCATGCTAGCCACAAGAAAACCATCGTCAATTGTTATGGGCATGGTGGATCAGGTTTTACCACGCTCTTTGGATCTGTGGATGCCGCCATAAAGCTATTTATCAAAACAAATCCTAGTAAAAAGTCGCCTATCCGAGTCATCGGCGCTGGTTGTATAGGCCTTACAGCTGCTATTGAATTAAAGCGTCAGGGATATCAAGTAGCAGGTGTAACTGCTGAGACCCTCTATGAGATTCCTTCATGGGTGGCTGCAGGATATTTTGCCCTGGTTTCTGTCAAAACGGCCCCCCAAGAGCAAGAGTCTATGAATCGAGTTGGTATGGAGACATTCTTTACTTACCAAAAGATTGCCAAAGGAGAGCATGCTTATATTTCACAGCATGCTGTGCGTACCTTACCCGTGTATTGTGGACATGATACTGAATCTGGTGTAGAGGTCTTAGAAGCTAGTGGATTAATACCTCCTAAAAAAGACGTGATCCTTGATTTTGGTAATGGGGTGATTCACCCTCATTTTTTCGAATATTGCACTTATTTTACCAATGGAATCACCGTCATGCGACAGCTGCATGCTGAGATAAAGCGACTGAATATTCCTTTGAGAATACAGAAAATTCATGATTTTGACGCTGTTGTCGAGCCATATATTTTTAATTGTTCCGGACTTGGTGGAAGGGAATTGAATAAAGACCCCTTGATGATACCTGTACGAGGGCATTTACTTGCGTTAAATGAAAAAGCTGGCTTAGCACATATGAACTACATGATTTATACTAAAGTGAAGCAAGGTGAGGGGGATGAGTATGTCTATATGTTCCCCAAAGACAGCATTGTAACAGAAAAACATCCCGAGGGTATCCCTTGTCATGGTATTCTGGGTGGCACGTTCATGCCACATGTAGATAGTTTTTCTCTTGCTCAGCAAGATGAGATCGATCGACTTGCATTCAAAAAAATGGTAGACCGCGCTTCTTTATTTTTCTTCGGTAAGATTTCCAAATAAAACAAATTATTTTGAATTAGTAGTAAGTTTTATTTTTATCTGTTTACGAAAGACCTCTTAGGTTAATTTAGCGTTATTCTTCGACTAAATTTACGCATAACTCAATTTTTTCTTGTCTACTATGTAAAATTTCGTTATACGCTATGGCATTATTTTTTTTCATAGAAGAGGTTAAAAAAACTATGTGTTCTACATGTCCACAGTGCGATTCTAAGTCTTATAAAAGAAATGGCTATACACGACATGGAAAGCAAAATCATCGCTGCTTAGATTGTGGTCGTCAGTTTTCTCTGGAACCTGATGAATTTGTAACAATTGACCATAATGAGCTTTTGACTAATATCATAGCAGAGGAACAGCCATAACCCCTTTATTGAAATGAGTTTTTTGCCGAATCCATTTAAGCTATTGTCGATCCAAAAGATTTGGGATTTTGCGGCGCACAATGCATTTACTGATTTAATCTATTTCCAAGGTCGTTGGCTATGCACCTTTCGTGAATCTGACGACCATGTCTTTGGTGAAGATGGCATTATTTACATCATTGCTAGCGATGATGGTAAAGAGTGGCAGTCTATTGCATGCATATGTGAGCGTGGAGTGGATTTGCGCGATCCTAAGCTATCGGTAACTCCCGATGGTCGTCTGATGCTACTTGTGGGAGGAACTGTTTATGATGGAAAAACTTATGTTTTGCGTCAGTCTAGGGTAGCTTTTTCTGTTGAAGGGGAACATTGGACACCCTTCACTTTTATCTTAGAGCCGCACGAATGGTTGTGGCGTGTCACATGGCATCAAGGGAAAGCCTATGGTGTCTCTTATAGAAATCATGACATAAAAAGCTTAAAAGAGGTGTGGGTCGTTACTCTTTTTGAAAGTGATGATGGCGTAAACTATCGAGCTATTACCTCATGGGACATTTCTGGCTATCCTAACGAGGCTACAGTGCATTTTCTTGCCACAGGGCAAATGGTGGTTTTGTTGCGCAGGGATGGTCCGGATGATAATGTCGCATGGATTGGCTGTTCTTCACCACCGTATCGCGATTGGAAATGGCAGCCCACTCACTACTATTTTGGTGGCCCGAATTTCCTGATCCTTGAAGATCAGACGATGTGGGCAGCAGGGCGTGTGTTGATTAAGACACCCTATGGGAGACAAACCAAGACGGTTTTAGCTGCTATGGATTTGGGGCAGCTCAGGCCACTAGTGACCTTGCCCAGTGGTGGCGACACAGGTTATCCTGGCATGGTATATCGGGGTGGTGAATTTTGGATTAGCTATTATTCAAGCCATGACAAAAAAGCTGCTATTTATCTTGCGCGCTTAGGCTTTACCTAGAAATCATTCTTCCCCCTTGCCCTTGCTCCTGCCCCTGTCCTTGCCCGTACTATTTAGCTGTAAGTCATTTGAGCATTATCGCCTGATTTTATTTTCAACGCAAAGGAGGGCAAAGTTCGCAAAGGCGCAAAGAAAAGGCATGTCTCATGCAAACAGTTCTCTAGCTTAGAAAGCAATATGTTAATTGACAGCTAGCTTAAGATGATATGTATGTTAACTCCAGCTCTTTTGGATTGCTGAGGCAATCTAAAAGCGGGCTCAGCAAACATCGCTTAGAGCGATGTTTGCGTAATTTTTGTCTGCGACGCTTTTATGTTCTCATAAAATAAAAGCGTCGCAGACAAAAAGTATGTTAGCAGCGCCCTAAGCGCTGCTAACAATGCCCCTCTTTTAGATTGCCTCAGCAATCTAAAAGTGCTGGAGTTTGCATCCATAAGATCTTAGGACCGCTACATGTAGCATCTTGCATTCTAAGCTTGAAACATGTTTGCATGAGACATGCCTTTTCTTTGCGCCTTTGCGAACTTTGCCCTCCTTTGCGTTGAAAATAAAATCAGGCGATAATGCTCAAATGGCTTACAGCTAAATAGTGCGGGCAAAGGCAAAGGTGGGGAATATTTTTATATCCATTTTTAATAGTCAATATTATATATTTTATTTATATATAATTTGTGTTAGAATTACTATTATTGTATGTAATTTTGTGGAGTTTTTATGGCGTTAGTATCAAAGATTGATTGGGCAATGGTGGAAGGGCTGTTGCCTGTGATCGTGCAATCGTCGCAAGACAATGAGGTGTTAACACATGGGTATATGAATGAAAGAGCTCTCATCCACACTTTAGATACAGGCCGAGTGACCTTCTTTTGTCGCAAACGGAGAACACTTTGGACTAAAGGCTCCGAAGAGGGACATTTTTTTCAAGTCAAGGAAGTATTACTAGACAGCGATCAAGATACACTTCTCATCCGCGTAGATCCAAGTGGAACGATAAGGCATAAAGATTCTCTTTCGTGTTTCAAAAAACAGCCAACTCCCATTAATTGTTGCGATATTGCAGCTCCCACTTTTTCTACTTTGGCTGAGGGGCAACATCTTACAAGAGCACCTCTCCCACCAAAATCATCCTGTCAAGGCAATAGTTTTGCTTATGTTGTGAGCCAGAATGCTGCAGCTGATGAAAGAAATCCTCCATATATCTCTAAGCTGGAAAATATCATTGAAGCAGGAATACAAAGTAAACAAGGTTCAAAGCAAGCATATCGTTTCTATTCACAAGGCAAACAGCGCCTGGCGCAAAAGCTTGGTGAAAAGGCTGTAGGTCTTGCTGTTGCAGGTGCATTGTCAGATACAACTAAATTGCTTGAAGGCAGTGCTGATTTAGTTTTCCATTTGTTAGTACTGCTTAAAGCCCATGATGTCAAATATCAAGATGTTATCGAAGTCTTAAAAAAGCGTGAAAGCATTTGCAATGATCCAGAAAATACTCCCGATGATAACGAAAGTTAAAATAAAGGGGAGCCCAAGACAATACCGATTCCGCATGTGGTATTGGCAAGTAAATTGAATTTTTCTTTATAAATCCAATTCGCCCACATATTACATAGTACTATCGTTGATACTGCAAAACAGGGGAAGAGAATCACCTTTTCAGCAGGAAATGCCCATTGGGTGGCTAGAAGAATGCAAAATGTGGATGCGGCATTTGTTACACCAGCCATAGAGCCATAGATCATTTCTGAAGGGTGCGGCTTGGTTTTGTGCAGCGCACAAATAACTAGTTGAAATACTAGTGAAGAGGCAAACTGTGCTGGCATGAACCACACGTCTTCAACTTTTGTTATCGATAAGGCTGAAGGGAAATTGTAGAGTGTGTCACTGTCAAAAAGTATGCTACGGGCTTGCATAATTGTAAGCGCAATAATTTGTACACAGAAACACCCTAACGCGTACTTTAGCCACTTTCGAGGTGATGAAAGAGGATTTTCTGCGTCGTTTTTTGTCCCTATGCACAGCCCTATGAGCACCATTACAATGCCAATTAACTGTAGATATGAAAACGAAAAACCGAAATCGCTGCCAAATATCGCAAATAAGATGGCTCCAGGAAAGATTGAACTGACATTTTGAAATGTGAAAGTTAGGCCTGCTGGTCCACATCGAAGTGCACGTGAGATCAGGACCATCAAAAGCACGTTAAAAATGCCAACAATGCTACCTAATACTACTACGATGGCTTTTGGAGGCACTTTCCATATCTGATGGCAGATCACCAATGATAGTAAGAAAGAGACTAAATAATAAAAAACTACGTAGGTGTTAATATTAAATTTGGGTCCGGTATCCGAGCTACTCTTATGAAAGAAGAAATTGGAGATTGAAGCACATAATCCTGAAAGGAGTGCAAATGTTAATGCATTCATAAATGAATAGTAAGGGAATTACCCGGTTTTATTTTTATCGTGGAATGAAGCAGAGAGGAAGAATTCGTCTAAATATCCAAGTTTTGTGGCGAATAGGTGCTGGATATCGCCTTTGATACGTTCTAGCAATTCACGTTGTTGTGTTGGTGGGGTGAAAGGTAAATCGATGGTAATATGAATTTTGTTTTTTTTCATTGCTATGCGACAGGGGATGTCGTTTGAGGGAAAAAGCTCTTTAAAATATAATGTCAAGTGTTGTTGGATGATTGCTGTTTCGATTTTAATGGCACCAACGCCAGAACGGATATGATAATACTGATGTCGAGCATTGAGCAAAATATTGGCGATGATGGCACTTCCCACAACGATGAAGGCAAAGCCAAAAAGCGAAATCGCAAGCGCATCTTCCAGAATAAAGTGGATGAGCTTATATCTGATATCAGCCGACCATGGAATCATGATGCTGATAAGACCGATTAAGACGAAGAAGAGTGCTATGACTAAGCTGATTAATGAATGAAAAAGGTTGCTCATCACCTAACCGCATGTGGTATAAGCAGGTATGCTTTTGTAAATGGGCTAAATGGGCTAAAATTCATCGTTATATTCATCTTCAAGACTATCGACGTTAGCACTGGGATGTGAGGAAGTAGTTCCGACGTTTGAAGCGCCTTCTTTTTTAAGCTGATCTGCTGTGATCACATTTTTGAAAACGATATGCACATTTGAGACATGCAAGCCTGTTAGCTTGGTGATCTCTTGAGTACATAACGTTTGGATTTCTTCAGCCTTTTCAGGGATGCTGCAACCATAGCACACGTTGACTTCAATTTTAACATTCACAGAGCGATTTTTATTGTCTTGCTCAACATAGATGCCTTTAATCCCTTCTAGGGTGCCTCGATCGAAGATGTTGTCGATGAAGTTGCCTTCTACAAGCGCTATCCCTTCGACACGTGAGAGGCATTGTAGCACAATCCCTTGAAATACACGGTTTTCAATATCGCGTACGTAAAGGGTTTCTGGTATTTCAAATTCTTTCGTATCGACTTTTTTTGTTTCTATTTTCTTCTTCAGATCGATCATGAGCACACCTTTTAAATTTAAGCCGCATTCACTTGTTGACAGGCCTGTACGGATTATATACTATGCCTTGTTATATACAAACAAGATTGCATCATACTGATTTGCTAAGTTTAGCATCAATATGTAAATATCGAAATCTCAAAAGCAGTAATATATTATGATGATCAGCTTGATTTTATGGATGCTCATTGGTGTGTCGACAGGGTATTTGGCTAGCACCCGTGGTCGCGATCCCTATGCATGGTTTGCTATTGGCATCATTCTTGGTTTGTTTGGGCTGATGTTGCTCTATATACTACCTCCCCTGGATGCAGAGGGCAATCGAATTGCTAGAAGCCCACCTGCATTGTTTTCCCCTATGATCGAAGCTATTGAGGAGCAAGAGGCTGCAGAAAAGCGCCACATGCCACTTCCTACTTATCTTAATCAGGAATGGTTTTGTATCGATAAAAGTCTGCAGCAGCAAGGTCCTATCTCTTTTTTAACTTTGCAAACGCTATGGCGGGAAGGTAAAGTCGATGCTTCTTCTTTCGTATGGAGCGAGGGAATGACGGAATGGAAGAAGATTGCCGATCTCGTAGAGTTAAATCAAGCCCTGGTGCAACCCACTTAAGTCCCCATTTTTCTAAATTTCGTGCCCGTGTGCGTGCCCGTGCCCGTGCCCGACTTTTATCCTACGATTCTTTTAAGGCCATTGAAAAGATCATGGGCTAAAAGTCGGGCACGGGCACGGGCACGGGCACGCACACGGGCACGAAATTTAGGTTATGCAAGAGGTTTAATATATGTAATTTTCACAGGATAAACAGAAAAAGCCATCCACGCAGAAAATCAGTGTGGATGGCTTGAAAACTAGAGTTTTTTTACCAGCTAGACTTGGTCACACCAGGGATGAGGCCCATAGAAGCCATTTCTCTGAAGGTGAGACGAGATAGTTGGAATTTTCTAATAAAACCGCGTGGGCGGCCTGTTAGTTGGCAACGGTTGCGGAGGCGAATGGGTGATGAATCACGTGGCATTTTATTCAATGCTTCACGTGCTGCATGACGTTCTTCTTCGCTGACATTTTGATCAAGGCTTTGTTTCTTAAGCTCTTGGCGCTTGTTCCACTTGAGATTTACCAAGCGTTCGCGGCGTTTTTGTTTTTCGACAGATGACTTCTTCGCCATAGATATCCTTAATTATTTTTTGCGAGCAGGACCTTTTTGCCGTTGCTTACGGTTAGGGTCTTTTTTGTTGATTACATAGAGTCGACCGCGACGACGAACAAGGATATCTCCTTTCGAAGGATCGGCCTTTATAGATGCTTTTACTTTCATGACGTTTTCCTACTTCTTAGCAGCAATTAAGCGTTTGTTATAAATCAATCCTGATTTTCTTTTCAACCATATTTTCATAGAATTTGCATTTTCTTTTTTGGGGTAGTTATGGAAGGGGTTGGCGTTTTAGTGAATTCGAAATTTTTTTGATATTTTGCTATTCAATGCTCAAATCAAGCTTGCTAAGCCGTTGTTTTTAGGGGACACAGGTTGAGTGTGTTCGAATAGTTTTAGTTTTTCTCCTAAATAGCCGTCTAGGTCGTGTTTAAGAGCTTTCCTGTGGTCTTTTAGCTCGCCAATTTGTTTATTGAAATGTATGCTGTCTTTTTTTGGCAGCTTAAGCAGGGCAGGGTCGTTGGTCTGCAAAAGTTTACGAATCTCTGGTGAAAAATCAAGTGCTCGGATGAACGCAAGGTGTGGCTTTCTGACTAATGTATCATAGTTTGGTTTTGGCATCGCGCGGAAAAGGGGATCAGGTTTGTCACCTGTAAGGGCAGCATCAAGCGCCCTGGCTTTCCGAAAGTCAAACCCGTTACGATAATTCTCATAGTCCTTTTCTAACAGATCGATCGCATCGCAAAAGTAATTGCAAGTGGCTTTTAATGAATCGATGTAAGCTTGGTAGTAAAAGGCGATACGCAATGCTGTGGCTTCAGGTCTAGAAGCTGTTTTTAATGTGCCTTCAAATTGACTTGAAATTTCCGTTAAATTCTTCAGTGTTTTGCTGGTGGCATCTTGTTTTTCGTTTTCATTTAAAGCGAGGTGAGGAGAGTTAAGTGCAGTTTCGATCTTACACACAATTTCATTCGTGAGCTCTTCATGAATACCTATACCGAGCACTTGGGCTGTGAGTTTTTCGGTGGGTGAGACTTGCTGTGGAGTAGCTTTTATAGGCTTGGGTGACAGTGGGTGTAGAGGGGGAAGTTGTGCCCTATCAGCTGTGAACTGAGGGAAGGTGGTGGGCTGCAAGATTGTGTGTTGTAAATTAATAGGAGAGTAACGTCGGAGTTGCGTTTGTTTCGAGGATTTGAGCTGAGGCAGGGGCAGGGTAGGTGAGGTTAGACACTGAGCTTGAGGACTCAGGATTAAAGCAAGGGGACTGGAAGCTGACGACATAATTCTTTTCTTTTGCTAAGATATTATAGTTTAAAAGCGAAGATAATACACTGTTTTAAAATAAATTGGAACATTTTTTTTGTTTTAATGAAGGATTAATTAGGTAAAGACGAATTAGAGTATCTGGACTACTTGCGATAATTACAAAAGGCAGGTTACGAGCAAAAAACAGTAGGCTTATGTTTTTACCGAGATTTTTGAGCGCGAAGATCGCGAAGCAAGCGAAGAAAACGCGAAGATTCTTCTATTGTCAAAAACGTTTACAATGTCATGGCTAAATTTCCTGAAAATACAAAGAGCTTTTGTGTAGCTGTTGGCCGATATCCAATAAATAAAAACAATCTTCGCGTTGTCTTCGCTCACTTCGCGATCTTCGCGTTCTATCAAGGGAGGGGTCTTTATCATGTCCTTATCATGCCAATTCTCTTACTCTACCTGCAATTTCGGTTGCAATTTATGGAGGCCATCCTGTATGCTTTCGTTGAAATTGCATTAAAGTTTAAACATCAAGGATCTTAAACGTGAAACGTACATACCAACCGAGCAAACGCTGCCGTAAAGCTGTCCATGGTTTTCGTCAAAGAATGAAAACAGCTGATGGACGTAAAATCATCAATCGTCGTCGTCGTCAAGGGCGTCATCAATTGACAAGAGCGTGATTCATAGTTATCCAAAATACCTACGTGTGCGCAAACGGCGGCACTACCAACGCATAGCGCAGCAAGCAAAGCGCCATGTAGGGCAATTGGTGATCATTGAAGCGCGTTCCACAAAAAATTCATACTCGAGACTAGGCATTACCGCATCACGTCATTATGGCAAAGCCATCCAACGCAATCGCTTTAAACGCATTGTGCGTGAGGCTTTTCGCTTGTGTCGCGGACAATTGCTGCCAGGCTTAGATCTTAATATTAAACCGCGCCAAGCCGCCCAAAAAGCCAAGACTACCGACGTCATCGCTGAGATGATTCACTTTCTTGGATGTTCTCCTATCCCTGAGAAAGGTTGTGACTAAATTATTCTTGGTGGTTTCATGGATCATTTGTTTTCCGGACTCAACACCTCACAGCGCTTAGCGGTAGAAACGATTGAAGGGCGCGTGCTTGTGCTGGCCGGTGCGGGTAGTGGCAAGACGCGCGTGCTCACTTTGCGCATGGCGCATTTGATTCAGAATTTTGGCGTTAACCCCCAATCGATATTAGGGCTGACCTTTACCAATAAAGCTGCCGCAGAGATGCGGCATCGGCTGGCTTCATTAGTACCTGTCAAGGCGGCCAAGCAAGTGACGCTAGCCACTTTTCATAGCTTTTGCATGCAGATATTGCGCTGCGAAATACCCCGTTTGGGATATACACATCAATTTACACTCTACGATGAAAAAGATGTGCAACGTCTGATGAGCATGATCGCTCGTGATCTACTCGATGTGGAAGGGCAGCTGCCTTCTCTTGCACCTACCATTGAGATCATCACTTCGGCAAAAAACAAAGGAATTAAAGCTGAGCAGATCACTGATACAGGATCTGAGTGGCATGATGAATTCACACGTACTCTTTATCGCCGCTTGCAGGATAGCATGCGGGCCTACAATGCTGTTGATTTTGATAGCTTGCTAAGTTTGACTGTCGAACTTTTTGAAAATCATCCCGAGGTACTTGAAAAATATCAAGAGCGCTTCCGCTTCATGATGATCGATGAGTATCAAGACACCAATCCCATTCAATATCGCTTAGCAGCCTTGCTAACCGCAAAATATAACAACCTGTGTGTTGTCGGCGATGATGACCAATCCATCTATGGTTGGCGAGGGGCTGATGTGCAAAATATCCTAGATTTTTCAAAAGCCACAGTGATCAAGCTAGAGCAAAACTATCGGTCCACAAACACGATTCTTAAAGCCGCCAATGCGGTGATTGCCAACAATCAAAAACGGCATAGCAAATCACTGTGGAGCAATAAAGGGGATGGCGAGGCAATAGAGGTCTTTCACGCCCCGACCGAAAATGATGAGGCTCAAGCTGTGATCTGCCGTATGGACCTCATGCGCCAAAAGCATGGCTTGCAGTGGCGCGATATGGCCATACTCTACCGCTCTAACGCCCTCTCGCGTAATTTTGAGTTAGCATTGATGAAGCATGCATGGCAAGATCGCGACGCTTGGATTCGTGGCGTGCCTTATCAAGTGCATGGAGGCACAGAATTTTATGAGCGCAAAGAAATTAAAGACTTAATGGCCTATCTTAGAGTTATTGTTAATCCGCAAGATCAAGAGGCGCTGCTGCGTATCATTAATTATCCGCGGCGAGGTATTGGTGAGGGGGCGTTGGATCTTTTGACTGCATATAACCGCTCCCAAAATATCCCTTTATGGGATGTTCTTGTGGGGGTTGCACAGTCCAAACAAACATACGCTCATTTAACAGACAAGATATCCGATCGGGCCCTTAGCGGGATACGTTCCTTTTTAGACATTCTAGGTGCTGCCAAGGAGCGCTTTGCGATGCCACCTCTCAGTCTTACTATGACGTGGTTGATTGAAAAGATCAATTACCAAAAAGCGATTATCGAAGAAGTCAAAAGCGATCAGATGCGTCAATTTAAATGGGAGAACGTGCAGGAATTTGTCTCTGCTATCGCAGACTATGAACAAAGGGTTGATCCTGAGATGGGTCAGCATGCCTCACTGCATGATTATGTGTTAAGTACCCCTTTAGATAAAGGATGGGAAGGAAAATTAGCTAAAGATAAGAATGAGAATAAAGTCACTCTGATGACATTTCATAGCGCCAAAGGGCTAGAATTTCCTGCTTGCTTTTTGGTGGGGATGGAAGATCATATTATCCCACATGAGAAAAGCTTGAAGCAAACGGGTATCGAAGAAGAGCGGCGGCTGATGTATGTGGCTATTACGCGTGCAATGAGGTTTTTGACTATGAGTATGGCTCAAAAGCGCAAGCGCATGGGAGTGGAGGCGCTGAGCCGTCCTTCGCGTTTTTTAATGGAAATTCCTAAAGAGCATTTGCAGCTTGCACTATGGCATAAGCTTGATTAGGCTGGTATTAATGTGCTAATGTGACGATGGAAGCGGAATCAATTTTAGAACGGATGCTTTGAATGGCTTTGGAGATCTCTGGCTGGACGGATGAGGGAGCTGCGTCGTAGGAGTATTGAGCGTGTTTTAATGCGCTGGCCATTTGATTCTTATCTAAATAGACTTGAGAAATGAGCATCTCGAGGCGCCAGAGATGTTCTTTATCCTTGTTGCCATATTTTTCGATATATGTTTTGAGGGGAGCTACCGCAAGCTCTGCTGTGTAATTGTCTTTATCCATTTCATTAAGATATGTTTCAAATTCAATCACGGCCACATGGTACGGGATGTGTTTTTCATTAGTTGGATCGCAAGCAAGCAGTTGCTTGCGGATATCTTGGGCTTCTTTGGAGTGAATGTGTCCTTCATCAGCTAATTGACGATACCGTTCAGTCAAAAAAAATGTAGATTTATCTGATTTCATCCCTTGACTAACAATTTTTGTCGCATCAGCATCGATATTTAATTTTTTAGCTTGTTCATACAGCTGCTTTAAATCGCTGCCAGAGAAGCCCCCTTTATCGAGGGCTCCCATCTTTTGTTTGTAAGAGGAGAAATCGTTCACCTGTTTGAGCAGATAATCAGCATATTGTTTTCCTCCACCAGGACGATAGCCAGTGGTGCCGATTTGGCGATTTTGTTGGGCATCAAAGATGACGATGGTGGGATAACTGCGCACATCGAATTTTTGTTGTAATTGTTTGTTTTGAGCTTTCACTTGGGGATCTTGCGCGCTATAGAGGGGAAAGTCTAGTTTGACAAAGATGAATTTATTAGCGACAGCATCAGCAAATTCTTGGGTGCTAAGCACCTCTTGTTCGAGTTTGGTGCACCAGCTACACCAATCGGAACCTGTAAAAAATAAAATCACCGGCTTAGATCCTTCTTTGCCTTGCTTGATGGCTTCGTCATAATTAGTTTGCCATTTAATACTCGGCTTACTTGTCGCAGTTTCAGAAAAGAGGCTACATGCATGACTTAATACCATGGCACAACAGATAATCCAAATGAATTTATTAGACATTATTTCTTCCTGGTTAATGTGTGAGTGTACTTTTAATAAACACCCTAATTTGGTTTCTTACTTGTTTAACCGTATGCTAACGCATTAGATAAAACGAAGCAAATATTTATTTAGTTCTTTTGTGAGTATTCAAAAAAAATCTAGCATTATCTTTTGCGCTTCAATAATTCACCAATTTCATATAATATCCTAAAATCGAATGATAGAATAAGTAAACAGCTGTGAAAATGCAATCGTTTCCACCTACATACGTCTTGCGTCATCGGCGAGAAAATCTCAAAAAATGCAGCCTTAGAGGTTTAGAAAAACGCCCTGATTTCAAATTTTTCACTTATCCAACGGCTCTATTGCCTGATTTATCGAACTATGTGATGCTCGCACTCGATGCACCTCCTTTATCACCTGCCGACCGGGAACATGGTCTCTTTCTGTTAGATGCCACTTGGCGCTATGCGGTCAAAATGCTGCAATTTGTTGATGCCCATGCAATCATTGAAAGGCGCAGCATTCCTGCGGGATTTCGCACGGCGTATCCGCGGCGCCAAGAGGATTGCCCTTCTCCTGAAGAAGGGCTAGCTTCTATTGAAGCCCTCTATATTGCCTATGTCATTTTAGGACATGATCCAGCAGGTTTACTCGATAATTATCATTGGCGAGCAGAATTTCTCAAAAAAAATGCAGCTCTTTTCGGGTAAGCCATGAATTGTGGCCCCCCACAATTAGAGGACCTCATAGAGGACCTCACTATTTGAACGCGAAGAGCGCGAAGCAAGCGAAGGCAACGCGAAGATTTTTCTTCTGCGGGTATCCTCTTACAAATTCATGGAGCGCAATTTTTTCTTATTTAAAATGGACTTGTTGCATAAATCCAATTATAGCGATAAATCATTGATGATAAAAAATTTAAAACACAGAGGCACAGAGAACACGGAGAGGGCCAAGCAAAATATCCTTAGGCATATACCACAATCAATCTCCAATTTTTTCTTTCTCCGTGTTCTCTGTTCTCTGTGTTCAAACTGTTTATGATAAATGAATTACGGTGTGCTTTATTTATGCAACAAGACCATTTAAAATTCCCAAGATTTCCAGCTGAAAATTTGTACATGTTCAGGGCATATGCAGCCTACCGCGGCGAGCTACACACTCCGGAATATGTACGAAAATTTTCTTCGCGTTATCTTCGCTTCCTTCGCGTTCTTCGCGTTCAAATAGGTCGGGTATTCCAATTTGTGAGGATCATTAAAGTATTAAGTGTTTACTACTATTAAATATTAATACTAATGACCAAGATCAATGAGATGAAAATGAAGATTGCCGCACAGCGCGAAATCCTGCAATCGCAACCTAAAGAATAGCCTCTAATTGAGAAGTTAAGCGCTAAGCTAACAAAGCAATTAAGAGAACTGAAAGCTTTGCACAAAGAGACGGTCAAAGAATTAGCCGGCCAAATTGAAAAAAAACCAGAATCGGCAAGAAAGGAGCTAATGGCTGCCCTTAATCAAGCCAAGATGAATTATGCGGCAACGCGTCAAGAAGTTACAAGCTCAAGGGGGTATGTGTCTCTGGGTGATAGGTTTTTAAATCAATTAGGTTTTCTGTCGGGTTCACAAAAGCTTGAATTAGAAGGTCTTGAGATAAAAGCAGATCAGTTAAAAGCACGCCTTAAGGAGGGCCCCTCAAATGCTGATGTAGTCAATGAATTGCGCATGGTTCAAGGAAGTCTTGAGCGTTTAACACAAAATAAAAAAATTGGAACGATCCAATCAATTTATGAACAAGTCAAGGGGGCAATTAGCGAGGCTTTGGGACGTGTCAGTAAAGAACCACAAGATACCAAGCCGGCAGCTTCTGAACAAGCCAAGCCTCCTCTAGAAAAGGTTAAGCTTGCTCCACCGGTTGGAAATGATGAACACCTTTAAAGCGATCCCTCCAGAGGAATATGGATGTGAAGCTAAGTTAGCGTTTATAACCGAGCTTTTAAAACGCCCCGATCCTATGCTAACTGACCACCCAGACGCGGTGGCTGCAAATTTAGCTTTAGACTTACTGGGCGATAAAAATGAAATTCCTGTTGCAGATCGTGACCATTATCTCCAAATTGTGTTGATGGATGATAACAAGAATTTATGGAATGTCTATTTGAATGCCTTGAAATCTGAAGCAAAGAATAAATAGACTTCTTTCGAAACACCTCTAAAGGACAAAATAACATAGTCCCTTAGGTCCCTTAGTTTTTCTCTGGTAAATTAATTTTGTTTTTTATATACTTTCACTTCATATAATTTAATACATCCATTATTTAAGTTTTTTTATGCGCGATTTTTTTGAACTGAGTGCTTCAGAATTAGTATCCCTGTTAGTCGAGCATGGGGAAAAAGAATACCATGCCCGCCAGATCATCGATTGGGTATATCATAAGGGGATCGTCTCTTGGGAGGGGATGAGCAACCTCAGCAAAGACTTACGTGCGAAACTTCCCAAAATCATTAATTTGGCTGGCTTGAAGCTGGAACGCGTGCAAGACTCCACTGATATGGAAACCTATAAGTTCCTATGGAAACTACGCGATGGCAGCTTAGTGGAATCGGTATTGATCTGCTCTGGAGAGCGCCGCACTGTCTGCGTCTCTTCGCAGGTGGGGTGTCCGGCAAAATGTGCATTTTGTGCCTCTGGCAAAGAAGGGTTTTACCGCAATTTACGTCCAGCCGAAATCGTTGAACAGGTGGTGCAAATTAACGCCTGGCTTAAGGCTAAAGGGGAAAAAGTTTCCCATATCGTTTATATGGGCATGGGCGAGCCACTGAAAAATTATGAATCTGTGGTCAAGTCTATCCGCTTACTGGGAGAGCCAACCTTTTTGAATCTTTCAGACAGACGCATGACAGTCTCTACTGTTGGTATTGTTGAAGGCATCAAACGCTTGGCACATGAAGGATTGAAAGTCAATCTTGTATTGTCGCTGCATGCTCCCAACCAAAAAATACGCTTGAAAATCATTCCTTATGCGCGTAAATATCCTCTTGAGGAGATTTTAGCAGCCATGGATGAATATGCCCACAAAACAAAACGTGACATCACCTTCGAATATACGCTTATCGCAGGTATCAACGATCATCCTGATCATGCGCACGAATTGGCGCATTTGCTCCATGGCAAACAATGCACCGTGAATCTTATCCCTTACAACCCTGTTGCAGGCTTGCGCTTACAGCGCCCAGAAAAAAAGGCTGTTAAGCAATTCCGTAGTGTGTTGTTTGGCTCACGCATTGTAAATACCTGTCGCTACACAAAAGGTGATGATATCGCTGCTGCATGTGGACAACTCGCCATGCAAAACACAGACAAGACAGGCAAAACTGCTGCAGATACACCAAAGCTAGCCCTTCTGGCCTAACACCCGTGCCCGTGTGCGTGCCCGTGCCCGTGCCCGTGTGCGTGCCCGTGCCCGAAAAAAGAGTGTGAAATGAAAACGCGATAGGAAAGGTTAAAGGATTTAAATTTCGGAATCACCTCCAATGGCCGCGAATTGTTTATTATGTGTTGTATCTATGTTAATCAAGATGGCTCGTAGGTAAGTTCGGGCACGGGCACGGGCACGCACACGGGCACGGGCACGCACACGGGCACGGGAATGCACACGGGCACGGGAATGCACACGGGCACGAAATTCTATGGGAGTCTCATGCCATTTGATCGTAATGCTCTAGATACCTTTCCCAGCCAGCCCGGCGTCTATTTGATGAAAGGACGTGAGGGGGCTATCCTTTACATCGGTAAAGCAAAAAATGTACGCAATCGCCTTAGGCAATACTTTTTGCCTCGTGGTGATGGTAGAGCGATGATTCCCTTTCTGATTCCCAAAGTTGAGACCATAGACACTATTGTTGTCTCCTCGGAAAAAGAAGCGCTATTACTTGAAAATAACCTGATCAAACAACATAGACCCCGCTATAACGCTCTACTCAAAGACGATAAAACCTATATAGCCCTCGGCATTAATGAAAAGCATCGGTGGCCTATGGTGTCGCTCGTGCGCTATAAAGGTAATCCCAAGCCCGGTTTAACCTATTTCGGACCCTACACAAGTGCCGAAGCCGCCCGTCAAACGCTTGATCTATTGCATCGTTTATTTCCTTTGCGGCAGTGTTCGGACCAAGAACTGGTAAGGCGGACACGACCATGCATTCTTTACGATATGAAACGCTGCATCGCCCCTTGCGTCAACCGTTGCACTCATGAAGAGTATATGCGGTTGGTGAAGCGGACAGCCAAATTCCTACGAGGACAAGATCGAGAGGTGGTCAGTGATCTCCACACAGAGATGCATTTAGCTGCCGAAGCCTTGGAGTTTGAAAAAGCTGGGGCTATTTTAACTACCATTCGCCATATCGAGAAAACATTGGAAGGGCAGAATGTCGATAAACCACTTGGTGGTGACGTCGATGCATTAGCCATCTTCCGCCAAGGGGAGGAAGTGATCCTGGCGCAATTGATCTTTCGCAGCGGTAAGTTGACAGGTTCATCGACATACAACTTTAGTTCCATTGGTGAAGAGGATGATGAGCTTTTCGAGACTTTCATTATCCAACACTATGAGAAACGCAACGAAGTGCCAAGTGAGGTCTTATTACCTATTGCTTTAGCAGCAGAAGATCGAGAAGCTATCTCTGACATCATTTCCGTGGGTAAAAGACGTGTGCATGTTTTAGCGCCACAACGAGGAGAGAAAAAAGCCTTAGTCGAAATGGCACAGGCTAATGCAGAAGCGACCTTTAAGAAAGAAAAGGATGAACAGAGCATTAGGGAAAAAGTACTCATGGAGATGCAAGATCGCTTCCACCTGGCAAACTACCCACGCCGTATCGAATGTTTCGACAACTCAAGCCATGCAGGCACTATGGTCGTTTCAACTCTTGTATCTTTTTATGAAGGGATGAAAGATCCCTCGCGCTATCGGAAATATAAGATTCGCAGTCTGACAGAATCCGATGATTATGCCGCCATGCGCGAAGCGCTTGAGAGACGCTATCGACGAGCGAGAGACGAAGAAGACTTGCCAGATTTGCTCGTCGTAGATGGTGGCAAAGGGCACCTCAACGTGGCTTTGAAAGTACTTAGCGATCTTAATATCATCTCTATGGATGTTATCGGCTTGGCAAAACAGGAAGGACGGCATGATAAGGGAATGACTTTGGAGCAAGTCTTTTTGCCTAATATAAAAGATCCCATTCTGCTTAAGACCACATCACCAATCTTATTTATGCTTCAGCAAATCAGAGATGAAGCCCACCGCACAGCCATCACCTTTCACCGCAAGCTGCGCAGCAAAAAACAGGTCAAAAGTGCGCTTGATGATATTCCAGGGATCGGACCGGCAAAGCGTAAGCTGCTGCTCACACACTTTGGTAGCATCAAAAGGCTATCGGAAGCAACTGCCGAAGAGATCCATGCCGTGCCAGGCATTTCGGCAGCCAATACCCAAGCGATTCTAGCCTTCATCCAGCAAAAGAAGACGTCGAATTAGCCTCCATCCCTTGCCAGTGCCCGAACTATTTAGCAAGAAGTCATGAGAGCATTATCGCCCGATTTTATTTTCAACGCAAAGGAGGGCAAAGTTCGCAAAGGCGCAAAGAAAAGGCATGTCCCTTGCAAACAGGTCTCTAGCTTAGAATGCAAGATGCTACATGTATCGGCCCTAAGATCTCATGAATGCTAACTCCAGCACTTTTAGATTGCTGAGGCAATCTAAAAGAGGGGCATTGTTAGCAGCGCTTAGGGCGCTGCTAACATACTTTTTTTCTGCGACGCTTTTATTTTATGCGAACTTCAAAGCGTCGCAGACAAAAATTGCACAAACATCGCTCTAAGCGATGTTTGTTGAGTCCTTCTTTTGGATTGCTGAGGCAATCCAAAAGAGCTGGAGCTAGCGTCCGTACCATCTTAGGCCATGTAATATCTTGTATTCTAAGCTAGAGACCTGTTTGCATGAGGCATGCCTTTTCTTTGCGCCTTTGCGAACTTTGCCCTCCTTTGCGTTGAAAATAAAATCAGGGGATAATGCTCCCATGACTTCTCGCTAAATAGTTCGGGCAGGGGCAGGGAAATCAAGGGATTGTCTAATTTTTCATTTGCAAAAAAGATAGGCTTTCGATTAAGCTTTACCCTTATCATTGCTAGCCAATCAAATTGTCTTAGGGGTATTAGCTCAGTTGGTTAGAGCGCCACGTTGACATCGTGGAGGTCAGCTGTTCGAGTCAGCTATATCCCAATCTTCTTCAAATCAATACCCGTGTGGTTATGGTGCTATCCCTCTCTAACTTACGACAATCTGCAGCCGAAATTCTGGCTTGCGCTGTCGTCGATCTCTTCCCGGGAGCCTACCTTGTCAATAGCACAGCTACCGAATTTGGATTTTACTACGATTTTATTGCAGAACAACCTATCGATGAACATGCATTAGTCTATCTAGAAGAAAAAATGCGCGCCCTCATTAAGCAAGACCTCGAAGTGCGCTCCGTGGAGATGATGCGCGAAAACGCCGCTTCATTCTTTGAACATAAGAAACAACCTTTTGTCGCACAACGCGTTCTTAATGCGGCCGAAAATATCGTGACCCTCTTCCAAATCGGGGAATTCAACGACTATTGCCCATATCCACATATCCATCAAACTCACGAAATTGGCGCCATCAAACTGTTAAAAATCGAAAAAGCCATCTACTATCTTCCAGAAGAAGGGGGCATTGAAGTCACACGCATCCATGGCACAGCGCAGCGCGATTCCTACGCCTTAAAGAAACTCATCAAAGCTCTTGATGCTGGAAAAAAGAAAGATCATCGCCTCATCGGTAAAGAACTGGATTTGTATAGCATACAAGAACATGTCAATCCTGTTGCTTGCTGCTGGTCTCCTCAAGGAGCGCTCTTGCGCGAAGCGTTGCTCGATTGGTGGCGCAAAGAACATCGCCAGTTAAAGTTTTTGCCATTAGCCACACCGCCACTTGTGCAAGACGATTTGATGCAGCAGGGAGGGGCTTATGAAGGATTGCTGGAAAGTGAATATCCACCGATTAGCGAAATCGAAGGGGTGGATTATGTCGTTCCGACCAGATTAAGTCCAACCCATGCCATGATTTTTAGGTCGAAATCGCGTCATTATAGTGATTTACCCATCAGATATGCCGAATGCTCTTATGTCATGAATACAGATCCCAAAAAACATTTATGGGGGATGCATGCAGCCCAGTTTGTCTATGCCGACCAAGCAAATGTTTTCTGCGCCCCAGAGCATGTTGAAAATGAATTGATTTCTTCCTTGCAATTCATTGATAAAATCATTAAGATGTTCAATTTTGAGTACCATTGGTATTTAAAAGGGCAAGATACGAAATTCGCTGGCAGCCAAAAGCGCTGGGAAAAGTGCCTTTCGTGTTTTGCTGATGCTTTTGAGAAATGCGGTTTAAGCTATACTTTCGATGAGACTGAAGGGATGTACAGCGGGCCGACAGCCGAAGCGCGCCTTGTAGATGCTTATGGTAGAGAGTGGAAAGGACCGAGTATTGGCTTTGACTTCAGCAGCCCGGATCGCTTTGATTTAAGCTATCAGGGAGTAAATGGTGAGTCGCCAAGACCTGTGATGTTAGTGAGGGCGCTTTTTGGTTCATTAGAACGCTTCATTGCGATTCTAATTGAACATCATGCAGGGCAGTTACCTGTGTGGATAGCGCCAGAACAGGTAAGGGTGATCGCTGTAAAAACTGAAAATAATGCTGAAGCAAATAGAGTTTTTGAAGCTTTAGTAGCTAAAAACTATCGCGCGACATGTGATGAGCGCGATGTCAGCCTAGGTGCTAAAATCCACGCAGCAGAAAGTGAACATATTCCCTACATCGTTATTGTAGGTGAAAAAGAAGAAAAGCAAAATCTGATAACCGTGCGTTTTAGCGTTCGCGGGGCAACACAAGGGTTAATGACACCGGAAGCTTTTATCGAGCAACTGCAACAAGAAGTGTCGAATCAGTTGCCATTAGGAAAATTGCGTGAACGCTTAGCGACGAAGCCAAAATTGTAGAATAGGGAAATTGCCTTGAAAGTTAACAGAGAAATTCGTGCGCCTAAAGTGCGCGTCATCAGCCATACCGGAGAGCAAGTGGGAGTCATTTCCATTCAAGAGGCTCTAGCCATGGCTGATGAAGTGGGCCTTGACCTTGTAGAGATTGTGCCGGGATCCGTGCCACCTGTCTGCAAGATCATCAATTTCGGCAAATTTCGATATGACCAGACTAAGCGCGAGAAGGAAAATAAGAAAGCTCAGCACCAGGTCAAAGTCAAAGAAATTAAGTTCAAGCCAAACACTGATGATCATGACGTCGAAACAAAAATGCGACATGCTCGCGAATTTTTGAGCAAAGGCAACAAAGTTAAAGTGACATGTACATTTCGTGGTCGCGAAATGGCGCATACTGAAATTGGAGAGAAATTAGTGCAGAAATTCTGCGCTGATCTCGAAGATGTAGCGATGGTCGAGTCACCATTGAAGCTAATGGGGCGCATGTTGATTGTTGTGCTCGCCCCAGGGGGAAAAAAGAAAAAAGAAACGACTAAGCAAACACACTCAACGGAAAATTCCGAAAAAGAATCCGTGAGTGCTGAGTAGTCTGTTAAGTGAATTACTAGGAGAAATGCAGTGCCTAAAATGAAAACCAAAAAAGCCCTAGCGGCTCGGTTTAAATTGACAGCGACAGGTCAGCTCAAAAGAGCAAAGCCCGGAAGACGTCATAAACTGACCGGAAAAACGGCAAAACGTAAGCGTCAATTAGCTACATCTGCGCTTGTAGACGAAGGTCATCTAAGAACATATAAGCGTGTGATGTGCGTATAAATTAATGTAAACTTGTCCACTATGAAAACCATGCTAGGTGGACACAAACAAGTGAGGATAAGCTATGGTTAGAGCAACCAACGCTGTCGCTTCACACCGTCGCAAAAAAAGATTGTTAAAACAAGCCAAAGGGTTTGTTGGAGATCGCAAAAACCACCTGCGCCTTACTAAAGACGCAGTTCTTCGCGCTCTGGCATATAATTATCGCCATCGCAAAGAAAAGAAACGCGAGTTTCGTAGCTTGTGGATCATGCGTATCGGAGCTGCTGCTAAAATTAACGGCATCTCTTATAGCAAATTTATTTGCGGACTGAAAAAAGCGAAATGCGAATTAGATAGAAAAGTATTAGCCGAAATGGCAATTCGTGACCCACACAGCTTCGCAGCTGTTGCGGGCCGAGCCAAACAAGCTCTTGCTTAATACTATTAAATAACTAAGCAGCCCATTAAAGCCCAAAAGCTTTAATGTGGCTGCTTTTTTTTATCCCTTCACACCGAGATAGCATGCGTCAAAATATTGAGAACCTCAAGCAACAATTCGACTCCGAACTCCAAGCCGCAGCTACTGTGGCAGATATTGAAGCCCTCAAGGTAAAATATTTAGGCAAAAAAGGGCCCATCCAAGACCTGATGAAGGCATTACGTGATGTTCCTGCTGAAGAACGTCCTGCTACAGGCAAAGTTATTAATGACCTCAAAGAACATATCGCCAAACTAATCGACGAAGTGCATCAACGGCTGATCCAACAAGAAGAAAGCAATCGTCTGGCGCATGAAAATATCGACATCACCCTGCCAGGGCGCAGTCGCTATCCAGGCCGCAAACACATCATTAATCAAGTGCTCGATGAGGTGATCGATATCCTGGTTGCTATGGGCTTCTCGGTGCAATATGGACCAGACATCGACACCGATTACTACAATTTCGAAGCCTTGAATTTTGCTCCCGATCATCCTGCGCGCGATATGCAAGATACTTTTTATTTATCATCGAATATGTTGCTGCGTACGCATACCAGCAATATCCAAGCGCGCATCATGGAATCCACCCGCCTGCCCATTCGTATTATAGCTCCAGGAAGGGCTTATCGCAATGAAACCATTACAGCACGCTCTCACGTATTTTTCCATCAAGTTGAAGCCTTTTATGTCGATACAGGTGTTACCTTTGCCGATCTGCAAGCGACGATGACAGATTTTCTTTCGAAGCTTTTCAACACGCAGGTAGAGACACGCTTTCGCCCAAGCTACTTCCCCTTTGTTGAACCTGGCATGGAAGTAGATTTGCGTTGCTGGAAATGTCAAGGGATAGGGTGTCCGTTATGTAAGCATACGGGCTGGTTAGAAATCGCAGGTGCGGGTATGATCCATCCTGAAGTGTTAAAAAATGGAGATATCGATCCAGAAGTATATTCTGGCTTTGCCTGGGGCATGGGCGTTGAGCGACTGGTCATGCTCAAGCACGGCATCAATGATATCCGTAAGTTTACAGAAAACGATTTGCGCTTTTTAGGGCAATTTGCCGGGACCTAAACATGCAGGAATGGGTGGTCTCCTCAGAGGAATCGGGTTTAAAAATTCTTGTTTTCTTGAAAAGTAAATTTGGTGCAACCATAGCGTCAAGGCAGCTTAAGCGGGCCTTAGAAGCTGGACAGTGTCAGATTAATGGACGCGTCGAGCGTTTTGCTTCTAAGCTCGTGGGACGTGGCGATCGCGTGAGTATGGTAGACCTTTCTCTTACGGCTGAAAAGCACGATGAGGCATTGTCATTAGACAGCTTTCTATATGTTGACGATCATTTAATAGCCTGCAATAAACCGGTGGGTATAAATTCTGAAGATAGCCAGTGGCTTGCAGCGGTGAGAAAGTTTTACAAGAATGCCATTCTCTTGCATCGCTTAGATCGCGACACCACAGGGGTTTTGCTTTTTGCGCGCAACGAGGCATGTGCTGAGGCTATGTTTGCTCTTTTTAAGCAGCGCCAGATCAGTAAAACCTATCATGCTATTGTTGATGGTGTCCCCAAGTTGGCATCAGGTGTGGTGGATAACTTTTTAGGTAAGATACATACTTATCAGGGACAATCTCTATGGGGTGCTGTTGCGCGCGAAAAAGGGATGTATGCCCGCACCCAGTGGCGCCTAGAAAGGAGTGGTCATGAGGCTGCTTTGCTTGTATGTCATCCCGAAACAGGCAGAACGCATCAAATAAGAGTACATTTGAGTGGCTTAGGGCATCCTATCTTAGGCGATTTCCAATATGGGCGCACATTTAGATGCTCTTTGCATGTGAATCGCATGATGTTGCATGCTACGTCCCTGAATTTTGTGCATCCAATAACAAAGCAACCTGTTGTCATTCGAGCTCCTTTTCCTCAAGATTTTAAAGCGGCGGTAGAACGCCTTTTCGGTGAAATATGAAAAAAATTCTCATAGTGAAGACATCATCGCTTGGTGATATCATTCATGCCTATCCGGTTGTCGATTATTTACACAAAAAATTTCCTGCTGCTCAGATCGATTGGGTAGTTGAGGCCCCGTATGCCGAACTTGTGCAAGCTCATCCTGCAATTCATAGCGCTATAACCATCTCCACTAAAGCATGGCGCAAGCAGCCGTTTAAGGCGGCTACTTGGAAGTCGATAGGTGCCTTCCGTCGTCAATTGCGCCAAAATGCGTATGACGTGGTTTTTGATCTACAAGGGAATGTCAAATCTGGTTTAGTAGTAGCGCAAGCCCGAAGTGCCCATAAAGTGGGTTTTGCCTCAAAGTCTGTGCCTGAATGGCCTAATTTGCTTTTCACCCATCATCGCTTCAATCCCAAACAGCAAGGCAATATTCGAGAGGATTATCTCTCGGTAGTGACCTCTTATTTCAATGATCCACTGCCGGCAGAAAGTGGACAAGTGACATTGAAAATTTCGTCACCCGAAAAAGATAAACTACAAGCTATTCTAGAGCACCCTGTGCTGCACCATCGTCCTAAAGTACTGGTCTGTTCAGGCTCTGCGTGGCGCAACAAGCAGCTGACTCCAGAAACTTTGGCCGCATTTTTAAAGTTGCTACAAGATGAGCTAGACTGTGCCTTTATGTTTGCTTGGGGGTCTAAAGATGAATATGAGGTCGCTCAACAACTTCAAAAGCAGTTTGTTGACAGTTCTGCGGTTGTCGAACGGATGAGTTTGTCCATGTTGCAAAATCTAATGGCGAGCAGTACTTTGGTGGTGGCGATGGATTCGTTGCCTTTGCATTTAGCAGGCACAACGCTTACGCCTTCATTTAGTGTCTTTGGTGCGTCGTCGGCGGAGAAGTACAAACCTTTAGGAAATCGTCATTGTGCCTTTCAGGGTAGTTGTCCCTATGGGCGCACCTTTGTCAAAAGATGTCCCATCTTACGCACATGTCCCACGGGGGCTTGTATTCGCGATTTGCAAGCAGAAGAGATTTTTGCCTACTTCAACCAATGGTGGCAGGGTCTAAGGGTAATGTAGCTTTTTTAAAAAAAAGCCAGCAATGTCGCAGATACATAGTTTTGCTTAAAAGCCACCCCCGAATGGGGGTGACGGCTTGTAGCCCAGGGTGAGCGGCTGCGTAACCCTGGGTGTCAGAGTTGAATTGATAGTACCCCAGAAGGGGGTACGGGCCAATTAGCGGCTAAAATAGGCTATAATAGTAATGATGTCTTTGTCGGAAGTTGCCCGTACCCCTTTCAGGGGTACAATATTTTATATTAAGCAGCCCAGGGTTACGCAGTCGCTCACCCTGGGCTACAAGCCGTCACCCCCGAATGGGGGTGGGTTTTAGGTAATATATACTAGAGACGTGACTAATCGCATTTTTTAACGCAAGGACTAATACTTATGGAAACAAATATATTATACTCTCAAGCTATTCTGGCGTTCATTGCGCGTCTTAAAGGTTGTGTAAAAGCGATATTGACCACTGAAGTTGGTTTTTCTGTCAGGGGTGATCGCTTTAGCGTAGGCCGCAGTACATATCCTTTGAAAATCGTTATCATCGAACATCGTAAAACGTTAGGTTATTTTGATTCCAACACCTATGAGATCGGTGTGAACAAGCAAATGATGCAAGCATCGCCAAAGGTTCTTAATGATTTGCTGCGGCATGAGCTTGCCCACTATCTCATGTGGATACGCTATGGAAATATGGCGCCGCATCATGGTAAAGAATTTCATGCTTTGTGCTTGAGCTATGGATGGGGACCCGAGGTATATGAGGCTACGATTGATCTTGCACAAGACGATTTGCCTATAGGTGTTGATGAAAATGGCGACAAAATTTTGTCTAAAATCAAGAAGCTTTTAGCTCTTGCTACCAGTCAAAATCAACACGAATCAGAGCTTGCCACGCTAAAAAGCAACGAGCTTTTATTGAAATATAACCTCAGCGAAAGGGAATTTTATCGCGGCGATGCCAGTGACGATGAAGAAATGCTTCTTAAAAGGATTATTAAGGCCAAAACAATTTCGGCCAAAGTTTCTGCTATTGCGCAAATTGTGCGCACATTTTTTGTGGAGACGGTATTTCATCCTTGTCGCGAGCATACTTACCTAGAAGTGTTTGGCAAGAAATCCAATGTTGCTATTGCTGAATATGTGGCGTTATTTTTAGAGAACGAGTTTGAGCGGCTATGGGAAGATATCAAAAAACAACGAAGCGATCTCAAAGGAATTGCTAGTAAAAATTCCTTTTTCCGCGGTATCGCTAAGGGATATTGTCAAAAAATCGAAGCGCTTAATCAAATGGCAGATAGTGAACAAAAGCATGGGCTTGTTTTGATACAAAATGAACTAAAAATCGCTTCTAAAATGGCTTATCAGCGACTATCTAAAACAGTTTCGCGTTATCGACAATGTGAAGAAGCCGCCCAACTTGGTGCTGCTGCCGGCCGCAAATTGCATATCAAGCAAGGTGTTGAAGCACATGGTGCTTCAGGCACACGGACAGCTAGGCTTGAGCTTATTCGCTAAGCTGGAATCTGTGAGAATATGGCGCACGGTTTGCTTAGTCTCGGCAAAAATATCTACATCGGCCTGTAGCTTTTCAATCTCGTCTAGTGTGAACCAACGCAACCCTTCGGTTTCGGCCGCATTTTGGGTTTCTTTGCCTCCACAGGGAGTGGCTAGATAGATGAAATCAATATGTTGGTGGGCGGGTTGTGTGCCATGAGCGGGGATTTGCTCTAAAAGGCAGAGGTAAGGGCGTTCGAAACTGGTGGCGTTCCACCGTTCAATCCAGAGATTTTCTTGGGTGATGAAGGAAATTTCGAGGCCTGTTTCTTCTCTAGCTTCGCGGCGTGCGGCCTCAGCTGGTGTTTCATTGGGATCGAGGTGTCCGCCGGGTGGCAGCCATTTTTTTAGCTTGCGATGAAAGATAAGCAGCACGCGTTCCGCTTCGATGATATAGACACCGGCGGTAAATTGTTTTTCCATGGTAGCTCCGCTGTTTATTGGCACGAGTATAATGCGTAGCCTGTGAGCTGTCTAGGAAAAGTCAGTATTACTTTTATGTAAAGCTCGAGAAAACGTGGCGTGGATTAGAAGTAAGCAAAAAAAGAGATTTTATTTTAAAAAACTATTAATCTTGTCAACTTAAGGGAAATGGACGAAAATGGACTGTATGGACTGTATGGACTGTATGGACTGCATGGACTGAATGGACTGAATGGACGGAGTGGACTCAACAACTTAGGTGTCCACATCGTCCACTCCGTCCACGCAGTCCACTCCGTCCATTTTCCTTACGCTAAAAGGTGGTCATGCAACTTCCAGCCCTTTTGCCCAATGAGCTCTTAGCCTACCAAGCGGCAGCTTCTCCGGATGTGCTTTTTGAGCAGTTAACAGCCAAACCGTATGATTTGTTGTTGTTTTTCCAGCATGCTTGCGAGGATGAAATGTGGAGCGCCGAGCATCGCGATTTCATACAAAGAATGATCGCTTGGCTGACTAAGCAAGCTTTTGCTGATCTGCTTTCACCAGCATTTTGCTTGCAGGCAGCTAAAGCCCTGCGGCAGCACTACGACAATCTCAAGATTTTGCTTCCTAAAGATATCGTCATTCAATGCAAAGATGGGCAGTTTGAGGTCAACAGCCTGCTCTTAGCTGTGATCTCCGATTTTTTCCATCAGACTCTTTTACGCAAATGTCGCGATAAACGGGTGATGTCGTTTGCGCTGCCACAAACGACATTGGAGGAGTTTTATCCTTTCGATAGCTTCATGAGCAAAGGGTATATTGAAGGAATAGAGAAAATGGGGGAAGAACAATTGCTCCAACTTTTACACCAAGCTGCTACTTGGGGCGTTGCTGATGTTGTCCATGATTGTGAAGGCATGCTGCGCAAATACTTGACACCTCAAAATGTCTTTGAACGGCTTGCAAGCACGCAACTCCAGGGGTTGACGATTTTAAAGCTGGCATGCATCGATTTTATTAATAATATGCTCTGCGGTTTCGTTTTGTCAGCACCATCAACCACGCGCCTGGCGATCGAGTTTCTAGATTTTACCGACAGGATGCTGGAGTATTTTCAGTCTATCAAGCCTCTTGTGACAGATGTGATTTGTAGTGGCACATGGGTGGACAACATGGTGTGTTCCCAAGTGATGCAGCAATGTCCTAATTTGCAATTTGTGGACCTCAGTTCAACCCCCGTGTTTAGTCCCAATTATAACGATATCCCAGCGTCACTCCTTGTGCTTAATCTCTCACAGTGTCTTTGGGTGACACCAGAGCTACTCCGCTCGTTTAGTAACATCTGTCCCAGCCTTGAGGAGCTGGATCTGAATAGCGATATCCAGCTTAATTATATGGCATGGGGCGAGTTGTGTCAGTTTAAGTGGCTTAAAAAATTGTCTCTTGCCCATTGCGTTCAACTGACAAATGATGATTTAAAAATCATTATTCGGGGGTGTGAACACTTAATAGAACTCAATTTGGAGGGGTGCCGCCGTCTCAGTGAGGTTGGTTTCTTTGAATTGAGCCGGGGACTGACACATCTAACGTCATTAAACCTAGCGCGTTGTGTTGTTTCCGATGTTGCTATGGCAGATATCGCCTCAAACTGTGTTAGCTTGTTGTCATTGAGTTTGGCGCACTGTGAAGCGTTATCCGAAAAGGGAATTGTGGCTTTGGTGAAGCTGGCTCCTCTGTTACAAGAATTA
>Ga0206894_1037_pt1 | contig 34266 bp, 24 predicted proteins | sample Alteio_BWOrgHeat_54_FD_152953 | JGI IMG/M metagenome (GOLD analysis project Ga0206894, IMG submission 152953) | Enriched cells from forest soil in Barre Woods Harvard Forest LTER site, Petersham, Massachusetts, United States -... | ecosystem: Environmental > Terrestrial > Soil > Temperate forest >...
TTGATTAAGCTGACGGCTGGATCGGCGAATGGGTTGGCAGTTATGGGTGCGCCGATTCTTGATCGGCCAGTTGCGGTGGCTGCGGACGCTGCGGGAAATCTGGCGATTGTGAATGCCGGGGATGCAAAGGTGGTGGGACGGCGGAATGGTGGGACAGCAGTTTTGTTCAACACTGGAAGTACGGTGCTGGTTGCGCCGACCGCGGTGGCGTTCGATAACCAGGGAATGTTGTATGTGGCCGATGCTGGCAATGGGACGACTGCGCCTGCGGTGTATCGGTTTCCTAAGCTAGGTGGGACGGGAGTTGCTGTTGGGCCGACGGGCTATGCGTTGAAGGAGGTCACCGGGCTTGCGCTGGATGATCAGAGAAATCTTTTTGTTCTGGATGGAGCTGATCGGCAGTTGATTGAAGTGCCGGTGAGTGGGGGGTCGGCGTTCTTGATTCCGCAGTCGAACTTCAAATCGCCTAGTGGATTGGCGTTGGATAATCTTGGAAATATTTATGTGTCTGATAGTGGCGCTTCGAATACTGTGACGAAATTTGTTTATAACAATGCGGCTAACTTTGGTTCGGTGCAGGTGGGTGCGACTTCAAATGCGATTACGTTCAATTATGAGTTTTATGAGAGGACGATTGTAGAGGCTACGCGCGGCATTGGTGGTGGGGTTTGGAATGCGGAGTATCACAAGGCTCTGGGTGGGACGTGCACGTTGCGGACTTACTATCCGTCTATAAGTTCGACGGGCTTGACGCTGCCTGCGTCTTGTACGGTGATGCTGGACTTTCAGCCTACGTATCCCGGTGGAAGGCCGGGAGCCGTGCAGTTGCAGACTTCAAATGGGAATGAGACGCAGTTGACGGTGGGGATGGGGCTTGGTGCTCAACTGGCGTTGTTTAATGCGCCTATTACGACCAAGTTGGGATCGATTAATTATCCGGCTCCGATGGTGATTAACTATGCCGATACCGTAATTTACTTTTGCGGTCCAGGAGGGACGTATCGGGTGCCAGTGGGTGGAGGTACGCCGACTCTGGTGACGACGAAGGTTGGGATGTCACTCGCGTTGAATGGTGCGGGTGACGTTTTCATCTTCAGTCCACCGACGATAACTAAGATCCCTGCGGATGGCAGCGCATCTACAACGATCAACGTTCCGGGACTGATCAATCCGCAGGCGATGGCTATGGATTCCAACGGCGCTTTCTACATTAGTGATACGGGACCCACTCCGACCTATAGCAATGGTTACGCCCTCGCGGCATTCATTTTGCGAGTGAGCCCGGCTGGTCACACGATCGTGATAGCGTCAGGGTCGGGCTATTCGGTACCTGGTTTCATGACGTCTGATGGTCAAGGCAATGTTTATATTGCCGACGGCGGTCTGGAGGTAGTGTTTGAAGTAGCCGGATGGACGGGTTCTTATACAGAGATGTATACCGATTTCCCTAAGCTTACAGGCTATAACGGCGCGAATATCGTTAATCTTGCGATTGATGCGTCGGGGACGTTCTATTACTGGGATAGCTCTGGGGACTTTTTTCAGGGTCCAGCTTATACACCCGTGGTCAATCAGTTCGGCCCTTCGGCAGGTGGCCTCAATACTGAATATCAGTTTCCGCTTTACACTATTCCACCGATTATGAACGAGAGTGAAGATGGGACTATACTTCCGTTCTTTTCTGCCACGGGAAATCAGACAATGATGACGTCGGCGAGCGGCAAGCTGTATGTCACCAACGGTGCGGGGCCTGGGGTTTTTGTTATTGATCGTACACAGGGTTATATTCCTGCGCCGGCTTTCAATCCGAACGTTCCGTTTATTGGCAATAAGACACAGGGTTTTTATGTCTATAACGTGGGCAATCAGAATGCGACGTTTACCAGTGCGACGCAGACGTTTACGGAGAGCGGCAACGGTGTAGGTTCGTTTACATTTAGCACTCCGACGGGTGGACCCACTCCATGCGTACCGGGAACCGTGATTCCTCCAAGCGGATATTGCGCGATCTTCGTGACGAACGTGAATGCTCCGGGGAGCGGGCCCATAGTGACGGATAGCCTGCACTTTCTGACGGATGCTTTGAATAACAATTCGGTGTCGTTTAATATTAGCGGGACTGGGAGTCTGGCTCCTTAGGGTTGTGAGATGCGTGCGCTTCTGGGAGTTTCAAGAGGCTACGGGGCGAGATTTATTTTGAGGAAAAGGAAAAGCGGCCTTGTGAGAGGCCGTCGGTGGCGAACGAAGGAGGCTTCCCCCATGACGACGCACATATGCGGCATCGATGTCGGTAAGACCGTGTTCCACCTCGCCGGAGTATGTAGCAGGGCTTGAACAATGCCGTAGCCATGCTGCGGCCGCCACTGTAGGGTCTGGAGGATGAGCATGTCGAGAGTTCCCTGGACGAGCTCGATGCGGTTCTTGTAGCCGGACTTGCGTGCCAAAGGTGAACTCCCGTTGCCCTCGCGATATTAGGGGAGGGTGTGTAGATAATCTACCCCTTGGATGTAGTTCGTTTACCTGTTTGAAGGAGGGATGCTAGGATTCGGCGTCGCGGAAGTTACTTGGGACGAACGTTCGATGAGTGCATTCCGCTGTTCTCGTCAATTGACAGTTGAGTCCGGGTTTTGTTCGTCCAATCAAAAACCCTGTTAGAACCGGCTCAATAGCGGAGGCCGAGCTTCAGAGGGAAGTCTTCTTCGTGTTCTTCGAGACCGGGCAAACTGCAGTGTTCCCGGATGATGGCGCAATGTTGGCTGCGCGTAAAAGCAGCGGAATCGAGAAAGACACTCTACTCATTAAACTTTTAACGACATCTGGCATAGCCGTTAGCCCAACCGGTCTTTCTGCCATACCGCACGCGTCGCACGAGATCGCCATCCAACGCCTCTTCCCGAGGCGCCGCTTATTGATCAAATGGAACGCGTGCAGCGATTAGCGGCCCCTAGATTTCCTCGATTGCGTCGTAGCAAATGCGCGTGAAAATCTTGTAATCTGTCGGGCTTAAGGTGCTCTACCGCTAGAGCCAGCCTAGTGGGCCAAGTAGTTAGAACAGAAGCGCCAAATAATTAATCAAACAACACTCGTGCCACGTCCCAAATTATTGGGATCGGATTTTTGGGGAGGTTCAGTGCAATTCACTGGCTAGCTGTTCGGCTGCCAAAAAAGCTCGGGGACGGATTGCCATCTTATTGTGAAAACCTCCTGAAGACGTTCTTCTAGCGTGATCTACTATGGGTCTTCTATAGATTGGCTTTGCCTGGAAGATTACATCCCAATAACTCCGGCGGAGCGGCCGAAAACTTCGCCCAGCACTTCCAGCCATAACGCCCTCCGATCGTGGCCTCGGCCAATTTCCAGCCTTCTGGTTTCCCAAAAGGAATACGAATTTCCATTTTGGAACGCTTTCAAGGTTCCAACTTCGTTTTTTCGTTTTCGCTCGCAAATGGCGGGGTACGATGAGATCGCTTCAATTTCCCATTTTGGGTTTTTTCGTTCTCGATCGTCATCGGGAGGGGTATGGCTGCCAAGGTTATCCAAGGTCTGTCTCAACGGAGAGAGACCTTCCACAGAGCTTTAACTGCAAACAGATTTATTCGAAAAATGAGAGGAGGGTCACAATCGGTTCTTTTGCAATGCACAGATAGCCAATATGTTGTTGTCAAAATGGCCGGTAATCCGCAGGGGCCGAACGTTTTGGCGAACGAGTTCATCGGTAGCACCGTGTCTACTATGGCTGGTCTTCCCGTGGCACAGGGCAGCTTCGTTTATTTGTCCGATGAATTTATCGATCGAAATCCCGATCTGTGGTTTGAAGCTCCTGAGGGGAGATGCCGGCCCGAAGCCGGAATTCATTTTGGTAGCCTGTTCCTCGGAGAACCAGATGGCTATTTCCGACCGACGGACTATATCAGCCGTTCAAAGATAACGTTAATCCGAAATCGGAGTGCGTTTCTTGGAATGTACATCATGGATGTTTGGGCCAATCATCAAGATAATCGACAGGCAATCTTGATCAATACCGCTGACGAGCGAGGACTAGAGGTGCGCTTCGTTGACCACGGTCACATGTTCGCTGGACCACACTGGAAATTTTCAAACCGTTTAGGTCTTGCATATCATTTAGAAAGCTCCTTATACTCCAACCTATGGGAAGCCACCGCAATTAGTAGCTGGATTTCCCATTTTGAGAATGTTTTGCCGGGTGCTTTCTCTCAGGCCGTTTCGCTGGTTCCGGGAGAGTGGTACAAAGGCAATATCGATCTTCTTCACGATGTTCTACTACATCGGCTTGAAAATCTAAATAGCCTAATCGAGGCAGATTGTCTTGCATCTAATCGAGCGATCCGACGGAGCACGGTGAATGAAATTCTGCGACTACCACGTGATGGAGTACACAAGCTCGGAACTTCAACTTGAGGGGACACCGTTTGCAATCGTTCTATATATAGATGGAGATGAAGAATGTCCATTGAAGGGATTTGTCTTGAAATCCTGGGAGACTGCACTACCTCGATCTACGCTTTATGAGATTTCCTCGATTGGCGATTTCTTGTGCGATCTTTGCTATTACAGTCAAGGAAATGACGAATTGTCCAAAACATACTTCAGAAGATTAGATACATTAAACCTAGGTCCCATTCGAAAGTTCGTCTCAGGAACTTGCGCTTTTGGCGATCTAGATAAGATCATCGCAATGTTTTTTGGGGAAATTGAGTCCGGAAATTCATGGCAGCAATCCTTTGACTCCGTAAGGCCTGCTTCCATGATGCAATAACGATGTGCGAAACGTTAGAGAATTGATGAGCATTGGCCAACCGACAACCGCTGCTACGGACGGGATTCGTTCGCTGGCTCTGTTTCGAACCCGTACTCCTTAATCTTCCTATAGAGAGTTGTCTTACCAATACCGAGCCTGCGTGCGGCCTGTGTTTTGTCTCCTTGAGCATCTTTTAGTGCTGAAAGAATCATCCGCCTCTCCACTTCAATCATGGTGAGATCGGCGGTTTCCCGATAAAAGTCTTGCCTCTCCAAAGAAGATTGGGGAAGGTAATGCGAGCGATTACCGAATTCCTGAAACTGGAGAGGAAGATTTTGAAGACTTAACGACCCGTTGGAACAGCGAGAACACGCATTCTCAAGCGTATTTTCAAGTTCCCTAACGTTCCCTGGCCAACTGTAGCGGGTTATCGCTGCGAGGAATTCCTCAGACACTGTGTATGAAATGGCAGTCCGGAGCGAAATTCGATCAAGAATGTGTCGCATAGTTTCCTGAATATCTTCGGGGCGTTCTCGCAATGGCATAATGTGCAAATTAGATATAGCGAGAAACGTAAAGAGATCTTTTCTAAACCAACCCTTACGAACCATGGGGCCCAAATCCCGAGATGTTGTAGCAATAACACGCACAGATATCGGGCGTGATTGCTTGGATCCAATTGGCGTAACTTTTTTTTGTTGCAAGGCAATCAACAGTGAGAATTGCAGCTCTAGAGAGAGGTCGGTAATCTCATCGAGGAGCACAGTGCCTCCTTCTGCGGCAGCCAACAAACCGCGCTCGGCTACGTCCGCTCCACGAAAAGCCCCTTTTTCATGACCGAAAAGCTCACTCCCCTGCAATATAGTTGACGGTGAGTTGCAATCCAACCTCGTAAACGATTCCGATGCCCGATTGCTATTGATGTGTATTGATCGAGCTACCAAATCCTTGCCCGAGCCCGTTTCTCCTTGGATCAGAATGGGGTGATTAGAAGTTGCTACGCTGGAGATAAATCTGCGGATGTACTCCAAATGCCGCGACGTGCCCACCAAGGATCCGAATTCTCGCCGCGAGTGACGTTGTTCTCGCAGCAGTCTGGTTCGTGCCGCAGTGCGAAATTGTTGGCGAGTCCGCTCCAACACGGTAGTGAGACGATGGGGATCGATCGGCTTGACGAGATAATCGACTACTCCAACTCTCATCGCATCAAGCGTCGTCATTTTGCTCTCCGTAGGGGCTATCGCGATGATCACGATCTCCGGATGCAACTGTTTCACTTCGTCGATAAACAGATATCCGTGATCTGCACGAGAATATGGATCAACGAGTAATATATTTACGGTTTGACTTTTCAAAAGAGCCCGAGCCGCCACGATATCTTTAGCGCTGGAAATATTGAATCGCAGTCCGCTGGCTATTCTCTCGCAAATTGCTCGACTGCCTTCCTCCGCATCAATGACCACCACATAAAGCGGCGGGAATCGAATTTTAGAGAGGTGTTCAGATATCGCGGGGAAGTGAGGTAAATCAAAATTTCTCAACATATAGAACTCTGCAAGTCGAAGTGTCTAAATCGTACTCTTAAGCTTTCGCTTCAGGCAAATCGGAGAATCTCCGAAGACGATCGAATGCAAAACAAGATTGAATGGAGCTAAGAATCAGATCTTCGACGCCATACCAGCCGGGGCCTGATTACTAACGATCGCAAAAAAATATTGGCAATTAATGATGAGTCTGCGAACATGGCATCATGTGTGACAGCAAGACGGCACAAGTATATGAAATGCTTTTATCAGTAGTACGTTCCCTGGTCGATCATCCGGAAGAAATCAAGGTTTCCGTCATCACAGAAGAAACCAGTACCCTTTTTCAGGTTCGATCTTGTTCAAGAGATATTGGCAAGCTGATTGGGAGCAAGGGGCGAACCGCGAAAGCTCTACGGATTATCCTTGCCGCGAATGCGATGAAGCTCAAGCGCAGCTTTCGGTTGGATATTGACTCACCGGAATCGACTGTGTTTGCGGAACACCATGCGGCACATAGGTGCACAGGGTCGCCTGCAGAAGCTACACCACCGTCTTTCGACCCGGTCCAAATATAAGAGTACGCGGAGCTGCTAAATGCTAATGAAACATTCTCTTCAGCAGCGGAGAATATTCAAGACAGCGCGCCATTCCATCCGGTAAAACCTTCACACAAGCCGAGTGCGAAGCCACACCTCCGATCCGCTGCGCTTCTCATCATGCCGCCTATTCAACACTACGGGTTTTCTTTCAAGCTCTTGGGAACGTCGCTTATGGAACATAGCGGGCGTAATTCGAATCAACCTGGGTATGCATCGCGGCACGGATGACCCCCGGAGCTTTGAGGCGGCTCGTTATGAATGCACTGGACTGGAGCACCGGAGCGAGTGGAACCGCTTGCTACTGGGTCGCAGATTAAATCCCACAGTCGAGGTACAGAAGATCGTTGTCTGCACGCGCAGAAGCGTGATTGGATGGATACAGTTCGATGCCTCATGGCACGGCAATGAGATTCAAGTGCTCGCAGCTAGCGCATTCCGGGGGCAGCAGGAGACGTTGCTTGTGGCATCACCCGGTGCGCAAGTGCAAATGGACTGTTGCCCGTGAGTTGCAATTGCTATACGGACTGGATACGGTTTGTGGGTAGACCCTACAAAGGGTCCCACCTTACTGTGAATGTTCGTGTGGTCAGTGCAGGGTATTTCAATATCCTACGTGCGCCGTTAGTTGCGGGTCGTCACTTTAGCGATACAGACGACATGGGCAAACCCAGAGTGATGCTTGTTAATCAGGCCTTCGCTCAAAAGTATTTCCCTGGAGGAGACCCTGTCGGGAAGCAGGTTGGTGACCCTACTCTCAGTCCACAATCTATGAAACGTATCGTTGGCGAGTTCGAGGATCTCAAAGATGCATCGCTCGACGATGAGCAAAGGCCTGCGTCTTACTATCTCTACAATCAAGATGCACAATCAACCTTCACCTGACTGTGCGTACGAAGCAGGACGATCATTCGATCCTCCCGACGCTCGTTGCCGCAATTCACGAACTCAACGTAAATGTTGGAGTAGAGGAAGGGGCGACCATGAGTGAGCAAATCAATAACTCAAAGACCGCCTACCTTCATCGATCAGCAGCATATCTGGTAGGAGGTTTTGCAGTATTGGCTCTGATTCTCAGCTCAGTAGGGCTCTACGGTGTTATTGCCTACTCTGTGAGTCGCAGAACACGGGAGATTGGGGTGCGAATGGCGCTCGGCGCTCAACGAGGCACCGCTCTCCGGATGGTATTGGGAGAAGCCTGTGAGTTGACGGTGGCGGGAGTCGCAATTGGAATAATTGCTTTGCTGGCCGTCAATACTCTGCTACGAAGGCTTCTGTTTAGAGTGGATCCGTTCGACCTTCCGACCCTAACGGCTGTTGCGATCATGCTTGCAGTGGCGACCTTCCTGGCAACTGTCCAAAGACACCGAGTGAAATGTCTATGTTTGGGGTATAAGTTTTTTTCTCCTTGCTAATCGACAGCCTGTGCCAGCTCCGATGGAACTTCGGTAGTTGCGAAAAGATACATCGCGAGAGTGAATGCTCGTAATGAAAGAGAACGTGAACCCAACTGTAGTGATGCCAAAGTAAATCTCCTCTTTAGATCCCCAAGATCTATCTGCTCATAAAGCAGGGAACGAGCCGCGGAATCTACCCCGAGACGGTAAATAAAATCTATGGCGATGAGACTGGTACTGATACCGAGGCGATATTGAAGTCCGACAGTCAGCTTCCCGCAGCTCTTAAAAAGCTAACTTGAATTCGAATTGAATCGAACGGGGACCACCCTGTTGATAGAGAGCGCCGGTTGATCCGAAACTCTGATTCAGCATCTTGGTAGCCTGACCAAATAGAGCGTCAGTAAGAAAGGGGTCAACATATCCAAAATTAGGATGGTTGGTTACGTTGAAGACCTCGGTCCGCAGTTGGAGACTAAGGCTTTCTCCGAGGCGGATCTCGCGCCGCGCCGCAAGGTTGACTTGCACGGCATTGAAACCTCGAATGAAGTTTCGTGGCGCATCTCCTTGAGCAGAACCATCAGGCAAACTGAAAGCTGGACTGGATGTATTTGGTCCGCCGTTCAAAATGCGGCCACCCGGATACTGCGAATTGGGCAAGTAGAGTGGACGATTGGGTACGACATCAACACCGCTGTAGTATTTGCTTCCAGTAACAGGGTCAGAAAATAAATTGCCTAAAAGAGTGATCGGAAAACCAGTTCGTGCCATCAGCCGACCATCCATTCCCCAATGCGCGAAGAAGAGTCGGTTCATACCGCTTTTAGACGGGTTTGGAAGATCCCATGAGACCGCAGTTTCCACGTTGTGACGAACGTCAAGGTCCGAGTTTCCGTATTTCAGAGGAAAGCGGGGATCTGTAGATCCATAGTCACCTGAATGGGCATAGGTATACGAACCCAAGGCTTGGACGCCATGCGCCATTGAGCGTTGGAATTTTAGCTGCAGCGACTGGTAGTTGGATGTAAGGCCGCTCGGAAAATAAGAAATGTTCCCGAAACTGGGATTGACCGAATTGACGTTCCGACTCTGTTCTTGCAGTAGACGACGGCCCTCAGCACCCACATAGGAGAGCGAAATAGCTTGATCTTTGCCTAGCGCTTTCTCCAAGCCCACGTTCCATTGAATGCTATAAGGAAGTTGTAAATGGGTGGGAAACGCGAATGAGGTTGTGTCGGCGTACGGCGTTAGCGGGGAAGTGGAGAAGTTGAAAAGCGCAGGAGCAACCGGTATCGGCACATTGTAAAAGTGGGCTGTCGAGGTGAAGCCTGCCCCATTGAAAGCTCCGATTGTCGGTTGATTTCCTGTGTCGAAGAAAGCGCCGGCGCCGGCACGAACGATCAGTTCTTTACCCGTTTCGCTGTCTACCGTCCAAGCAGCTCCAAGCCGGGGGGCGAAGTTAAACAAACTAGTGTGCCAAAGCAGGGTGCCTCGAGGTGCGAGGCTCAAGGTGTTTGGAGAGTCGACGCTGCCCAGTACAGTGTATGCGTCATGGCCATCTGCCCCTTTTGGCGCCGGATCAATCTCCCAACGTAATCCTAACGATAAGTTCACAGTCTTAGCGATGCGCCATTCATCCTGGGCGAAAGCAGAAAACGTATTGAGGTGTGGGCTTGCAGGTAGGTTCTTCGAAATCACAACACTCGAGGCTGAATTATTCATCATCGATTGGCGATTAAAAAAATCAGCCTCTACGGATAGAGAAGGCGGAGTCACCGTAGAGAAAATTCCTCTTTGATCAATCCCAAACTTGAATAGGTGCTTCGCTGCTTGTAGCGTATAGACGTTTCTAAGATTCCACTGTTTGAGAGAGCTTGCTGCACTGTCAGTGCTGCTCTCACTGTCGCCGACACCATTTATGCGGATATACGCTACCGATCTCGCTGAGGCATAGGAAGGTACGCCAAGTGCGGTATTCAAGTTTGGTGACGGAGTAAAAAACGCCTGAAATGGTTCTGTTCTGGTGTTCAAGCTGGACCTATTTTCAGCAAATCCGAGTCGGAATTCGTTGCTGCTTGTCGACGAAAGTTGAATTGTTGTTCCGAGCGTGAGTGTCTGCGTTCGCACCTTATTGGTTGTCAGAGACCAGAGTTGCCGGGTTTGACTGTAGCTGGGAGCGTCTTCATACCGGAAAAACGTGGAAAATTTAGGAGAAATTGTATGGTCCACGCGAATACTCGTCGAATTCACATTGCCAGGGAGCGTATATGGGTCGAAGGTGATGGCGCTAAGACCACTCTCGTCTCCAGCTACAGGGAAAGCAAATGGAAACGTTTCGAAGACAGGCTGGAGAGCAACGGGCTCCTCTTCTTGAACCCATGGAACATACCGGTAGGTTGGCGGTGTTGGTTGGGCTAGAAGAAGTCCTTCATACGAGACGAAGATAAATGTTTTCGCGAGCGCTTTTCGTAGGTTCGGCAGAATGAGCGGCGCGCTAAATGTTCCTCCGAAATTATTCTGATGGTACGCCCCTGGAGTTGACTGCAGGGAATGAGTGAACCAATCGTCGGCGTCAAATACGCTATTCCGAAGATTGTTATAAACACTTCCATGGATTGCATGCGAACCGGAGCGAGTCAGAAAAGTGAACTGACCGCCGGGAGTTCTTCCGTATTCGGCAGAGTAGGTCGAACTCAATACGCGAAATTCCTGAAGAGCATCTATTGAGACCAGGCTTTGAGTCGTGCCTACGGCCGTTGCGCCGCCGATTGAACCAGTGCCGGCAATCTTTGAATTGCCCGAAGAGAGTCCTGAGTTGATGTTTGCTGATACACCATCGACGATGAACGAGTTCGAATTTAGACTTTGACCATTTACGCTAAAGTCACCCTGGATAGCGGAGCTTTGGCCAGCGGCCTGAGGGCTTTGCGTTACGATGCCCGGTGTCATCGAGATCAAGTCTTGAAAACTGTGCCCGTTGAGAGGAATATTGCCGACGAACTTGCGGTCGACAACAGTGCTGATGGACGCATCGGTGCTATTTAGGTTGAGGCCGCTGGCATCGACCGTCACGGATTCCTCGACGGACCCTATCTTCATACGGATCACAAGGCTTTTGGTATCCCCTACATTCAAGACGATGCCATTTAACTGTACGGCTGCGAATCCTTGGCGGTCGATCTGCAGTGTGTAGGCTCCGGGAATTATGCCAGAAAGGATGAATGCACCATCGGCCGAGGTCCTCGAACTGTTTTCGGTCCCGGTCTGCGTGTTGATCAGTTTTACATTGGCATCCGGAATAGAGGCACTGGATGAATCCTGCACAATGCCCATGACGTTTGCCGTATTGACCTGGGCGCGGCAGGGAAGTGCGAGACAGAGAAACGTCAGAATCAGATGGACTAAATCAGACGGATGAGCGACACCTATGGATCTATGATTCACTGTGGTTGCCTGGACCCGCTTTCAGCATCGTTATTGTTCTCATGGGGGGTGGACTTCCCTGATGCTTCTAACCGACTTGCAAAGCGCAAGATCTCTTCAACCTCTCTCAGCGGCACGAGCTTCAATGTGTTCACTAAAGGTGCGTCGTGATTCGTCTGGTCGTCTTCAGCCTGGTTGGACGCGAAAAGATTGCCGACTTTACGGTTGAGCTCTTGTGTCTGTCCCAAGACAGCTTCAGCAGCTAGTCTGAAATCTGTGGGATCCTCTATCTCTATGTAATGTGCATTCAAAGATTGCGGTACCTCTTGCGGCGTCGCGATCACGTTTAATTGCATCTGGAGTTCGTGGAGTTCGTGTTCCAGATCAATCGCATGGCTGTGAACCATCTCCGTCCAGCGCTCCTGGGAATTGAAATTGATTGATTGAAGTTCCGAGTTAGAGAGAGCGTTGCTCAGTCGCGACAAGGCATAAGCGTGTTGGAGAGCAAGTTGTCCGTGTTGAAGCGCTTCATGCGAAAACTGACTGGCTCCGGATTCCAAAGCTGTTTCAGAAACTCCCTTCCGTCGAAGATATTTGCGTACCGCGGCTTGCGCGAAGGGCTGTTTCTGCTCGACCTCGTAAATTTTGGCATCCTGAGCAGGCTCCGGGGCTGTGGACGCTTTTGTCTTTATTTCATGTGGCGAGAAGAGTCGCAGGTCGAGCAAATCGTGGCCCTTTAGAGACTTCAGGCGGGAGAGTATTCCATGTTTGAGACCATCGTCTGAAATCGTTCCCGAGACTCGAATGCGCCCTTCCCGTGTCCTGACAACTTCAATAGGCTGTCTCGTGTCAGCGCCCAAGCCGTTTAGTTCGTAGAGAACTGCGATTTGAAGTTGAGCTAGTTCAATGGTCTCATCAGGTCGGTTTTCTAAGTGATTCTTTCCTGAAGAATGCTCCTGGGCTGTTTGGAGTTCATAATCCGGCCCAAAGATCTCGTCAGGGATCGATGACGAAGGTTTGAGTTCGAAGACGGCCTGTGAGAATCGAAGTTCGCGGATTTCAGCTTCATGATGGAAACGTATTACCTGACGAACAGGAAGCAGTCTGCTATCGAGTACGAGGGTCGCCGAGACCAACTGTGGGTGTCCTTCAAATGGACCTACAGATGTCAATTCATAGGCACTGTCAACGGTTCGGACTCCAGATTCCTTACCCTTCAAACGGCTGAAGGCGCTCGCAGAGAGTTCTTGATCCCAGAGCGCGTTCGCGGAGAGTGGATTAAGTGTCTTAGATCCCGCTTTAGCTTTGCCCTTACCTTCGGTGATGTGTTCGCCGTCCTTGTTTCTCCACTTCGTTTCTATCAATCGATTCTTAGAATCGTAGAGTCGACGAACGTATCTACGATCGTCCCCATCCTTCCACAGATCGACCGAACCTTGTTGCAGTATGCGGCCGTCTGAAGAGATCTCCTCGATTCTGACGACCTGATGCTCGGTTTGACCTTGGCGGACGACCGCCTCAATCTTGAGAGATTTAGCCAGAACCGTTCCGGCAGACGTTGTTGCGGTGGCATGGCGATATGCCAGATAACCTGTTGTGCCCAGCATGACTAATACGACTAGAGCCCAAGCCAACGCGGAAGACGGAGCCACAACGCCAGCCAGCCGGTCCAGCAGTCTTTGTGCCCACGACTGCCCCGCGAACGGGTGGGCATCGTGAGAGAAGCCACGATCATTAACTTCTGGCCTTTGCGTTGCAACAGCGTCTTTAACTCTTTCTTCTGTGGCATCGCCTCCGAGCGCCGGATCAGAGTATGCGACTGCGGTGCTCAGCCCAAGCCCGTCGAAGGTGAGCGTCAATTCCAACCAACGGGAGTCACTTAGAGTGACACGTTGGATTCTTACGTTTGGTCCCAGAGGCGGAAGGTCTCCGATGGAGAGCAGCGCCAGACGCACATCCTGTTCACTGAAGACCTCTACAAATTCTGCGCTCCCCGGATGCTCAAATCTTGCGTAGAGGGTGCTGTGTTGCGATTGCACATCGTGCGAAGCGATGATCTTCCCATTGACAGCAATCGACAATGTTTCCGGGCGATGCTCAAACAGCCTATTCCAACCTCGACGAATGGAGCGTACCACCGATTGTTGATCGGCGACGCTTGATGCAGAGTGGTTGAAATTTCCACCGGAGTCAAAACCATCGAGCGATTCGCGGTTCTGAAGCGTTGGTCTGCGGAAATATCGATCGATGATAGCCAAGCATCGATCACAGCTGACAATATGAGCAAGTAGAGTGCAGGAGATTGGTTCTGCCGGAGATTTTCGGTAAAAAACAAGCAGCTCATCCTCAAGAAGACAAGCCGAATTCCGCGCTTTGAGAATCAAACTTCGCAATTCTCTGAAGAGCTCGACTGAGGGCAACGCACTCCAGGACAGCGCGGGCGGCGGTGGATCATTGCGGTTGACGATGCGCAGTCTATGCTGCTCAGAAATGGAGGTTTTTATCTCATCCCGCGCAGCCTTGAGCTTGTTATAGATTGCGGAGATTGGCAGGCAAGCGACTTCGGCTATCTCACGACGAGCATAACCGTGGAAAAAGTGCAGGATGAAATAGCTTGCGCTTTTCGATGACTGTTTTCGCCAAATCGCATAGTTGCAGATCCTACGAAGGTCGTTCTGCCGTTCCAGCAGATCTCCAGATTGCTTCGCTGCGATCGCGAAGTCAAACGAATCGAAGTCAGCGATGCCGACGAACCGCTGCGCTTCCCGCGAAGATCGTGCAAGGCCCGACAGGTAGACGTGGCGAAGGCACGTATATAGATAGCCGTCCAGGTTCGAAACGTCACTCAGATCTGGCTTGGTCAGCGTGAAGTAAAGACAGAGCTCCTGAACGATGTCCTGCGCCCTGGTCACGTCGCCACGTGTCAGCACCGCCGCCCACCTAGTGAGTTGGCTGTAAGAGCTGACAAGGAGTTGCTCTGTTTCGGGTGCCTGCGCGGGCTCCCCCCATTTGGTCTTACGCTGTTCCATCTACCTCTAAAGAGGGGAGTTTCTTGAAAATCTACCCTGGCGCACAATTAATAATTTGAGATCGCGTGCCGCAAAATCGCCCTTGACGCTGACAAGGGTTTCACCCGCACGCCTTACCCGCAAGTTGTTGTTTCTTCTGGGACGACGCACCTATTGAACTGTGTTCGTGGTTGGGATATCTCAATAGTAATTGCTGAAGGCGGTTCGAAGCCAGCGCCGGAGAAGAGGAGGACAGATTTTTGAAACCGAGACGCGCGGTCGATGGAGATTTGCTGTGCTAAAAGTCTTCTAAAAGACAAACGAGATTTTCTTGGCCTCAGGGTAGATTTCGCAGAGAACCTTCTCTTTATTGGTATGGAATTTGTATTCAGTGTTTTCAGCGCAGCTCGGGGTATTCGTTCAGTTATCAACCTATCTCTTCCCATTCCGCTCTTTCTCCAGGATCCGCATAAGGCTGAGCTCAAGCGACAGAAGTATATGCGCTATAAACAATCGCGGGTGCGGCTACGGGTTCTGCGCCGAGATCACTATAGATGCCGCGGATGCGATCAAAAAGGCGATGAAATAACCCTCAAGGCCCAGCAGATACATCGGGACAGCTCACGGTCCGAGGGATTTCTGACCTTGTGCACTCCCTGCCAACATCTCCTACAGAGGTTGGACCCTAGTCCAGATCAGATTCCCGATGTGCTGCAGCAGATTTGGCGACACGTATAAGCGCGAGTGTTGGCCGTTCTTCGGAGCATGTCATCGCGATTTATCAGAGTGATCTAGCATTTCTTCATTTGCTGAAGCATTCCGGCCTAACCCAAGAAGTGATTGACAAGTTGGAACGCACCGTCGAGATCGGTTTTGGTCCGGCACGAACTCCTGTATGCTGCGAGGAAGTGAGCTCGGTGACGATCAACTTTCGCTCCTCCGACTTGCTGCCGCGCACACTTTCTCCTGCGGTTTCCTAGGCAGTATCGACATATAGCTGAAGGCGTAGCCAAGGAGCGTGCGAGTGCGACGAGAGTTTGAAGCAGACTCTTTCAACGCAAGTCGCCGCTTTCTTGGGTCTGTTCTCTGTCAGTGTGCGCAGGGTCTAGACCGGGCTTTGGACTCTAAATGACTGTGCCCATTTTTGTGCCCACGCTAGTTCAAAATCAGTCGCAATCAGGCCAAATAAGTAGCAACGCAACGCTGAGAAGAGTTGATCTAATCTACTGGTGTATAGTGACTTACAGCAATCAATAGCAGTGGGAGGAGAAGGCAATTCGCTGGCTGTTGACCGAAGGGTTGTAGGTTCGAGTCCTACCTCAGGAGCCATAAAATCAAACACTTACAAGCACCCCCTCCTCTAACTTCGCCGAACTTCGCCGAGCTGCCGGACGCCTGATATTGCGTCCCTCTAGACCCATCTCTTCAACTGGCGCGGTAAACCCTTCGAGCACCGCCGTCGTGCGGGAGTTGACGGCTTGCTGGACGCTTGCGTCGATCGATTGCACATAGATATCGCCCGTCGTACGGATGCTGGCATGCCAAAGTATGCCTTGCGTGTCCTTGAGCGTTCCATGATGCTGCATGTCGGTTCCCAGCGTCCGCCGCATCACCTGGAAGGTGACGAGGCGATCGGGAATACCGAACTTCCCAGCGATGGGCCGTATCCGCCACTTGAGGAAATTCTTTCCCCAACGTGGAACCGCCTGTCCCTTCCGTTTCCCACGTCCGAAGGTGGGAACATCAGAGCCTCCGGTGATGGATCAGGGCAGATCGCCTTCCAGGCCTCGATGACCGGACGGACTTGCTCCGGTACGGAGATCGGCGCCTTGCTCTGTTTCGTCTTGGTTCGGCCCGGATAAAGCTTGCCCTCATAGGCCGTCCCGAGCGGCAGGAGCGATTCGCCGTTCCATGATGCCCACTGAAAACCGAACACCTCGCTTGAACGCGGCCCGCAGAAGATTCCGATGTAGAGAAGACACAGGTCATGAAGATCCGCAATTGCCCCGATGAGCGAGAGAATCTGTTCTCGCGACATCACCGGCTTTTCGGCCGATTTGGTCTGGGGCATCTTGACGTCCTCTCCTGGATCTTCACTCAGGTACTTCTGCTTCTTCGCGAGTTTCGTAATCGCGCGAATGTTGCTAAAGCATTGCCGCACGACCGCCTCGGAATAACCCTTCTCCGCCAACCCGTTCAACCAAATCTGGATCTCGAAGGTATCCAGCCGCGATAGCGGGAAATCTCCGAACGCCGAGACGAGGTAATGATCGAGTTGATAGGTGTTCGTCTTCTTGTAAGCCGGACTCCAACTTCCTTGCCGCATCGGAATGTACCGTTGCTGGACGAACCAGCGAAACGTGAGAGTATTGTCGGGGAAGAGCGCTGGTTTGATCCCTCCGCCTTTCGTTTCACTCAAAATGATCTCTCGCAACATCTGCTCGGCTTTCCACTTGGGAGCTTCGGTCTTTTTGCAGATGGCCACGTTACGATGCTTCCTGACCTCCTTTCCTTCCTGATCCTTCCCGTACATCAGGAACTTCCCGTACCATATCTTCACCTTCTCGCCACGCAGGTAGACGGTGCCCTTCTGATACTTCATTGCCATACAGTTCTCCGATTTCTGCTCCTGGTCCTGGTCGTGGAGAACAATTCCTTCATACACCAAGGCGGGGCTGATGAAAAGCGTGGAATGTATCGAGATTTTCCATAAATGTCTCAACATCAGCTCGTCTATATCGAACCAGCGTTCCGAGCTTTACGGCGCGGATTTTGGGGGCACGCCGAGAGGTGTGATCCCGGACCCAGCGCTCCGAAACGCCAAGGCGTGCAGCGACCTCGCGGGCGTTGAGTAGACGCTCTTGATTCGGAACCTGAGAAGGGAATTGCAGAGTAGTTGGAGAAGGGGCAAGGCCATTTCTTGAATATGAGACTGTCTCTGTGAGAGGCAAGGGCGTCCCGGCATCCTGAATTCGAGGTCGGGGTTCTGACAATGGAGGTTTCCGGTCGATGCGACGGACCTCCATCACATCCTGATTTTCGATCGCGGCGTTTCGCACGGTTCACCTCTCTCAGACGTTCACCCTATCGGTCGGCGCGATTGCAAACTCTGATAGACGAAGAGCCAAAGGGGAGTCTGTCGATGGCATATCGTCTCCGTAACGGTGTTCAAGCATCGGGTCGAGCGTTGTCGATAAGCATTCCCCGGAATCGTCTGTGTGTCCAATTCCATTTAGTTTTGCCGTTATTCCGAAACGGAATAACGATGCGAAGCTTCTTTAATACGCAAGCCACATTTGAGGACATTGCCGCATCTAAAACGAACCAGTGACAGGCTGTCGACGTGACCTTCAGGCACGAAATCAACAGTTCGCCGATTTCATCGTGCTCGAATTCGCTCTTATGGCCTTCTGATCCCACGTAGAGATGGTAGGGATTGCTATGATGCGGAATGAAGTAAGGCTCATGGAAGCAGCAATCGCCCTTGCGGAGGAGTTAAACTTTTCCCGCGCCGCGCATCGTTTGCATATCAGCCAACCTGCTCTCACAAAACAAATCGCAGAACTCGAGAGCCGACTCGGGTTTTCACTCTTCGAACGCGACCATCAATCGGTCGCGGTCAACGAGGCGGGCAGGGCTTATGTTCAGGAAGCGCGTATGTCGGTCTTCCATAGCGAGAGGGCGGTGCAAGCAGCCCGCGCCGCGCTCAATAATGCCGAAGTCGTATTGCGCGTCGGAAGATCTCCCTATGGCGTTCCTTTTCTTACATCAACTCTGTTGTCAGTGCGCTTACTGCTCTTTCCGCAACTAAAGGTCGAACTAACAAGCGGATTCTCGTGCGATCTAGTTCACGATGTTCTTTCAGGACGAGTAGATCTTGCGCTCGTGACGGAGCCTCCCGAGTCTCCAATGCTCTCGATGACAAAAGTTGATGAGGCGCCTCTCTACATTGCTCTTTTGGAGGAGAACGAGTTGGCGAAATTACCGCAGTTGAGTATGAGTGATCTGAGCCATGAAAGTTGGATAATCTTCGGTCGCTCCGTCCATCCGCCTCTGTATGACCGTATCCTGCGGGTTGCTTCCGATCTGGCCATCCGGCCTCGGGACATGCACCACATCATGGTCCCCGAAGAAGCCTATCAACTAATTGCAGAAAAGAATGGGGTAGCATTGCTCTCAAAGACGGGCGCGCTCAAAAATGCGCGTGATGGCGTCACGATTCGTCCTCTGGCAGAACAACGGCTGATACTCAAAACCTTCCTGTCTTCGGAGTGGACAACCAGTCGAAGTTAACCAGCGAAGTCGTGCGAGCGTTTGGGCGGAAGATGCGGACGCTCGATGGAGACCCCCAACTCAATCTTCCGATTTCTGCGTGAATTCATTGTTCGTTCTAATGTCCTGACGACTCAGTATCTGGATATTGATTGGACCTGATGCTCCGCACCGCGGACACGTGATAATACCGGTCGAGATCGCCTTCAGGTCGATCTCGTTTCCTCGTACGACATATCCACACTTCTTGCATTGATGCGTATGTTCTAGCTCTGCGCGCATCTTTCTCGGGGCCTTTTTTCTTGCAGCCTCTACCAATTGCTTCAACCTTTAATCAAAAGATAGATCTGGCTCAATCCCCCAATATTGTTACTTCCAAATTCAGGAATCTTTGTTAGCGCGTCCATCGTTCAAGAGGCCGTTAGAACCAAAGCCCCGTTGGATGAATCGGTAACGACAGGTCGTCTTGTGGGTAGTCAGATACCGCGGTGGAGTCGCTTGAGGATTTATCATCAATTGTAGTGACCTACACGATTGCAGCCTTCTATCGATTCATCTCTGTGCCCGAACCCGCCGCACTGGCCGCGAGACTGCGCGCCGCGTTCTGCGAGGGTGATCTCTGCGGCACAATGCTGATCGCCGATGAGGGTGTAAATGGCACTATGGCAGGGTCGCCTGAGACCATCAATCGTTTATTGGACGCGCTGGTGGAAGGGTGAGATTGGAACGGGCGGAAGTAAAGTTTTCCTTCTCACAAACGCGCCCCTTCAAACGCCAAAAGTTTCAGGTCAAGCCCGAGATCATTACCTTTCGCGAAGCAAAGGTCGATCCAACAAAACCAGGTAAATATGTAGACGTCCAGGAATGGAACGGTTTGATCGCTCAAACCGAGGTACTCCTGCTCGACACTCGAAACCACTACGAGACCGACTTAGGCACCTTCGATGGAGCGATTGTTCCCGGTATCGAGAGGTTTTCGGATTTCGTTACGTATGTACGCGAAAATCTCGATGCGACGAAACACCAAAAGGTAGCGATGTTCTGCACCGGTGGCATTCGCTGCGAGAAAACCTCGGCCTTCATGCTGCAGGAGGGCTTCGAGGAGGTCTACCATCTGAAGGGTGGCGTTCTCAAATATCTTGAGCAGGTGCCGGAGCACGACAGCAAATGGCGAGGCGGGTGTTATGTTTTCGACCGTCGAACCTCAGTTGGTCACGAAGATTTCGAAGGTTGATACGTCGATCGGGAAGCTGTAAGGATCGGCCTGAGAACCTCTCAATCAACACAAGAGCGTTTTTCGTTACTAATCCCGCCGGGGTCGGTGCTGGATGAGTGCATTGGCTTGTTAGCAATAGTTGAACGGTCGGTCACTTGTCCGGAAAGCCGACATTACGGCCAAGTGATGAAAAGCGCGTTTGGTGATACGAATGCCTCGGCGATACATAATCTCAGGTCGCCTGCTATCCAGTGCCGGATTCCTTAGAAGCGAAGGAGATAACTCGCCTTAATGAAGAACTGGCGGCCGTCGTTCAGATAATCTGGGCCGCGCGGAAGGATAGGCTGATCGGGTCTGCAGTGGCGGGTCCCCGAGAGAGCGGTGCAGAGCTGATGATTGTAGTTTTGCAGATCGCTGTTATAGCCGATGTAAATGACCGTGCCAGGATGCGGCAGCCATGTCATAAGCGCCTGCGTCTGCACCTGCTTGGTGCGAGCCAGCGAGGTCTTGGCCGGGTTGGCGAGCGTCGAGTCGTACTCGGCAATGAGACGAGCAGACCACGCCCTCGTAAATTGATAGTTCAGCTTGGTGCGGAAGACCTGCGTCTCATAGACGAACTGCCCGTCCTGCGCCGAATGATCGCGGTCAAGGAGATAAGTGTTGTCGTCGGTCAGCTGCCGTAGTGGGTTGATCGAAATCAGCGCTTGTACGGTGTCCTGGTCCAGTAGGAAGGGAGATTCCCCCGGTGGCGGGTTGTAGTTCACATTGCCGCTCTTGAGCGCCTGCAGATTGAAGTTGAGCTGCTGCCGTGGCTGGCCCCGAGCGACAAACCCTACGAAGTTCTCCGTGAAATTGCGGCTCTCAGTGAGAGGGTATCCGTTTTGCGGGCCTACTGTGTCTGAATTTTGGCCGACAAGCGGTGCCAGCACGATGTTGTTGGGCAGTAGAACGAAGGGATCAAACGTCGTGTAGTGGTAGACGCGGTTGTGCGCGTGATCAAAGGCGATATTCTGATTGGTCTCTAGACCAAAGCTCTGCAGCTGGCTGTGCTTGGGATACCACTGGTAGGTTGCATGCAGATGATCGCTGCGAATGTTGGAGGTCTGCAGGAAGCCCACCAGTGTCGTGAATCCCTTGCTCACGTCCTGATACTCGTTGAACATGTTGAACGAGTGTCCGTTGCGCTGCACCTGAAGGTCCGTCGCAGGGCCTGCGTTGTAACCGAATGGGAAGACCGTGGCCGTGCTGTCTGGATTATTCTGCTTTGTCGCGCTCTCGACACTCTGGCCCAACATGGTCCAGTGATTGTTGAGCCGCCATGTAAAATCCGCCCCGCCGATACGATTGAAACCACCGCCAAACTCTTCGTCCGTGTACATCAGGCCGATATTCGAGCCCTTGCCCAAATCCTGAGAGACGCGGCCCACGTAGAACTCTGCCTTGGTGTTGTAGAGCGGATCGCCCGGTTGTACGGTTTTGCCGGGCTCTCGATCATCGATGGCGAGGATGCCGAGATTGGTGTGACCGATCTTACCCGTCGTGCGACCGCCGAACTCAGGCTGGATAATATTGCGTGTGTAGAGCAGCGTTAGCGGTGTGGCAAAGTAACTGGCGTTCTCAAGGAAGAAAGGCCGCAACTCCGGAAAGTACACCGGATAGCGCTGGTTCACGGTGAACTGCGGCTGATCGCTTTCCACATCTGAAAAGTCTGGATTGATCGTCGCATCGAAGACAATCGAATCCTTCAGGATGGCTTTTCCTTCACCCCCAGCAGTGCCCTCAAGGTGACGCGTCGAAAAGAACGGATTCATAGGATCCAGTGTCTCGAGTGTGTGCTCGCTCTGAGTAAGCGCGTAAGGATTGAGCTGCACATTGTGTGAACCAGTGACGCCCTCGAGGCCGCCCATTCGCAGCGTTCCTTCCTGACTCAACTCTCCGCTTACGTTCGTCGAGACGCGCGGCCAGAAGTCATTCTCACTATTGCGAGGAAGATTTCTCCAGAAGACCGCGCCCCACTCGCTTCCATGCGGAGGAAAGCGGAGGCTGCGGAAGGGAATCGCGATCAGTGCCATCCACCCCTTATGAGTGATGCGACCCTCGGAGTCCCACACCTGGTCGAAGCTGTAATCCGGACCGCTGGCCTCGGTCCATGAAGCGTCGGCCTGCACGCCACTGGGATTGACCTGAAACTCAACGCTGCGCTGACGATCCTGAAACGGATCCAGATTCACCGTGACGTAGTCATCTTTAAGGATGTTCTCGCGTCGCGCCAAGTGAGTTCGGATGAGCTCGGGATGCTGATCAAAACAGAGAAAGACGATGTATAGCGCCGTGTTGGTCCGGCCAAGGTACACCTCGGTCCGCTCAGTCGCAGGCGCTCCATCAACCGGCGTGTTCTGGATGAATTGGGTCAGATGACCGAGCTTGTCTTTGAATTCGGGCCGTGGCTCCATGTCTGCAAAATCCGCCAACGTTAGCGGACCGTCCAACAACGGTACATTCGCGTCCGAGATAGGCTGCGACTTAGGCTGGCTTTGGCTAACGACGCTGGGCTTAGCCTGACCCCGCTCCTGAGTCCCCACCTGGGCGCGTGCCATATCTCCGGTTAGCAAAAGCCAGAACATGACAAAAACTTCCGGCGAGATGCCGATTCCGATAGCCCTAAATCTCAAAACGGTATGCCACTCCTTGTGGGCCCGTCGCAGACGGTCTCCAATTCGATTAAACACCAAATAGGTACGCACATAGCGAGTCAGCGGTTCCCCGCAACCACCAGTTGCACACATCTCTCGCCGAGTTGAGTAGAGCTTTGATATTTGGGGTCGTAGTCCTCACAACTCGGCTTCTGTTTACTGATGTGCTCCAGTTCAAGTGGACGAAAAACCGGCTAACCGTAGAAGTGCCACCCACGTTGCTCACTGGTTGCAATTGTCTGAGAAGGCGACTTTCGTCCAAGTGGAAAGTCACCCAATGGAAATCAGTAAACACTAGCGCGTTTCTCGTCAGTTACTCGGATCGAGCGCAGGCAACTTCCGCAAAGCGCGTTTTCGGGGACTTCATACCTATCGACTCAGCGTCATCTCCGAAAAGAAGAAAGCGAAAGAGCCTATGTCAAAGTTGTCATTCCGTCTTCCTGGCGCTCATCATGCCCAGCCGACTCCTGCGTCAGCACCGCGTTATCGGTTGTTGGCGGCGAGCCAAAGGGTGTTTCGGTAAGAATCGGCGATCACCCAGGCGGCAGCCAAGAGTGCCGTGTTAAGGATGGTCTCGCTCCACTGGAAGGGAACTTTGGAGCCTGCTGCCACGATGGGTATCCATACCAGAAGCAAGAACAATCCGTTTGCATGGCGGAGAGGGCTGCTGTCAATCGTGCATAGAAGGCCGATGAGTACCGCGACCCCCGCCCCGATGAAGGTAGAGCCCGTGAAGTATGCCCAGAACAGGTGGGCCGGTAGCCAGTTAGGGACTAGCGGAGTCGTGACTAGCAAGGCGAGGAAATGGGCCATGCCGAAGAAGATCAAAGAGAGGCCGTAGAGTACGCGGGCGATGCGCAGGCCGTTGTTGCTGCTGACAAAGCTAAGATGTTTACGGTCCCAGTCAGCGGTGAACGAGACATAAAGCACCCAGGCGGCGGCCAAAATGACTGCGAGCGGAAACACGGTCCAGCAGGCTGCGAAAAGGGGTTCATGAAGAAAGTTTGGCAACCGGAAAAGCAGCAACCAAAGTAAAAGAGTGGAGAGTAGCAAGCGCGCGGCGATGGTCGCCAAGCGCGGAACAAGCAGACCAATGCCAGACGCCAGGGAGATGAGGGCGCCGAGGTAAATGAATAGTTCGCGTGCGGGGACACTGGCGGGAAAGGATTCCACACCGGGACGAAATCGGGGTACAGAAGACCCACAATTCCGAGACCGATCATGGTGGCCGAGAAGACCACATGACCCATACTTGCGATGCGCATTGATGTGTTCTCCAGGGCTGGTTCAGTTTATTGAGAGAGACATGCACTGGTACGACTGGCCTCAACAATAGCGCGATTGACCTTGAGATTTATTCTGTAAGCCGTTAGAGGCAAAGCAGGACATTCGTAATGATAAGTCGGCCAGTGTTTACCGATCCAGTCCACTAGGACGTAAAACCGGCTATCAGGCAAGAAGGAGTCGGCCCCGGTCCCCGCGAAGGCAAATGGACGCAAAGGCGACTATACGGACATGCGGATCGCTTTCCATTGTCGGTGAGTGGTTTGGCGATATGCGCTCCTCGACATGAGTGAAGAGGAGTTCTCATGGCAGAACAGGCTTTATTGGTGGCGGCCCTTACTCGGTCCTCAGAGCGTCAACGGGATTGATGGAGGCTGCGCGACGTGCGGGGGATTATTGCGGCGACGGCGGCGCAAAATACCAGCGCCATCATTCCCGCCAGCCAGGGCCACAGGTTATCGGCGTTGATCCGGTGCAGTCCTACAGCGAGATGACTCACATAAAGGGCCCTGGAATGCTCAACGTATGACGAACGTGCTCGGCGCAACGAGCCTTACAAAAGCACTCCATCGAGTCTGAGCAGGAGTGCTCGCGCACCGCGAACAAAAAACAGGACCTCTTTTCCCAACAGTCCTCCTTTCCAAGCTCCATCCAGAATTCGAATTCCGTAACAGTCTCGTTCCCTCCCCGCGCCCCCTCCCTGGCTTCGGATCATCGCCGAAGGCAAGCACAGCTACGATCTCGAATACCAGCTACCCACGGAAGCGCCCTGATCTCCAACATCATTCTCAAGCGTCGCTTCCCGCCTACTTCTTAGCCGGTCGCGGCATCGGCTTCACCCCGACCTGCTCCTCCGCCGTATACGGCGCTCCATAATACGGGAAATCCTTGCGAATGCGCCCGCGATCGGGAGCAAGTCCATCGACAATTGGCGTGTTGGCCGCCAGCGTCAACATCACATCCAGCACATCGTCGCCGAGCGCGCGTCCATTAAAGCTGGCCACCTCAAATGCGGCGGACGTTCCAAGCTCGTAAGGCAACGTGTTGGGACAAAGCCGTGCCGCGATCAGCCTCCCGTATTCACCCGGGTCCGCCGCCGAACCGGCATAGGTCGTCATCTTCTCCTCAAAATCCGCGATCGACTTCGCGAAGCGCTCTTGATCTTCAGACGGAACCGACGCATTGAATTGTTCTTTCACCTCTTGATCGCTCGGGTCGTTCAGGAAGAGATGCGTAACCATAGGCAGGCCCCAACGCGAAACTTGTACCTCCGGCGCATGGCCAAAGAGGGAAATCGTCGCCCATGCGTTGATTTTTCCCTTCCCAATCAGTTCGCTCGGCACCTCCAGCACAATCTCCGTTACATTCCGCCTCGCAAAGGGATTCTGTTGATGTAGAAAGGCTTCCCCATCGTAGCGCTGGTCCTTATAGAAAGCAGTCATAAATGTGCCGAATCCGGCATTTGCCGCAAATAACTCTGGAGCAATCCCAACATAGGCACGAAGACCAGAATTAGTCGCGACCGAACCGGTTTCACCCTCAACCAGACTCTCTCCAGCGTCACCACGAAGAGCATCGTCACCCGTCGCCTTCCGCACCACAAACGGCTGAATGTGAGTATGCTCACTGCCCTCTCCGTGTCGTGGTTCACCAAACCTGAACTTGAACGTAACCTCTTCCCTCGCATCTCCGTTCAGGTCGAACCGGAACGCGTAGAGCCCTTCTGGATGAAGCGTATCCGCAGCCGATAATCCCACATCCGGATTCACGGTCATCGCCATTACCGTCTTGCCCGAGGGGCCGTCAAATAAATAAAAGTCGCAGAGGTTGAGGCTCGGATCTTCCTTCGCGAGTTTGGTATCGAAATGATGGGACATAGGTTCCTCTCTGCCAACGCGTTATTGATGCATATCCGTGTCACCGTCGTCCGTCCGCCCGAACGAAGGGAGGTACCGGCCGAAGTTCAATTCAAAGTCGCTCCGAACGCCGTAACCGATATTACGAATCTTCGCACGGCGCGCCTGCGCACTGGGCAAGGCCAGCAGTGGAAAGAACAGGTCGATGCTCGACTGAATTTCGGTAGCTGTCGGCGTCCCGAACCGATTGACCTGCGCCTTCGCCGCGGCCAGTGTTTCACGGTCGAACGAGGCCAGACGCCGAACGAGCGTATCGACAAACGAGTCGAGGTTGTCATCGTCCAGTGTGCGGTTCACCCAGCCATAGCGCTCGGCGATATCAGCATCGAAATCGTCGCCGCTGAGCACGATCTCAAGTGCGCGCGAGCGGCCGACCAAGCGCGGGAGCCATTCCAGAGCTCCGCCGCCCGGGACCAGTCCGACGCCAACCTCGGGGTTGCCGAACAGGGCGTTTTGCCGGCTGGCGAAGCGCATGTCGCAGCCAGCACGAACTCGTTACCGATGCCGCGTGTGCGACCGCGAATCTTGGCGATGTTCACGACCGGGGTGGACGAGAGGCGCAGCACAAAGTCGCGCCAAAGGCCCAGCACCTCTGGCCGTTCAGCCGCCTTGGCTACGTCGAGATGGGCGATGAAAAAATCGGGATTCGCCGACTGAACACTACGACCTTCACGGACGGGTCCGCTTCGAGGTCGGTCATGAGCGCTCCCAATTCGACGATCGTTGTGGGAACAAACATGTTGATCGGCGGGTTGCTGAATGTGATCGTCCACCGGCCCGGATAGGTGCGGTCGGTGTTGAACTGCGAGAGGTCAGACATGGCGCATCTCCTACGTTGCCGGTATAGATCCCGCCCTCTTCAGCTAACCGGCGACGAACTGCTGCCCGCCGTCGATGTCGTAGGTCGCGCCGGTGAGGGCCGTGTTGGTCATGATGTGCACGGCGAGGGCGGCGACGTCGGCCGGCAAGACGACGCGCCGGATGGGAAGCGTGGCGCGAAGCTGATTGCGGCGGTTGTCGAGCTCATCGCCGAGGAGCGATGCCGACAACGGTGTATCGACAAAGCCGGCGATAAGGTTGACTCGGACAGGAGCGAGTTCGAGCGCGAGGCTTGCGGTGAGAGCGGGGAGCGCAGCGGTGACTGTCGGCACGATCCCCATTCCGCTGCCTTGGCGGCGGCCACCGGTGCCACCCATGAACAGCAGCGTACCTCCTGGTCTTACTTTGTGAGCAGCGTTGCGGGCGACCTGAAGCATCTGCAAGAGGTGAGTGTCGAGGCCGCGGCGGGCCTGCTCCAAGTCCATGTCGAGAAGGCGCCCGTAGTGCGGCTGGCCGGCTGTCACCATCACGTGGTCGATCATGCCCGGCAGGTCACCTAAGAATCGTTCGACCGCAGCAGGATCGTTGGCGTCGAAGGCTGCTGTCCTCAGCGGTTCGAGCTCACCAGCGACGAGCTCGATGCGTTCGGGATTCCGGGCAGTGAGGATCAGCCTGGCCCCCTCAGCGCGTGCTCGTCGGGCCGTTTCGAGCCCAATGCCCGCGCTGCCGCCGATTACAACGACAGTCTGCCCGAGGAGTTCCGGTTCGCGCCGGACGGGAACGGTGGTTGTTGCAGTGCTCATGATTCCTCCAGGAACCCGCGAATCGAGAGCCTCGACGTCCCACCGGCGATGTCAGCCCCGGTGTAGTCGTTTATTGGGGTAACTCTTTGCCAGACTGCTCCGCGATCATGTACGCGGCGTACCAGTCTGGCCAGTCCTCGTCGCGATGCTCAAGGATTTTCTCGTGCTCGCCGTGGGCGGCCTCTGCACGCCGAAACGCGCTCGCCAGATCGTTCGCCGATGCGAAGGTGGTCGCCGTGTCGTCGATGCGGCCAGGAAGCCGCGTCGTGATTTCCTGGAACAGCCAGCCGTTCCCGTCCGGATCGCGGAACGAGGCGAATGATCGATAGCTGCCATGCGCTGGGTCCGGACCGCTGACTCGGATCCGTCCGAACAGGGTAGGGCTCTTCCGTGCCAGCGTAGACGTCGCCGGCACCATGAAACACCTCGCTAATCTCGACGCCGCGACGAAGCAAATTGTTGCGGGCGGCCTCGTTCGAACCGATTTACGTTTTATCCGACTTTGAATTACAGCTGGACGCCAGACAAGGGTTGGACTTGGCTAGAGCTTTATTTGTCCACGAAGTTCTTTACGACGAATCGAAACTTCGGTTCGGCCGGAACGTCGAACCTCGCCCAGGATCCGTTGTACTTTGCGGAGGTGCATGCGAGCCGCAATATCGTTCGGCGGCTGTGGGCCTCTGGGGATGCTTACTACAACATTGGAGGCCAGACACATATTGATGATGTCCACCAGGGTAATGCGGCGAATACGCTGCGGCTGGGCGTTGGCTCGGGATTGAGTGTGTGGTCTGGAGGAGCGGTTATCTTCAATTACGAACAGATCGTGGCTAAACCCTCGGGCCAACCCACTTCGCGCACTGTGCGGATCAAGATTCAGCAGTTCTGGTAAGCCATCGAATCGGCGAGTCGGGTAACAAGCGTGTTGTCGTCGGGTTCCTCCTTCAGCAGATTCACGTTGGTGACCAATCCAGTGAGAATATGCTCATTGTGAGGACATTCCGGGGGAGATGAGCGACGGCGGCCAGAGAACGGGGGAGAGTTTGGAAAAAACCTGGCTACTAGATCGCTTACGCAAGTTGTGGGAACGAGAGGACCAGATCTTTTTGGCCCTCACACTGATCATAGGAGCGTTGACAGGCCTAACGGTCGTCGCTTTCATCTTGCTAACGGAGCGGATGGGGATGCGGCTGTATCCAGTGGGCGGTGCTCCGTGGCGACGCCTGCTGTTTCCCGTCGTGGGTTCCTTGGGTATCGGCTACCTACTGTTCCGATACTTTCCTGGCGCGCGCGGCAGTGGAGTGCCGCAGACCAAGGCCGCTCTCTATGCGCACGATGGACGCATCACGCTACGCACCGTGCTGGGAAAGTTCTTTTGTACGTCCGCAACCCTGGCTAGTGGAATCCCTCTCGGACGCGAAGGCCCTTCGGTTCAGGTTGGTGCGGGTATCGCTTCTGTGCTTGGACGCGCTTTGCACCTGCGCCCCGAAAAGGTTAAGGCGCTCGTTCCGGTTGGCGCAGCAGCAGCCATTGCGGCCGCATTCAATACTCCCCTGGCTGCGGTCATGTTTGCGCTTGAAGAGATTGTGGGAGATCTTCATGCGCCGGTGCTCGGGTCGGTTGTGCTGGCCTCGGCCACCTCGTGGGGAGTGTTACGCCTCATCCTCGGTAATAGTCCTCTGTTTAAGGTTCCGCAATATCAACTCGTGAACCCGGTGGAGTTCGCCATTTACGCGGTGCTGGGACTAAGTGCAGGCCTGGTCTCTGTGGTCTTTGCGAAGCTTCTCCTGGGCATGCGGGAGCGCTTTCTCCATTTCCCGCGATGGACGATCTGGTTTCAACCTGTGGCCGGCGGCTTGTTAGTCGGCTTGCTGGGGTGGTTTGTGCCGCAGGTTATGGGGGTGGGTTATGGATATGTAGGCCTAGCTCTGAATGGAAATATGACACTGAGGCTGATGGCCCTGCTGGTGGTATTGAAGCTCATTACGGTGACCACGAGTTATGCTTCGGGGAATGCAGGCGGTATCTTTGGGCCGGCCCTGTTCATAGGCGCGATGCTGGGCGGTTCTGTGGGGACTGCAGCACATCATTTTTTCCCCGCCTATACTGCAACGCCTGGCGCGTATGCGCTGGTCGGGATGGGTGCGGCATTTGCTGGCATCGTGCGTGCTCCCATGACATCCGTATTGATGATCTTTGAGATGACCCAGGATTATGCGGTCATCGTTCCGTTGATGATCGCGAATCTGGTCAGCCTTTTCATCTCCTCACGATTCCAGAAACAAGCCCTCTACGAAGCCCTTGCAATACAGGATGGTGTACATTTGCCTTCGGCAGCGTCGCTCCAGCGGCAGGTTCAGCGAAAAGTAGTCCGAGTGATGCGCGCAGCGAACTCTACGCTATCGGCGGAGACAACGGTTCGGGAGGCTTTGGAATTGGCAATCAGCAGTGAATCCCGAACCTGGATTGTGACTGATGGAACTGGAGTCGTTGGCGTTGTCAACCTTTCCAAGCTGGAGCAGGAGGTCGCCGAAGGTGATAAGAAGCTCGGAGAAGTACTAAATCCGCTTGTTTTCCCGCACGTGCATGCTGATCAAGGACTTGATCTGGCGCTCGAGCGCATGGGAACGAACCAGATTGAAATGTTGCCAGTAGTGAGCCGCGCAGATGTGCACAAACTGGAAGGCATTGTGACCTTGCACGACGTCCTGGATTCATACGGCGTCACTAGGGTTAATGGCGCTTAGGGCAGCAGCCTCCAGCCATAGCCAGCGCCCGCTCATGTCCTTCTCACTTTTCTATAGGTCTGAGCGACGTGTTCGGAGTTGCGAAATAGACGTGCTCGGATGACGGATTCGTCCTCATACCAGTGAGAACTCCTTTCTGGGTCGAGCATCTGCAAGATGGATTTGAGCCTTTTGTGCTCACTTGTGGAGAGATAATAGAGCATGCTCTTTGTTTTTAGCTTCGGCGGTCGATGGGTGCCCGTGCATCGCATCTGGCGGGTGCGTTGATGCGGACCGGTTCCGGGGTGCAGTCGGTGCAGGCGATATTTCTCCTATTGCTCGTGTTCGTTGCGGTGTTCGCCGGACTCGCGCGGCGACTGAAGATTGCATATCCGATCTTGTTGGTGATTGCAGGGCTGGTGTTGGGCTTTCTCCCCGGGATGCCACGGATTGGTCTGGATCCCAATCTGGTGTTTCTTGTATTTTTGCCTCCTCTCCTGTACTCGGCGGCGTGGACGTTATCGTGGAGGGAGTTTCAGCGAAATTTCGTTAGCATAGCGATGCTTGCAGTGGGACTTGTGTTTTTCACGATCCTGGGATTGGCCTTGGCGGCGGGGTCGTTGTTACCGGGTTTTGATTGGAGATCCGCCGTGCTCCTCGGGGCGGTGGTGGCGGCAACGGATGCGATTGCGGCGACGTCAATTGCGCGTAGGGTTGGGCTGCCGCAACGAATCGTGGACCTTCTGGAAGCCGAGAGCCTGGTTAACGATGGCACCGGGTTGCTGGCGTTGCAGTTTGGGCTGCTGATGCTGATGACAGGGCGAACACCATCTGTAATCGAGGGAGTTGGGCGGCTGGTGTTTTTGACCGGCGGGGGTGTGGTTATCGGGCTGGCAATCGGGGCCGCGGTGGCGTGGTTTGAGAGGTTGGTGGATGATGGGCCGATTGAGATAGTGATCAGCATTCTCGTACCCTATGCGACTTTTCTCATCGGAGATCGGGCGCATGTGTCAGGTGTGATCGCTGTGATCGCGTGCAGCATGTATATGAGCCGGAAGAGTTCGGGATACATGTCACCGCAGGTGCGGTTACAAGCGACAGCGGTATGGGACGCGCTGACGTTTGTGTTGAACGGGATTGTGTTTGTGATGATCGGGCTGCAACTGCCGTATGTGATGAGCCAGATCAGCGGCATGAGCCGCGTCGTGCTGCTGGAGTATGGGGTTGGCTTCAGCGCTGTGATAATAGCCGTGCGAATGGTCTGGGTATACGGAGAAACGTATATCGCCTACGCTCTACGGCGGTGGGTCCAGAAGGTCGACGCCGAGCAACCCGACCCACGAAGGCTGTTTGTGATCGGGTGGGGTGGGATGCGCGGTGTGCTGTCGCTCGCGGCAGCGGTGTCGTTGCCCTATGTCTTGCCGGATGGAAGGACGTTTCCGCAGAGAAGCATGATCATCTATCTGGCCTTTTGCTTGATCGTAGCAACGTTGGTCTTTCAGGGGCTGACACTGCCATGGCTCATTCGAAGGCTTGGCCTGACAGAACCAATCCGGATAAAAGATGAGGAACAGGATGCGCGGCGAGTGCTGTTACGAGAAGCCCTGGTGCATCTCGACCGAAAGCGGTCAAAGAATCGGGATCAGTCGACAATGTTTGGGGAGTTAATCGCTGGCTATCAGCAAAGGTTGGATGCGATGCCCGCGGAACGGGAAGCACGCGCACAGGGGCTGGTCGATCAGGCGAGGCGAAGCGCTGCGATCCTGGACGTACTTCAGACGCAGCGAGCAGCGCTGATCCGACTGTGGGATGACGGACGAATTGATGATGAAGTGCTGAGGACGCTCCAGCGAGAGCTCGACCTGGAGGAGAGTCGCGTGCATACCGGAGCGGTTGCAGTCCACTAGAACAGATTCAGCTAAATTCAATTCTCAATTGATGACTAAGGCCAAAGCATTCATTGAGCTATTCAAGTTGATCAATGTTCTCGGCACCTGGCCGTGTAACCGGCTATAGGAAATAGTGAAATGGCAGAATCCGGGTTTGCTATCAAGTTGCCGGAAAGCCGACTTTTCGTCCAAGTGGAAAGTCACCCACTGGAAATCAGTAAACACTAGCGCGTTTATCGTTACTAGTCTTCGGCAATCAGTTCGTGGAGCAGGCAATAAAGAGCTGGATGAGCGCTTTGTCCTGAAGTCGTCAAGTGAAGTCAACTTCTGTTTTGCCGAGACTCAGGCATTGGATTGGGTGATCGGAGCTTCCACAATCATTCGTACCGTAACGCTTCCAGCGGATCGACCTTTCCTGCTCGCCACACCGGCATCCAGCACGCCAGGAGCCCCACTCCTAGAAATAACGCGCTCACAACGATCAACGTCGCAGGATCGCTGGGCTGTACTTCAAACAGGAAAGACCTCAGCACTCGCGATAAAACAATCGCGAGCGCTGTACCCATGAGTACGCCACCCGCGATCAGCCGAAATCCTTCGCCGAAGATCAACCTGCGAATGTCCTTTTGTTGCGCGCCCACCGCACTGCGAATCGCCAGTTCTCGGCGTCGCGAGACCACGGACAGCGAAAGCATGCCGTAAATTCCGACCAGCGTCAACGCGCTTCCCACCACGGAAAACCCGGTCAGTAGATGCATTGCGAATGTCCGCGATGCCAGTGACTCGTCGCGAATCTGTTCCAGTGTCTTCACGTTTTCGATCGCCGCCGTCGGATCCACGGCACGCAGTTCGTGTTCCACCGCGAGGGCCGCCGCGCGCGGGTCCGCAGTTGTGCGTACGACGAGATGCTTTGAAAATGCGCTCGCTTGCCACAGCGACAGATAAATCTCCGGCGACGCCTCCTGCGTCAGATCATCTGTTCGGCCGTTCGCGATCTCTCCAACAATTTCTGTACCGGGTTTATCTCGTCCATTCAGCCAGAATTTCTTTCCGATGGCGTTGCCCTGCGGAAAGTAACGGTGTGCAAATGCCTGGTTCACGATGGCTACGTTTGGCGCTTTGTTGTCGTCGGTCGATCGAAACTCCCGCCCTTCTATCTGTGCCATTCCCATTAACTTGAAATAGTCAGGCGTCACCGCGCGTAGCGGCAGCGCTGTTTTGTCGCTCTCTTTCACCGCCGGAGGCTGGCCCTCAATCTCCAAAGTCGCCGGCCAGTTGTTGCCCGTCAGCGGCACACCCCATGCGAATGCCGCGTACTGCACACCCGGAATTGCAGCAACGCGCTCCAGCGCCTGCCGATGAAAGCTACCCCAGGTCGACCAGCTCTGAACGTCCGTGACACTCATCGTCAATATTCGACCGGTGTTGAATCCCGACGGAACGTTTGCGATCTTCACCATGGTGCGAATGAGCAACCCCGCACCCACCAGCAGCGCGAGCGTTAACGCTGTCTGGAGCATCGCGACTCCGCGTAGCAACCGCCTTTCTCCAATTCCTGCCGTCCCTTTTGGTCCGGCGTCTTTCAGCACTTCCATTGGATTGAGCCGAAATGCTCGCAGCGCCGGAATGACTCCGGCGAAAAAGGCTGCGAGCAGTGCGGTTCCAAGTCCCCAAGCTAAAACTGTCCAGCCAGCTGTCACTCCATCCAGCCGCGGAACGGCATGTCCCGCGATCGCCTTGAACAGCCTTACGGCGCCGAAGGCGAGCCCTACTCCAAATGCCCCGCCGATCAGCGCGAGCAGCAGGCTCTCTGTCAGGACTTGCCTTAGAAGACCTACGCGGCCCATCCCCATCGCGATCCGCACGGCGTACTCTTGTTGCCTTTGCAGCCCACGCACCAGCAGGAGAGCTGCAGCGTTCCCGCAAGCTATTAACAGCA
>Ga0206894_1038_pt1 | contig 32978 bp, 19 predicted proteins | sample Alteio_BWOrgHeat_54_FD_152953 | JGI IMG/M metagenome (GOLD analysis project Ga0206894, IMG submission 152953) | Enriched cells from forest soil in Barre Woods Harvard Forest LTER site, Petersham, Massachusetts, United States -... | ecosystem: Environmental > Terrestrial > Soil > Temperate forest >...
ATCTCTAAAGTCAGTAGAACTTTGGAAAACTTGAGCACGCTCGATCCTAACCAAGATAAAGGGCCACTCTTCTACAGCAAAGTAAAGCAGCAACAAGCAAAAATCAATCTAATCCTTGCCGATTATGAGTTGTCACAAGCTCTTAGGTGATGAGGCAGCCACATTGCCCTTCGGGCCAAAAGCAGCTAGTGTAGCATTAGCAATCAAGCTCTTCTGATGACACTGTTCTCGTTTTACCCTCTTTTGCTTGTCGAATCGACTTTGTCATCCGCTCGTTGAATTTTGATTTTTGGTATTCCTTCATTCCTATTAGCACTAGGTTATGAAGGAAGTCCTTGATAGGAATTCGAGATTTAACACATTCCATTTTGTACATGATATGTTCATCTACTGGAACGTCAAAACTTAATCTTACTGTTTCCTTGTGCATAGAAACCTCCTTGGTTTATTTTATTATAGCAGAGTGTAGGAATGTAGTTAAATATCCAAATATCCAAATAGTGTATAAGGCTATTGGACATCAAAAAAACTTGTTGTTCTGAAAATTAGCAAACCTTAGCATTTCAACTCAAAGACACGATACATAGCCTCAGAAACGTCACAAGGGATATATCATGAGCCGAGCAATCCATTTCGATATAACGCATGCAGTTACACTTCCTGTAAACCTGCCTTCCACAACAGTTTCTGGAGCTGCTAAACCCATTGGTGTGGCTCTTGCTGCGATCAAAGCTTTGCCAGTAGTCTCGCAGGAAGTTTGGGATACGCAACATATTCCTCTTTCTACACAAGCTGAGCTTACCCAGCGCTGGCATCAGCAGCAGATAGCTGTGGATTATCGTTTGAAGAAGTATTTTGAAGGCAAAGAATTCATCCCCTGGGGACCAAATCGCTCGGATGAGGAGCTCAAACAAGAGTATATAGCATTAACGCAACTTAGAGGAGCGGCATGGTACGATGTAACGGCGCCAGAATTGGAGCGCGCTTGGCGTGAGGATTTCCGCCCTGCAGCTCATTTGTCGCATACCCTGCGTTATCCCAATTGTGTGGCCTTTACTTACAACCATGTGCATCCGCATTATAATGGCAATTTGGTGCTTGCTGGTGGCCAGAGATTTCTGGCTTTAGAAGGTCCCGAGAAGAAGACGGTGCGTACTTTCTTCCATGTATTGCGTGATATGGGAGCGGCGCTTGTGGTGCGGTTGACCCCATCGATCGAAAATCATATCGAGCGTTGCTATGATTACTGGACTTCCCATGTGAAAGGAGATAAGTTGGAGATTCCTAGAAGCTTATCCAATCGACCTACAGTTGTTGATTATTTAGCCACCGATAATTGGCAGGACGATTCCCATTTAAATGTGGATTTGCTTTTGGAGATGTTATTGAAAGCCCGCCACATTTATGACCCCAAAAAGGGTCCGATGGCTGTTCATTGTAGTGCTGGAGTGGGGCGTACTGGTACTTTTATTGCCGCTTATTATTTGATTAGTGAGATCGATGCGCAAATTGCTCGAGGTGAGATCCCCAATGTCTCGGTGGAGTTCATTACGGCTTATCTTGGATTGCAGCGTTTCCACATGGTAGCTAGTGCGGCGCAATACATCAATCTGTACAGAGTGGTTGAAAAGTATTTAGCAATGAGAAGCTAACAGGAATTATCCTGTTCTCCTTCCTTTTTTTTGGCTTCGTTCCATAGAGCTTGGCGCTCTTGGCGGGTAGAATTTTTGATCTCTTTACCTAATTTTTTTAAGCCTTGCTCCATATAGCGAAAGCGGCGTTCAAATCTATTGTTGGTGATGCGCAAGGCATCTTCGGCATCGATTCCATGCCAACGTGCGAAGTCGACTAGGATGAACAATAGATCGCCAAATTCAGCTGCGATTTTTTCATGATTTTGGTGTTTTTGTTCGATTTCGGCTTTTAATTCGGCGACTTCTTCGGAGATTTTATCAAGCAACATCGTGACATCGGGCCATTCCCAGCCAGCTTTAGAAGCGCGACCTTTGAGCTTGGCGGCGCGTTGCAAGGCCGGTAAGGCATACGATATTTCGTCAAGGATGCTCGCTGTGGGGGTGATGCCTTTAGCTTTGCGTTCTTCGGCTTTAATCTCTTCCCATTTTTTGTCGATTTCTTCAGGGGTTTTAAGTGTATTTGGCTCATTGCCTAGGATGGTTGGATAACGTCTTTCCAGTTTGTTGACAATAGCCGCTGCTACATCTTCGAATTCAAATGCACCACGCTCTTTAGCAATTTCGGAGTGAAAGACAATTTGAAGCAATAAATCCCCCAATTCATCGCGCAAAGTGTGATCATGCGCCCCTTGGTCGATCACGTCTGCGGTTTCATACGTTTCTTCAATCAGATAAGGAGTTAAAGACTGGTGGGTTTGCTCTTTGGTCCAAGCACAACCTTCGGGGTGTGCGCGCAGATAGTTGATGATATCGAGAAGTCTCTGGATGGAGGATGGCTTTTGGGATTGCGTTTCATCTTTTTGGGGAGATTTTTTCATAACTGATAGTTTGGATTAGAGGGGTGGAGTTGGGGCGGATATTTTGTAACAGGAAAGTGATTCTTTCGCAAGGCAGCAATTTTGGCAGAAGTCAGCAAAGTTTTAGCTCGCAGCAAAATCAACGATGGAAACGATGGAACGATATAACAATATATGGGACTCACCTTAATCCTTTTATCGTAAACAGTTTGAAACACAGAGGCACAGAGAACACGGAGAGGAAAGAAAAAAATAAATTGTTTTTAGGTATATACCACAATCCATCTTTAAGCTTTCTCTTTCTCCGTGTTCTCTGTGCCTCTGTGTTCAAATTTTTTTATCCTCAATAGTTTATCGTTATATTGGATTTATCCAACAAGGTCATTCTTTGTCTTGTTCTATCATTATATCGTTTAATCGTTTTTATCGTTTTTATCGTTTTTATCGTTTTTATCGTTTTATCGTTTTATCGTTTTTATCGTTTTTATCGTTTTTATCGTTTTTATCGTTGATTTTACTCTCTAATGTATGTTGTTGTTTAATTATGTGGTTAGTTTATTAACTTTGTTTGGTATAATTAAATTATATTAAGTTGTTATTTTGATGTGATTCGTTATTTAATGGAGTTTTTTATGAACATACCTAGCAATCCCTCCCCTTTAGGGGTCCCCCCCGGTAACAGCCCAAACTCTTCGCCGACCGGTGAAACCAGGGGAGCCGTTCCAGCCCCAGGTGCTGAATCCGGTGAAAATGACCAATTAAATGCGGTGGTCAACAGATTAGGGTCTGTGAGCATCGGAGCAACAAGTGATACGAGCAGCCCATCAATTAGTCCATCTAGCCTAAGCAGAAAGCGGAGGGGAAGTCCAGTGAGCTCCTCAGATGATGATTCAGCTAAGGAAGCCACAACCCCTAAAAAAATGAGGAAATTGCCACCTAAACTTCTTTTGGATAAGATCACACCCACAGATAACGCGCCAGCTAAGGAGCCGCCGCCTGCTCCGGATGGCAAGAATGACAACAAGCAGCATTTTAGTTGGTGAAGAGTCAGGAATAATCCTTAATTCGAGTTTGATACAAAAGATTGCTGGCGCCACGCTTCGTAGAGGCCGATGCCGACGGATGTCGCCAAGTTGAGGCAGCGTACGCCAGGGATCATGGGAATAGTGACCAGTCTATCGGGCCATTTGTCTGTCAGCTGCGAAGGCAGACCACTCGTTTCTGAGCCGAAAATGAGTAAATCGGAGGGCGCATACGCGACATCACTGTAGCGACGCGTGGCTTTACTCGAAAAGAAATAGAAGGAATGGGGGGTATTGCTTAGGAAATCATCGAGGTCGTCAATAAAAGTCACGTTAACACCTTCCCAATAATCTAAGCCCGCGCGTTTTAACCAGCGGTCGGTGACGCTAAAGCCGAGAGGACGGACGAGAGCGAGTTCGCTGCCGGTGACAGCGCAAGTGCGCACGATGTTGCCTGTATTTTGTGGGATCTGAGGTTGGAAGAGGATGATTTTCATAAAAAAAGACAACCAGACAGATGGTTATCTGTCTGGTTGCAAGGGCATATTATTTGGATGGATTGTCTGAAGCTTCGTTATCCTTAGGGGAGACGACTTTGTCTCCTGCTTTAGGTGTTGTTGCTTTGTTATCAACGGGGGAAGCTGGTTCGTCTTCTTCGAAAGCTTCGAACTCTTCATCGAAGTCGCTATCATCATCCATGCTTTCGAGGGAAGGGTCGATATCTGGTGCTGTGGCTTTAACAACTTCGATGTCAAAAATCAGCAATGAATTTGGAGGAAGTTGTCCTGTTTTGCCATAGCCGAAATCTGGGTGAATGAATAGGCGGCGTTTTTCACCTTCTTTCATGCCTGCGATCCCTTTGCTAAAGCCTTGGATGGTCTGGTCGATAGGCACAGCGATAGGGCCGCCTGCATTTTCAGAGCTACCGAAGACGGTGCCGTCGATGTATTTGCCTGTGTAGTTGATTTGTGGAGTGCCATGTTCAGGAACAACAGGACCAGTGCCTTGTTCAAGAACCATATATTGGAGTTTTCCGGGAACGATTTCGACCACGCCAGAAGCATGGGCATTATCTTTCATGTATTTTTCGGCCGCAGAGAGGTTGGTTTCAGCGAGAGTGTTCATGGCTTTTTGTTGTAGTAGGGCCATGGCTTTTTCATACTCTTGATCACTCATTGGGGCTGGTTTGCCTTCAGAACCTTCGCGAATGCCTTTGATCAGGCTTTCGGTGTCGAAGTCAATGCCAGGAGCTTTTAGATTGCGTCCGATGAAGTGACCGAGGGCTTCTGAAACTTTTTTAATGTCAATAGCGTCAGCAGCGTCGACTTTTGTTTTGGTTTCTGTGTTTTCTTGTTTCTTTTGTTCTTTCGTTTGTTCTTGTGCAGATAAATCATCAGAAGGCGCTCCGCTACAGGCCATCAAAGCTGAGAGGGAGGTTAATACAAATAGGCGTGTCTTTGTCAGTGTTAACATTATTTTTTCTCCTTAAGAATAAAATCCAATGCTTAATCGTTATAAAAGGTTTGTCTATTTAGGTCTACGAAAATCCCCCAAGATTTGGGTGATATGGTTGAGAGGGAGCTTGCGTGTTGTGCCGGTGGCCATTTCTTTGATTTCGATCTCTCCCGTGGCTAATTCATTGTCACCTACGATGATGACGTGAGCGGCGCGAATTTGATTGGCATATTGCATGAGCTTATTGAGCTTTTTCGAGCTGAAGTCCATCTGAGCAGAAATATTGCACTGGCGTAGGGAGTGAAGAATTTTGAAACAGGCTGTTTTAGCTTCTTCGCCCATGGCGATGAGGAATATTTCGGGGGCATAGGGGGGTGGCAGAGGGACTTGTTGCTTTAACATAGTTTGAATGACACGCTCGATGCCGGTAGCAAAACCTGTAGCTGGCAAGTCGGGGCCTCCTAAGGTCTTTAGCAAGCCGTCATACCGTCCACCACCTGCTACACTATTTTGGGAGCCTAGTTCGCCTGCGACAATTTCATAGACGGTTTTGTTGTAGTAATCCAAGCCACGCACGAGTGTTGGAGTTACTGTAAAAGGGATATTAAGGCTTTGTAATAGCTTTTGGACACTTTGGAAGTGGTCTTTGCATTCATCATTGAGGAAATCGAGGATGGAAGGTGCCCCGGCGGTGATCTCCCAGTCTTTGGGATCTTTGGAGTCGAGAATTCGCAGAGGGTTGGTTTCTAGGCGAATTTTACTATCTGCTGATAGCTCGTTAGCGTATTTTCTGAGATAATCTATGAGGGCTTGACGGAAGGCTAAGCGGCTTTCTACGTCTCCGATGGAGTTGATGTTGACTTTTAAATTTTTCAGTCCTAGGCGGTTGTAGAGGGTGTGTAGCATATCAATAAGCTCAACATCTTGCTCAGGAGAGGCGTTGCCGATGACTTCGGCCCCGAATTGGTGGTGTTGTCTATAGCGTCCGGCTTGGGTGCGTTCGTAGCGGAACATGGGCCCAATATAATATAACTTATGGATAGGTGCTGCTTGATAGAGTTTATGTTCGATGAAGGCCCGCATGGCAGAGGCGGTGCCTTCAGGACGCAATGACATGGAGCGATTGCCTTTGTCGAGGAAAGTGTACATTTCTTTGGAAACAATATCAGTAGTATCGCCAACTCCGCGACAGAACAGCTCGGTACGTTCAAAAATTGGCGTGCGCATTTCTTGAAAACCGTAATCTGTTGCAGTTTGTCTGATTTTGTCTTCGATAAAATTCCAGAGATGTGAAGAGCGCCATTGTTCTTGGGGCTCTTGTGGCAGGATGTCGAAAACGCCTGGAGCGATAGTTATTGTCATAGCTGATTATCTTTGTGAATTAATATTTTTTATAAACCAAACATGCTGAGATCTGGCAGTCCGCCGCCCGATGGCATTGGCGTTTGGGCTTCTAGTTTCTTTTTAGCGTCTGCATAAGCTGCTTTGATGAGGTCTTGGAGGCCTTCAACATCTTCAGGATCGATACACTCGGGTTTGATAGTAATGTTTTTTAGATCATGTTCACCGGTAAGTGTGAGGGATACTAAGCCATTTCCTGCTGTGCCGATGACTTCGGTTTTTTGGAGCTTTTCTTGCATTTGGCTAAACTGTTCTTGTAGCATTTTAGCTTGCTTTTTCTTTTTGGCAAAACCTGTGCCCATGGTTGTCTCCTTAAGTATATTAGCGTGGGTTTATTTGTTTTTTTTGAATGGTACCTTCTAGTTCTATTGCGGCAAATTGCAGGATGGTATCATAACGGTGTTGTTTGTTGGCCCTTGGGGCGGATGGTGGCGTTTCGGTAGTAAGGGGTGGAGGAATGGGGGCAAACATGTCGTTTTGAAGTACTTGAGCAGTGGGCGATGGGGGAGGTTGTGATTGAGGGGGGAGTGGTGTACTTTCTTTTGGTTTGTTTCTAATACCGAGCTCGCGGGGGGTAGGGGTAGGGTCTTCAGTGATTGAACCTAGTGCAGGGGTAGGTGTGACGATCACTTTGGGTGCGGGTGCAACCGAAGGGATAGAAGACTGTTGTGCCTGTGAGGTGTTTTTTTCAAGTGTGGGTTGTACATGAATATTAGGTGCTGGCTGAGGGGACGGTTGGTGTGGAGTCGGTGCAGGTTGAGGAGGTGTTCCTTGGATGGCTTGTTCCAGTTCGTTTAGGCGGCGCACCAGGAATTCAATTGGCAGACGTTGATGTGTACGCATGATGCGCATAAGAATGGCTTCAAGGGCAATGCGTGGTGAGGATTGAAAGCGGATTTGACTTTGGGCTTCGATAAGAAAGTCTAAGATTGTCACGCACTGTTCTTGTGTGTATAGCTTAGAAGAGGCTTCATAGCGTGGTTTATCACTTTCAGAAAGTGTTAGGAAGGGAGCATTGGGACCTGATAGTTTAATCAACAAGAGGGTGCGGAAGTGATCTGTTAAGCTTTCCACGAAATGGATGAAATCCTTTCCCTGGGAGAAGATTTGATGTACTATTTCGAACGCCATGGCGAGTTTGCCTTCTTTGCCGGCCTGATCCAAGGCGAACAAAGTCTCTTTGGGCATGACGCCCAACACATCGGCTACAGTTGTAACAGTAATACGTCCTTCATGGAAGGCAATGATTTGGTCGAATAGGGATTCGGCATCGCGCAATCCTCCGTCGGCCCTTTGGGCGAGCAGGTGCAGGGCATCATCGTCGCTATCGATGTTTTGATCGGTGGCAATGCGCTTGAGTTTATTGATGATTTTTTCAAGAGGGATGCGGTTGAGGTTAAAGCGTTGGCAGCGGCTAAGAATTGTTGGCAGTACTTTGTGAGGTTCAGTTGTGGCAAAAAGGAAAAGGACTTTCGGAGGGGGTTCTTCTAATGTTTTCAGGAGGGCATTGAAAGCCTCTTTAGTGAGCATATGGACTTCATCAATGATGTAAATCTTGTATTTCCCTGAGGAAGCTGCATAGCCGACAGTTTCGTTAATTTGGCGAATATCATCGATCCCTCGATGGGAGGCTCCATCAATTTCGAGGACATCCATTGAATTTCCGCTGGCAATTTCTCGGCATGAAGAGCAGGTATTGCATGGTTCCCCTTCATCAGTGGGGGCCTGGCAATTGAGTGCTTTGGCGAAAACGCGTGCGAGTGTGGTTTTACCCGTGCCTCGCGAGCCACAAAAAAGATAGGCGTGTGCAAGACGTTGGAATTTGATGGCATTTTTTAGGGTTGTGACAATAGCTTCTTGTCCAAGCACATCTCGGAAAGCTTGGGGACGATATTTGCGGGCAAGGACTTGATAATTCGACATAATTGAGGCCTCGAACAGGGAAATGATGCTAATGATGAAGCATTAGAATAAGTCAAATGCGATAAAAATAAAAGGGAATTACCTTTTAATTGAGGGCTTTCCAGGCGTGGGCAAGCATTGTCTCTAGCTCAAAGTAGTGTGGTTTCCAGCCAAGTTGTTGTTTGGCTTTGGTGGAGTCGGCTATAAGAATAGGTGGATCGCCTGCACGGCGCCCTCCTTCGATCACATTGACTTTAAGTCCTGTGACTTTTTCGGCGGCGTGGATGACTTCGCGGACACTGAAGCCATTGCCATTGCCAAGGTTGTACTGCGCCGAATCTTTTCCTTGTAGGAGTTGTTCGAGGGCGAGCACATGGGCAGCTCCAAGATCTTCAATATGGATGTAGTCGCGGATGCAGGTTCCATCGGGTGTTGGATAGTCTGTGCCGAATATTGTGACGCAACTGGTGGGGTTTTTAAGGCTGCGTAATACGATAGGAATGAGGTTGGAGTCTCGTGTTTTGAAGTTTTTGATCACGCCATCAGGGTCTCCCCCGGCGGCATTGAAATAGCGCAGAGCAATCGATTTTAATCCGTAGGCTGCGTCATAATCGCGTAAAATTTTTTCTACGATCAGCTTCGTTTCACCATAGGGATTGATAGGTGCGCAAGGGTGTGTCTCTGATAGCCGTGGTTGATGAGGGATGCCATAGATGGCAGCGGTGGATGAAAAAATGAAGTGATTGACCTGATGGCGCCGCATTGTTTCTAAAAGATTGAGAGTATAAGCCACATTGTTAAGGTAGTATTTGGCTGGATTGAGTACAGATTCTCCTACGTCGATGAAGGCGGCGAAATGTAAGACAGCAGCAAAGCGATGTTTTTGAAATAATTTTTCTAAGTCTGCATTATGACCGAGGTCTCCTTGAACGAAGGAGCCACAAGTAACTGCTTCGCGGCAGCCAAGAGATAAGTTGTCAAAGGTCACAGGGTGGAAACCTTGGCGATCGAGCATTTTGACGACATGTGAACCAATGTATCCAGCACCTCCTGCGACAAGGACTGATTGCTTAGGCATGAGTGTCTCCATTAAGTGCAGGTAAGTTAAATGAAGTGAGGGTTATATGACAAGTAATTCGTCCAAGTTTCAGTTCCCACTAGGAAACCCTTACCCCTGCCCGTGCCCGTGCCCTTGCCTGAACTTCGTTTTGGTCCTTTGCTTCTAGCTACTTATTGAGCTTTTATTATAATTCTTTATCATTTATTGTTAGATTCGGTTAGTAATCCTAAATAAGTAAATGATGGAAAAAAAATCTAAAGACTGGCTTCGTACATGTTCACGGCATATGCAGCCTGCCGCGGTAGCGGCCTAAGAGATTAGCCCCGGGTGGAGCGATTAGCGGAACCCGGGGTATTGGAAAAAAAATACCAGCCCCGGCAGGGGCGTAAGAAAGCTCCTGGTATAGAGATTTTGCCTAAACGCTTTCTTACGCCCCTACCGGGGCTATATCGTTTCTTTAAGACCCCCGGGTTCCGCTAATCGCTCCACCCGGGGCTAATCTCTTAGGCCGCTACCGCGGCAAGCTGCATATGCCGTGAACATGTACCTGGTCACATACAATTGAAGTGACAAAGTTCGGGCAAGGGCAAGGGCAAGGGCACGGGCACGGGCAAGGGCAAGGGCAAGGGCACGGGCACGGGCATGGGCATGGGCACGGGCAAGGGCATGGGCAAGGGCACGAAAATTAGGTTATGCAAGAGGTCTAATGAATGATCGTTCGAGTGAGATAGCCAATTATACAGAGCTGAAGTTTTCACGCGAGCAAGGTTTTTTTGATAAAAGCACGAGTATTAGAGCACTGATAGGTGTGCTTTTTACATTGTCGCTTTTTGCGATCTTGCATTTTCGTGAAGTGCGCGTTGAGGTTTTAGAGCTCAATAGCATCGCTCCTGGTTATATTGTGGCGCAGGTAGATTTTGATTTTCTGGATGAAGAAGCGACTATTATCTTACGCCAAGAGGCAGTGCGAGATGTTGGTCAGGTCTATGAGATTTCTGAAAAAGAAATTCGCCAACGGCGCATTGAATTTGAAAACTTTCTTATCTATAATCAAGAGTGGCGCAAATATGCCACCAACAGTACATTTGAAGAGATGTATCGAGGGCTCGATGCTTTAGTAAAAGTTCTAGGGCAAATCAAATTCACAGATCCACGTACACTGCAAAAAATTCGCGAATTAGATCTTCCAGCCACCTACTATCTCCTTTATACACCTGCCGATTTAAATGAAGAGATTATCTTTCCCACACAGGTATGGGAGACAATTGCGACCCTCGCTTTTCCTGCGGACTCGTTCCAAGGAGGAACAGCTTCGGCTATCATCGGTTACTTCCAAGCGAAAAGTTGGTATGTTGAAGAAGACCTAAATGCGGAACGTTCACTTCGTAGACGCATTCAGAGCAAGGTAGCCGATAAATACACGCATGTGAGTGCTGGTAGTCGAATCATCGACCAGGGAGAGCGTGTTACGGCACGCCATATCGCCATGTTTCAAGCGATGAAGAAGGTGTTGAGCGATCAGAGGAATTTATGGCACCCACTGACATTGTTAGGAAGTCTGTGTATGACATTGCTTCTAACGGGTATTTGTTGGGCCTATTTTAAAATCAATCATCCAACAATTCTTTATTCGAATCGCAAATTGTTTCTGCTTGTGACGGTGGTGATTCTTTCGTTTGGCTTAGCCAAAGCCGTTGAGTTCTTTCTGTTAACCTCGAAATCTAATCTGATCGAAGTCGTGCGCTATCCTTTGTTAGTGCCATTTTCTGCTATCTTATTGTGTAGTTTGATGAATTCGAATATCGCGACTTTTTCATGTGCTTTCTTAACTATTATTTTTACATTAACCCTTTCCTTTGAAAGACAAGGGTTTATGATTATCAATTTAGCAGCAGCCCTTGTGACGATCTTAAGCACACGTTCATTGCGTCGACGAAAGGAGGTTTTTGTCGTCTGTGGCAAGGCGTGGCTATGTTGTGTGGTGGTTATCTTTTCATTACATTTTTATCAAAATACCATGTGGAGTGTTGGTATCTTTACCGACATTGTCAGTGCGGCGATCTTTATGTTACTCACAGCCATCATCGTGGTGGGGCTGTTACCGTTGTTGGAATCGATGTTTAGGATCATGACTGATGTCACTTTAATGGAATATATGGATCCTAATAATGATATTCTCAGGCGCTTGACCATTGAAGCTCCAGGTACTTATCAGCATTCTGTGGTAGTTGGAAATTTAGCCGAAGCTGCAGCGTTGGCGATTGGTGCAAATGGGTTGTTTTGCAGGGTATCCACCTTATATCACGACATTGGCAAGATGGTGACCCCTCAGTATTTTACAGAGAACCAGCAAGGGGGAATGAATATTCACCAGCTGTTAACCCCTCAAGAATCCGCCCAGGTGATTATTGCCCATGTGAGTGAGGGGGTGGCTTTGGCCCGTAAGGCTGGGTTGCCAGAGCAATTTATAGACATTATCAAAGAGCATCATGGGACAACTTTGACCTATTATTTCTATCGCAAGCAGTTAGAAAAGGTAGGGGGGGATAAGGCATTGGTGGATGAACGTGAGTTTCGCTATGCAGGCCCAAAACCACGTAGTAAGGAATCAGTGATTATTATGATTGCGGATTCCGTGGAGGCGGCTTCGCGTTCGCTAGAAAAAATTAATGAAGAAACGTTGATGGAGTTGGCGACGACGCTGATTAAAGCCAAAGCTGATGATGGTCAATTTGATCACTGCTTATTAACTTTTGAAGAATTAGCGATTGTTAAATTGACGCTTGTAAAAACGCTTGTGGCTTATGGTCATTCGCGGATTAAGTACCCCACACTTGAAGTGAAAGCTGAAAATGCACCCATGATCGCCGATACATAAAGTAATAGCGCTAATTTAGTGGCTATTTGCTGGCGAAGTGTGTATAGTGGATGTTTATGGAACCGACGAATTTTAATGACTTAGGTCTAGACCCAGCGATTTTAAAATCGCTTGAGCGCATGGGTTTTAAAGAACCATCTCCCATTCAAGCGGAAGCAATTCCTTTGATTATGCAAGGGAAGGATCTTATCGCTTTAGCTAAAACAGGCTCTGGTAAAACAGCGGCTTGTGCTATCCCCGTTTGTCATCGCATCAAAACGGAATATACGCATGTACAAGCACTCATCATCGTGCCTACGCGCGAGTTAGCGCTGCAGTACGCGACGGAAACCCAAAAGATCGGTGCCGAAAAGGGCGTTAAGGCATTTGCCGTCTTTGGTGGTGAAGATGCTAATATGCAGCTATCTAAGCTAAAGCATGGTGTACAAGTGCTCGTAGCAACGCCAGGGCGTTTGATTGATTTCATCTATTCCCGTCTTATTGATCTCTCAAATGTGGAAACATTGATTCTGGATGAAGCTGATGAAATGCTTAGTATGGGGTTTTATGATGACTTAGAATTCATCATGCAATGTTTAGTGCATGAACATCAAACGCTGTTATTTTCAGCCACCATGCCCAAGCAGATCCGCTCCATAGCGATGATGCATATGAAAGACCCTTGTGAGGTTTTACTCACACAGCAACAGGTGAGCCCATCGACTATTGAACATCGCTTTTTACATTGTCATCATGAAGATAAAAGTTCGGCTTTGGCGCGTCTTATTGGCGAGCTCGAGCCCAAACAAGCGATCATCTTCTGCCGCTCTCGCGATGAAGTCGAACGTGTTTGCCGCACATTGAAACAAAAGTTCGACGGTGTTGATTATTTGCATGCAGGCTTAAGTCAGGATATTCGCACTATCATTACAGGAAAATTTCGCTCAGGCCGTGTGCGCTTTTTGGTGGCTACGGATGTTGCGGCACGTGGATTGGATTTTTCAGGCATTACCCATGTGTTCATCTATCACCTTGCTGATGATCCCGATGTCTATGTGCATCGTTCTGGTCGCACCGGTCGGTGTGAACGTGAAGGTGTTGTGGTGACGTTAGTCACAGATCGAGAATTGCGTGCCCTCAAGGGAGTATTAGCAGCGATTCAGCGCGAAGCTATATGGATCGGTACACCTCCAGCTAAAAACCGCCCAGCCAGCAGGGATACACATCCTCCGCGTGGAAGGTATGTAAAAAGACCTCGTGCATAACTTGACCACTTGCATAACCTAAAATTAAGTGCTCGCGTGCGCATCCTATTATTCATAAGTCTGCGTGAAAGTTCGTAGTGATAGCGAAGGAAGCTCGAACCAGCATGACCTATAGAAATCTTAGAGAGTGCATTATTGTCTGATTATTTTTTAACGCAAAGAAAATACAAAAGAACGCAAAGACGCGAAGAACAACAAGATACGTAACCAATGTTGTCTTGTAGCTAAATCACGATCTCTTGGATTGCTGAGGCAATCCAAGAGAGGGCATCGTTAGCAGCGCTTAGGGCGCTGCTAACGTACTTTTTGTCTGCGACGCATTTGGCATTAGATAGCAGCGTCGCAGACAAAAACTATGCAAATATCGCCTTAAGCGATGTTTGCGAGAATTCCTTTTTTGCTTGCCTCAGCAAGCAAAAAAGCTAGGGCTTTCCCTCAATGCAGTCTTGGTTACGTATCTTGTTGTTCTTCGCGTCTTTGCGTTCTTTTGTATTTTCTTTGCGTTAAAAAATAATCGGACAATAATGTACTTCTTAATGCTGCTAGAGATGATTGTTACAGGCGCGTATGGTGCTTTTTTAACCCGCAGAGTCAACTAGCATTTGATGCATCGCTGTTAGCAGCTTTGCGGCTTGGGCTTGGCAGTTCTTTAGTGTGCTAGCAATATCCTTGCTATTCTTATCGACGACTCCACAATAGAGCTTGATCTTAGGTTCTGTGCCTGAAGGGCGTACCATGAGTTTGCTCCCATCTACCAGCCAGAACAGGAGCCCGTTGGATAAAGCTTCGACGCTAGCAACATTGATGCCATTAATTTGAGTGGGAATGTGCGCACGTAGGGTATGCATACAGCTTTGTATCATTTCTTTGCCTGCTTTAGTTTCCTTAAAATCTATAGACAGCGCATCCTCTACAAAGACTCCATACTTGCGATATAGCTCGTGGAGCATGTCGATCAGGTCTTTCTTCTGGAGTTTCGCTTGTAAAGCGACTTCACATATCAAGGCAGAGACGATGATGGCATCTTTATCTCTCGTAATGGTGTTTAGGAGGTATCCACACGATTCTTCACCGCCGAAGATATATGTATGTGCCTGTGATGCTTCCCAAAGGCGGATTTTTTCGGCAAAATATTTGAAGCCTGTAAGTACATTGTAGCAAGGTTTTTTGTATGCGTCGCAAATGGCTTGGAAGAGTTCTGTCGTAACCACTGTTTTCACAAAGGCGGCGTTCGGAGGCATTTTCTTTTGTGTGGTGAGCGCTTTGCAAATATGCTCTAAGCAAAGGCAAGCGATATGATTTCCATTTAAGACGATAATTTCTTGTTGATGATTGACAGCAATGCCCACTCTATCGGCATCGGGGTCTGTCGCTATTAGGAGATCAGCATCCGATGCTCTTAGTTTTTCCATTCCCATAAGAAGAGCTGCTTTTTCTTCAGGGTTTGGTTTTTTTATGGTTGGAAAGTTGCCATCGGGAAGGATTTGTTCTTCCACATAATCGATAGAAGTGAAGCCCCATGCCTTAAGCATTTGCGGCATTAGGGTAAGGCCTGTGCCATGCAGGCTAGAATAGACAATTTTCAACTCATCCCCATGCCGCTTATTGATTTGCGGATAGTGTTGCATTTGGCTGCCTTGTTCAATATAAGGTGTGTCTATCTCTGTGTCTACAATATGGATTAAGGGATGATGTAAAGACTCTACCTTTTTAATAAGGGCTGGATTAGTCATTTTAGCTGTTTCAGCCATGATGCAAGCATCGTGTGGAGATAAGATTTGTCCTCCATCATTCCAAAAGACTTTATAACCATTATATTCAGGGGGATTGTGTGAGGCGGTAATCATGATGGCGGTACTGCATTTTTTTAGCCGGCAGCCGAAAGAGATTAAAGGGGTTGGACGGAGGTTTTTGCAGAGAAACGCGTAAATCCCATTGGCAGCGAATACTTTGGCCGTTTCTTCCGCAAACAAGCGGGAATTGTGGCGCGAATCGTAACCGATGAAAGCTGCATGCCCTCGGCTGTGTGCTGGGATGGGTTGTTGGTTGACATAATTTGCTAATCCCTGGGTGGCAGCACGCACTGTGTACACATTCATGCGGTTTGTGCCAACACCCATGATACCACGCAACCCTCCCGTGCCAAAAGAGAGAGAAGTGTAGAAGGCATCAACAGCTTCTTTGGGGTTACGTGTTAGAAGTGTTCTGACTTGCTCTTTGGTTGTTTCATCATAGAGCCCATTGAGCCATTGGGAGATATTTTTGGTGGTTTCTGGATCGAGTTGTGAAAGCGAGTTATTCTCTGGTGTCATCATGCAGAATTTGTTTGATACCAGCTACAATGAAGAGAATCAAAAAGACGATACAAACAATCCCAACAACTGCAGCTTCAACGAAAAGACTGGCGGCTAAAGTTTGTATCATAAAAGAGCCCTATCAAAAAGCATTAAAGGAATTGGTAATTATAGGATTAGAAAAAGTGCTTGTCAATAAATTTTAGTTGGATAACTTCAGGTAACCTGTTTTTTTATGGTCCCCGAAATTTGATGGTGACTTGGTCGATGGTTGGTCCGTTAGCTGTGGTGGTGAAGTGTTTGGGTGTGATGACGACTTGGTGTGCGCCGAGTATTTCCACCAATTTTGAAAAGTTAGATTCAGTTCTGATAAAACAGTCGAATTTGGCCATAAAGAAAGCCTCGTTTATCAAGCGGGTGATATCGATCGTTGGCACAGGGACGTGTACTTTCCAGCCGAAGGTCATCTTAGGATTCAGCAATGCTTTGGCAAAAGTGGTCGTAATTTGCTCTATGTTAGGATTTTTTGTCAAAATATAGATAAATAATTGGGTATCAGTAAAGATTTCCGATAAGCGTTTCAGTTGCATGGTATAATAGTCAACTGGCGGAAATTCTAAAAGATTGTCATTATTAAGGTTGTAACCAGGTGAAAAGAAATCACCTCCAGGAATGTGGAGAGCTATTGTTACACCTTTTTGGGACAATGCATAATCGTCGATGGGCTCTTGTTGGTTTAATCTATTAATAAGCGCTTTGTGAAATAGAGGTCCGTTCCAATCCATCAAAGAGTTAAGCTCTGGATTGCCTTGAGCGATCAGAGAATGTTTTATAGCTGTGGATTCCATTGTGGATTTCCACAGCATTAATTGGTTATCGCCGCCAGTCTGGGGAATTTCGGGCTCTATTTTTCCCTGTCTGGCTGAGGCTAATAATTTAGCTAGCATATCATCTAAGGTAAAAGTTTCAGGCCATATGTGGGGAAAATTCAGTGTCATATACCCATTAGGAGTAGGTTGTATGACGTTTTCCCAATAGACGATTTGCTCTTGTGGGGAAAATTCAGAGAAAGCGAAGTTGCTGATGACAAGATCATATTGTCCGATGTCGTGGATGGCAGTATTGTCGATGAAATGGACATTTTTTATTCCCATGAGCTCGAGATATTTTTTGCTTAAGGCATTACAGGCGGGCAAGTCGATTAAAGTATAGCTGGCAAAATCGCAAATGTCGGCTAAAATTTTGCATTGGCCCCCATAACCACCTCCAATTTCGACGATATGCATATTGCTGAGGTTTGCCCCAAATTCGCGCTTTAAATCTCCCGCAACTTTGACGTAGCGCAATGTAGTGGGGGAAAATTTACCGATTTCTTTGTAGTTAAAGACCTGCGGGTTACCGTAAAGGTCATTTTGTCGAAATTGATCAGTCCTTTTCAGTAAATCAGGGTATTCTTCTTTGATGACTTTCAAGTAATTTATTCCGTCAAGATATGACAAATGTTCTACAAATGCAGTGTAGTTGGGATTTCGTTTAAATTGACTAAACACGAGGTCGCTATCTGCAGCTTGTTGACATACGGACGAATAAGCTTTGATTAGTGGGATATCGGTAGCATGCAGCAGATGCATTTGGAGAAGGATCGAGAGTAGAAAAAAGGCAAATCTTTTATGCATAATAAGTTCGTTATAGGCTTGAAAGGCAATAATATTGAGCCTATCGTATACCCCAAAATTGCATTGGAAGGGAAGCAATAACTGATTCAAAAGAAATATTTTAATCCAAAATGTGTTTTCTTAAGTGTGTAATCCTTATGCGTTTGCGTTCAATAATTCTTTGATGTAGAAAGTTTAGCAAAAAAGACTTGATAAATGATGTGTGTGTTGTTAATTTTTTTTTGAATTATCATACAATGGTCTTTCTCTTGTTCACTTTTTAAACATTTAAAGTTAGGAGGTCTTATGAGTTTTTTAAAAAAAGGTTTATGTGTAGGTTTGGCGGCTCTTGCTTTTGGATTAGGCATTGCTCATCATAGCCTAGAAGCTAGTCAATATTCTTTTGAGCCGATTGTAAAGGTGTTTCCTTCGGGAAATGGTATTGCGATATGGCAGTCATATGATGATAGTGGAAATTTTTATATCCAAAGTAATTTATTAACCAGCGGGACCTGGGGAACACCAACGGTCATTTCATCCACATCATATTATACTCTTAACCATTTATTAGCCGTTGATGCAGCTAACAATGCCGTTACTACGTGGATAGGTGTCGATAGTAGTACTGGGATTGCTAGTTTGTACGGGGTGACCTATAGAGCAGGTTCGGGGTGGGGCACACCAGAATTGATCTCTGATTCTGGTTTGGATGTTTCAGATGGCTATGTGCCTCAATATAGCTTACACTTACACGATACTGCTACAGGCAGTGTGGCTTTAGTTGCTTGGGGTGAATACGATTCTACATTTTCATTCATCAATGTTTTTTCATCTTCGATTGTCTATACCACCCTTTTTGGCTGGGGTAGCTGGAGTGCGCCTGCACAAGCTTCCTCATCATAAGTTTATCTAAAATAGAGGAATTAGTCACGTCTTAGCAATCGCTTGCTGTTATATTAAGGTAGGCAATAGACAAGACGTGACTAGTTCTCTTTTTTTAATAGACTTCTTTCGAAACTGCAATCCCGTGCCTCTGCCTGTGCCCGTGCCTCTGCCCGCCCTTTCCCGATTAAACTTTAAAAGAAATTAAATTGGACTCCTTTCTAAGAGTTGAGTTAAAAACGATGCTTCCATGGGGGCGTCATGAAATACGAGCAAATACGAAATTTACTCGATGAACCATTTACGAATAGTATCGATTCTGGTCAAAATGGCTCAACGGAAAAATTAATCGGGAAAGGGCGGGCAGAGGCACCGGCACAGGCAGAGGCACGGGATTGCAGTTTCGAAAGAAGTCTATTCAAAGATAGTCTTTAGGATTTCCTACAAACAAGTTAAAAAAGAAGAGGGGTTATGGAGTGTATTCATTTGCGTGTGTTTAGTTTTTTTTGCGTGCTGCTGGTCATCATGCTCGGGCAAGGGCATTTAGTAGGGCAGAATTCTACTACCCAGCCTATTTGCTTTAGTACTTCTACTGGCAAGGTGATAGCTATCTGGCAACAATATGATGACCTGGGGAATTATTATATTAAAGCTAATACTCAAAGTAATGGGGTATGGAACACTTCCTCGACTCTTTCTGCGAATGGACAAACGGCTTTATTGTATCAATATGGTATTGATAATTTCGGCAATGCTCTTGTGGTGTGGCTGGGAGTAGATCCAAATACGGCCAATCGCTATGTGTTTGCCAACACTTATTCCCAAACGGGGGGGTGGTCAGCGCCAGTGCAGATCTCAACCACAGGTAATCCTGTCAATCCTAGTATTGTGCCGATAGAACAAATCACCGTGGTCAACACCGCTGCTGTGGGCAGTACTTTTGTGACCGTATGGTGTGCTTATGATTCGACACTTGGTCAAATCAATATTTATTCGGCCTCGATTTCATATAATATCCTCACGGGATGGGGCAGTTGGGGTAATGTTGTTTTAGTTTCTTCTTGAGCTCTAAAGCAGCAATGTAATTGTCATGTAAGCCAGGGTAGATGCTGGATTAGTTGGAGATCCCATGGGTGTGATCGTTAGGTTGTTTCCTGCCGTTGTGGTAGTGTAAAGAATGGCAATTTGATCTCCGGCGTTTGCCACGGAGACTACCACAGAGATGCCCCAAATGTGGGAGGCATCATCGATGGAAAAACGGCTGCCAGGAACTGCAGAACCGGTCGCAATCGAGCCTCCATTGGGGATGTACCATAAAGCCAAATCGCGTTGGTTGGATGAAAATGCATTGCCATCAGTAACGCCATAGGTGATCAAGTAGATCCCAGCTTGATTGAAGGTGACTATGCCTCTGTTATTGGTAGCTGGGGTGAAAACGGTGCCATCTGTAGGCCCGGTGCTTGTTAACACAAAGACACTGCCACCTGTTCCGCCAGTAGCCACGACTTGCGAAGTGCCCGTATTAAAGTAAAAGGCAAAAGGGTTTCTTGGACCTGTTGCTCCTGTTGGACCCGTTGCTCCTGTGGGCCCTGTTGGCCCTGTTCTGCCTTGCAGACCTGTCAATCCGGTAAAACCAGTTGCGCCTGTGCCACCTGTCAGGCCTGTTGTACCTGTGAACCCTGTCGGACCTGTTGAACCTGTTGGTCCAGTCAAGCCTGTCAGGCCCGTTAAGCCTGTTGAACCTGTTTGGCCTGTGGGCCCTGTTGAACCTGTCGGCCCTGTCAAGCCGCTAAGACCTGTGAGTCCGCTCAAGCCTGAGGTGCCGGTCGCCCCTGTGAATCCTGTAAATCCGGTCTGGCCCGTCAGGCCTGTTCCGCCGGACAAGCCGCTCAAGCCTGTCAATCCTGTCAACCCGGTTGATCCTGTGGCACCACTAACTCCAGTGAAACCCGTTAAACCTGTATAGCCTGTTAAACCTGTTAAGCCAGTCAATCCCGTTGCCCCAGACAACCCTGAGCTGCCTGTTGCTCCTGTCAGGCCTGTCAAACCAGTGAAGCCGGTATTACCCGTTAAGCCAGTGAGCCCCGTTAAGCCTGATAGACCTGTTTGTCCAGTCAGTCCGCTGGCTCCTGTGGTGCCTGTTTTCCCGGTGATTCCGGTTAAGCCTGTCAAACCGGTGTTACCTGTTAAGCCTGTCAAGCCGGTGCTGCCCGACAATCCCGTTAGGCCAGTTAAGCCTGTGAGTCCCGTCGAGCCCGTCAGTCCGGTAAGCCCTGTGCTACCACTCAAGCCAGTCAATCCTGTGAAGCCGCTTAAGCCACTCAGGCCTGTGAGCCCTGTTGATCCTGATTGACCAGTCATGCCAGTGGCACCTGTTGCGCCAGTCAATCCTGTGAGGCCAGTTAAGCCCGTCAGACCACTGACACCTGTCGTACCGGTAACGCCTGTAGCTCCCGTCATGCCGGTAAATCCAGACACACCTGTTAGGCCTGTAAGTCCGGTTAAGCCGGACATCCCAGTGAGGCCTGTCAGGCCTGTTAAGCCGGTTAAACCTGTCAATCCGCTAGATCCTGTTAAACCTGTTTGACCAGTGAGGCCAGTCAAGCCAGTCAAGCCCGTTAAGCCTGTGGTTCCAGTCATCCCTGTTGCTCCGGTGAAGCCCGTTATTCCGGTGAAGCCTGTTGTTCCGGTCATGCCAGTGGTGCCTGTTAATCCGGAGAGACCGGAAGGGCCCGTTAAGCCTGTGAGTCCTGTCAGTCCGGTAAGTCCTGTGACCCCGCTTAGACCCGTCATCCCCGTGAGGCCTGTTAGGCCGGTCAGCCCTGTTCTTCCAGTGGTTCCTGTTAATCCTGTAGTTCCAGTTAGTCCTGTGGTGCCGGACATTCCTGTAGCACCTGTTAAGCCCGTTAAACCTGTGAAGCCTGTGAGACCGGTGACGCCAGTAAGTCCAGTGCTTCCTGTTGTGCCGGTCTGTCCTGTTAAGCCCGAAATACCCGATAAACCGGTTAAACCGGATGCACCTGTTGTACCTGTGACACCTGTTAAGCCTGTCATTCCTGTGATTCCGCTTGGGCCTGTCGCTCCTGTTAGTCCAGTGAGACCAGTGAAGCCTGTCGTGCCGCTAAGACCGCTTGAACCAGTAGGGCCTGTGCTACCTGATAAGCCGGTTAAACCTGTTAAGCCGGTAGCTCCCGATAAACCGCTAGGGCCGGTTAACCCTGTTGTGCCACTTAAGCCTGTAAGACCTGTCGATCCAGTGAGGCCAGTGACACCAGTTGTCCCTGTAAGGCCCGTTAATCCCGAAACGCCAGTCAAGCCTGTTAAGCCCGTGGGGCCTGTGGCTCCCGTACTACCCGACAGGCCTGTGAGTCCTGTAACGCCTGAAAATCCTGTTGAGCCAGTTAAACCGGTTCCACCTGTGCTGCCTGTTGTGCCTGTTAGTCCTGTCAAGCCAGTGAGTCCTGTCAAGCCAGTAGAGCCTGTCGCGCCGCTCAAGCCTGTTGTGCCTGTGCGGCCTGTTAAGCCGCTCAAACCTGTTGAGCCGGTGGCGCCTGTGAGGCCAGTGACGCCGGTAAGTCCAGTGCTTCCTGTTGTGCCGGTCAGGCCGCTAAGCCCTGTGTTGCCAGTCAAGCCGGTTAATCCCGTTAATCCTGTTAGGCCGGTCTGCCCCGTTAAACCTGTTAAACCTATTTGCCCTGTCAAGCCGGTAGAACCAGTAAGCCCTGTGAGGCCTGTTATGCCAGTTTGTCCTGTGGCTCCTGTTTGTCCTGTTAATCCACTAACTCCTGTTGCACCTGATAATCCTGTCATACCTGTCAAGCCGGTCAGTCCTATGGCACCTGTGGTGCCCGTTAAGCCCGTCAATCCGGTTGCACCTGTCGAGCCAGTAAGCCCTGTTTTGCCGGCTAAACCTGTTAAACCTGTTTGTCCAGTCAAGCCCGTTGTGCCGGTTAGACCGGTGAGTCCTGTAAACCCTGAAGACCCGGTAAAGCCTGTTAAACCCGTTGGGCCTGTGGAACCACTGATACCTGTTGTTCCAGTCAAACCTGTTTGTCCCGTTAATCCTGATAATCCAGTCAAGCCGGTTAATCCCGTGTTACCTGTCAAGCCTGTCATGCCTGTTAAGCCAGTAGGGCCTGTAGATCCACTTTGGCCAGTCAAGCCTGATAATCCAGTGAGTCCTGTTGCTCCGCTCAACCCCGTCAAGCCTGTTGCACCTGTTAAACCCGTTGGGCCTGTGGATCCTGTGAGTCCGGTCATTCCTGATAAACCTGTGGGCCCTGTTACTCCTGTGGCACCTGTAAGACCTGTGAAACCTGTGAGACCTGTCGACCCAGTATTTCCAGAGAAGCCACTGAGGCCTGTTGTCCCTGTTGAGCCGGAAGCTCCAGTGTTACCTGTGAGTCCTGATAGCCCTGTTGTGCCGGTCGCGCCAGTTATGCCTGTCGTTCCAGTTGTCCCCGTCACGCCTGTGAGTCCTGTCAAACCAGTATGGCCGGTGGGGCCTGTCAAGCCTGTTAAACCGGTTAAACCAGTTGGTCCTGTATTACCAGTGTTGCCTGTTAAACCTGTAGAACCGGTCATGCCGGTGGATCCAGAACTTCCTGTTAGACCTGTCGGACCGGAAAGTCCTGTTAAACCTGTCAACCCAGTGGCGCCTGTCAAGCCGCTAGGACCTGTCAAACCTGTTTGTCCAGTGAATCCAGTAGTGCCTGTGAGGCCTGATAATCCAGAGAGTCCTGTCAATCCTGTCTGACCGGTTAAACCAGTGAGTCCGGTGGGGCCTGTCTGCCCCGTTACTCCTGTTAAACCGGTAGCACCCGTTAAACCTGTGGGGCCAGTGAAACCGGTCAAACCCGATTGACCGGTGAGGCCGGTTGGTCCAGTCTTTCCTGTGAGCCCAGTACCGCCTGACAATCCTGTAAGCCCTGTTTCTCCGGTAAGTCCGGTTGGTCCTGTTGTTCCTGTTAACCCTGTCGTACCTGTGAATCCGGTATTTCCTGTTAAGCCCGTTAGGCCTGTCAGACCCGTTAAACCGGTGAATCCTGTGACGCCTGTTAAGCCAGTGAGTCCGGTCGGACCTGATAGACCTGTTAAGCCTGTCAAGCCTGTGGGGCCTGTTTCCCCTGTAAGTCCAGTGAGCCCGGTCGGACCTGTTTGGCCCGTTAAACCTGTAACACCTGATAATCCGGTGAGTCCGGTCAGACCTAATAGTCCTGTGTTACCTGTAAGTCCTGTGGTGCCGGTGGTGCCTGTGAAGCCTGAAAGACCCGTAGCGCCACTTACTCCTGTGAGTCCTGTTGGTCCAGTTGAACCTGTGAAGCCTGCCAAGCCAGTGGCACCTGTCAGGCCGCTGGCACCGGTTTGTCCGGTTGTACCACTCATACCTGTCAGTCCTGTCGTGCCTATAGTGCCCGATAAACCTGTAAGACCGGTGGGTCCAGTTGCACCAGTGAATCCGGTTAATCCTGACAAACCTGTTAAGCCTGTAGGGCCGCTTAATCCGGTTGGGCCTGTCGTTCCGGTTAAGCCGCTTAGGCCTGTAGATCCAGTGGTGCCAGAAATGCCTGTGCTTCCAGAAAGTCCTGTTGGTCCAGTTGCTCCTGTCAAACCTGCTGATCCAGTCTCTCCTGTTAAGCCTGTTGCGCCGCTTAGACCTGTGGTGCCAGTGGTGCCCGTCAAGCCTGTGAGTCCTGTTTCACCTGTCACACCAGTGAGTCCCGTAGGGCCTGTTGCTCCTGTTAAGCCGGTGGGTCCAGTAGCCCCTGTAAGGCCTGTGATGCCAGAAGCGCCTGTTGTGCCAGATGCGCCGGTCTGTCCTGTTTCACCTGTGATTCCACTTAACCCAGTAGACCCTGTCCCTCCCGATAATCCCGTAAAGCCAGTTAAGCCCGTTGGGCCTGTTTCTCCTGTCAAGCCACTCATTCCACTTAGTCCTGTGGGACCTGTTGCACCAGTCACCCCTGTAGCGCCTAACTGTCCGGTTTCACCAGTGAAACCAGTGAAGCCAGTGGCACCTGTCGAACCACTCATGCCTGTAAGACCTGTTGGTCCAGTATTACCTGTCGAGCCTGTTGCGCCGCTCATACCCGTGAATCCCGTTTCACCTTGGGTGCCGGTGGCACCGGTTAGACCAGTTAGGCCTGTGGGACCTGTCGCTCCGATGAGTCCTGTTGTGCCAGTAGTGCCGGTGCCACCTGTCATTCCTGTAGCACCTGTTTGTCCACTGAACCCGGTCAAACCTGTGGGGCCAGAAGTTCCTGTTTGACCAGTCAGTCCTGTTAGGCCTGTCAAACCAGTTGGTCCTGTGGATCCTGTAAAGCCAGTGTTTCCTGAAATTCCTGTGGGGCCGGTTTGTCCTGTCATTCCCGTGAACCCACTCATGCCCACTTCACCAGTAAGACCTGTGGTGCCTGAGGGACCAGTGCTTCCTGAGGGCCCTGATAAGCCTGTGTCTCCTATAGCACCGGATAATCCTGTTAATCCGGTAGGGCCGGTGGCGCCAGTGGTGCCGGTTAATCCCGTGGATCCTGTTGTTCCTGAAAGTCCTGTAGGTCCGGTTTGCCCGGTCATGCCTTGAAGGCCAGTAGTACCTGGTAATCCTGTGGGGCCGGACTGGCCGGTTAGACCGGAAGAGCCGCTGGCACCGGTGAGTCCAGTAGGTCCGGTGAGTCCCGTTGTTCCTGTCATGCCCGATAAGCCTGTGGTACCGCTTGAACCAGTCAAACCTGTAGGCCCTGTGGATCCTGTGGATCCTGTCATGCCGGATAGTCCGGTAGGTCCTGTTTCTCCAGTTAATCCTATGAGACCTGCGGGACCGGTCAATCCGGTAAGTCCTGTAAGCCCTGTAGGTCCTATGTTTCCTAAGTTCCCTGTAGACCCTGTTAATCCTGTTAGGCCTGTGGGACCGGTGGGTCCGGAGTCTCCGGTCAATCCAGTAAACCCTGTTTGGCCTATTAAGCCTGTTGGACCAGTAGAACCTATTAAGCCGGATGAACCGCTAGCACCTGTTAATCCTGAAAGGCCGGTGGGCCCTGTGATACCTGTGGGCCCTGTAGCACCGCTTGCGCCAGCCAGACCTGTAAAACCTGTGGCACCATTCATTCCTGTAAAGCCAGTGGTACCTGAGAAGCCTGTCTTACCTGATACGCCCATCTCTCCTGTCGGGCCTGTGAATCCCGTGGCTCCACTTTGGCCGGTGGCACCAGATAGTCCGGTGGGCCCTGTCATACCAGTCAAACCAGTAGGACCAGAAGCACCCATGGCGCCAGTCGAGCCTGACAAACCGGTAGGTCCGGTGGAGCCTGTGGTTCCAGTTAGGCCTGTTGGACCTGTCGCTGCTGTCAATCCTAGGTTGCCTGTTGCGCCTGTGGTGCCGACGTCGCCTGTGATCCCTGTTTGTCCTAGACTACCAGTATTGCCGATGAGCCCAGTAGGACCTGTTGTTCCTGTAAGCCCTGTTGCTCCTGTCGCACCACTTATTCCAGTTTTTCCAGTAGGACCTGTTGCCCCGGTGACGCCAGTAAATCCTGTTGGTCCGGTCAACCCTGATAATCCGGTGCCACCATTGAAGCCTGTTGCTCCTGTCGAGCCAGTTATACCAGTCATACCTGTAGGACCAGTCGCACCTGTAAATCCTGTGAGCCCTGTTGGTCCTATTGACCCTGTAAATCCTGTGAGCCCTGTAGGTCCTGTTTCTCCTGTGAAACCTGTACCGCCGGTGCTACCTGTAAATCCAGTATATCCGCTCTGGCCGGTGGTGCCGCTTTGACCTGTTGCTCCTGAAGCACCTGTGCTACCTGTCAATCCTGTTGTCCCACTTGCTCCGGTTAATCCTGTAGGTCCTGTCATACCGGTCGAACCGGTCAATCCAGTTAATCCGGTGGGCCCTGTGCTTCCTATTTCACCTTCTGCACCGACCATACCTGTCGCTCCTGTGGGGCCGGTTGTGCCGGAAGTATTAGCGGGACCTATAGCACCGATGGAACCTGTGCTGCCTATATCTCCCGTTGGTCCAGTTGCACCTGTAACGCCAGTAGGTCCTGTGATGCCAATGTCACCAGTGATGCCTGTAGCTCCTGCTTCGCCAGTTGCTCCCTTAGGACCAGAAGGGCCGGCTTGTCCTGTTTGTCCTGTTTGGCCATGTGGTCCGGCGGGGCCGGTAGCTCCGCGGGGACCTATGGGCCCGGCTGGCCCGTTGGGACCAATAGGGCCCGTGGCGCCAGCGGGTCCGGAAAATCCTGTAGCTCCAGCAGGACCAGTCGGTCCTGTGTGACCGGTTGGGCCGATTGGGCCTCTGGCTCCGGTGGGACCTGCAGGACCCTGATCTCCTTTAGGGCCTCTTGGTCCGGTAGGACCACGCGGGCCTGGTGGGCCGCGTGGGGGAGGGGAGCAATCTAAAGCAAGGTTGTAGTGGCGGGAAGGAATAGCCTCATTTTTTTTAGCGGAGAGTGGGGATGAGGAAGCGTAGATGCCGATGAAGATAAGAGTGAGTGCTGTCGATAATGAGTTGTGTCGCATGTCTCTATATTAATGTTTTGAAAATTATACGTGTCTGTGAGGACAAATAGTTAAGTATGAGGTAAAGTATCTCTTTTAAAATGATGTTTTTATAAAAAAAGTGCAAGGTAAACCATGCGAATGGACAATAAAGGAACATGTTCAAGGTCAGTTTACAATTGTTGAATGATCATGAAGGTGAGGATCGCGCCTGTACCAGTTGGTGTTACAGGGACCGATCCACTCGCTGTGGGGGAGTTGTTCACGATAGCGATAGCATCTCCGACACTTGTTATGTCAACGAGGAATTTTAAGAAAGTTACGTGGGTGGCATCACCCATAAAGAAGTCACTACCCGCGATAATTGTAGCGCCTGTAAATGAACCGCCAGGGAGGTACGCCACGGCAAAATCAAATTCAGGACCTGTGGTGTCTGGGGTGGCGACGGAACGGGTCGTGCCGTAAGTAATTAAATAATTACCCGTTTGTTCGAAGGTGACAATGCCGTTTGAATTAGTAATAAGACCATCGTTCGAACTCGGGCCAGTGTTGTTCATAGTAAACAAACCCGTCGCTGAAATAGCGGGGAAGACGGCAGTTTGTGCGACTCCCGTATTATAAAAGAAGGCAAAGGGGAGAGATGGTCCTGTGGGCCCTGTGGCTCCTTGCTTCCCTGTGGCTCCCGTAGGTCCAGTAGGTCCAGTTAAGCCCGTTTGTCCTGTCAAACCGGTAAATCCCGTAGAACCTGTGCCTCCGGTGGGTCCTGTCCCACCTGCTCCCCCAGTTAGACCAGTCGAGCCAGTCGAGCCAGTAGGTCCTGTTGGACCAGTAAGTCCTGTGGCACCTGTTAGCCCTATGGGAGCCCCCCCAGTGGGTCCGGTTAATCCTGTGAGCCCTGTTAAGCCTGTTGAGCCATCATTACCAGACATACCAGTCAGACCTGTCAAGCCGGTGAGTCCGGTGTTGCCTGTAAGACCTGTTAACCCACTGAGACCAGTCAAGCCTGTCGCTCCAGTCATACCAGTCATGCCCGTGCTGCCTGATAGGCCTGTAAGTCCGGTGGTGCCTGTTAATCCTGTGGTGCCTGTCGCGCCAGTTAAGCCAGTCGAGCCTGTCAAGCCGGTGCTGCCCGTAAGGCCTGTCAGTCCAGTGATACCTGTTAACCCTGTGCTGCCTGATAAGCCGGTGAGTCCAGTAAGGCCGGTTGAGCCCGACAAGCCTGTGGATCCTGTGTTTCCTGTTAGACCGCTCAGACCTGAGCTACCTGTTCCTCCTGTGAGACCCGTCAAGCCTGTCAAACCGGTGAAGCCGGTGGCACCCGTTACGCCTTGTAGTCCGCTGGAGCCGGTCATGCCCGTTAGCCCGGTTAGTCCAGTTGACCCCGTCTGTCCTGTCACTCCAGTCAAACCTGTTAAGCCGGTGGTGCCTGTCAATCCTGTGGAGCCAGTTAAACCAGTAGTTCCGCTGGAACCAGTCTGGCCTGTTAAACCGGTAAGGCCTGTGTTTCCGCTAAGGCCTGTGAAGCCGCTTGGGCCACTAAGTCCGGTTAAGCCTGTCAAGCCTGTTAAGCCGGTGGCGCCGCTAAGACCTGTTTGTCCGGTAATGCCGGTGATTCCTGTTATGCCGGTGAGGCCAGTGGAGCCAGTCATTCCGGTTGATCCTGTTAATCCCGTGAGACCTGATAAGCCTGTCGATCCGCTCAATCCTGTTAGGCCACTAGGTCCTGTCATCCCTGTTAGTCCAGTGAATCCTGTGGCACCGGATAGGCCTGTGAGTCCGGTAAGTCCTGAGGCTCCCGTAGAGCCTGTTAAGCCGGTGGATCCTGTGGTGCCTGTTGATCCTGTGGTGCCTGTTAATCCCGTTAAACCTGTAGCTCCTGATAAACCAGAAGAACCTGAAAGTCCGGTCAAACCACTTAATCCGGTGGTGCCAGTGACACCTGTTAAGCCGGTATAGCCAGTCAAGCCCGTAGTCCCTGTCAAGCCGCTTAAGCCGGTCATGCCGCTTGCACCTGTGGTGCCGCTTGCGCCTGTGGTGCCTGTAGCTCCTGTGAGGCCACTTGTACCTGTCAAACCTGTAAGTCCAGTTAGGCCTGTGTATCCGGTGAAGCCGGAGGCTCCGCTACCACCGGTTAAACCTGTTAAGCCTGTGGTACCGGTCAGTCCCGTCAATCCTGTGAGTCCTGTTAAGCCACTGAATCCTGTGGCACCGGATAGGCCTGTCGTTCCTGTGAGGCCGGTCAAGCCGGTTAAGCCTGTTGCGCCTGTCGAACCTGTTATCCCAGAGCTTCCTGTTGCTCCCGTCAAGCCGGTGAGGCCAGTGCTACCAGTGCCGCCTGTCACACCAGTTAATCCCGTCAAGCCCGTTAGGCCTGTGGCTCCACTCGCTCCACTGAGACCAGAAAGTCCTGTTGAACCTGTGGTACCGGTAAGACCGGTCACCCCCGTTAAGCCCGTCGATCCGCTTATGCCTGTGACGCCTGTGGAGCCAGTTAAGCCTGAAGGGCCCGTCGCACCGCTTAAACCAGTAGAGCCGGTCAGGCCGGTCAGGCCGCTTGATCCGGTTGTTCCAGTGGAACCGGTCAAACCTGTTGCTCCTGTGGCGCCTGAAAAGCCTGTTATACCGGTGGAGCCTGTTAAGCCGCTAGATCCCGTTAAACCTGTTAATCCAGACGCACCTGACAATCCTGTCAAGCCTGTAAGTCCTGTCAAACCCGTGGATCCTGTGAGCCCTGTCAAGCCTGTTGCTCCTGTCAAGCCTGTGAGTCCTGTCACCCCAGTTTGGCCTGTGACTCCGGTGAGTCCAGTTAACCCCGTTAGACCTGTTACGCCGGTAATCCCAGTGAGTCCAGTCATACCCGAGCTACCAGTAGCCCCTGTTAAGCCGCTCATACCTGTCATACCACTTAAGCCTGTTAAGCCCGTTAGCCCGGTTAGGCCTGTGATGCCAGTCGGACCAGAACTTCCTGTCAAGCCAGTGGTGCCTGTCAATCCACTCGAGCCTGTCAGACCCGTGGTGCCGCTTAAACCTGTCAGTCCTGTCAGCCCTGTCAAACCTGTGGTGCCAGTGGTGCCTGTAAAACCTGTCAATCCGGTAGTGCCTGTTAAGCCCGTGGTACCTGTCAAGCCTGACAAACCGGTTAGTCCGGTAGTACCTGTTATCCCTGTCAAGCCGGTGGGACCGGTGAGTCCTGTGTAACCAGTCAGGCCGGTAGTTCCAGAAAGGCCGCTTAGACCGGAAGTACCAGTCACACCTGTCAAGCCTGTCGAGCCGGTGAGTCCGGTAGCACCTGAAAGTCCTGTTTGCCCTGAGAGACCTGTCGCGCCGGAAAGTCCTGTTAAACCTGTGGGACCAGTCAGTCCGGTCGTTCCTGTGAGGCCAGTGAGGCCTGATGAACCCGTTGGGCCTGTCAAGCCTGTCTTTCCAGTCAAGCCCGTGCTGCCGGTCAAACCAGTGAGTCCTGTCAAACCCGTAGTCCCGGTAAGGCCTGTCAATCCTGTACTACCTGTTAAGCCTGTCAGGCCTGTCAATCCTGTACTACCTGTAACGCCTGCTATTCCGGTGGGTCCAGTAGTACCTGTAGTGCCAGTGTTGCCGCTGAGACCGGTCGCTCCTGTAGTGCCTGTATAGCCAGTCAAACCTGTGGGGCCGGTGGCTCCAGTTTGTCCACTATAACCTGTCGCGCCAGTGAGACCGGTGAGTCCAGTGTTACCTGTGAGTCCAGTCTGGCCGGTGAATCCCGTTGGGCCTGTAGTTCCTGTGAGGCCGGTCAAGCCCGACAGGCCAGTCGAGCCAGTCAGTCCTGTGGTTCCCGTTTGGCCTGAAAGGCCTGTGGTTCCGGTTGCGCCTGTCAATCCAGAAAGCCCCGTCATGCCTGTAGTTCCAGTTAATCCATTAGTCCCTGTAGAGCCACTAAGGCCTGTTTCTCCAGTGGTGCCTGTGATTCCAGTAAAACCTGTTAATCCTGTGGGTCCAGTGGTGCCTGTGACTCCAGTAAAACCTGTCAAGCCAGTGGATCCTGTCATGCCACTCAAACCTGTCAAGCCTGTTGTTCCGGTTAATCCTATATTACCAGTGAGTCCTGTGGTGCCGGTCAAGCCTGTTGGACCCGTTAATCCAGTCTGGCCTGTTAACCCAGTTAGACCTGTTAGTCCACTTGCGCCGGTAGCTCCAGTCAGTCCAGTCACACCTGTAGTCCCGGTTAAACCGCTTGCTCCAGTCACCCCTGTCTGTCCTGTTGATCCACTGAATCCTGTCAATCCTGTGAGTCCAGTTTCGCCAGTAAATCCAGATAAGCCAGTCGAGCCTGTTAAACCGGTCGAGCCTGAAAGACCTGTTAAACCTGTGTTTCCACTCAGACCTGTTTGTCCGGTGAGTCCTAACAAGCCGGTCGGGCCTGATAAGCCCGTTGCACCGGTTGAACCGGTCGAGCCTGTTGGACCCGACAGGCCAATATCTCCTGTGAGTCCTGTCAAACCTGTCAATCCGGTGGGTCCTGTGGCTCCTGATTGGCCTGTGAGTCCTGTTTCTCCTATCGCGCCTGTAGATCCTGTCAATCCCGTTAAGCCGGTGGGTCCTGTTGTGCCAGTTTCTCCAGTTAAGCCTGTTGAGCCGGTTGCACCTGATAGACCCGTCGCTCCTGCGCGACCTGTTTCACCGGTCATGCCTGTGGGGCCTGTTGGACCTGTGGCACCGGAAAGACCTGTCGCCCCTGTTTCACCGGTAGCGCCCGTTAAGCCTGTTAAGCCGGTGACGCCTGATAGTCCTGTCGTTCCTGTTAAGCCGGTGGCTCCAGTGTAGCCGCTAGCGCCTGTTTCACCGGACAGACCTGTTTGTCCAGTGAAACCTGTGAGCCCTGTTGGCCCGGTCATACCTGATAGACCTGTAGGTCCGGTACTCCCTGAGGTGCCAGTGTAGCCAGTTAACCCTGTGGGGCCGGTGGGACCCGTGAGGCCTGTTAATCCTGTCGTGCCTGTTAGTCCTGTTAGTCCTGTTAAACCCGTTAAGCCGGTGGCTCCTGTGTTTCCGGTGGGGCCGGTTTGACCCGAAAGGCCTGTCATACCTGTTTGTCCTGTGCCACCTTGAGCGCCTGTCAAACCTGTTATTCCTATGGCGCCAGTTAAGCCTGTGGGTCCTGTCGTTCCTGAGAGTCCGGTGGTGCCGGTGGCTCCAATTTGGCCCGTTGCGCCAGTTAAGCCTGTCATCCCGGTGAATCCTTCCGATCCTGATGCACCTGTAGATCCTGTCAAACCTGTGGGACCACTCAATCCAGTGGTTCCTGATTCCCCACCCATCCCTGTCAAACCTGTGATACCTGTCTCACCTGTCAAGCCAGTAGGGCCAGTACTCCCAGTAAGCCCACTTAATCCTGTAGGTCCAGTAGTGCCTGTTTGCCCAGTATATCCGGTGGCACCTGTGAGTCCTGTTGTTCCCGTCTGACCGATGAAGCCAGTATTTCCAGATAGACCTGTTGGGCCTGTCATGCCTGTGGCACCTGTTAAACCAGTCGATCCTGTCAAGCCCGTCTGTCCGGTCGTTCCTGTCGAACCAGTGGCACCAGACATGCCAGTTTCACCAGTCAAACCAGTCTGTCCGATTGGACCTGTGAAGCCCGTTAATCCGGTGGGTCCAGTCAATCCTGTTGGACCAGTATTTCCAGTGAAACCTGTGGCACCGGTCATGCCAGTGGAGCCGGTTGCGCCGGTTAATCCAGTGGATCCAGCCTCACCTGTTGGCCCCGTGAAACCTGTGGGGCCTACCTCCCCTGTTAATCCTGTGAGTCCTGTTTCGCCTGTGAGTCCTGTGGTTCCCGATGCGCCCGTGAGCCCTGTTAACCCAGTTGTTCCTATTGTGCCCGTTAATCCAGTATTTCCAGAATTTCCTGTCAAACCAGTAGGGCCGGTTAAACCGGTGGGTCCTGTTAAGCCAGTCAAACCGGTGGGTCCTGTCGCTCCACTAAGTCCAATACTTCCAGTTTCGCCTGTAGGACCTGTTAGACCAGTTAAACCTGTGGGACCTGTGGAGCCTGTACTACCAGTCGAGCCAGTAGGGCCCGTTGTTCCGGTTAAGCCTGTTAAGCCTGTAGGGCCTGTAAGTCCGGTGGTTCCAGTTTCGCCTGTCTCTCCAGAGTTTCCTGTCGATCCTGTGAGGCCTGTGGGACCTGTTGCACCAGAAACACCACTTAATCCTGTCGGT